>Ga0194119_10005000_pt1 | contig 20025 bp, 21 predicted proteins | sample TA2MahC100mmetaG_FD_148620 | JGI IMG/M metagenome (GOLD analysis project Ga0194119, IMG submission 148620) | Freshwater microbial communities from Lake Tanganyika, Tanzania - TA2015018 Mahale Deep Cast 100m | ecosystem: Environmental > Aquatic > Freshwater > Lake | place: Tanzania: Lake...
CCTGATGCAGTCCGGCACGCCGACCCCTCGGTACGCGGCTCCGGTGAAATACAGACCTTGAAAATTGCTCAGCGCCGCCTGGATCCGATCCAGCCTGTTGCGGTGTCCCAGCACATATTGAGGCATGCCCCGCTCCCAGCGGTTGACCTCTACATAGGTCGGCTCGGCCGTGATTCCGGCGATGTGCCGCAGGTCTTCGCGCACCCGCCGCACGATCGTGCCGTCGTCCGCTTTGAGCAAATCCTCCCGCCCGGCCCCGCCGACATAGCAGCGGACCAGGGTCTGTGAAGGAGGCGCTCGGTGCGGCCATTTCAAGGAGGTCCAGGTGGCGGCCAGCAAGTCCCGCCCTTCCACCCGAGGCACGATGAATCCGAAGCCCCGCACGTGAGGGCCAAGATCCTGACTTCCATAGGCCAACGCGATCGTGGCGGTCGACGCATAGGGAATCTCTTCCAGCAGCTTCGATACGGCCAGGCTGATCGGACGGAGAAACTCAGCCGTGACGTAAGCCGGCGTCGCCAGCACGACCGCGTCGGCGGTCACCACCGACGCGTCCTTGAGCACGACCTCGTAGGTCCAGACCTTGGACCGGACGGAGGGCGCCCGCAGCGCGACCACCGGCTGTCCCGGAAGCAGCGTGGCGCCGGCGGCGCCGACCTTGGCTACCAATGTGCGGACCAACTCCCCCAGGCCACCCTTCAATGTTACGAACGTGGTCCGGCCCGGCACGGGGGCAGCGGAAACCCCCTTGCGCCCGGCCAGCAGCCCGCGGATCAGGCTCCCGTGGCGCCGCTCGGCTTCGATGAATTGGGGAAACGTCGCCCGCAGGCTCATCTGCTCGGCATCGCCGGCGTAAATCCCGGCCATCAGCGGTTCCACGACCCGTTCGAAGGCTTCGGTCCCGAGGCGTCGCCTGAAAAATGACGCCACGGATTCATCCGCGGCGTTGAACCGGCCGGGCAGGACGAGATCCAAGGCCATCCGCGCCACCCCCGGCCAGGACAGGAGCCCACTGCGGAGGAACGGCCCCAGCCTGGTGGGCACGATCGCCACCAGTCCTTCAGGCAGCTCGCGCAGACGTCCCCGTGAATAGACGAAGGCCTTGTGCCCGAGCTCGTTGGTGTTGATGAGCTGATCGGAGAGGCCCAGCTTGGCGCAGAGATCGAGCGCCCAATGTTTCTGGGACAGGAAGGAGTCGGGGCCGGCTTCGATCAGCAGTTCCCCGGCCCGATGGGTCGCAATTTTCCCGCCCCAGTCGCGCCCCGCCTCGATCACCGTGCAGGCAACGGGTACGCCCGCCTCCGCGGCTTTCTCCTGCAACCAGAACGCCGTCGCCAAGCCGGCGATGCCGCCGCCCACGATCGCAACCCGCTTGGGTTCCTGTTGAGGTACTGCCGTCACAAGAATGGAGCTACCGAACCGGAGCGGTCAAATGTTCTTCCAGGACCGAGGCCAGCGTCTCGATCAGGGGTGGGGTTGCATTCAACATCGGAATCCGCTCCAACTGCATCCCCTTGGACTCGGCCAGTTTTTTGAACTCCACGTCCACGTCGTAGAGGATCTCGACATGGTCCGAGAGAAACCCGATGGGCGCGATCAGCACATGGCGGTGACCCTCTTGGTGCAAGGTCTCCAGCGTGGACTCCACGTCCGGCCCCAGCCATTTTTCGTGGGAGCGCCCCTGGCTCTGGAACGCAAAGCGGGCCGTCACCGGTCCCAACTGCCGGCAGACCGCCTCCATCGTTCCCCGGACTTCCTCAGGATAGGGATCCTTGATCTCCAAAATCCGCTCGGGAAGGCTGTGGGCGGTAAAGACGATCGGGACCTTCGCACGCGCGTCGGCCGGGAACTTCTGCAAGCCGATCCCGATGTTCTCGGCCAGGGCTTGTACCAGGCGGGGATGGCGATGCCAGCTCTGGACATAGCTGACGGGAAAGTCCCCGCCCAGTTCGGCGCGCGCTTCCTCCACTTTCTTGATGTAGGCGCCGATGCTCATGGTCGAGTACTGAGGGGCCATGCAGAGGCCGATCAACCGGTGCGGCTGGTCGTCCAGCAGCTCCGCATAGGCCTCTTTGATGTAGGGGTGCCAGTGGCGAAGCCCGACGTAGACACGAAATCCTTCCCCGCCCGGCCCGTTGAGCTTTTGCTCCAGCCGCCGGGCCACCTCGCGGGTGATGCCGAGCACCGGCGACTTGCCGCCGGTGACGCGGTACCGCTCCCGAATCTCCTCGACCAGCTCCGGCGGAGTCGGCCGGCCGCCGCGCACGTCCAACAGGTAGGGCTCCACGTTCTCCAGCTTGTCCGGCCCTCCCATGGCCATCAACAGCACGGCAATCGGTTTCTGCGGTCCCGGCATCTTCGTTCCTCGTTATTCGTTATCCGTCATTCGTTAATCGAAAAACTTTTTCCCTCACGAATGACGAGTGACGGATGACGCGCCTTATCTCTGGCTCAGTTTATGCACCAGATCCACCGCCGCCGCCACCCCTTCCACCGGCGTCGTCGGCAGGATGCCGTGCCCGAGGTTGAAAATATGGCCGGGCCGCCCGGCGGCGCGCGTCAGAATATCCTCGACCCGCCGCTCGATCTCATGCAGCGGCGCGAAGAGCGCGACCGGGTCCAGATTTCCCTGGATTGCGACATCGTCGCCCACTGTCTTCCAGGCATCATCCAAGCGGACGCGCCAGTCCACCCCGATCACGGTGCCGCCGGCTTCCTTCATGAGCGGGAGCAGCGCCGCCGTGCCGGTGCCGAAATGAATCAGGGGCACCGGCTCGCGCTTCAAGCCCTCGAAGATGAGCTGGACGTGGGGCAGGACATACTCGGCATAGTCGCCCGGCGAGAGGCAACCGACCCAACTGTCGAACAACTGCACCGCCTGGGCACCGGCACGGATTTGTCTACGCAGGTAGCCGGTGACGACGCGCGCCAGCTTGTCCATCAGCTTGTGCCAGGCTTCCGGCTCCCGATACATGAACTGCTTGGTCAGGACATAATTGCGCGAGCCGCCGCCCTCGATCGCATAACTGGCCAGTGTGAAGGGCGCACCGGCGAATCCAATCAACGGCACCTTCCCGGTCAGCGCCTGACGAGCCTGCCGGATGGCCTCCTCCACGAACCGCAACTCGTCTCCCGCTGGAACCGACAACCGCTCCACGGCCGCGCGATCCCGCACCGGGTTATGGATGACCGGCCCTTCCCCTTCCGCAAACTCCAGCCTGAGCCCCATCGGCTCCAGGGGCAGCAGGATGTCGGCAAAGATGATCGCCGCATCCAACGGGAACCGCTCGATCGGCTGGAGCGTCACCTGCGCCGCCAACTCAGGCGTCTTGCAGACTTCCAGGATCGAGTGCTTCGCCCGCACCGCCTGGTATTCCCGCATGTACCGGCCCGCCTGGCGCATGAACCAGACCGGCGTGCAGTCCACCGGCTCGCGGCGACAGGCTTTGAGAAAGCGATCGTTCATTACACCCGCCCACCCCAGGCGCGCCCGGGGACCCATTGCATTCCCGGAGCAATGGGTGCCCGCCCCTTCCCGTTACACCCGCTTTTACACCCTCCCGCCCCGGGTCCGACAAGACGGACCCTTTTCCCGCAGCCCAGGCGCGTCCTTAGCTGCAAGGTCTTGGCCGAGCAGCGTTGTCATAGACGCGCCCCTTCCCGTGCGCTCCGCATTGTAGTGAGTGCCCGACGTGGAGTCAATTGAACGACGAGGCGGAAAAAAGCCGGGCAGTCGTGCGGACTTTCCTTCTAGACCCAGTCCGAGTCGGTCCGGTCGCGGGTGGAGCGAGCCTGTGCTCCGAGCGCCTGTCTGATCCGCTCGCTCTCCGCATCCAGCTCGGCCGCCTCCTGGTCCGCGAGCACCCAGGCATCGCCCTGGGCCAGCTCGATGCGATAATGGTTCTTCCTGGTGGAAAACCATTCGATGTAGGGATGCGGGCCGAGCAAAGGATGGGGGTCGAAGGAGATGAGGCTGACCTCCCCGACTTGCGGGACTTCGAAATCCGCCAGGACCTGTCCGGCCAGGTCTTCGTCCACGAAGGAGCGGTTTTTGAATCTGATCGCTTTGCCGGCAATCTCGCCTTTGCAGTCCCCTTTCAAATACACATCCACCGGCCCCAGCACCGCGAAGATGATTCGCCCCACCACGCAACCGGCCGTGCGGTTGTCGAGGAAGCCCTCTTGCACCCAGCGACTATTGCCGAACTTCTGCGCCATATCTGTCGACGTTATTCGTGATTCGTTATCCGTTATTCGTAGGAACAGACTTTGGTAGCCCGTTTTTATGAGTACCGAGTGACGAATGACGCACCTCGTCTTCTGACAGCGCCTCCTGCGGCGCCAGGCTGCCGAGCACCACCGCCGCGAAAATCAGACCGCTGCCGACCCATCCCTGCGCGTCAAGCTGCTCGCCCAGAAAATACCAGGCGAGCCACGCGGCATAGGCCGGCTCCAGCGAAAAAATCAGCGCGACCTGCTGAGCCGGCAGCACCTGCTGCACCCAGATCTGCACGGCGAACGCGCCCGTCGCCAGCACGCCCGTGATGAACAACGCGAGCGATACGACAAGCGTCGGTGCGAGTTGATCAGCCCGTGGCCCTTCGACGGCCATGGCCGGGATCATCAAGACCGTCGTGAAGATCATCTGCCACAGGAAAAACGCCCAGGGCTCACCTTCCCGCGTGTAGGTTTCCAGACAGGCGATATGGCCGGCAAAGGCCGCCGCGCAGGCCAGCGTCAAGAGATCACCGACATTGACGGAGACCGACGGGTTCACCAGCAGCCAGAGGCCGGCCAGAGCCAGCCCGGCCGAGAGCCAAATCCGTCCCCCGAACCGGCCCAAGTAGAGCGGCGTGAAGATCACGTACAGCGCGGTGATGAAGGCGGAGTTCGAGGCGGACGTGTACTGCAAACCGACGGTCTGCGTGACATAGCCGAGCAACAGGAAGACCGTTGCAACGCCGCTGATGTACAGCAGCCGGCGATCCATACGGAGCCGCTGCCCGAAGGCGAAAAACAGGCCGAATACCAGAAGAGTCCCCAGGAGGAATCGGAACGTAAGAAAAGAAAAGGGAGGGATGTCAGCCAGCGCGGCCTTGGTGGCCGGGAACGTGGCACCCCAGACCAAGGCACTCAGGAACAGGGCGAGTTGGGGCATAACAATAGGCAAGGGGCTAGAGGCGCGAGGCTAGAGGAAGGAAGCTGGTCATCCACCCATAGCCCCTCGCCACTCGCCTGCTCTTTTATGGTTTGCACAGAGGGCATTTCTGCTGGTAGGTCACGCCGGCCTGTTCCATGGCGGTCAACGCCCGTTCCTTGTCCGGATAGTCGAACCAGCCTCCCTCCCAGAAGTCCGTCCGGATGAAGTTGGACGGCACCTCCGCACACCGCTCGCGGTGGAGCGTCACCCGGTCAATCGAACGCGCAATGTGAACCCAGTACACCATGAAAACCGGTAAGGCGTGAGGCGTGAGGGGTAAGGCGTCAAGAAATGAAGGCCGGCTGTTTAGCCCCTCACTCCTTACGTCTCACCCCCTCACGATTTTAGGGGAGGAGCTGCCACTCGTCCTTCTCGATGAACACCTTCTGGCCGGCCTCGAGCTTCTTCACGTCCTCCTTCTCGAAAATACGGAAATACCGCTCGATCCGGTCCGGGTCATCGATCCGCTCTTCCTGCATCATCCCGGTGGTGAGTTTGTACTTGCGAATCAACAACGGCATGCACTCCCTCCATACCAAGCTTGCTCGAGAGTAGTCAGTTTTCAGTCATCAGTTTTCAGTCATGAAACTGAGAACCGAAAACTGAGAACTGACAACTCTTCCTTTACCGTGGGCGGATAGTTACTTTGCCTCCGGTGGTTCTCCTAGTTCTTCATTACGGTTCGTGGTAACATACTGGAGCATCCACGCTGCGGTCAAGTGTCGGACAGAGTCGAGCTGCAGCACCGGTGGTCGAATCCGGCCGGTATTTCGGCTATAATAAACCCGTCGAGAGACCGTCAGTCTTCAAGGGATGGGAGAAGTCCGATGCCACTCTATGAATATCGCTGTGAAGGCTGCGGTGAGCAGTTTGAGCAGGTGCAGCCGGTCAGTTTCCGCGCGGAAGACACGGTCTGTCCCCATTGCCAGGCCAGAAAATCGACGAGGCTGCTGTCTTCCTTTGCCTCCAAAGTCGTCGGCGATCACAAGCCGGGCTTCAAGGAAATGAAGGCCTACGACATGCTCAACGACCGCATGGACAAGTTTTCCAAACTGCCTCCCGTCTGGGGGAAGCGAGTCAATCCTGATCGGCCAAGCGCCGGTTCGCCTGCAAGCTCGGAGCCCAAGAAGGGGAGCAACCAAGGCGGGACCTGATTCGAGCTGCCGTGACTCCTTTCCCGTCTCCGGTTCCTGGAATCCTCCCTTGACTTTGTTTGTTCCCTGATTGATCATACTTCCGCTTCCAATCATCATGCGGTTCTTCGGCGCAGCCCGGACGGCTACGCACAGCCACGGTGCTCGGACAAGACCGGGGAAGCCGATCGGAAGCCACCTATCATTCTATGGTTCGTTCATCGACGAACGGGCAGTGTCCGTTCGTCGCCGCGGAGGAGGCTTCATGCAGCGTAGAATTCTTCTCAGTGTAGGGCTTTGTCTCTTCAGCCTCTGGGCTCCCGCCCGGGCCGCGGGAGCCGACGTCTCGGGCTCGCTCGCCATTGCCGGGAACGGCCCTGAGCTGGTCGTCATCGAGAAGCTGGCCAGGGTCTTTGAAAAAGCCAACCCCAGGGCCTATGTGGATGTGCTCTGGGACGAAACCTCCAAGCCGATTGAGCTCGTCAAGTCAGGTCAAGCGCAGATCGCCGTCACAGGCAAAGAGGCCCCCGGTTTGAAGGCAACCCCCATCGCCTGGGACGGCATCGCGGTCATGGTGAACCTCTCGAACCAGACGAAAGAAGTGACCAAGCAAGAGGTGGCCGACATCTTTACGGGCAAGGTGAAGCTCTGGTCGGAGTTGGGCGGACCGGAGACCAGGGTGTTGATCCTCGACCGTCCGGCGAACCGCAATATCCGCGACGCTTTTGAGCGGTATCTGGGGATCGAAGGGAAAATTCAGGACGGCGCCAAGGTCATTGGGCCGGATGACAAGGCCATCAAAACCGTGGCCGGCACCCTTCCCCCCCTGTCCGCCGTCACCTACGTGTCCCTCGGATCGGCGCTGGAGGCCGTTAACTCAGGAGTCGCGGTGCGCCTGCTGCCGATCGACAAGGTGGAACCCGAAGAACCGCCCGTGAAAGACGGGCGTTATCAACTCCGCCGCCCGGTGCTTCTCCTCACCAAGAAGGAGGCGGATCAGATCGTGGAGGCTTTCCAGGCCTTTGCGCTCTCGAAGGACGGACAGAAAATTCTTGATGAAGTCTATATCCCCCTTGATCAGAAATAGCGGTGGTTTAGAAGTCCTGGTTAGACGTCATTCGTCGGCATTATAGGACCCTTGATTGAAGGAGGCCTCTATGTTCAGGCACTTTTTGACCCTGATGGTTGTGCTGGCCATCTCTGCCCCCGTTCACACGATCTGGGCGGCTGAGGGCGCCCCTCCCGAGGGCACGATGGAGGAAGGCACCGGCTTCAGCCTGTTCGGAACCGAGTCCATCAAAGGGTTCGACGCCTCCAAGGTGGAGAAAGACCCGGTCTGCGATCGGAACAAACGTCCCAAGATCTTCAAGGTGGAACCGGATGAAGCCAAGCCCGGCGACAAGGTCGTCATCAAGGGGGAGAACTTCGGAACCAAGGAGTGCTTCCAGGGTGTGGCGTTCAGCGCCACAGGCAGCGCGGCGGTCAAGTACACGTTCGTGAACGAAACGACGATCGAGGCGATCGTTCCAGAGGCCCGGGCCGGGATGTCGTTTATCGACGTTGTCGCGGGCGGAGGCAACGCCCGCTCCAAGGGCTTCCTGATCAAGTCCAAGTAACGATGACTGGCAAGAGGCGCGGGGCAAGAGGCTAGAGCAAGATACCCAGGCCTCCCACCCGCCACTTTGTACTCTTCACAACCCCTTACCCCAAACCCCTTGCCCCTTGCCGCTTCTCTTCGCGGTGTGCTACCTTACGCGGACTTTCAGCCCGACTTTCTCGTCGCGCGGGATACGTTCGGTCCAAACAGGACCTAATCCTATGATGTTTAAGAAAATTTTGGTGGCAAACCGAGGCGAGATCGCGATGCGGATCATCCGCGCCTGCCGCGAGCTCGACATCGCCACCGCCGCCATCTATTCCGAGGCCGACTCCACCGGCATCTACGTCAAGAAGGCGGACGAGGCCTATCTGGTCGGGCCGGGACCGGTCCAGGGCTTTCTGGACATGCAGCAGATCGTGGACCTGGCCCTGCGCATCGGCGCCGACGCGATCCATCCCGGCTACGGGTTCCTGTCCGAGAACGCGCAGTTCGCGCAGCTTTGCCAGGCATCGGGCGTGACCTTTATCGGCCCCTCCGCGGAGGCCATCAGTCTGATGGGCAGCAAAGTCAAGGCGCGGCAGTTGGCCAAGCAGGTCGGGGTCCCGATCGTCCCCGGCACGGACGGAGCCGTCTCAGGTGCGGGCGAGGCCCTGGCGTTCTGCCGGTCGATCGGCTATCCCGCCATGATCAAGGCCAGCGCCGGCGGCGGCGGCCGGGGGCTCCGGGTCGTCCGCTCAGACGACGAGCTGCGCGCCGACATGGAGACCGCAGCCCGCGAGGCCCTGGCGGCGTTCGGCGACGGCGCGCTCTTCATTGAAAAATACGTGGAACGGCCGCACCACGTCGAGTTTCAGATCCTCGCCGACCGCCACGGCAACGTGATCCACCTGGGCGAGCGCGATTGTTCGATCCAGCGCCGCCACCAGAAGCTGATCGAGATCGCGCCCTCCCTGATCCTATCGCCACGCCTGCGCCGCGAAATGGGCGAGGCCGCGACGGTCATTGCTCGTGCTGTGGACTACGACAACGCCGGCACCGTCGAATTTCTTCTCGATCAGGAGGGACGCTATTATTTCATCGAGATGAACCCGCGCATCCAGGTCGAGCACACCGTCACCGAGCAGATCACCGCGGTGGACATCGTGCGGTCCCAGATCTCCATCGCCGCCGGCCAGCCGCTGGAATTCAAGCAGGAGGACGTCACCCTGCAAGGCCACGCGATCCAGTGCCGGATCAACGCCGAAGATCCGCGGAACAACTTCCGGCCCTCGACCGGCACCATCACCGCCTACCTCTCGCCGGGCGGCATCGGGGTCCGCATCGATGGGGCGGTCTACAAGGACTATACGGTACCGCCGTATTACGACGCGCTCCTGGCCAAGCTCACGGTGCGGGGCCGCACCTGGGATGAGACGGTCAGCCGCATGCACCGCTCGCTGGAAGAATTCGTCCTGCGCGGCGTCAAGACCACGATTCCGTTTCTCAAAAAGATCATGGAGGAGCCGGATTTCCGGGCCGGCCGCTTCGACACCTTCTACCTGGAGACGCATCCGGAAGTCTTCGAGTACGACAGCAACGTGGAGCCCGAGGACCTGGTCGTCGCCATCTCCGCGGCGATCGCGGCGTACGAAGGGCTGTGAATAGGGAGCGTTCAGCCCTCAGCGGTCAGCTTGAAGACCGATCTCCTAAAGAAGCTGAATGCTGAAAGCTGATAGCTCGCAGACCTAAATGCCCATGAAACGCAAGACTGCCAAGCCTACCAGAGCGGCGAAGACCAGGAAGACTGCGCCCGCCTTCGAAGTGGAGGCGGCGCCGGGAAAGAAGCTCCTCATCACGGACGTCGCGCTCCGGGACGGCCACCAGTCCCTCCTGGCAACCCGCATGCGCACGGAAGACATGCTGCCGATCGCCCACAAGCTGGACGCCGTCGGCTACTGGTCGCTCGAAGTCTGGGGCGGGGCCACCTTCGACACCTGCCTGCGTTTTCTGAAAGAGGACCCCTGGGAGCGGCTCCGGGCCCTCAAGGCCGCCATGCCCCGCACCAGGCTGCAGATGCTTCTGCGCGGCCAGAACATCGTGGGGTACCGCCACTATGCCGACGATGTGTTGGATCAGTTCATCGAGCGCGCCGCCGCCAACGGCATCGACGTCTTCCGGATCTTCGATGCCCTCAACGACCTCCGCAACATGGAACGGGCGATAGAGCAGGTCAAAGCCTGCGGCAAACACGTCGAGGCGTCTCTCTGCTACACGGTCAGCCCGGTCCACAACCTCAAACGCTTCGTCGAGCTGGCCAAACGGTTGGAAGACCTGGGCACGGACACCCTCTGCATCAAGGACATGGCCGGCCTGCTGGCTCCGCTGGACGCCTACACCCTCGTCAAACAGTTGAAGCAAGCGGTCCGGGTCCCGATTCACCTGCACAGCCACTACACCTCCGGCATGGCCTCCATGTCGGCCTTGATGGCGGTGCTGGGGGGGCTAGACATGCTGGATACGGCCATTTCCCCGCTGGCCGGCGGCACGTCCCACCCGCCGACCGAGACGCTGGTCGCGGCGTTGCGCAACACGCCCTACGACACAGGGCTGGAGCTGCCCGCGTTCGCCCCGATCGCCGACCACTTCCGAGCCGTCCGGAGGAAGTATCATCAGTTCGAAAGTGACTTCAACGGAGTGGATGCGGAAATCCTGACGACCCAGATTCCCGGCGGCATGTTGTCGAACCTGGCGGCTCAGCTTGCGGAGCAGCAGGCGCTCGACAAGATGCGGCAGGTGCTGGAAGAAGTCCCGCGTGTCCGGCGGGACATGGGCTATCCGCCGCTGGTGACGCCCAGCAGCCAAATCGTCGGGACGCAGGCCACGCTTAACGTCCTGACCGGCGAGCGCTATAAGGTCATCACCAACGAGACCAAAAATTACTTCCTGGGCCTGTACGGAAAACCGCCCGGGCCGGTCTGTGCGGAGGTGATGGCGCGGGCCATCGGCGAGGAGGAGCCGATCAGGGGCCGCCCGGCGGACCGCCTGGAGCCGGAACTCGACGGAGTCAAGAAGGAGTTGGCCGGAAGGACCGCGTCGATCGAGGACCAGTTGTCCTTCGCCCTCTTCCCGCCGATCGCCCGGCAGTTTTTCGACGAGCGCGAGCGCGGCGAGCTGAAGCCGGAACAGCTCGAGCCGCCGCCGGAGAAGGGCCCGGCTGTCTCCCATGAGCTGCACCTCGCGCCGGTCGAGTTCAACGTCACCATTCACGGCGAGTCCTACCACATCCAGGTCTCCGGCTCCGGCCGGAAGAGCGACGGCCGGAAGCCCTACTACATTCGGGTGAACGACAAGTTGGAAGAAGTCCACCTTGAGCCGATTCAGGAAGTGCTCGCCGGGGTTCCCGAAGCGCCGGAGGTCAGTGGAAAGACCGCCCCCAAACGCCCGAAACCGACGAAGCCGGGGGACGCGGCCTCGCCGATGCCGGGCCGAGTCGTCAAGGTCCTGGTCTCCCAAGGCGACCAGGTGAAGGCCGGCGATCCGGTCCTGGTCATCGAGGCCATGAAAATGGAGAGTCGAATCCCCGCCCCCATCACGGGCAAGGTAGCCGCCCTCTACGTGAAAGAAGGCGAGGACGTCAAGACCGACGAGACCCTCGTGCAATTGGAGTAACAGGCGCGGTGACCGCCGCGATCCGGCCGCCGATGCGATTCAGCCTCCTCCTTCTTCCCCACCTGTCCCTTTTCCCGATCGTGATGCTGCTCGTTCTGGCTGCCTGCGCCGGAACGTCCGAGATCCCCCCCTGGTTCGACTCGATGGAACGTCTCCCGATCAAGACCGTGCTCGTGCAAGGCCATCGCATCGCTTATCTCGATCTAGGAACCGGCCCGCCGGTCATTCTGGTCCACGGCTTCGGCGGGTCTATGTGGCAATGGGAATACCAGCAGGCGTCCCTCTCCGCCGCACATCGGGTCATTACCCCCGACCTCCTGGGGTCCGGCCTGTCCGACAAGCCCGACATCGCCTACACTCCCACGGAACTCATCGAGTTCTTCACCGGGTTCCTGGACAAGCTGGGGATCGAACGGGCGACCCTGGTCGGCAACTCGATGGGGGCCGGGCTTGCCATCGGCATGGCCCTCACCCATCCGGCGCGCGTGGACCGCTTGATCCTGATCGACGGATTTCCGGACCATGTGCGGGAAAAGCTGACCAGCCCCCTCATTCAGCGGGCCCTGGACACCTGGGCGCCGGTTTGGCTGGTGCGCCTCGGCAACTGGCTCGCCGGCCGTGGCCCGACCGAGACCGTCCTCCGCGAGATCGTCCATGATCCGTCGCTCCTGACTCCGATGGTCATCGAACGGTCTTACCGGAACCGCACACGCTCCGGCTTCATTGCCCCCGTCATGGCCCAGGCCAGAAATCTCCCCCTCTGGGAGGAGGGTCTTGCCAAACGGTTGGGAGAGATCCGCCAGCCGACCCTCATTCTCTGGGGAGCCGAAGACAAGGTCTTCCCCCTGTCGGTCGGCCGCGAGCTGCACGGGACTATCGCCGGCTCGACCTTCACGGTCATCCCCAACGCCGGCCATATGCCCCAGTGGGAGAAGCCCGACCTCGTCAATCCGCTTCTCCTGAACTCCCTTCAGCCTTGACAGTGAGAGAGAACTGTCCCTATATAACCACTCGGTGAGACCCTATAATCGGGCAGTGCTTTGGGAACTGAACGATCCCAGTATAAAGAGAAGTTGTCAGTTCTCAGTTTTCGGTTCTCAGTTTCATGACTGAAAACTGATGACTGAAAACTGACTACTCTCGCGCAAGCTTGGTATGGAGGAAAAAAACATGAGATCAGTCGCACATACAGCCCCCGTCGCAGCCGGCCTGACCGCTCTGTTCCTGATCAGCGGATGCAACCTGATGGGCGGCAACTCCGAACCCACATTCATGTACAAGGACCTTCCTGTGGCCAAGGGCAGCGCCAGCGGCGGCGATGGCGGCAGCGTGACGTTCAAAGGCACTCCGATGGCGCTGGCCGGGCCGGGGATCAAGGTGGGAGATTCCCTGCGTGACGTCCAAGTGGCCAAGGGAGACCTCTCCCTAACCAACATCGCGGACACGAAAGGGAAGGTGCGGATCATCAGCGTGGTCCCCTCCATCGATACCGCTGTCTGCGAGCAGCAGACCCATTACCTGAGTGAGAAGAACCGCGGGCTGGACCAAAGCGTGGAGCTGATCACGGTGAGCGTGGACACCCCCTTCGCCCAGGGCCGCTTCGCCAAGGAAGCCAAGATCAAGAACGTGACCTTTTTGTCCGATTTTCGCAGCGGGGCCTTCGGCCAGACCTACGGGTTGCTGGTCAAGGACCCTCATTTTCTGGCCCGGGCCGTCATGGTCGTAGACAAGGACAACGTCATCCGTTATCTCCAGGTCACGCCGGAGTTGGCCCAGATGCCGGACATGGAAGCGGCGTTTCAGGCGGCGAAAGCGTTAGCGGAGAAGAGCTAATGGCTTATAGCGGGAGAGAAGAGCGTAGGGCATATAGCAAAGCCAAGAGCATATGGCCAATGGCCTATAGCAGACGGTTTCTAGGTCGTGCCATACGCTATACGCCATATGCTCCGACTTCGGGGCCATTAGCCATATGCTCCAGTTAGGTTGATTCCATGCCTCGCTACGACATACTGGTCCTGGGAAGCGGGCCCGCCGGCCAAAAGGCGGCGATTCAGGCGGCCAAGCTCCGTAAGAAAGTCGCCATCATCGAGAAGGAGCCGTACGTCGGCGGCGCGTCGGTCAACACCGGCACCCTCCCCAGCAAGACCCTGAAAGACGCGATTTACTACCTGCACGGGTTCAAGCTCCGGTCGTTCCCCAACGTTTCCTACTCGCTCAAGAAGAACTTCACCATGCACGACCTCATGGCTCGCAAGGAGCAGGTCGTCAAGAACGAGCTGGCCATCATTACGAATCAGTTGGAACGGAACGATGTCCACATCATCCACGGGACCGCGTCGTTCCTCGATCCGAACACCATCCAGGTCGCCATGCGCGACGGCCGGACCGAGTCCTACCAGGCCGACTACATCGTGATCGCTACCGGCTCGCGGCCGCGGCGCAGCCAAGACATTCCGTTCAACAACCGCACCATCTGCGATTCGGACTCGATCCTCGACACGGATTCCATCCCCAAGACGATGGCCGTGCTGGGGGGCGGCGTCATCGGCTGTGAATACGCCACCATGTTCGCCGCCTTCGGGATCAAAATCACCCTGCTCGACCGTCGCAAGGAACTGCTCCGATTCGTGGATCAGGAGGTCATCCAGGCCCTCATCTACCACATGCGCACGAACAACGTGACCGTGCAGTTGGACGAGGAGATCACCGGCGTCAAGGAGGACGAGCGGGGCCGGGTCGTCACCACCCTCAAGAGCGGCAAGACCGTGGTCACCGATATGCTGCTCTACAGCATGGGCCGGGCATCCAACACCGATGAACTGAATCTCGGCGCCATCGGCATCACCCCCGACAAGACCGGCCTGATCAAAGTCAACGAGTATTACCAGACCGACGTGCTCAACGTGTACGCGGCGGGCGACGTGATCGGGTTCCCCGGCCTGGCGTCCACCTCCATGGAGCAAGGCCGCCTAGCCACGTGCCACGCGTTCAAGGTGCGGCAATCCACCCTTCCCAAGATCATGCCCTACGGGATTTACACGATCCCCGAAATTTCGACCGTGGGCAAGACCGAGGAAGAGCTGACCGAGAAGGGGATCCCCTACGAAACCGGCCGGGCCTTCTATAAGGAGATCGCCCGCGGGCAGATCTTCGGCGACGTGGAAGGACTCTTGAAAGTGATCTTTGATCGGGACACCATGCAGCTCCTCGGCGTGCACATCATCGGCGAAGGCGCCACGGAGCTGATCCACATCGGGCAGGCCGTCATCACCTACGGCGGGACGGTGGACTTTTTCGTCCACAACGTCTTCAACTACCCCACCCTCGCAGAGTGCTACCGGACCGCCGCTTTGGACGGGATCAACCGCCTCGGTAAAAACTAATCAGGATGCTGAAAAAAGCTCCCGTCCGGCGGCCAGCTTCTGCTCCCCGCCGGAAAAACAAATCCACCCCTCACCCCTCACGTCTCACTCCTCACCGCTCGCCGCTCGCCGCTCGCCGTCCCCTCGTCACCCTCGCGCTCGAATGGTTCCTGAACCCGGACCACCTGCCCATCGTCACGGCCAAAGAACGGGGGTTCTTCCGAGAAGAGGGGTTTGACCTCTCCATCCTGGTCCCCACCGTGCCGGAGGAGTCGCTCGACCTGGTCGCGCAGGGCAAGGCGGACTTCGGCGTCGGCGAGCAGACCAATCTCATCAAGGCCAGGAGCCAGGGACAGCCGCTCATCTCGATCGGCCCGCTGCTGGCCCACACCGTCGTCTGTCTCATGTACCTGAAAGACGGGCCGATCAAGCGGCTGGAAAACCTGCGCCACCATCGCGTCGGCTGGCCGGGGCTGGACATCGACCTCCCGATCCTGGGCGCCCTGCTGGAAGCGGCGGGTCTGACCTACGACGACATTCTGCCGGTCGATGTTGGCTTCGCCCTGACCGACGCGCTCTTGACCGGCAAGGCCGACGCGGTCTTCGGCGCCTTCGTCAACTACGAGCAGGTGGAGGCCGAAATGCGTGGGGCCTCGGTCGAGTTCGTGCTGCCGACCCAGTACGGCGTCCCGGACCTCTACCAATTGGTCGTCTTCACGTCCGACCGCATGGTCCGGCAGCATCCCCGGCTCGTGCGCGGCTTCGCCCGCGCCCTCACCCGAGGGCTGGAGGCCACCCATACCCAGGCAGACGAATCGCTCGGCCTGTATCTGAAGGCCCATGCCCTGGCCGACCCGACCCTCACCGCCAAGACTTTTCACGCCACCAGGCCCTACTTCCCCGACGATCTCCGGCAGGACGAAGCCCGGTGGCGGCAGGTCCGCGACTGGCTGCACCGGCGCGGCGTGCTCCGGAAGAAACCGCCACTGGAGACGTTGTTCACAAACGCGTTTTTGCCAGACAAGAGCTAATGGCTTATGGCGTAGAGCCGGGAGAGGAGAGCGTATAGCATATAGCAAAGCCAAGAGCATATGGCCAATGGCCTATAGCAGACGGTTTCTAGGTCGTGCCATAAGCTATACGCCATATGCTCTTGAGGCTCTGGGTTTTGCCATAAGCCCTATGCTCTTGGTTGTGCCATAGGCCATACGCCATAGGCTCTTACTATGTCATTCACTGAGCACCTGCGCAAGCTGGCCAAGCCCATCTGGGACGCCCAGCTCTCCCATCCGTTCGTGGTCGCGCTGGGCAAGGGCACGTTGCCGCAACGCAAGTTCAAGTATTACATCCTCCAGGACGCCCGCTTTCTGGGCGACCTCGCTCGTGTCTTCGCCGCTGCCGCGCAAAAGGCCCCGGATGCCGACTCGGCCCTGCGGTTCAACAAGCTGGCGGAGGAGACGATCGTGGTCGAGCGGAGCCTACATGAGAATTACGGCACACGCTGGAAGATGACGTCTCAACAGATGACCTCGGTCCCGATGGCGCCGACCAACTATGCCTACACGAGACACATGCTGGCAGTGGCGGCCACGGGAACCGCCGCCGAAATTACCGTCGTGGCGCTTCCCTGCGCCTGGATCTATTGTGTGGTGGGCCAGCATCTCCTGAAAAAAGGCCTGCCGAAGAAGAACCATCCCTACCGGGACTGGCTCATGCTCTATGCCTCGCCGGAGTTTGCGGAGGTGCAGCGGTGGATGCGAAAGGAGGTGGATCAGTGGGCGAAGAGCGCGGGGAAGGATGAGAAGCGGAGGATGGAGGAGGCGTTCGCGGTCAGTTCGAGGTATGAGTGGATGTTTTGGGAGATGGCCTGGAACGAGGAGGAGTGGCCGGTGTGAAGAGAGGAAGATGCCGGTCAACGCCCTTGCCCTGCTCAGCCTGCTCCGCCTCGACCGCACTAAGCCTCGCCTCTGCTCGGCTGCGGAACTCATTCCGTTCTACGCTTCGCGTGGACGGAGCCTCAAACAGTCCTCGCCGTCCGCTTGCAGCGGAGCGCATTTGTTCGGCAAGTGCGGTGACCCGATTCTCCGCAATTCGCGACGCAGGCCCTTGACCGGCATCGCCACTGATAAGAGGGACGCTAGCCATGAGGAGGAAGGGAAGAACGGCTGCATCCTGCGCGGTGCGCGAACGCAGCCTGTTTGCTCGGCGAAATAGGAAGGACCCGGTGGACGCACGCAGTTACGGGCAGATCGGTCGCTGCAGGCCTCGCGGGAGAGAGCACCGGCCACGGAGGAAGAAAGAAGGGCGCTTCGCTCAGCAAGACCAGCTTGCAACCTTGCTCTGAGCCCTCTGGTCAGGTCCGCAAATGGACCTGTGTCAGCCTTGATTACAAGTGCAGAAAGCCATAGACTACCGCAAGCTCCACATAGGTGAGGAGAATTGCCAGGTTGTTCGAGCGTATTCTGAAGCGCATACGAGAGAAAATCCGCTTGCGGGAATACGTGCTAACTCTCCATGCGGAAGACGAGATGAATGATGACGGTTACACGATCTATGATGTAGAACATGGTATCCTCACCGGCACAATCCTGGAGCGCCAAAGGGATAAACTGACCGCTGAATCGAAATATCGGATTAACGGAAAAACCGTTGAAGGCAAGAATATCGAAACACTCGTCAAAGAAGGTCCAACTGGCAAAGTGGTCATTGTTACCCTGTACGAGCCATGAATTCAGGAGGAGGAGCGATGGCGTGTGATATTTGCGGAAAAGGCGGCGTCCGAATTCGAAAGGTCGCAAGGACCTACGGCAAAGGCAAAAACCTTCTTGTGATTGAAAATGTTCCTGTGGTCACCTGTCCTCACTGCGGAGAAAGCTACCTCGAAGCTAACACGCTCCATGAAATCGAGCGCATCAAGCAGCAGCGAAAAGGCTTCGCCCATGAGCGGCCAGTGGCCGTCGCTAACTTTAGATAGTTCGTGGCTGATCCCGGCCAACCAATCGTCTATATGACCACCAAGAAACTCGACCCTTCCCATTCATGTATTGAAGAACTCAGTCTGGCGACCGCCTAGCCTTCCTGTGGAGCCCCTGTGCTCGCTGGACACGCGCAGTAAAGGGCATCCCTGCCGCCCATTTTATAAGAACATGGCCACTGAGGAAAAAGGAGTGGCGCTTCGCTCACCAATCTGCACGGCGCGCGGGTAATGGTGCTCTCCGCACACAGAGATATATGCACCGGCCGTTTAGTATGAGAGAGGTGGGAGGAGCAGCGGATCAAATGGTTTTAGATCAACAACAGTGGAGGTAGACGTGACTGACCTTGAGAAAAGAATCTTACATTTCTTCGATCAATATATTTTTCGTTGGATGAGAAATGATGTCGAGTCTGCTGCCCGAAGTGGTTCGAATTACCTAGCTGCCCTGATCGAAAGGTCTCTCGCCCTGTTCGACCGGAAGTTACTCCAAATCCGAAGGACATTGAAATGGCGAAACGCGGCGGTATCGCCACCGTCCACACAAAAGATGGGTGATGTCAGAGCCGCTCGCGAGAAAATGACGCTCGGTGCGCGAAGCCTCATTGACCGTCTGATGGATAAACGAAATCAGCCCCCGCCATCCCTTCTTCGGTCGCTTCCTCTCCAAAAGCAGCTTGAGGCGCTCGTCGGAATGCTCGACAAGTCGTATGTGGGCGGAAAAGATGTATATGTGGATGGGGAGTATCTGGGCTACGCGGGCGAGTTGTTTGCAAACGCTCAGGTGCTCGAAGCGGCGGCGATGGCCCTTGCGTGGATGGGACGTGACGACGCGGCTGAGCGCCGACATATCGTGGGTGACTTTCTATTAAGAATTAAATAATAGGGTGACATTTCCCATGACCTGTGCTAGACTCCGCTCCTGGTTGACAACCCAAGGAGGGACGGATGGCACGAGTCGGAGCGAGACGCGATTTTGAAGCGATGGAGCGACGCCGCTTGGAGGCAGCCCAGCTGTTGAAGCAAGGTGTCTGGCCGGCGGAGGTGGCGCGCCGGCTCGGGGTCTCCCGGCAGTCAGTCCATCGCTGGCAACAATGCGTGGGCGAGGGCGGGCGCCGGGCATTGCGCAAAGCGGGACGCGCCGGGCGGCCCCCGAAGCTGACGGCCGCTGATCTGCGGACGGTCGCGCGGGTCTTAAAGGCAGGCCCCGAAGCGCAGGGATATGCGACCGGCCTCTGGACCCTCAAGCGCGTCGCGCAGCTGATTGAGACCCAGTTTGGCGTCCGGTATAGCCAGCCCCGGGTCTGGCAACTGCTCCGCCAGCTGGGGTGGAGCTGCCAGCGGCCCACGGGACAGGCGCGGGAGCGGGACGAGCAGGCCATTCGCCGCTGGAAACGCACGGTGTGGCCGACGTTAAAAAAAACGCCGTCGCTGAAGGCCGCACGATCGTCTTCGTCGACGAATCGGGCTTGAGTGAACGGCCGCACCGGGTACGCACGTGGGCGCCCCGCGGACAGACGCCCGTGTTGCAACTGAGCTTCATTGGAAGGTGCTGTCGGCCATCGCCGGAATCACGATGTGGCACTTCTATTTTCGGCTCTATCGCGGCACGATCAAAACGCCGCAGATCATCAACTTCCTGGGCCATCTCCAGCGGCAGCTGGACCGCAAGCTGCTGATCATCTGGGATGGGCTGGCGGCCCATCGGAGCCGGGGCGTCCGCGCCTATGTCGAGCGCACGCACGAGCGGATCCGGTTGGCGCAGTTGCCGGCCTACGCGCCCGAGCTCAATCCGGTGGAGTTCATTTGGGGCTATTGCAAACAGCATGAGTTGCCGAACTTCTGTCCCAAGGACTTTGCGCATTTGAATCAGGTGGCACGGAGCCGACTGCGGAGCATGCAACGCCGTCCCACACTCGTGACGGCCTTTTGGCAGCAAGCGGCATTGCCACTGTAAATGTCACTGTATTAGTAAAAGATCAATGGTATGGCGGCCTTGCCGTCGCAAGATCGACCTTATAGCAGAATCGCTCTGGAGAATCCAACGATAACGCGTACCGAGACGTTACCGGCTGGAGCGGCGACGGAGGGCATGCAGGGGCACGGGG
>Ga0194119_10005016_pt1 | contig 20000 bp, 23 predicted proteins | sample TA2MahC100mmetaG_FD_148620 | JGI IMG/M metagenome (GOLD analysis project Ga0194119, IMG submission 148620) | Freshwater microbial communities from Lake Tanganyika, Tanzania - TA2015018 Mahale Deep Cast 100m | ecosystem: Environmental > Aquatic > Freshwater > Lake | place: Tanzania: Lake...
TGCAAGAAAAACAATCAAGATTTTTAGAAAATGTTTTGCTAGATTTTGGAGTAACTGGAGAAATAAAAAAAGTAAGTGCCGGACCTGTGGTTACACTTTATGAATTTGAACCAACAGCAGGAATTAAGACATCAAAAATAATAAATTTATCAGAAGACATTGCAAGAAACACAAGTTCAGTTTCAACACGGGTTGCAACTGTTATTGGAAAAAATACTATTGGAATTGAGATCCCAAATAAAATTAGAGAAAGCGTTGCCTTAAAAGAAATTATTTCAAGTAAAGAATTTAATAACAAAGAGATAAAAATACCAATAACTTTAGGTAAAAGTATTTCTGGATTTCCAATTGTTGGTGATCTAGCTTCAATGCCCCATCTTCTTATTGCTGGAACAACAGGATCTGGAAAATCTGTTTGTATAAATACATTAATTCTCTCAATTCTTTTCAGATACACACCTGCTGAATGTAAACTAATTTTAATAGATCCAAAGATGCTTGAATTATCTATGTACCAGGGAATTCCACACTTACTTGTACCTGTTATCACTGAACCAAAAAAAGCGACAGTTGCCTTGAAGTGGGTAGTTCGTGAAATGGAAAAACGATACCGAGAAATGACGGAGTTTGGTGTAAGAAATATTTATGGCTTTAACGATAAGTCATCAAAAAAAATGCCTTACTTGATAGTTGTTGTTGATGAAATGGCAGACCTCATGATGATCGCTGGAAAAGAGATTGAAAATTACATTCAAAGACTTGCTCAAATGGCAAGGGCAGCTGGTATTCATATAGTGATGGCAACTCAAAGACCAAGTGTAGATGTTATAACTGGAACTATTAAGGCAAATTTTCCAACCAGAATATCATTTCAAGTAACATCTAAAATTGACAGCAGAACTATACTTGGAGAACAAGGTGCTGAGCTTTTGCTTGGTCAGGGTGATATGCTTTTTATGTCTTCAGCAAGTAGAATCGTAAGAATTCATGGACCCTATGTTTCCGAAAAAGAAATAGAAAAAGTTGCAACGTATTTAAGATTACAAGGAAATCCAACCTATGTTGAAGAAATTACAAAGATTGATGAACTAGAAAACGATGAACCAATTTTGAATCAAGATGGAAAAGATGAATTATATAATAGGGCCGTTGAAATCATAAAAACAGAAGGTAAAGCATCTACTAGTTTTTTACAAAGAAAATTGGGTATTGGCTATAATAGGGCAGCAAGAATCATAGATCAAATGGAAGAAGAAAAAATTATTAGTCCAGCAAACCACATTGGTAAAAGAGAAATTTATTAAATTAGTGCAAAGAATAATATTAATACTTTTTTTTTTTATTTCTTTTTATAAATATTCTTATTCAAATGAAATTCAAAAAATTATCCAAAAATTGGAAGAAACTAAAAATCTTAAATTTGATTTTATTCAAACTTTAGATAAATCTATTGAAACTGGCAATTGTATATTAGAATTTCCAAATAAATTTCTCTGCCATTATAGTGAGTTAAATAAAAAAAAAATTTTAATTGACAACAATATTCTGTATTTAGTTGATGAATTAAATACCAAATCTAGTCGAAGCATAACTAAAACTCCCTTTTTATTTCTAACAGACAAAAATGAAATAATTAAAGCACTTAAAGAAATTAAAGATTATAAAATTACTGACAATCGTATTTCTATAAAACTTAGTTTTTCGGAAAACGAAACTATTGATCTCTATTTTGATCAAAAAACTTTCTTAATTGATGGTTGGAAGATAATTAACTATGATGAAACTTTTTTAGAGTTCATTTTAAAAAATGTGTCATCTAATCTTCAAAATATTGGAAGATTCACAATAGATTAAATATTAATCAACATTTAACTCTTCAGATTTAAATATTTTCATTCCTCTAGTCATGTAGTTTTTTAAAGCATTTGGATGATCTAAGGTGCATGTGTGGACCCAAACTCTTTTTGCACCTTTGTTAAAAGAATTCTCGATAGCATGACTTAATAAATAACCACCAATTTTTTTGCCAAAATAATCTTTAAATATACCAAAATATGCTATTTCAAAATCTTTGTGCTCATCAAAAATTAATTCATAATAACCAACTAAATCTTTATTTTTAAATATTGTATATAATTCATAATTCGAATTTGATATTAACCTTACCCAATCATCATCACTCCAACATAATCTATCTTTCCAGTTATAGTCTTTACCAACCTCTTTATATAAAAACTTTGGAAGATCTTTATTGATGTTAATTTCTTTTTTTATAGATAAATTTTTTTCTAAACATTTCGAAAATTTTAAGTCTTTGATTGAATTTATCTCTAGAAAAAACCTAGAAACTTTTTTTGCCATTCACCTCGAAATCATTTTTCCAAGCTTTTCACCACCAAATAAATGAAAGTGAAGATGCGGTACCTCTTGGCCTCCGTCTTTACCGTTATTACCTAAATAGCGATAACCAGTATCTGCAACATTTAAAATTTTTGCAACTTTACCAAGTCCTCGAATAAACCCTTCTATTTCTTCATTTTTCGCATTCTTAGAAAAATCATTAAGGTCAACATATGCTCCTTTAGGAATAACCAGCACATGAATCTTTGCTTGTGGATTTATATCGTGAAAAGCTAGAACAAATACATCCTCATAAACTTTTTTGCACGGAATCTCTCCCCTTAGGATTTTTGCAAAAATATTATTTTTATCGTACATCAGATGTCTTAAATTACATTAATAGTAAGTTAAAAAAACAATTTTTTGTTAAGAATTTTCTTTTATATTTTTTAAAAGTTCATTTTTTACAGAAACAAAAACATCATCCCAATAATTAAGCTTAGATTGTCTAAATAATATTGCCTTTGGATAAAATATTGAATTTTTACTATCAGTTCCCCACTGCCATCTATGATTAAAGGGTAAAATCACAAAAGTTTTTTTTTGCATTGCAAGAGATAAATGTGCAATTGTATTTTGGGCAGTTATAACTAAATCTAAATTTTTTATAATATTTGAAACACTATCTATATCGTTAAAGTAATCTATATTGCGTGAACTATAAATTCTAATACCTTTTTTTTCTTCAAGGGCTTTTATTTCATTTTGATAATCACCAAATTGAAGATTATAAAAAACAATATTTTTTAAATTTATATAATCTATTAAAGATAAAAGAGGCAAGGATCTATGTTGCTCTTTTTTATTTAAACTTTTCCACGATAAACCTACCTTTAAAGAAGTTGTGGATTTTAAATCTTCTATAAATTTAACATCTTTAATATTATCTGTAGGTAAATATTTACTTTCACTAAATTTGACAATTTGATTTTTATCTTTCGCAACAAAAAAACCTAGAGACCCTGAAGGTATATGGAAATCATAAATAAATTCTTTTGGATTTTTTTTTAAACTAAATACTTTAATGTTTGAAATTTTTTTTTCCTTAAAAAAAAAATTAAAAAAATTTACCAATCTTTCATCCACAAGAAAAATTATTTCTTTAACAATATTTTGTATTGACTCAACCATCCTTCCAAAAAAAATATGATCTCCAATACCTTGTTCTGACCAGACTAATAGTGTTCCATTAAATTTTTTTCCATTCCATAACTTACTTTCAATATTTAGATATGGAATTAAACTTTCTTCAACTAACCATCTAAAATTATAAAAATCCCAACCTCTACTAAAATCTGATTGAAGAAAATATAAAAAAGACTGATTATAAATTGAACCATAACTATTATTTTTAATTTGTTTTGATTTAGAAAAAGAATGTATAGCTTTTTTAAAATCTCTTAATTCTGTGTAAACTGTACCAAGCAATGTATATAGCCTGTAATCAAAAGCATTTAATTTAATTCCTTTTAAAATATTATCTCTTGCAGAATACAAATCTCCAGTTTCTAAAAGAAAATTTGAATATTTGAGATATATATCACTGTTAGCATTATTTTTATTTATTGCTTTATTAAAAAAAATTTTTGCTTTATCTATCTCAAAAATCTCGAAGCAGGTTAATGCTAAATTTAGATAAACTTTGTAGTCATCATAATTTTTTAATAATTCAATAAATATTTTTTCTGCATTTTTATAATCCTTTTTTTTAAGATAAATTAAGCCTATGTTGTTTATACATTCAGGAAAATCTTTTTTTTTAGATAGTGCCGCAGAATGATATTCAAATGCAGTATCGTAATTTTTAAGAGCTTGATACGTTACCCCTATATTATTTAAAACAATAGGATCATTATGAAAATTTTGAATTCTCAGAAAACATTCTTGTGCTTTTTTTGGTTCATCATAATTTAAATAGGTGTGTCCTAAATTAAGACAAACTTCTCTGGTGTTTGGTTTTATTTTTTCAGCAATTAAATAGTACTGAATTGCATTTTTACAATTTCCAATATTTAAATATAAATTAGCTAAATTAAATGTTGCTTCAAAATGATTCTTATTAAGTGAAATTGTTTTTAAATAGTACGACTCAGACTCAATACGATTTGACTGTAAACCTGCAATTAAACCAAGATTATAAAGAGAATTTTCATCCTTATTAAATTTAATGTCTAAAGATTTTTTAAAAAAAAATTCAGCTTCTGAGAGTAATTTTTTATTGAAATATATTATTGCAATTAAAAAATTGACTTCATAATTCCTATCTTTATGAATTAATAATTTTTTTCCTAAATTTAAAGCCTCATCATATTTTTTTAAATCAATCTGTTTTAAAAAATTTTGAAAGTCATTATCAAAATTCATTTTTTTATAAAGAAATTATCAAAAATAATTGAATCTAATAATTTTTTTTTACTATTATCTTTCTTAGCTGTTTTTCCTCTAAACCAGAAAATCTTGTTCTTCTTTTCATTTCTTTAAGTAGTAAGGAATATTTAATTTTTTTTTTTACTAAAATTAAAAAAAAATGATAAAGCATATCAGCAGCTTCATAAATAATTCTTGAGTTTTTTTCTTTACTTTTGACAGAGTCTACAAACTCTATGGTTTCCTCTTTAAATTTTTTTAAACAATAATCTATTCCTTTTTTTGATAAAAAAAAACTATAGGAACTAATTTTTTTTTTTTTTTATTTTAAATCTATTGTTATATATAACTTTGAAAAAAAATCTTTCATTTTACTTTTTTATCATCATACATTTTTTATAAAGAAAAAAAATGTATAGTTAGTTACTACTTAAAAAAAAGACTAACTTTTAAATTAAAATTTATTTTTCTATACCAGTTTCTGAAAGTTTTTTATAATAAAACCACAAATCTGAACCAAAAGATTTTCTAAATTTTCTAAAATACGGCCCACCTAAAGTAAAATGTAAAGCCTTATAATTTTTTGGAATGCTTTGTTCCCCAACTAAGCAATTCCATTTAGGAGAAATAGACCCTATGTTCTTATCTTTTGTCCACTTAAATTGATGTAAATATAAGCCATTCGCTTTTTCTATAAAAGAGGGTGTTAATATTTTACATTTTTTATTGTTATATACTACAAAACTAGACCAATTTTTTTTTCCATAAGGAAGTTGTTTTTCTTTTAAAAATTTTTTTTGAACCTTTGAAGTGTAATACTTATGTTTTACACACCATATTGTTTTTTTTGGATTCTTTCTAATGATCTTCAACAAATCTGCAATATCCCCCCTGACTATAAAATCACAATCAAGAAAAAGACTATATCCCTGATAATTTGATAGATATGGTGTTAAAAATCGAGAGATTGAAAACTCCGTACTGTCTTTTATTCTTTTTTTTCTTTTATAAAATTTTTTTAAATTATTTAAATAAATAGGCGAAATAGTAACAGGTATAGATGAATTCTCTATTATACTTTGTGATAACACATGAAATGCTATTTTTTCTCTTGGATCATATCCTATAAATATTTTAAAAGGTTTCATAAAAATTATACAAAAAATCTATCTAAACTAATTTTAACTTTTTTTAATACATCTATCCAGTTATTAAATTTTGATTGTCTAAATATATGTGCAGCTGGATACCATATTGATTTTTCTCCTCCTAGACCCCACTGCCATCTAGAATTTGTTGGTAAAAGAACAAAGGTTTTTTTTTGAAACACAAGCGATAAGTGCGCTGTAGTATTTTGAATTGTAATTAATAAATCTAAATTATTTATTAAAAAACTCAATTCATCAATATCATTAAAAATATCCATTTCTTTTAAACTATGAATTTTTATTGAAGAGCTTTCTTCCGCTTCCTGTATTTCTTTAATAGTAAACCCAAATTGCAAATTTATTAAACTACAGTTTTTATTTTTAAAAATTGAAATAAGCTTTTCTAAAGGTATATTTCTATATTGTTCTTTTTTATTTAAAGTTTTCCACGACAAACCAACTTTAAAACCATTAAGATTATTTAAAAATTTACTTATTTTTGTATAGTCTTTGCTGTTATCTATAACAAAACTATTTTTAGAAAAATTTAATATTTCTTTTTCTGAATTTGCAAAAAAATTTCCTAAAGAACCTGCGGGTATATGTTTTTCAAAATTAATATAGGGTTTGTTTAAATTTTTCTCAATGATTTCAATGTTATTTATTCCAATATTAGAAAAAAAATTTTTAAATAAATTTATAAGCCTTTTATCAACTATAAAAATTATTTTTTTAGCTTTATTTCTTAAACATTGTACCATTCTACCATAAAATAAATGATCACCTATTCCCTGTTCAGACCAAACTAACAATGTTCCATTTAAAAACTTTCCATCCCAAAGATTTTTATTTAAATCATATAATGGTTCCATTACTTCAAAAGTTTTAAATCGATAATCGTAGAATTTCCATCCTTCCTTAAAATCTCCAGTTTGAATTTTAATTAATGATTTGCCAAAATGTGCATCCGCATAGATAGAATTTAATTCTATTGCTTTATCATAATGATTAAGGGCTTCTTCGTATCGATTTAGATTATGAAGAGTTATGCCCTTATTAGACCATGCTTCAGCATAATCAGGTTTTAACTGTATTGCTTTATCATAATGATTAAGGGCTTCTTCGTATCGATTTAGATTATGAAGAGTTATGCCCTTATTAGACCATGCTTCAGCATAATCAGGTTCTAGCTGTATTGCTTTATCATAATGATTAAGGGCTTCTTCGTATTGTTTTAAATCATCGAGTGTTAAACCCTTATTAGACCATGCTTCAACATAATCAGGTTTTAACTGTATTGCTTTATCATAATGATTAAGGGCTTCTTCGTATCGATTTAGATTATGAAGAGTTATGCCCTTATTAGACCATGCTTCAGCATAATCAGGTTCTAGCTGTATTGCTTTATCATAATGATTAAGGGCTTCTTCGTATTGTTTTAAATCATCGAGTGTTAAACCCTTATTAGACCATGCTTCAACATAATCAGGTTTTAACTGTATTGCTTTATTATAATTTTCAATAGCTTCGTGATAACGATTTAATTTATTTAGTACTATACCTTTGCCACATAGTGCTTGAAAAAAATTAGGATTTAACTGAATAGCTTTATCGTAACAAATAATAGCTTCTTCTAATTTATTTAATTTAAATAAAGCTAGACCTTTATTAAAATAACTTTCAGTATACTTAGGATTTAAAAAAATTGTTTTATTAAAATAATCAATTGCCTGCTGATAATTATTCTCAGCACCCAATATTGCACCCATTATACGTAAAGCGTCAAAATTTTCAGGTTCAATTTCAAGGACCTGTCCAAGAGATCTTTTAGCCTCTAAAAAATTTTTATCTTGAAAATATCTTAGTGAGTTATTTAATAATTCAAAAATTTTAATACTCATAAAAATTCTACTTAATTATAAATAAAAAAACTTGTCAGAAACATTGTTTAAAACTTAAATTTATTAATTATGTTATCTAATAGGTATATTTCTAGCTTTTAAAAAACTTTTTGCATCCTGAATAGAATATTCACCAAAATGAAAAATTGAAGCAGCGAGAACTGCACTGGCTCCCCCTTTAATAAAACCATCATGTAAATGTTCTAAATTTCCAACCCCTCCTGAAGCTATAACTGGAATAGGCAATAATTCTGATATTCTCTTTGTAAGATCTAGATCGTATCCTAACTTTGTACCATCTCTATCCATGGATGTTAAAAGTATTTCGCCAGCTCCTAATGCTTGAACTTTTTTTGCATAATCAACTACATCAATCCCTGTTTTTTTTCTTCCTCCATGAGTAAAAACCTCCCATTTATTAAATGAAATTTTTTTTGCATCAATTGCAACAACAATGCATTGTGAACCAAATTTTAAGGAGCTTTCTTTAACAAAATTTGGATCTAAAACTGCTGCAGTATTAATTGAAACTTTATCTGCGCCTGCTCGTAACAAGTTTTTGATATCTTCTATAGTTCTAATACCACCTCCAACAGTTAAAGGGATTAAACAGTTACTTGCTGTTTCACTAACTTTATCTAATAAAATTCCTCTATTTTCATATGAAGCAGTAATATCTAAAAAACAAAGCTCATCAGCTCCTTGGTCAGAATAAATTTTTGCATGCTCTACAGGATCTCCGGTATCTTTTAAGTTCTTAAAGTTGACTCCTTTGAGAACTCTTCCCTTATCCACATCTAAACATGGTATAATTCTTTTCTTAAGCATTATTTTGTATTTTTATAAGATCAGACAAATTAATAGAGCCATCGTAAATTGACTTTCCAATAATCATACCTCCTAAAGCTTTAATTTTTTTTAATTTATATACATCCTTCATATTAGCTATACCTCCTGAAGCTATCAGTGGAACTCTAATTCTGGAGGAATATTTTTTTAAATTTTCAAAATTTGGTCCAATTTTTGTTCCATCACGATTTATATCTGTATAAATAACAGACTTAAAATTTTTTTGATTCAGTTGGTTTATTAGATCATCAGCTGCTAATTTAGTCTGCCTTGTCCATCCCTTAATTGCTAAATAATTTGATCTTAAATCCATTGCGAACGATATTTTATTTGGGAATTTGCCTATACTTTTTTCGAAGTCTTTCTTTTTTTCAAAAAACATAGTTCCAATCACAACTGTATCAATGCCTGCATCAAACCAATATTTTACTTCTCTGTACGATCTAATTCCCCCTCCTATTTGAATTGATAAATTAGTCTTTTCTCTAATAGATTCTATAATTTTTCTATTATTTAATTTGCCTGTTATTGCAAAATCTAAATCAACAATATGTAAATTTTTAAAACCACATAATTCAAAAAATTGAGCTTGGTTCAGAGGATTTAAATTATAAACTATTTTTTTTTTTATATTTCCCCTTAACAATCTAACACACTTACCATCATGAATATCGATGGCTGGAAATATTAACATTAAAAGTATTTTAAAAAATTATACAATAATTTAACACCACTCTCCTTACTCTTTTCAGGGTGAAACTGAGTTCCAAAAATATTTTCTTTTCCAATACATGAGATTATATCCTTTTCGTAATGAACAGTGCCATAAATTGCATTTTGATCTTTAGGCAAAAACTCATAACTATGAACAAAATAAAAATGACAATCCTGTTCTATTTCATCAAAAATTTTTTCTCTTTTAGTAATTTTAAAATTATTCCAACCCATATGTGGTAATTTTAAATTTTTATCACTTAATTGAATCTTTTTAACAATTCCTTCAATCCATCCAAAACCTTTTGTTCTTTGCTCCTCAAAACCTTCCGTTGAAAACAATTGCATTCCAACACAAATACCGAATATTGGTTTTTTTTTATTTTTTACAAAATTATTTAATTCATCATCTAATCCACTTACTGATTGTATAGAATCAATACACTGTTTGTAAGATCCTTGTCCTGGTAATATTACTTTATCAGCCTTTGAAATAATACTAGGTAAACCAGAAATAATTATCTTTAAATTATTAATACTCTGTCCTGCAGTTTCAAGGGCTGTATAAACTGATTTTAAATTTCCAGTGCCGTAGTCAACTATAACTACGATCATTGTTTAAAGTTTTCCTTTAGTTGAAGGTAATGAAAACTTATTTCTTTTATCAATTTCGATTGCATATCTTAAAGCACAGGCAAAAGCCTTAAAGCAAGATTCCACTATGTGGTGACTATTATCACCATATAAATTTTCAATATGCATAGAAATCCCAGTGTTTTGGGAAACTGCTTGAAACCATTCTTTAAATAACTCAGTATCCATTTCTCCAAGTTTTTCTGTTTTTAAGTTAACTTTCCAAACTAGATATGGCCTATTAGATATATCTAATGAAACTCTAGTAAGCGTCTCATCCATTGGAACATATGCAGTTCCATACCTTTTAATACCAATTTTTTTTCCAAGTGCCTTTACAATTGCCTGTCCTAGAACAATTCCGGTGTCTTCAGTAGTGTGGTGCTCATCAACATGAAGATCTCCTTTTGCATTTAAATTTATATCTATCAAAGAATGTTTTGAAAAAAGTTCGAACATATGATTTAAAAAACCTATCCCGGTATTTATTTTAGATTTACCCTTACCATCTAGATTAATCTTGATTTCAATGGATGTTTCATTAGTTTTTCTTACAATTTTTGCAGATCTCATGAGATTGATTGGTATATAAACAAAAGATTGGTTTATCAATAAATTCTAGCTAAACTTGAATAATTTTAATTAATAACCATCTCTTTTTTATTGATTTCTTAATTTATGAACGAAGAATTTAAGTGGCATGGAACAACTATTGTGCTTGTTAGAAAAAGCAAAGATGTCGTTGTAGCTGGAGACGGACAGGTAAGTTTTGGAAACACCATCATAAAAAGTACTGCAAAAAAAGTTAGAAAAATTGAAAATAGAAATGTGATTGCTGGATTTGCAGGATCAACTGCAGATGCATTTACTCTTTTTGAAAGGTTAGAAGCAAAATTAGAAAAACATGCTGGAAACCTCACAAGAGCAGCTGTCGAACTTGCAAAAGATTGGAGGTCAGACAAATACTTAAGGCGTTTAGAGGCATTAATGGCGGTAGCGGATAAAGAAAAAAGCTTTATGATAAGTGGCAATGGAGATGTGCTTGAACCAGAACATGGAGTTATAGCCATTGGTTCAGGAGGCAATTATGCTCTTGCCGCAGCAAAAGTTTTAATGGATACTGATAAAACAGCAGAGGAAATAGCTTTAGCATCTTTAAAAGTTGCGTCTGAAATCTGCGTATTTACAAATAACAATGTCACAACTGAAAAACTCTAAAGTAAAAAAATTAGAAGAAGAAAAAATAACAAGTTTTTCTCCAAGAGAAATAGTATCTGAACTTGACAGATACGTTGTCGGCCAAAATAAAGCTAAAAGAGCTGTTGCTATTGCACTTCGAAACAGATGGAGACGTCAAATGCTAACAGACAATATGAAAGACGAGGTTCTCCCTAAAAATATTTTAATGGTTGGACCAACAGGTGTTGGAAAAACTGAAATATCAAGAAGACTGTCAAAGCTTGCTCAAGCTCCATTTATAAAAGTTGAAGCAACAAAATTTACTGAAGTTGGATATGTTGGAAAAGATGTTGAACAAATAATCAGAGATTTAATGGAGATTGCTATTTCAATGATTAAAGATCAAAAAAGAAAAGAAGTTAAAGCAAAAGCGCAACTTGCTGCTGAAGAGAGAGTGCTAGAAGCCCTAGTTGGAAAAAATGCAAGTTCAGCAACAAAAGAAAGTTATAGGAAAAGATTAAGAGCAGGAGATCTTGATGAAAATATAATAGAAATTTCTGTTCAAGAAAATACAACAACTCCCTCTTTTGAAATTCCTGGAGCATCAGGGACAATAGGGATGATTAGTATTGGTGATATTTTTGGAAAAGGGTTAGGTGTAAAAAAGAAGAAAAGAAAAATAAGTGTTAAAGAATCTTATGATTATTTAGTAGATGAGGAGTCAGAGAAACTTTTAGATCAAGATCAAATTTTAAAAGAGGCAAAATTTGCAACAGAAAATAATGGAATAGTTTTCCTAGATGAAATAGATAAAATTTCAGCAAGAAGCGAAAGAGTGGGGGCTGATGTATCAAGAGAAGGTGTTCAAAGGGATTTACTGCCTTTAATTGAAGGAACAACGGTAAATACAAAATACGGTACCATTAAAACAGATCATATACTGTTTATTGCATCCGGTGCTTTTCAACTTGCGAAACCATCTGATTTATTGCCAGAACTTCAAGGAAGATTACCTATAAGAGTAGAATTAAATCCGTTAACTAAAGAGGATTTTGTAAGAATTCTTAAAGAACCGGATAATAGTTTGATTAAACAATACGAGGCTCTTATGAAGACTGAAGATGTGAGTTTAAAATTTTTAGATGATGGTGTTGATGAAATTGCAGAAATTGCAACATATGTAAATTCTACTATCGAAAATATAGGAGCAAGAAGACTTCACACAATTATAGAAAGAATTTTAGATGATATAAGTTTTAATGCACCAGATCGAAGTGGCGAAGTTGTACTAATTAATAAAGCCTATGTTCAAAAAAATCTTGGAGATATTAAGGGAGATAAAGATCTTTCAAAATTTATTTTATAATTTCTTAAGCTTTAGTTCATAAGCACCTTCCCCGCCATGTTCAATACTTGCTATTGAAATTGAAATAATTCTGTTTTGATAATTTTTTTTTATATAACTAGGTATTGCATATCTTAATAAACTTAAATCTTCAGATTTATAAGGATCTTCAAAAGCCTTAGACCTTAAACCTTTTCCTGTAACTATTAAAATATTAGTAAGATTTTTTTTTTTACTTAGATCAAATATTTTATCAACCTTATCAAAGGCTTCTTGCAGTGAATATCCATGAAGATCATATTTTATATCAAACTTAAATTTTTTGAAGGGTTGATGAATATTTAAATCTTTATCTTCAAAAGAAATACTACCTTGCTTTTTAAAATTCTCCCAAGAACTAATATCTTCTTTGGTTATTAAAGCTTTATCTTTATTTTTTTGAGTCTTTCTCATCTACAGATTGAGAAATTTCTTTTAGATACCAAGTTAGATCTTCTGAATTTAAATCTTTTCTAAATATCCACACATCATTCACTGTTTGAATTTCATTATTATTTCCGTCAATGATTTTTCCTGTTTCATCTTTAGTAGACGATATAATTTCACTTATAAATCTTACTTTGACGCTATACAAAGTATCTTGATTTTTGACTTCTTCAATTTTTGCTTTTTTGATACCTATAAAAGTAAAGTCATTTTTTATTTTTTTTGATAGTCTTTCATCAATGACTGAAATAAAATTTTTATAAATTTCAGGTTCAACCAAGTCTTTGAGGGTTTTTTTATCTCCATTTGCAAATGCGTTTACTATCATTTCATATGCCGCTTGAGCTCCTTTTAAAAAGCTTGTTTCATTAAAGTGATTAGCCTGAGTAGAAGGGACGATGTCTTTATCTGTTTTTTCTAAAGTATCTACATTTACAGATTGTAAATTTTTTGCTCGAAGCGCACTGTCCTCTGCACCTTTACCCAATGAATTTCTAAGTCTTAAAATTATTAAACCAGCAATAAACGCAAGGAGTATAATATCTATAAATCCAAAATTTTCGTTCATTTTTGTAATTCTAAAACAATTGATATAGGAATAATATGAATATATTTAAACATGCAAAGAACATTAAAAACCCATTAATTACAATAAGCTAAATTATCAATTGAATGGGCGAAAAATATCAAGTTATAACGAATTTTATAAAAGACATCTCTTTTGAGATTCCAACAACAGATGCCTACATAAGTCTAGCACAAGACCTTGAAAAATATGAAACTAAAATTGACATCAAAAATAGTCCACTTTCAAACCAACTTAACGAATTAAACTTAAGAATATTCTTTGAAGCCCCACAAAATATTAAGAATAGAATTCATGCAGAAATATGTGTCGCTATAGTATTTAAAATATTAGATCAAACAATTACACAAGATGAATTAAAAAAGATTATACTTGCTGATATACCAAATCTTTTTTCAGAAAAAATTACTAATATTCTAAGTAATATTTTTCAACAATCAGGCTTTAAAGAATTTAAATTTAAAAAAAAAATTAACTTTATTGAAATGTACGAAAATCAAAAAAAAACTACTCCTTCAAGCTAATTGCATTAACTATATTTTTTTTAAGAAATTTTTTATAATTTTCTATTTCATCTAAAGACGGCTGTATAACTTTGCCTAAAGAATTTTTTTTAGACTGACTTGTATCTTCATTAGGTTGATTATATGAAAATTTTAATTCTTTATCGTCTATTAACTCAATGTAAACCTTAGATAAAAGTTTACAGTCTAATAAGGCGGAGTGTTTTTCCCTTGATGAAGCATCAATCTTAAATTTTTTACATAAAGAAGTAAGATTCTTTGCTGTTGCACCAGGGAATTTTTCTCTTGCTAAAGTTAAACTATCAATAACATTTTGTTTATTTATTATTTCTAAATTTAAACCTCGAAGTTCTTTATTTAAAAAATTTAAATCAAAGTCAGCGTTATGAATTATTATTTTTTTTCCTTCAATAAATTGTAAAAGATCCCTAGCAATATCTTTAAACTTTGGTTTGTCATTTAAAAATTCGTTAGAATAACCATGTATCTCGAAAGCGTCATCAGAAACTTTAACACCTTCTGGATTTAAAAAAGTATGAAATAAATTCTTCGTTGGTAAATGATCATCAAGTTCAATACAGGCAATCTCAACTATTCTATCCTTTTCAATGGATAAACCGGTTGTTTCTGTATCTAAAACTACTTCTTTAATCATGTAATATAATTTTATTAAGTATAGCCCTTGTTTGAGATTTTAAGAAACTTAAATTCGTATTTTTTATTATAAAGTCTGACAAAACTTTTTTCTTTTCTTTATTAAAATGATATTTTTTAAGAACATTAATTAATTTTATATTAATTTTTCTTTTCTTTCTAAATTTAGATAATATTTTATCTGCTGTATCTACAAAAACTACGATATCTGCAAAATATTTAAAATTAGTTTCTAAAAGCAAAGGAATATCTAGAACTATTAATTTTTCTTTTTTATTTTTTCTAATAAAATATAATAGATTTTTTTTTACCTCCGGATGAATAATTCTATTTAGTTTAGAAAGTTTGGAAGGGTTTTTTATAATTACATTAGCAAGATCTTTAAGATTTACCCTTTTACTTTTTAATTTAAAAATTCTGGAAATCTTTTGATTTATGAATTCATTTTTCTTATAAATGTTATGAACTACTTTATCTGCATCAAAAACATTGTAACCGTAATGTTTAAATACTTTGCTGACGTAAGTTTTACCGGATCCAATTTCTCCAACAATTCCAAGAGCTATCACAAATATCTTCTAAGTAATTTATAAGTACCTTGATTTACTTTAGGCAAAATATTGGTCCATATCTTAAATGATTTTTGCGCCTGATAAATAAACATTGGAAGACCTGAATAAATATGATTATTGAATTTTTTTGCCATCTTTAAAAACAATGTTCGCTCCGGGTTGTATATTAAATCAATAAATATTTTCTTTTTAAAATGAGAAAAATCTAGTTTAATTTTATCTTTTGGTTTAAGACCTAGGCTTGAAGTATTAATGACTAAATCAACATTATCATTAAAAAATTCTAGATTTTTAAACCTAACAACCTCAATAACTTTTCCAAATCTACGCTTGAAGATAAGTGATTTTTTTGAATTTCTATTCGCAATATAAATTTTCTTAAATCGCCATTTTTTCTTAAGAGCAACTATTACTGATGAGGTAACGCCTCCAGCTCCAATAATTAAAGCTTTTTCACATTTTTTTTTAATCTTGCTTAATATCCCATGATAAAAACCAAAAACATCTGTGTTATCCCCGTATAACTTTCCGTTTTTGGTATAAATGGTATTTATGGAATTAGTTTTCTTTACTAATGGAGTGATAATATCCACATACGGAATTATACTGGATTTAAGAGGTAACGTTACATTGGCTCCATAGTAAATCTTTTTTTTTATATCTTTAATTATTTTACTTAAATTTTTTTCTTTAACTTTTTTTTTAAAATACAAAGAATTTATCTTATATTTTAAGAACCAGTAATTATGCAGAATTGGCGATAAAGAGTGCTTTATTGGATCTCCTATGACTAAGAATTTATTTTTGTTTTTTTTCATTCATTTTAAAATAATTGATCAGTGCATCAACTGGCATTCCCATTATAGAAAAGTCGTTTCCTTTTATTTCTGAAAAAAGTTTTCTGCCTTCATCTTCGATTTGATAAACTCCATATCGTTGTAGAGTATCATCAGATATATTATTAAGATACTCATCTAAATATAAATCATCAAACTTTTTCATTTTTAAAAAAGAGCTTTCTGTATAACTCCAAATAGACGAACCGTTTTTAGCAAGACATATTGAGCTGATAAGTTCGTGTTCTCTATTACTAAGTTGTTGAAGAATAAATTTTGCTCCTTTTTTATCTTTAGGCTTACCAAATATTCTTCCTTCAAAGCTTAAAACCTGATCCGCACCAAGAACTATTTGATCCTTATATTTTCCGCTAATTTTTACCGCCTTCAATCTTGCAAGCGTTTCTGCAACCTCTTTGGGTTTTGCGTTTTCTTGTAATAATGATCTTTTTATTTCTTCTTCGTCTACATTTGGGGCGTGAACTAAAATATTAAAATTATGTTTTTCAAGTATTATTTTTCTAATCCCGCTTGAAGAGGCAAGAATTAGATCTTTCATAAATTATGCTTAATTTCATGAATTTTAATTATTGAAGCAGAAGTCTCCTCGACCGAACGCCTTGTAACATCAATAATTGGTATACTTTTTAAACTAAAAAGTTTTTTTGAGTCTTCCACCTCTTTTTGAATGCTTTCAATATTAATATAATTTGTGTGTCTATCCTCGGTTATTAAATTTAATCTTGTTCTTCTAACATCTTCTAATCTGTGGGGATCAATGACAAAGCCAACAACAGTTTTTCTTTTAAAATCAATTGAATACGAATCTATATTCTCTGTTCCGGTTAGTGGAATATTTGCAACTTTATAACCTCTATTTGCTAAATAAATGCTTGTCGGTGTCTTGCTGGTTCTGCTTACACCAAAAATTATTATATCGGCCTCATTTATAGATTCTAACTTTTGACCATCATCATGTTCAATTGTAAAATGCATAGAAGAAATTTTTTCATAATATTCTTTATTAAGCACATGTTGACCGCTTGGAACGTGATTTGCTTTTTTGTTTAAAATGTTTTCAAATTTTAAGACAAGATGATCAAGAACACCTAAACAAGTAATTTTTTCTATTAAAGCCGTATCTTTTAAGTAACTAACTGCTTCTTGCTCAACCAATGTGTATAAAACAATCGGATTTTTGTCTTTTTTACATCTTTTTATAAGTGCATTTATTTGGTCTTTGGTTCTTATAAATGAAAAGTGATGAACAGATAAATCTACATCTTCAAATTGAGCTTTTATAGCAACAGCTATTCTATCTAGAGTTTCTCCTGTTGAATCGGAGACTAAATAAAGATCAAATTTATTGTTCATAACTATGTTTATAAAAACTAAAAATTAACAGTTTAAAGAAAAATATTGTAATAAATTAAAGTTATTAAGTTTCCTTTTAAAAATAATAACATTTTATTAAACTCATCTTCTTTGGAGGTCATGTGATATAATATTGTTTATAACTTTTTTTATCTTTAATTTGCTTATATTATAATAAATAGAAAGGTTAATAAGCTTGTTTATAGAAATCTAATATATTTTTTTAACATAATAAACAGCAGCATATACTACAATAATCTTTAATTAATTATTTTATGTTTAGATTGGTTCAAACTTTAAATTTTAAAACTAATTTATTTCCCATATGGTTTATGAGACAGGCCGGGAGATATTTGCCTGAGTATAGAAAAATAAGGTTACAAAAAAAAAGTTTTTTAGATTTATGTTTAGACTCAAAAATCTCAAACGAAATTACACTACAACCAATAAAGAGATTTAATTTAGATGCTGCAATAATATTTTCTGATATCTTAATTATTCCAAATTCACTCGGTCAAAAAGTATACTATATTGAAAATATAGGCCCAATTCTAGAACCCCTCCAAAAGAAAAATTTATTAAAAATTAGTGAATATCATAAGTTTATAAGAAAAAATTCTGAAGTATATAATCAAATCAAAATTGTAAAAAAAAAAATTAAGGGAAAAAATTTAATTGGATTTGTGGGCGCTCCTTGGACGTTAGCAGTTTATATGTTGAATAGAAAATCTCCAAAACACAATTTTAAAATTAAAAACTTAAATTTTACTTACAAACTTATAAATTTACTTACAAACTTTGTAACCCTTCATATAGAGAAACAAATTGAAAGTGGGGCTGAAGTTATTCAAATTTTTGATAGTTGGGCAGGATTAATTAAGGAAAATCAATTACATAAATTTTGTTATTATCCAACAAAGACAATATTAAGTTCAGTAAAGAGAAAATTTCCAAATATACCAATAATATGCTTTCCAAGAGGAATTGGAAAAAAATACAAAAATTTTGTAAATTTTGTAAAACCAGACTGTATTTCAATCGATCAGTTTATTAATCCTTCTTGGGCAGTTACTAATTTTAATGGAATACCAATCCAAGGAGGCATTGACCCGGCCGTACTTTGCGGAGAAAAAAAAAATGTAAAAAAGATTGTTTATAAATACCTAAATATATTTAAGGATTATCCATATATATTTAATTTGGGTCACGGAATTACACCCGATGCAAAAATTGAAAACATAAGACACATGGTTGAGATAGTTAAAGAAAATAGATTATGAAAAGAGCAGTTATATTAATGAACTTAGGAGGGCCTGATAAGCAAGAATCTGTAAAGCCATTTTTGTTTAATTTATTTAATGATCCTGCAATCATAAATATTATTCAACCTTTTAGATTTTTTATTGCAAAATTAATTTCATCTTTAAGAGAAAAGAAAGCAAAAGGTATATATAAGTTGATGGGTGGTGGATCTCCAATTTTAAAATTAACTGAATTTCAAAAAAAATCTTTAGAAAAAAATCTTAGAAAAAAAGGTGAGTATAAATGTTTTATTATTATGCGGTATTGGCACCCAAGAGCAAGTGAGGTTTATCAAGAAGTGTTACAATACAACCCTAAAGAGGTTATTTTACTTCCCCTCTATCCCCAGTTTTCAACAACAACAACAGGCTCGTCCGTAAATGAGTGGAAAAATATAAATACAAACAACTTTAAAACTAAAACAATTTGCTGTTATCCCAATGATGAAAGCTTTATTAATGCTCATGTAAAATCAATTAGAAAATTTCTAAAAATCAAACTACTTCCAAAAACAATACTTCTTTTTTCTGCCCATGGACTACCTCAAAAAATTATTGACTCGGGTGATCCATATCAATGGCAGGTTGAAGAAACTGTAGAAAAAATTATAGAAAAATTAAAAATAAAAAACTTAAATTTTAATGTTTGTTACCAAAGCAGGGTTGGTCCTTTGAAGTGGATTGGACCATCAACGGAGGATGAAATAATTAGAAATTCAAAGCAGAAACTTGGTATTGTTTTGTGTCCTATAGCCTTTGTATCTGAGCATTCTGAAACTCTTGTGGAGCTTGATATTGAATATAAACATTTGGCAAAAAAAAATGGTGCATTATTTTATAAAAGGGTTCCTGCGCTTGGTGTAAATAAAGATTTTATTAAGGGACTTACAAATCTAGTTTTAAATAAAAAAAATTACGGAATAAAAGGTTTAAAACCTCCTTTTTGTGATAGTTCTTTTAGGCGATGTTTTTGTAAAACATAATTATGGATCTGTATTTATCTGTAAAAGTTATTCATATTGTTGCAGTTATATCTTGGATGGTTGGTCTATTTTATCTTCCAAGACTTTTTGTCTATCATGTAGAAAATAAAAGTTATTATTTAGAGAAGACCTTTCTTGTGATGGAAGA
>Ga0194119_10005017_pt1 | contig 19999 bp, 11 predicted proteins | sample TA2MahC100mmetaG_FD_148620 | JGI IMG/M metagenome (GOLD analysis project Ga0194119, IMG submission 148620) | Freshwater microbial communities from Lake Tanganyika, Tanzania - TA2015018 Mahale Deep Cast 100m | ecosystem: Environmental > Aquatic > Freshwater > Lake | place: Tanzania: Lake...
ACCTTCGGCGCGATTGCCGCGGCCAATTCCCTGAGCGATGTCTATGCGATGGGGGGCCGGCCCATGTCGGCTTTGTCCCTGGTTTGCTATCCCGGCAAAGGTGACCTGGACGTGCTGCGCGCGATTCTCACTGGAGGCGCGGAGAAGATGCGCGAAGCGGGCTGCGCGATTCTGGGCGGCCATTCGGTGAATGACGACGAGATCAAGTTTGGCTACTCCGTCACCGGCGCGGTGCATCCGCTGCGCGTGTGGCCCAACAGTGGCGCGCGCGCGGGCGATGCGCTGGTATTCACCAAGGCAATCGGCACGGGCGTGATCACCACGGCCTTGAAGCGGGGCTTCGCGTCAGATGAGCATCTAGCGGCGGCGGTGGCGTCGATGTTGATGCTGAATCGCGCGGCGGCCGAAGTGCTGGAGGGTGAAACGGTGCATGGCTGCACGGATATCACCGGCTTTGGATTGTTGGGACATGCGCGTGAGTTAGCCAATGGTAGCGGAGTGACGCTCGAAATCCAGGCGGATGCCGTTCCGTTGTTGCCGGGCGCCATGGAGTATGCGCGGGCGCAGGCCAAGCCAGGTGGACTACGGAATAACAAAGAGTACGCGGGGTCCGATGTGGAGATCGCCGCCGGTCTCGACGCGGATCTGGTTGATCTGCTATACGATCCCCAAACTTCAGGCGGTTTGCTGGTCTCGCTGCCGGAAGCGGCGGCCATCCGTTTTTTGGCCCGGTTCGACGGTGCGCGGTGCATCGGGCGCGTGGCGCCTCGGAGCGAGAAGGCGATCAGGGTGCAATAAATAAAAGAGCAATGCGAAATCCGATTATTGTGGCGCTCGACGTGGCTTCGGTAGCCGAAGCCCGTGGTCTGGTGAAGCAACTGGGCGACTCAGTGGCGATGTATAAGGTGGGCCTTGAGCTGTTCACGCTGGCCGGCCGAGCGTTTGTCGATGAATTGCGCGCGGAGGGCCACGGCATTTTTCTTGACCTCAAGTTCTACGACATTCCCGAGACGGTAAAGCGCGCGACGGCGCAAGTAGCGGCGCTCGGTGTGGATCTGCTGACCATTCACGCCAGCAGCCAGTCTGTGATGCGCGGTGCGGTGGAAGGGCGGGGAAGCGCGGGCCTGCGGTTGCTCGGGGTTACGGTGTTGACGAGTTTTGACCAGCACGATCTGGCGGACCTCGGGACGTCAAAGACGGTGCCGGAACTGGTGGCGCAACGGGCGGCCGGGGCGCGCGACGCCGGGATGGACGGTATTGTCTGTTCGCCGCTCGAAGCCGCGGCGATGCGGGCGCTGATGGGGCCCGGCAAGCTGCTGGTGGTGCCCGGGATTCGCCCGGCGGGAAGCGACGCGGGGGACCAGAAGCGCATTGCCACGCCTCGCCAGGCGATCGACGCCGGCGCGAATTACCTGGTGATCGGCCGGCCGATTACGCGCGCGTCCGACCCGCGCGGCGCGGCCTTGCAGATTCTTGACGAGATCAATGGGAGCTAAGCCATGGCTGTGAAAAAGAAGGCGGCGGTGGCGGCGAAGCGGATGGTGGCGGCAGCCAAGAAAGCGCCTGTTAAGAAGAAGGCCGCTCCGCAGGCTGCGGCGAAGAAAGCCCTGCCCGCGCCCATCGTGGTGAAGCCCGTGCCCGCCCCGGCAAAACCCGCCAAAGCCGAGCGCCCGAAAAAGTGGACCGCGGGCGCCGAGCTCACCGACTTCTTCCCTCACGAAATGCTGCGCGAGGAAACCATCGGTGTGTGTCTTGCCTGCATACTTGACGTCTTCACGCGCTACCTTGGCATGGCCGCCGTCACCGCGCAAAAGCAGATGCGCGCGCACCAGCCCACGCTCGATGAACTCCATGCCTCGCCGCTCGGCCGCCCGTACTTTCGAGAGAGAGGCGACACTTGCCCGCACTGTCACTCCCCCGGCAAGTGGCTCGCGCAACTGAAACTCGTGCGCATCGAAGGCGGCAAAGCCACCGATGCGGCCCGCCGCGAGCTGCAAAAATCGCTACCTACTTCCAAAGGGCAGTACGGGTTCCTCGATCAGAAATCCACGGGCCGCGAAGCGTTCTTCCAGTGGCTGGAACATGCGGGCCGCGAGTTCGATTTCGACAACCACTCGGCCATCATCGCCGCCACGCGCCTGTACCTCGAACGCCGCTACACGGACGTGGACTGGGATGCCGAGTTCACTGGCGTGCGTGTGATCCGCCGCTCGCGCGAGGTGCCGGAGGGCTGGCTCAAAGAACCCAACCGTCTCGTGCTCTCGGCCATGCTGTTCGATGAAGTACTTGCGATCCAGTATCTGTTCAGCCGCTCGCAGCGCTCCGGCGGCGTCACCTTCGAGGGCCGCATGACGCTCCAGGAACTCGTCTCGCGCCTCCGCGGCTCGGGCTTTCTGCGCCACTTGGGTATCCAGGCGTCGATGCCCGGGGACATCCTGGAGCAGTTACTCGACCACCTATCCGGCGGTGACGCGGCGCTGAAGTTCCACTACATTCTGGACCGCCGCGACTTTCTCGACAAACTCGCGGCGCTGAAGTCCGCCCGCGTGCCGAAGCTGAAACTCGGCGCCAGCGCAGCGCCTCTGTAGGGTGAGCATTAGCGGAACGCGGGCCGGTCGGCCCGTCATGAAAATCCGGAAACCCCATACACTCCGCGTCCGTATAAGGTGGGCGTATAGCCCGCGCGGGACTAAAGCGCCAACGCGCGGGGCGCGTTTCTTGTCCTCGGAACTCAAAGAGCGTCAGGCTGGGGTCTAGGCCTGTGCCCGACGAGAGCCCGTCGAAGCGGAAGGTCTCCCCTTGCCTGGCCTCAAGAGCGTAGTAATCGAGCTCTCCGCCGCCGGTGAGTTTTCCGCTGATCACAACGGGGAAGGCTGAGATGGTTTGCGCCGAGGTCGGTTCGCCGTGGTTGACGTCCGATTCCAGCAGGGCAGGCTCGGCGTGAATGCGAACCGGGATGGCGTCAGAGAGGCCACCCGGGGTGATGATGCGCATGGAATGCATGCCCAAACCCGCATCCGGAGAAACTTTCAGGTCCATCGTTAGCAGTTGGGTCGGCGCCGAAGAGCCTTTCTTCTTTCTCGACCCGGCACCGGAACCTGACGCCGCAGCCGAGGCTGGCTGCACGCCAGTAATCGTGGCCGAGAGGTGCTCGCAATCGAACCAGATTGTGGTAACGCTATCCAACCACCGGCCGCGAATTGTCGCCTTGAAGGTTGTCCCTGGCTGGCCTCCGAAAGGGAACATCGAAACCAATTCGGGTGGGGCCGGAGGAGCGGCTCGCAACGCCAGCCACAAAGGACCCGCGAGCAACGCCAGCCACACGAGCAGCCGCATCGACAGACCCAAATTCTGTCACAGCGTGGGATTGAATGTGTTCGCGCAACCCGATTCAGGTCCGGTCGACACTCCCAAACGCAGCTCAACAGCTCTGGAGTGGCTTTGGCCTCTTGCCTGCCGCGCAGACTTTCATCACTTATGGTGGCCCGCAGGACCGTGGAGCAGCTCTTTCCCGGCGCCACCAAATCTGAGCTCAATTCAGCTTAATCCGGCAGAATGCGGCGAGTTGACTTCAGCCACTGCCTTTGATAGCTTCGCGCCATGCTGCGCATCGCGATGGTTGCTTTGGTGTGCTCTGTCATGTTTGACAAGTTGCACGCCCAAACCGATAAATCCACGATTCGTGGAAGTGTCGTCGACCAGTCCAGGGCGGTAGTACCCAAGGCCGAGATCACCTTGACCGATGTTGGCACCAATAGTGTCGTAAGGACCGTCACCTCCGACGAGAATGGCAACTACGAACTCTCCGATCTGAAGCCGGGCTCATATCGTCTGAAAGCCGACGCGGCTGGGTTCCGCTCCTACGTCGCCGAGGACGTGCGTCTGGACACCGCGCAGATCCGCCGCGTGGACATCACGTTCCAGGTGGGAACCACCACGGAGAGCATTACCGTGGCAGCCGGGGTCGCGGTGCTCACCACCGAGACGGGAACCATCGGCGGAACCGTCAGCAAAGACCAACTGCAGGACTCGCCTTCGGTCAACGTAATCCCGTCACCCTTTGCGATGCTCACGACGATTCCGGGCATTCAGGGCTCCGGCTGGGTGGTGCGCGTGGCAGGACAATCGAGCCAGCAGTTGTCGCAGGCGATGGACGGTGTGGAGAACGACCGTTACGGCGGCGCCAACATCGCCTTCAATGACGAAGTGCAGATTTCGATGGTCAATTCCACGGCCGAGAACTCCCGCGTGGCCAGCTACAACATGACCTCCAAGCGCGGCGAAAACAGTTTCCACGGCATGGTCTACTACAAGCATTTCAATTCGGGGCTGAATGCGAGGAACTTCTACGATCCGGTGAGGATTCCATTCATTCAACATGAGTGGCAGGCGGAGGCCAGCGGTCCGGTCTGGAAAAACAAGACGTTCTTTTATGCTTCCTGGTTCGCGCAGCGGATTCCGCTCGGCACCTACAAAAATGCCAACGTGGCCTCGCTCCCGATGCGACGTGGCGACTTCTCGCAGTTCAGCGCGGCGAATCAGGTCATTCAAGACCCGCTCACCGCTGCCGACGCGGCGGGCAACCGCACTCCGTTCCCCGGGCAGATCATCCCTCTCAGCCGCCACAGCGATATCTCGCGCAAGGTTCTCGACAACTTCCTGCCGGAGCCGAACCAGGGCAACCCGAACGTCTACGGCACCAACAATTTCGGATTCCTGCACCCCTTCCACTACGACTACTTCAAAACCAATTCGGTCCAGTGGCGCCTTGATCACAACGTCAGTTCGAACAATACGGTGTACCTGCGTTGGCGGCATGGCTGGACGCCCTATGTGCTCGACCGCAACCTACCCAAATTCACCTGGACGCGCTACCGCGACCAGGGTCAGTGGGTTGTCTCCGACACTCACATCATTTCTCCTTCCATGGTCAACACCTTCCGCTTCGGGAATTCACCGAACAAGATCACCGACGGAGACACGCAGGCCGGTGTAACTCCGCTCAACGGCGCCGAATCGGTCAAGCTGCTCGGCCTGCAGGGCGTCAATCGCGGCAACTACAGCGCGCAGGGATTCCCGGTCATGAACATCACCGGAATTCAGCCGTTGCAGACCATCGCCGGCGGACTTCTTGCCGACGACAGGGACTACACGTTCGAAGATTCCATCACCTGGACGAGGGGACGTCATGTGTGGAAAGCGGGCGGAGAGGTCCGCACCTTCCGATCGTTCGTTGGAACGATACCTGACGGCGCGTTCGGCTCATTCGTCTTCAACGGTGCGATGACGCGTTCCCAGATCGGGTTCGCGGATTTTCTGCTCGGGGTTCCGCAGTCGTCCACGCGCCTGGATCCGTTCACCAACCGCACTCGCACGAACAAGGAGACGGGGATCTTTGTCACCGATAGTTTCAAAGCCACGTCGCGTCTGACACTGGACCTCGGCGTCCGCTGGGACTACTACTCACTTCCCACGTTCACCGACGGACTGATGTTCAATTGGGACAAGGCGACCAACACCGTGAACGTGACTCCTGAAGGCGCTGGGAGGATCCATCCTCTCTATCCGAAGAACATCAAGATCGGTAATGGCCCGGTAGTCCCGGAGCCGGATAGAAGAGATATCCGTCCGCGCATCTCCGGCGCATTCCGGCTCACTGACAAGCTCGTGTTCCGGGGCGGCTACGGCGCCTTCACAGAACGGATTGACTACTTCGCGCGCATCCAGAGCGGCGGCCCGTTTCAGATCGCCGAGAACTACCAGAATGTGCTCGCTCCGGGCGGCGGCGCCTTGTTCCAGTTCCCCAATCCCTTCCCGCAGAGCCTGGCTTCGGCGGGCATTCCCAGCCAGAGCATCACCGGGTTCCCGATCAACACAGAGACGGGAACCATCCATCAGTACAACTTCACCGTCGAACGCGACTGGCACAACATCGGATTCCGGGCATCCTATGTGGGCTCGCGCGGAAAAGGGATTGTCTACAATCTCGCCATCAACAAGCCGCAGGCCAGCCTGACAACATTTGCGCAGGCACGCAGGCCCTATCCGGAGTTCATTGGCGTGACCGAAGCCCGGAACGACGGCCAGACCAAGTATGATTCCGTCCAGATCCAGGCCCAGAAGCGGGTGGGCGATTTCCAGTTCAACGCGCACTGGACACTGTCCAACAGCCTCGCCAACAACCTCGTCACAGAGAACCCCTACGCGGTGACCGATCGCTGGTCTCGGCAAGCCGGCGACCGGCGCCACTACTCGGTGATCACAGGAACCTGGAAGGTTCCGCTCGGGAAAGGCCGCCGCTATCTGAATTCCGCCTCCGGGCCACTAAACCAGGCTCTTGGTGGCTGGACGCTCAATACGATCAGCTATTTCACCTCGGGCTTCTTCTTCTCGCCGAGCTTCTCCGGCTCTGATCCCTCGAATACGAACACCGTAGGCGGACTGCCGGACCGGATCGCTGACGGCAACCTGCCGGGAGGCCAGCGCTCGTATTCGCGGTGGTTCGATCCCTCCGCATTCCGCGTCCCCGCGCCAGGCACATTCGGAAACAGCAGCGCCAACGTGCTAGTTGGCCAGGGCATCAACGTGCATCATCTGAGCCTGATGAAGCGGTTCAAAGTCACCGAGCGTCTGTCGACCGTGCTCACGGCGATGATTTCGAATACTTTCAACTCACCGCACTTCGTCGTGCCCTCCGGCAACATCTCCGTGCCAGCCACCGTCGGCCGTTTTACGACCTCGGTCTCCGACTTCGATGCGGAGAAGCACGTTGGCCGCCGAATGGCGATGATGCTGCGCATCGAGTTCTGACATGCGGGCGGCCAGCCGCGGGCTGACGTGGTGCTGTCTGGCTGGCGCACTGCTGCTGGCCCAATCACCGCATGAACTACACCTCGACAAGGGGGCCGAAGCGATGCGGGCGCGGCGTTTCGACACGGCCATCAAAGAGTTCACGCGAGCCGTCGTGTTGAGCCCGCGTTCGGGGCGAGCGCATCTGCTGCTGGGCGAGGCCTATCTGGCGACAGGCTCGCCAGGGTTGTTGGCAGAGGCGAAAGCCGAATTCCAGCAGGCGCGGGAACTCACGCCCTCCCTTTCCACGGCGAGTTTCTACATCGCAAAGATCGACCTCGATCTCGGCCGCCTCGAGCGCGCCGAACGCGCGATTGCAGGAACAGCGCCATCGCCCTATCTCGACGCGCTGCTCGGCGAGGTTCGCCGCCAGCAGGGCCGTTCCGTTGACGCTGTGCGATTGGCGTCCAAGGCGCTTGCCGCGGCGCCGGATGTTCCGCTATTTCTCTACTACCGGGCGCTCGCCTACTGGGACGATGGCCGCCAGGAGAGTGCCGCGCTGGCCGATTTGGCGCGTAGCGTGGACCAAACGCCGGAAATGCATATTCTCGCCGCGAAGATCCACCTGTGGCACAAGCGCCCCGCAGAAGCGGAAGTTTCGCTGCGCCGGTCGCTGGCGCTGGGCGAGCGTGCCGAGGCGTATTTGCGGCTGGCCCAGGCTCATCGCCTGCGCAACGATCGCGGCGCCGCCCAAGCCGCGCTCACCAGGTTTCGCGGGGCACCGCAGCTCCCGTCGGTGCACTTTGAGCGGCTCAACGGAGAGGCCGATCGGGAAGAAGCGTGGCTCGGGGGCGGATCGTCTGGTTCGGCTTCACCCCGGTAAGCGTCTCTCTCCTGCCGTCCGCCCACACGATCTTCACGTCGGCGGTACTGGCTTCGCCGAGCCCGAAATGCGCGACCAGCGGACTGCTCGACAGATAACTCGACGCAGCTGTCACATAGCGAACCATACTCCCAACGGTCACGCGTGCGCCGGGCTGGCTGAACTCGACCGCCAACCAGTTGCGTCGGGGAGTGGTATCGTTGCGGAACAGAAACGGCCGTAGGCCGAGATTCGAAACCACGATGTCCAGGTCGCCATCCCCATCGAAGTCCGCCACGGCCGAGCCGCGGCCGACGTGCTCGAGGTGAAACGCCGGCACTTCGCGGAACCGTCCGCCGCCGGTGTTTTCATACAGCAGATCGCGTTGTTTATAAGTCAGGCGCGGTTGGTAGAGTGGGATGTTGTCAATCACGTGCCCGTTGGTGACGTGGATATCGAGGTCGCCATCGTTATCGAAATCGAATAGGCGCGTACCGAAGCCGAGAGGCTCGTAACCCGAGGCGAGGCCGGCGCGCTCGGAAGCATCTTCAAAAAGCAGGCCGCCGAGATTGCGATAGAGCGTGTTCAACTCGAGCGAGAAATTGGTCACAAAAATGTCCATACGGCCATCGCCGTCATAGTCGGCAATCTCGGTGCCCATGCCCGCCTGGGGTCTACCCTGGCCGTCCATGCCGGAGCCCGATGCGTACGCAATGTCGAGGAACTCCCCGTTCTGACGGTTGTGATAAAGAAAGTTGCGCACGCCGTCGTTGGCCACGTACACGTCGGGCCAGCCGTCGTCGTCGATATCTCCGATCGCCACGCCCAAGCTCTTGCCCGCCGGATTCGCCACTCCCGTTTTGCGCGATACGTCGGCAAACGTACCATCCCCCTGGTTGCGGAACAGCAGGCTGGCCACGCCGTCGTACATACGCGGATCGCAGTACATGCGGTAGCCGGGCTTTCGGAAGCCGCAGGGCTGGTCCTTCCCGGGGTCATAGTCCAGATAGCGCGCGACCAGGAGATCGAGGTGGCCGTCGCGGTCGTAGTCGAGGAATCCAGCACTGCTCGACCATCCGCCGGCCGCCACGCCGGCTCTCACCGTTACATCCTCAAACCGCATGCCACCGAGGTTTCGCAGCAGCTGGTTGGCGCCGAAGCCGGTGATGTATAGGTCCAGCCGGCCATCGCGATCGTAGTCTCCCACGGCGACTCCACTCCCGAAACCCCCATTGCCGCGAATGGTCGTGCCCGCGAACTTCAGCCCGCCGAGATTGCGATACAGCCTATGTCCTGTCGATGGTTTGCCGCGTGCAATGTCGGCGCCGTTGACAAAGAACAAATCCACGCGCCCATCTCCGTCCAAGTCCGCCGCCGCTACGCCCGAGCCAAACGTCTCCATTAGCAGCTTTTGGGGCGACACGCCGTTCTGATGTTTGTGCGTGAGCCCCGCTTCGAGGCCCACTTCAACGAATTGCGCGGCCAACAAGAGCGCAACTGCGATCATTTCTTCCTTCCGTACACGCCGATTCGGTGCGACCGGTACGCTTGCACTTCGACCAGTTTGGACCTCTCAAGCGGCATGTGGCACTCCACGCAGCCGCCCGCGCGATCCGGTTGTTTGCCGCACCCGGTTCTCTGGTGACAGGCCATGCATCGCCCGTTGAACGCCGCAGGCTCGCGTTGTACCTGGTGCACATCATGGCACGTCACGCAATTCAGATCCCGGCTTTTCTGGAAGCACCGGCTTGCCCGCAGTAGCCCAACTTGATCGCCATGGACGTCGGGCTCGGGCGGCCGCTCATCAGCCAAGCCGGCGTGACAAGCGGCGCAAGTTTTCAAGCCGTTGGGTTTGCCAAAACCCGCGGCATGCTGCCAGGGCATTTCACCGTGGCACTTAGCGCATCCGATACCCAATATCATTTCCGGCCGGCGGTATTGCACAGACCGCCCCGCTTGCTCCAGGTCGGCGCGGGTCGCATGGCATCCGAAGCACTGTGGAGGAATTGCGCGGCCGAAGTGCACGGTGCCGTCTTCGTAGCCGGGACTGTTGATCCATCGTGCCGTGCCAGCGTGATATGAAACGGGGAGTTGGAAGAGCAAATTGTCGCGCCAAAACAGATAGGACTGTCCACGACGCCCGGAGCCGATCACCAGATCGAATCGCTCCGTACGTCTGCGGTCACCGTCCACGCCGGTCTGATAGAACCGGTCGTCTTCGCCGCGCTCCATCAGGAAGAAGGTGCCCTTCTTGCTCGAATTCAAGCGATTCGCGGGCGCATCGAATGACCCAAGGATTGACTCCGCCGTGGCCAAGCGGGAAGCGTTCGCGTGTGCCGTGCGCGCGAAACTGTGCGCGATGTCTCGATGGCACGCCGCACAGTCCGGCGGTGCCGCCCTGGCCGCGCCGAGCGCCCCCAACAGGATCACAATGCGGCTTATTTTCGATATTTTGACCTGTACCTCGTTTATAGCTTACTGTCAATTGGCATGAGAGTGCGTTGGCTTCCAAGAGAAACCGAAGGCAAAGAGCGTGGCATTCTGAAGTTTGAACCTGAGCTTGACCACTGTGCCTTGCAGCTTTGATAAACTGCCTGTTTTCCACGAAGGTACCAGGCGCAGTTCGTTTGCGCCCTTGTGTGTTGCTGAGTAACCGGGGATGCCGTTGCCACTCGGCGCTCGCCGCCAAGGCCTGACATGAAACGCACACTTCTCACCAACGCTACTATCGTCGACGGAACGGGCGCCGCAGCTTGCGCCGGATCGCTACTGATCGAGGACGACCGGATCGCCGCCGCGGGCGCGATCGATACCGCCATCGAAGCGGAGCGGGTCGATTGTTCGGGCCTGCACATCGCGCCCGGCTTCATCGACGTTCACAGCCACGCAGACATGGAAGTGCTCGCGCGGAAGCCGAACAAACTGCTGCAGGGCGTGACTACCGAGGTCATCGGCAACTGCGGATTCTCGCTCTATCCGACACTGCCGAATATGCCGAAGATGACCGGCGAGATCTTCGATGGCGAGCCCGTCGAGGGAATGGCTTCGGCGGGCAATTACTTCGACGCACTCGAGAAGGCGCAACCGGTGCTGAATGTCGCCGCCCTCACCGGACATTCGGCTCTGCGCGTTTACGCAATGCGCATGCGGGGTGACCTGCCATCGGAAGGGGACTTTGCCGTGATGGAGGGGGCGCTCCACGCCTCGCTCGAGGCCGGGTCACTCGGACTCTCCACAGGGCTCAATTGCGGCGCCGCCAGCTTTTCGAACACCGATGAGATCGTGCGCTTGTGCGGACCGGTGCGTGAGCACGGCGCCCACTATACGACGCACATGCGCGACTACAAATTCAAGGTGATCGAAGCGGTGGAGGAGTCGATCGAAGTGGGGCGCCGCGCGGGCGTGCCCGTCCAGATCTCGCACATGCAGGTGGTGGGGCAGAAGAACTGGCACCGGCTCGATGCCGCGCTCGAACGGATCGAGGCGGCGCATCGCTCCGGCCTCGACATCAACATGGATGCGTATCCGTACCTGGCGGGCTCGTGCTCGCTTCTGCAGTTCCTGCCCAAGTGGTGCCAGGACGGCGGAGCCGCGGGATTGCTTCGCGAACTCTCCGATCCGCAAAAGTTCGACCGGATCGCGAAAGAGACGGACGATGGCATGGCGAACACTTGGGACGACATCATCATCTGCGGCGTCAGACACGACAGCGCGCGCGGGCTGATCGGGAAGTCGATCCAGCGGATCGCGGAAGACCGCGGGCTCACGCCACCCATCACGGCGATGACGCTCATTCAGGAGCAGGATGGCAACGTCTTCATCATCTCGTTCAACAACAACGAGGACAATCTGCGCAAGGTCCTCACGCATCCGCTCAACTCGGTCATCACCGATGGATTCGTCATCGAGGACGGACTATCGCATCCGCGCACATTTGGAACCTACCCGAAGTTTCTCGGCGAATACGTGCGTGACAAGCGTTGGCTGCCCATGGAAGCGGCGATCGTCAAGACGAGTGCGCAAGCAGCGCGACGGTTCCGATTCCAGGATCGCGGCGTCATCGCACCGGGCAAGTTCGCCGATCTGGCCGTGTTCGATTATGCCAAGATCGGCACGCTGGCGGACTACTCCGATCCGGCTCGCGATCCCGAAGGAATCCGTCACGTAATCGTCAACGGTAAGTTCGGCGTGCGCGACGGGAAACTCACCGGCGAAGCGGCGGGGCTGGGTTTGCGTCATCATGTTTGAAACAACCGCGCAAGGGTTCGTACTGCGAACCCCGTTCGCCTGCGGACCGCGCTGCCTCGCTCAACCGGATGGGTCACTGCTCGCTTCGTTCATGGTCCAGTCTGGACTCGGGATCAACGACTTCGTCCCGATGCTCTCGCGGTCGCGGGACAGCGGAATCACGTGGTCCGATCCCGTACCCGCATTTCCGGACCTCCGCACGACCGGCTCGATTTTCTGCTCGATCGGCCCAGGCCCGTTCCTGTTTGGAATCCGCATGAAGATCGGCCAGCCGGGTGAATCCTTCTGGTCAGACGCAACGCAGGGCATGATGCAAAACGATCTGGTGTGGTCGCGCTCGCACGATGCCGGCACGACATGGTCCGCGCCCGCGGTGATTCCGATGGATGGTCCCGGATCCGCCGAGGCGCCCTGTCCGCTGTGTGGGACCTCGAAGGGCCGTTGGATCGCGACCTATTCTCCGTACAACAACTTCGATCCGGAGACGAAGGTCGACCGGCGGCGCGTCGTGGTTTGCGTCTCCGATGATCGGGGTGCGACCTGGCGGCATCGGAATGCGCTTCGATTCGATCCCGAACATTCAGGCGGAGCCGAAGCCTGGACGATCGAGCTGTCCGATAGACGGCTGCTGTGCGCGGGCTGGCATGTCGACCACGCAGGCAAAAACGACTATCCGAACGCCTATGCGATTTCCAGCGACGGCGGTGACACGTGGAGCGCCACCGGGAATACGGAAACCATGGGCCAGTCGGTCGCGCTGACGGCATTACCGGCCGGGCGGGTCCTGATGGCGTACAACCAGCGGAAGTTCGGCGAACGCGGAATCCGGATTGCTCTGGCCAAACCCACCGCCACCAGCTTCGGACTCGAGATCAGCGAACTCGCATGGAGCGCGAAAACCGTGACGCAACACGGCACCTCCGCGGGGCATGCCGAGTGGACGGACTTCTCCTTTGGGGAACCTTCGCTCACCCTGCTGCCAGATGGATCGATGCTGCTATTATTCTGGTGCATTCAGCCGGACGGTAGCGGAATCCGATACGTGAAGCTGCGGTCGTGCTGATGCGCCGATCGAAAGAGGCCATCCCATGGCGAACAGGCCAGCCGTAACGACGGCGGCAAAATTGTAAAAGTGGCCGAAACGTTACGGCTGGCCAGCGAGCGGCTTCAGTCTGAGTGTGAGGCAGGCCCGGAACACCTGGCGGTTCGCCCCAGACGACAGCATCATTCCGGCTATCATCATCTGTGCTACCAGTTGTTCAGACGCGCCGCATCTCTGCCCTGATTGCTCGCCTCGATGTGGCCGGAGGGCGACGCGGGGAAACGCATCGTGCGCGGGTACTGAACTGATTCCCGATGAACGTTTCGCGCATATGGCTCCACGCATCGGGAAGCTCCGGATCGATGAGAATCCGCTTCCCCTTTGATGGCCGGCACGGTGGTTCAGTTCAGGAGAGTATCTGCCGGACGACGTTGCCGTACACGTCGGTCAACCGAAAGTCGCGGCCGCTGTATCGATAGGTGAGCCGCTCGTGGTCCAATCCGAGCAGGTGCAGGATGGTGGCGTGCAAATCGTGAACGTGCACCTTCCCGTCCACGGCCTGCCAGGCATAATCGTCGGTCTCTCCGAGGATCATGCCCTGCTTGACTCCTGCGCCGGCCAGGAACATCGTCCAACAGTATGGGTTGTGATCGCGGCCCGCGTCGGCGCGAGCGCCGCCGAGGGACTGATCGTAGGGAGTGCGGCCAAATCCGCCCGTCCAAATCACAAGCGTGTCATCCAGCAGGCCGCGTGACTTGAGGTCGGTCAACAAACCGGCCAGGGGCTTGTCGATACCCTTGGCGCTCTTGCGCAGGGTTGTCGCGATCTTAGCGTGGTGATCCCAGCCGTTGTCCGTCACCTGTACATAGCGAACGCCGGCTTCGGCAAGCCGCCGCGCCATGAGGCATTTGCGCCCGAAGTTATCCGTTTCGTCTTCGCCGATGCCGTAGAGTCTGCGCGTGGCATCAGATTCGCGCATAACGTCGAAGACTTCGGGCGCGGCCATTTGCATTCGAAACGCCAACTCGTAGGATTGAATCAGACCCTCGACGTTCGGGTCGACCCCGGCCGCTTCCTGGTCCATGCGATTGCGAGCCTGGATCAGATCCAAGTGCTGGCGTTGTAGCGGTGGCGGCAGAGATGAATCCCACAACCCTATCTTTGAGTTCTTGACGGGTGTTCTGGCATCGCCAAGCCTCGTCCCTTGATAGACGGACGGCAGAAAAACATTCGAGTAGTGCAGCGGGCTGCCGTCATCGCCGTAGAGCATCGGGCTGATCACCACAAACCCGGGCAGGTTCTGGTTCTCGGTCCCGAGCCCGTGCATGATCCACGACCCCATCGAGGGGCGCACAAACTGCAAAGAGCCGGTTTGGAAGAGCCGAATGGCTCCGGGATGGGCGGGGCTGTCGGTAACCATCGCGCGCAGCCAGGTCAGTTCGTCCACTTTCGAGGCCAGATGCGGCATCAGGTCCGACATCCACAGTCCGCACTGGCCGCGCTGCCGGAAGTCCGCCACCGGGGGCATCAACCGCGCGTGGTCTTCGTAGCGCTCCTTGGCCGAGTTCACCTGGAACGGAATCTTCTCACCGCCCTGCTTCACCAGGCGGGGTTTGTAGTCAAACAAGTCCATCTGCGAGGGTCCGCCTTGCATCCACAGCAGGATGACTCGCTTGGCCTTGGGGGCAAAATGTGGGAGCTTGGGCGCCAGAGGATCGCCGGAGCCCGCTGCCCGCGCACGATCGGCCGCGGCCAAGGCGGCAAAGGCGACGGAACCAAAGCCGCCGCCGAGGGAGCGGAGGAATCCACGCCGATCCTGAAGGGGCGGTGCAATCGGGTGAGGCATGGCTGCGCTTTCGCTATCTACGATACAGGAATTCGCTGGAGGCAAGGATGGCATGGCAGTACCGGGCCCAGGCGGCTAGGTCACGGCCGGCCGCGGCGTCCGGCGTCTCGGTCCCTTCCAGTCGAAAATCGGAAATGAATTGCCGCGCCTGATCGAAGTCGCGCTGCACCGCCGGCCGGCTGAGTGCGCCGGTGATGATTTTCGAGACGCGAGCCCGGTCGTCCAGCCCGCGAGTGGCGGCCGCAAGCCGGCGCGACTCCTCCTGGAGGAACGGCGAGTTCATCAGATACAGCATCTGCGTGGGAACGGTGGTGGCGGACCGGGTTCCCACGATCTGGTCGGGATCCTTGAAGTCGAATAGGTTGAGGATGTCGACGTCCTCCATCTGGCTGTTGCGCATGATCGGTTGATACACTGTCCGGCGAAACTTCACGTGGGGTTCGATGCGGGAATCGTCCTCAAGAAAATACGGCGCAATCGTGTGCACGTTCTGCGCGGTGAGGGGCAGGGCCGGGCCGCCGCGCGCCGTGTCGAGCCGCCCGCTCACCTGCAGTATCGCGTCGCGCATCGACTCCACCTCCAGCCGGCGCCGGTTGGCGCGCCACAGCCACAGATTGCCGGCATCCACTTCCTCGTTCCGCGGGTCCGGGCGGCTGGCCAACTGGTACACACGGCTGAGCACAATCTCACGAATCAATTTTTTGGTCGACCAGCCTTGTTCCACCAGGCGCGTGGCGAGGTAGTCCAGTAGCTCCGGATGAGTAGGCGGTTCGCCTCTGGCGCCAAAGTTATCTGTGGTCGCAACAATGCCACGGCCGAAGAGGTGATGCCAGAGGCGATTCACATACACTCGGGCGGTCAGGGGATGGCCGGGGTCCGTGAGCCAGTCAGCCAACTCCTTGCGGCCGCTCGAATGCGGATCGATCTCCGGCGCCGGCCGCCCGGTGCTGACCGCGCTCAGGAATCCGCGCGGCACGAAGTCTCCGAGTTGATGCGCGTCGCCGCGGGCGGCAATCCGCGCGTTCTCGGGCAACTCCATCTCCTCGGCAGCGTACACCGCCGGCCACTTGGGCTTCATGTACTTGGTGAACAGGAGAATCTGCCGGTCACCTGCGAACTCGGTCCTTTTCTTGAGTTCGGTCAGTTCCTTTTCCGCGGCCTTGATCGCGGCCGTGCTTTCCCCGGAGGCGGCCGGAGGCTTCTTCAACTCCTCGATTCGTTTCCTGACTTCCTCCTGCTCCTTCTTGAAGATCTTGTCGTCGGCTTCTACTTGCGCGACGCGTTTCTCCCAAGCTGCGAAGGCGTCGGCGTGCGCACGCACCAGAGCAGCCGTCTCCGGAAGCCGCACCTGGTTGATGCCGCCTTCATCGTTGGCGCGTGACGTGGTCTTTGTGCTGTGAAAGATTCCCGCCATGGCAAAGTAGTCTTTATTCGTAACCGGATCGAACTTGTGATCGTGGCATCGCGCGCAGCCCAGCGTGAGACCCAGCACGGAGCGGCCGATCAGGTCCACCTGCAGGTCGACCATATCCGCGCGGCTCTGCACCTTGTCGTAGGCAAACCACGCCCACGGCCCCAGCACCAGGAAACCGGTGGCGGTCAGCGCCTCTTCCGGCGATCCGGCTTCGCCCTTGCGCAGTCCGGCTGGCCCGGCAATCTGCTCGCGAAGAAACCGGTCGTATGGTTTGTCGTCGGCGAAGGAGCGAATCACGTAATCGCGGTAGCGCCAAGCCTCCCGCAGGGGAATGCGGCGCCCGACGCCGGTGGTGTCGGCCCAATAGGTAACGTCCAGCCAATGCCGGCCCCAACGTTCCCCAAACGCCGGAGAGCCGAGCAATCGGTCCACCACGGTTTCCAGTGCCGCCGGCGACTCGTCGGCCGCGAATCGCTCGATGTCCGCCGCAGCCGGCAACAGACCGGTCAGGTCCAAGGTGAGGCGCCTCAGGAGAGCGTAGCGATCCGCATCAGGAGCGGGCACCAGTTGCTTTTCTTCCAGCCTGGCGAGGACGAAGCGGTCTACGGCGCCATGGGCCCAGGAGTTGTCCTTCACCCGAGGCGGCTCGGGTTTCTTGACCGGTTGCAGCGCCCACGCCCCGCCTCCTCCTCCCGCCGAAGCCGCAAGCGGCGTCCGAGCGGCGGATGCGCCGTCGTCAGCAGGCCAGGGCGCGCCTTCGCGAACCCACTTCTCCAGGACTACGATCTCGGCTAGCGCGAGTTTTCCCGACGGCGGCATCTTGATCTTGGCGTCGTAGCGGATCGCACGAATCAGCGGGCTCGCGTCAGGATCGCCCGGTGCAACGACGGCGGAGCGATGCATTGCCTCGCGGGTATTGAACTGCTTTTGCCCCATTTGAGCCCGGTCGCCGTGACAGGACGAACAACGGGCCAGCAATAGCGGCCGGACTTTGGACTCAAAGAAATCCGCCGCCGCTTCACTCCGGGACTGACCGAAACAGGCGCCGCCGAGTCCAGCCGCCCATATCGTCACGAGGCGAACTGCGCTTGCCGAAACCACCACGCCGCCATTATATATATGCTGAAGGCTGCGAATCACAATCGCCGCTTCGAAACAACACGAATGACACGACGGACGCTCCTCGCCTGCCTTGCCGCCAGCCGGCCGACCGGTCTGGCGGCCCCGGTTCCGCCCCAGTTTGCCGACATTACCGGGCCGGCCGGGCTGACGTTTCGGCACCAGTCTAATGCGACGTCGCAAAAATACCTGATCGAGTCCATGGGAAGCGGCGTAGCCATGTTCGACTATGACAACGACGGGCGCCTGGACTTGTTCTTAGTCAAAAGCGCCGCGCTTGCCGATCCCATGCCCGCGGGGCGGGAGCCGGACAAGTCAGACCAGCGGTTCTGGAACCGGCTTTTCCATAACAACGGCGACGGCACCTTTACCGACGTCACCGAACGCGCGGGCCTGCAGGGTCATTCCTATGGCATGGGTGTGGCAGCCGGTGACTACGACAACGACGGGCACTCCGATCTCTACGTTACAAACTTCGGCCGCAGGGAGATCGTCACGCTGCGGTTTACGCTGGGTCCGGGCGGACCTGGAAGGGGAGCGAAACACGGGCCGGCGCAAGCCGGCGCCGCGCTACGGTGATGCCATGAACCGGGCCGCTTGCACGCTTGCAATGCTCTTCGTTCTCCCGGCCGCGGCCGATGAACGAGGCGACTTCTTTGAAGCGAAGATCCGCCCCTTGCTGGCGAGACGCTGCCAGTCTTGCCACGGTGTGTCACGCTCGGCTGGACTGCGGTTGGACTCGCGCGAAGCGATCCTGCGGGGCGGGCGGTCAGGTGCGGCCATCGTACCGGGCGACCCGGACAACAGCCTGCTGTTCCAGGCGATCGATCATACGCATGGCTCGCTGAAGATGCCGCCGACGGCCAACAAGCTCGACGCGGTGGAGATCGAGGCGATTGCGCGCTGGATCCGCGAAGGCGCGATCTGGCCCGAGTCGCCGCGCGAGTTCTTTCTTACGCGCATCAAACCGGTGCTGGACGCGAATTGCGTCGCCTGCCACGGACCGCTGCAGCAGCAAGGCCGGTTGCGCCTCGATACGGCCGAGGGGTTCGCCAAGGGCGGCCTGTCCGGCCCGGCGGTGATCGCCAAGGACCCGGACCGCAGTCTCCTGCTGCAAGCGGTGCGGCACGAACATCCGCGCCTGAAGATGCCGCCAGCCGGCCGGCTCGATGCCGCGGCGATTGCGGATTTGGCGAGTTGGATCGAACGCGGCGCCATCTTCGTGGACGCGCCCGCGCAATTGAGTCCATACGTCATTCGGCCGGAGCAACAGGCTTTCTGGTCGTTTCAGCCTTTGAAGAAGCCAGGAGCAATGCCAGTGGCCGGGCGCGCCGGCTGGAATCGCAATCCCGTCGATCGCTTCATTGGGCACGCGCAGGATTGGGCGAAGCTGGCGCCCGTGCCCCGCGCAAGCAAGCTGACCTTGATTCGCCGGGTCACGTTCGACCTCACTGGGCTGCCGCCATCTCCCGGCGAAATCGACGCTTTCGTAAGAGACAGTTCACCCGGCGCCTTCGCCACCGTCGTGGAGCGTCTCCTGGCCTCGCCGCGGTACGGTGAACGCTGGGGCCGCCACTGGCTCGACGTAGTGCGGTACGCCGACACGGCCGGCGACGCCGCCGACTTCCCGGTTCCGGAAGCGTACAAGTATCGCAACTGGGTGATCGACGCCTTCAATCAGGACAAGCCGTACGACCGCTTCGTTCGAGAACAGATTGCCGGCGACCTGCTGCCCGCCGCCAGCGAAGAAGAGCGCTGGCAACAGACGATTGCAACGGGCTATCTGGCGGTGTCGCGCCGCATCGGGGTGAGTCCGCATGGCGAAAGGCACGTGACCATCGAGGACTCGATCGACAACCTTGGCAAGACCTTCCTCGGCCTGAGCATCGGCTGTGCGCGCTGCCACGATCACAAGTTCGATCCCATTCCCACCGCCGACTACTATGCGATCTACGGCATCCTGGACAGCTCGGTCTATCCGTTCGCCGGAGCCGAGCACCGGCCGCATCGCGCCGATTTTGTCTACCGCGTCGGCCAGGCAAAAGCCGACGAGATTCTCAAGCCCTTTGAAGATCGACTGGCGCCGTGGAACCGGCGCGAGCGCGAGAAGTTCGCCGAGTACCAGTCGTTTCAAGACCGCAAAATCACCACCCCAGGCCGTTCGCGCGAAGCGGTCTGGAAGGAGTTGAACGAACTGCGCGAACAGCGCCGTGCGGTGGCCGAGGCGTTTCCGCCGCTTGAGACCGCTTATGCGATCAGCGAAGGAGAGGGGCACGATGTGCCCATTCAGCGGATGGGCGATCCACGGTCACCGGGCTCGATGGCGCCGCGCGGGTTCCTGCAGATCCTGGGTGGCGCGAAGGTGCCCCAGGGAGAACGCGGCAGCGGGCGGCGTCAACTGGCGGACTGGCTGCTGGAGAACCCGCTTGCTGCGCGGGTGATGGTGAACCGGGTATGGCACTGGCACTTCGGCGTGGGTCTGGTCACGTCCACCAGTGACTTCGGCGTGCGAGGCGCCGCGCCCTCCCATCCAGACCTGCTCAATTACCTGGCCGCCCGCTTCGTGCAGGACGGTTGGTCGTTGAAAGCGCTGCACCGGCTGATCCTGCTTTCCGAGACCTACCAACTGAGCAGCGAGTCCCATGCGGCCAACGCCGCGGCGGACCCTGAGAACCGGCT
>Ga0194119_10005018_pt1 | contig 19998 bp, 18 predicted proteins | sample TA2MahC100mmetaG_FD_148620 | JGI IMG/M metagenome (GOLD analysis project Ga0194119, IMG submission 148620) | Freshwater microbial communities from Lake Tanganyika, Tanzania - TA2015018 Mahale Deep Cast 100m | ecosystem: Environmental > Aquatic > Freshwater > Lake | place: Tanzania: Lake...
GAACAGGGAACGGGGAACGGGGAACGGGGAACGGGGAGCAGGGGCGGTGATGCCCTGTGTGCCACGGGTGAGGTACTCCGAGCCCGTGCTGCTTCGTGTGCCACGGGTGAGGGTCGTCCCGAGCCCGTGCTGCAAGTGACAGAGTGCACATCGTGTCACGTCGGCTCGAAGAGTCACAAAAAAAGACAAGTATGCCGTGGCACGGGCTACCGGAGCACGGGCTCGGGACTACCCTCACCCGTGGCACACAACAAACACCCGGAACCCGTTCCCGGTTCCCCCGTTCCCCGTTCCCCGTTCCCCGTTCTTCACTCCCATTCGCCGAGTTTCGCGGTGAGCGTCAGCAATTTTGGCGTGCGGACGAAGCGGATCAGGTCTTCCGATTCTTTGGCCTCGGGGTCGGCGCGGAACGCGGCGTCGAAGTCCTGGGGAGAATAGATCCTCTGGCCGCGGTAGACGAGGATCGTATCGCCGACGCGCAGATCGATTTCGCTTGCCAACGAATTGGGTTTGACCTCGGTGACTTCGAGGCCCAGGTTGCTTTCTTTCCCGACGGCCCCGAATTCCGTGGCGGTGCCTCGAGCAAAACTGGGTGTACGCGTCGTTCCCTGCCGGGCGACCTCGATTTTTGCTTCGTCCCCGGCACCATGCTTGGAAATGCAACGTGTCAACGACTCGAAATCGACAACCCGTTCGCCGCCGAAAGTTAGCACGAAGTCACCGGCCTCCAGTCCGGCCACGGCGGCCGCCGTGTCGGGTTGCACCAGTTGGATCTCGCACACACCTCCCTGACGCTGCGCCTGGATTCCGAGGAAGCCGCCTTGGCGGAAATCGATGTTGGTCAGCTCCTTGGAGAAAGTTTCGCGCAGTTTCTGGACACCGTCGACGCTGATGCGGGTCCCGTAGAGTCGCAGGGAGCTGAGGTTGGCGAGCGCCGTGAGTTCGGCAACCGCTTCGTCATCGACGGGAGAATACAGCAGGCTGACGAATCGCAATTCGGGGATCGACTTCAAACTGGCCAGCGACTTACCCGAGATACGGGCATGCTTGAACTGCACGCTGCGGATCTGTCTGGCACCTTCCAGGTTCCGCAGCCATTCGTCCTTGACATTGGGGCCCTGGAACGTGATCTGTTGAACCTCGTTGAGCCAGCGTATCTGTTTCAGATCCCGTTCCGTCCCCAGCCACTCGTTGCTAATTTCCAGGGTCGGCAGCAATCCTTGCAATTGCGAACCGGAATAGTATTTTCCTTCGGTAATGCGCGCACCTTTGCTGGTCAAGAAATCGGCAGCCCGCCTGGCACGGGTTTCGTCGAGACTGCGCAGCGCGAGATCGGCGCGGCGCGCGGCGCTGCGGTTGGAATCCTGCACGATCTTCTGGAGTGCCTGTCGGGCCTGCGGCTGTTCGTCGTCGTCCGAGACCACGGCAATTTCCAGCAGCACATGCACCCCGCGCAGCACGACTTCCGGCGATCCCTGCTGGATGGCGTCCAGCACCGGTTGCACCGCCGCGACACCCGCCTGGATCAGTTTCAACGATGCTTCATCGCGCCTGTTGAACGAGTTGGCATCCAGATCGGCCACCCAACTCGCGATCTGCTGCCGATCGGTGCCGGGGTTTTGAGCGCCAGGATTGGCAACTGCGGGGGGCTGCGCGTCAAGCGGAGCGGCGGCGGTCGCCAGCGCGGCGACTAGTCCGACCATGAGTCCCCAATGATGAAGCGTTCGTTCCATGCGGTGTGGTGTCACTTGATCCGTTCTCCTTTGATCCCACCTGGGTCCCCGGTTCGGGAACCAACCTTGGAAAGTCTAACACGAGAAACGAGGCCGGCGAACACCGTTTTCCGCGGCCCGCCCTGGCCAGGATTCCGTCAGGCTTCAAGCGTCCGCCTTGGCATCGCGTCGACGGATATCGTCCAGGGCTTGGATCAGTTGGTCGATGTCGGCGTCGGTGTGTCCGGCGGTCAAACTGATTCGCAGCAGCGATTCACCGGTCGGAACGGAAGGCGGACGAATCGCCGGGCAATGCAGCCCGCGATCGCGCAGCGCCTGGGACCACTCCAGAGCCCGGCCGGGCTCACCCAGAATCAGCGGCACAATCTGGCTTCTTGAAGCTCCTGTTTGCAGTTCACGCACGTTCAGTTCATTTCGCAGTCGCGCGGCCCGATGCAGCAAACGCTGACGACGCTCCGGTTGTTGTTCCACGATATCAAGCGCCGCGATTCCGGCCGCGGCCGCCGCTTCGGGCAATGCTGTCGAGAAAATATACGGTCGCGCCTGGTTCACCAGCCACTCAATCAGCAGCCGACTTCCCGCCACAAACCCCCCGATTGTGCCCAGGGCTTTGCTCAACGTCCCAACGCGAACGTCGATTCCTGTTTCGACGCCGAGTAATTCACTGACTCCCCTGCCCCGTTCGCCGAGGACACCGGTCGCATGCGCCTCGTCCACAAGCACCATCGCCTGGTACCTGGACGCCAGCTCCACGATCGGTCCCAACGGTGCAACGTCACCTCCCATACTAAATAACGTATCGGAGACGATAAACCGACGCCGAGCGCCAGAATTTTCCAAAAGTCCTTGTTCCAGGTCGCTGGGATCGGCATGGCGATAGACGCGGATGTCGGCGCCGGACAGCCGGCAGCCGTCGATAATGCTGGCATGGTTGAGCGCATCGCTGAGGATCGCATCGCCGGGTCCGGCCAGGGCAGTGATCGCGCCGATATTCGCCGCATATCCGCTCGGAAACAGCAGTGCGCTCTCGACACCCTCGAATTCCGCCAGACGCCGCTCCAGCCGCGCGTGCCATTCGCCGCGCCCGGTCACTAGTGGACTGGCCCCGCTCCCCCACCCGCCCGGTCCGAGCATCTGCTGCACGTGCGGCGACAGCGTGCGTGCCGCCAGATCGAGGTAATCATTGGAGCCAAAATTCAGCAGACGCTGGCCATTCCAGTTGATGACGGCACCCTGGGGTCCCGTCCGGGTCGACCGATGCCGGCGCAAACCCCGATGTTCCCATTTTGCCAGTTCTTTCTCGATCCAGTCCCAAGGTGTCCAAGCCAATCGCTATTTCTCCCATTGCACCCAATTTAACCGACCCCGTTCGCGACGCACAGAAATCGGATGTCCGGGAAATCTCACCAGTACAAATCTCACCAGTACTGTCGGACTTTGACGATTCTAGCAAAATGGTCCTTCACGACGTACTCGACAAGCTTCGCCGCCAGCCGTTGATCGGCTATGGCCCGACCTGGAAGCCGGCGAGCGAGCCGATCTGTTACGTGACGATGTTGTTATCGGCGGCGGGGGAAGATGCGCCGGCGGCCGAGGGTGGCGAATGGCTGTTGAGGTGCCAGGCCAAGGATGGTTCGGTCGGGGTGCGGAGTGAGGAACCGGAGCCGCGATGGCCGACCGGGCTCGCGGTATTGACCTGGCTTACGTTGCAGGAGAATGCACGACACCGCCGCTATGCCGATTCCATTGAAAGAGGCTTGCGCTGGATTCTGAATGCCAAGGGCAAGACCCAGCCTCGTAATCCGCAGACCGGTCACGACCCGACGCTGGCCGCCTGGCCCTGGGCGGAAGGCACGCATTCCTGGGTCGAACCGACCGCGATGCAGGTGATGGCATTACGGCGTGCGGGGCGGTTTGATTCGGAACGCTGCCAAACGGGGATCGCCGTCCTACAGGACAGGCAATTGGAATCGGGGGGACTGAACTACGGCAACACGACAGTTCTTGGCCAGGAGTTGCGCCCGCATGTGGTCCCGACGGCGTTGGCGCTGCTGGCCTTGGCCGGCGAGCCGTTCCGACCTCGAACCGCGCGGTCACTTGACTACCTGGAGGCCGCCTTGGCGGCTCAGCCCGCTGTGATGTCGCGCTGCTTGGGCCTGCTGGCGTTGAACGCCCATGGCAGGAATGCGCCGGATATTCAGGCATGGCTTTCCTCGGCATTTGCGGCAACGGTTGCTCGGGACGGCTCATCGTTCAAGCTCGCGCTGATCGGACACGCGGCGCTGGGCGATTCCAGCCCTTTGGTGATGAGGTAATGCGGATGGAACGGATTCAAAGCGTGGCCGCGGGTGGCATGGGGAGCGAGATGTTTTTGCATCGCCGCGCATTGCTGGTCGGTTCCGGTTTGGCGGCCGCCGGGCTGCTGAGCATCGCCGCTCTGCGTGAAATCTACGCGCTAACCGCGTCGGTGTTTGTCGCTCGCCACCAGCGTTACGACGGACCGCTCGAAACGACGGTGCGGGACGGGCTGAGCGCCACCGGATTGGTTCCCGATGAATTGCGCGGCAAACGCGTGCTGCTCAAACCGAATCTCGTCGAGCCCAGTCGGCTGATACCGCATATGACGACGCACCCGGCGGTTATTGTGGCCGTGGCCGAAGTCTTCCGGCGCTGGGGCGCGACCGTCAGCATCGGTGAGGGGCCGGGCCATGTGCGCGACACGGAGATGGCGCTCGTCGAATCGGGCGTTCAGGAGGCACTCGATTCGGCCTCACTGCCGTTTGTCGACCTGAATTATGAAGATGTCGTCTGGGTCAAGAACCGGGGGCGGGCATCGTCCCTGGACGGATTCTTCTTTCCCCGCTCGATCGTCGAGGCCGACCTGATCGTGTCGCTGCCCAAAATGAAGACCCATCATTGGGTGGGAGTCACGGCGTCGATGAAGAACATGTATGGCACCATTCCTGGTGTCAAATACGGCTGGCCCAAAAACGTATTGCATCATGCGGGGATCCCGGAAACGGTGTTCGACATCAATGCCTCTTTGCCCAAAACGATCGCCGTGGTCGACGGTATCGATTGCATGGAGGGCGACGGACCGATCATGGGTTCGCTCAAGTCGATGGGGCTGATAATTGTCGGGACGATCCCGGCGGCCGTCGATGCGACCGTTTGCCGGCTGATGGGGCTGGAACCATCACGCGTGACTTATCTGTACCATGCGGCGAACCGATTAGGACCGATTGATGATCGGCGCATTGAGCAACGGGGCGAGCGATGGAGATCGCTGGCCCGCGAATTCCAGATCCTTGATCTACCGCACCTGACGCGGCTGCGCGATTCACCGGGCCTGCTTACCAGTTGAACGCTGCCGGATCGCCGTTGCGTTTCGGTCCCCGTCGCCCATTCCTTGACGGAAAGGAGAATCTTTGGCGACTTTCATGTGGCGGGAAAATAATGCCGATTTATCCACCAACCCGATGCAACGGGTTGGAACTTGAGGTATCATTCAGGCAATATTCCTCCGGTCAGCATTCGGCAGAGGGACCATTTTTTTTCGTTTGCCCGAATCACCAAACGACCGTGCAATAGCACGTCAGATTCGCGCAATTCTCGAAGCGACTCCATTTGTCGCAATCGACCGGAGGATTTTGATATTCGCGCCAGCGGCCGTCCGATGAGGGCGGCCGCTGGTCGTTTGCGTCACGCGCTCCGTCATGTGTTTTTAAGCCCAGGACGAAGACCTGCAGACCAGCGCGAATACCGCTAGCGGTGGTATTCCCGAGCCAGTGCCGAGTGGGCGAGTGACCGTGGTCCCGCAAAGAGACGTTCCAACGTGCTATTTGAGCGAGGTCGAAGGCCCCGCGAGTTTGCGGCACTGGCCGTTGGAGCAACACCACCCCGCCGCCGCGCCGAAGCCGCAACTGGAATCACGGTGTATCTCCAAAACGGCGGTTCTCTGGAATACGCCCAAAAATCGCGTCCCACGAAGCCCGTGTTTTTCGTGGGCGGTGCTGAACAGTGGATCGCCACATTGTACTTCGCCACAGCTCGACGGCGTGGTGGCCAGGGCGGTGCTCCCTTCCAGCAGGCTCGGTAAGGCACTGAATTATCTGCGCAATCGCTGGGCAGCACTCAACGTTTACATCCAAGACGGTCGACTACCGATCGATAACAACTGGGTCGAACGTCTGATGAAACGCATCGCCGTGGGAAAAAAGACAACGATCCGCTTAATTACTGGTTTCGAAGGATCTGCCGTTCCAAGTCCCTCAGCAAGAGTCGTCGTTTTTTTTCGACCGACTCTTTCGCATGATGTAGTGGCGCTGTTGTGATTCGATTTGACTTGTCGGAGGCGACGCGAACCGAAACGGAAAGAGTTCGTCACGATTGAAGACGCTTGGATGGCTGGAGTGGGCGTCGAGTGTCGGCACTAACGTCGGACCATCGCGCACGATGCGAATTCCCGCATGGCGATGTCCATGAATGCGACGCTCATGGGACTTCGGACAGCGGAACCATCGTTCCAGGTCCAAGTTATCGCGCGGATGCGCTCGCAATTTGGCGCCCGCGAACAGGCCTGGGCGAAACGACGCCATCACCTTGGCAAAGTGCGCGTAAACCTTGTCGTCGGCCCGACGGTGGAATTGGTCGATCTTCGCGGCAAACCGCGACCGGCGTTTCGCCAGTGGGAGGGGTGGCCAACCCGCCCGCAAACGACTTCGTTCGGGTGCTCGGAAGCCACTCGATCCGCTCTATCCGGCCCGGACTGCGCGGCGTGGGAAATCCCTAGCACACGTTCTTCGCGGAGAAAAGGAAAATCTTGCGCAGCGCGCAAAGTCTGTGGTAGAGTTGATACAACAAGCCGTTCGACCTACCCCACTGATTCCTCTCCGATGATTGACGCGATGACCATGCCCACCATGACCCGTAGAATTCGCCCCGCACACTGCTCCTTCCAGGAACAATCGGCCCAACCGGAACCGGCTCCACGTTCCGCGGCGCCGAGCCGCCCGACGCTGGTCTGGCGCGACGTGCAGATCGTCGCCGGGCTGTTGCTGAGCCTTTTCTGCGGAACGCTGGCCAGTGACCTGCTGATCCAGTTCTGGGCGCGATAGACAGAACGAGATCGGGCCTGGCGGTGCCCCGACAGTGGGAGACGCTCGTGGCGGCGGCTTGCAGCCAGTTGAGCAGATCCCCTTCGTCGACATGGGCTTTTTCGCCGGAAGCCAGCGACTGCACCAGTCCCATCGCCGCGGTGGTGCCGCGCGTCGATTGGCACGACGCGCAGGTCGCCTGCGCGAGCGTTTGCAGGTGCAGGCCCTCCCGGAGAATCGCATACACCTGCACCACCTTATTCCCGAGTTCACAGGCAATCGGCAATTCCAGCCGCCGCTCCTCTCCGGGACCGATGCGAAACCCGCCCTGAAAGACCAGGCTGTTTTTGGAGCTGCCATTGGCCACACGGATCATGCCGTCCGCGCACGGTTCGATGAACAGGTGCTTCCGCGAGATCACCGTATCGGGAAGGTCGGCAATCACCAGCCGGTCGTAACCGTCGAGGTTCAGATGGGTGAACGGTTCCGGTTCCCCGGGCTGTCAGTGGCCAATTTCCGTGCCGCGGCTCAGCGGCACCGTGGCCAGCGGACGCCGATCCTGGAAAATTCGCACAAAGAGATCCGCGGAATTCGCTTGCTCGGACATAGTTCGCCAACGGGATTACGAAAGGAATATGATCAATCTAGACCATCTGACACTCGGCGAGAAAACCGTATTCGAGGAGGGTGATGGTGAGTTGAGGGCGGGTCTTGTAGATTTTGAGGACTCGGGGCGGTAGCCGTTCCCCCTCACTGCCACCGGGATTGAACAAACTTTTTGACCCACCTGACAGCCGGACGAGGAAAACCGATGACCAGCCGTGCGCTGACCGAGTACCGTTACGAAAAACTCACATGGCCCGAGATCAACGACGCCATCGAGCTGGGCAAGGTCTGCGTCGTGCCGTGCGGCGCCGTCGAGCAGCATGGGGCTCATTTGCCACTCGACGTCGACCTGATCTGTCCCACCGAAATCGCACGCGGAGCGGGGCGAGAGATCCCCGAACGGATGCTGGTCCTGCCGACCGTCAACTATGGCTATACCGGCCACGTGATGGACTTTCCGGGCACGATCAATAACGACTTCGAGCACTTCATGCATCATGTGCTCGACATCACCAAGTCGCTGGCCTACCACGGCTTCAAAAAAATTATCTTGCTCAACGGGCACGGGTCGAACATGCCGAACCTCGATCTGGTAGCGAGGCGAACCAACCTCGAAACCGACGCGGAATGCCTGGTGGCCGCCTGGTGGAATCTGTTGACGGTCGACAAAGAATTCCTGCCGCGATGGAGGCAGAGCAAGTTCCCAGGCGGTTGCGCTCATGCCTGCGAACTGGAAACTTCACTCTACATGTACCTGGACGGCGATAATGTGCGCCACGACCTGATCAAGAGTGGCGTGATCAGTTTCAACGAGGACAACAGCCCGTTCCAGTGGGTGGATCTGTTCGCGGCCGGTCCGGCAACGGTGATTTCCTGGACCAGCAGCTACACCGATACCGGGGTGCTGGGCGAAGCGGAGCTGGCGACCACCGAAAAGGGCCGGGAAGCGTACGAAGAAGCGGTCAAGCAACTGGTGCGATTCATCACCTGGTTCAAGGACCGGCCCAAGGACCAACGGCGCGATCTGCATCGCAGTCCGCCGTCGATGCCGATTCCCTGGGGACAACGCTCATTTGGGGATCAGCGTGGCAGGCCCTGACCCGTAGGTGGGTCCATTCGGGTCCCCTTGCGGTGTTTCGTACGGTGTTCCGTGAGGGACTCCGGGCGGGGCTCCGTACTGGTACAACGGCGGAAGTTGGCTCTGTGGCGGCGACTCCAAGCTTCGGCTCGCTGAGCGCGACTCCAGGCGTCGAGCTTCCGCACGCACGGACTGGACCAGAATCCGCAGACTTTCCGCTTCATCGAACTGTTGTTGATCTTCGAGGTCCGCGGCCAGGGTGTCGATCTGCCGACCGATCTGGCGCAGCGCACCGACAACCTCGGTCCGGGTATGCACAGTCGCCACGAATGGTGGCAACAGGCTGCGTGGGCTGGCGCCGGGCATGGGCGGCGGTGGCAGGTCGAATGTGGGTGGCAGTTCCGCCGCGTCTGACGATTCCCGCACAGCGATACCCGGCTCCGCGTCCCTGGTTTCCGGTTCGACCGCGCAGGGTTGTTGCTGTTCGCGGGCAATTACTTCGCGCAGCATCGCCGCGAATTCGCGTTGGCTCGCGGGGTCGGTCGGCAGTTCGCCCGACCCGCGCGCGGCAACCCGTCCACGGATCCTGAGAATCTCATTGACCGTCTCGGCAAACGGATCGGGCTCGTCCGCGTCCTTCACGGTCGGATCGTCAAACGAGGCGTTGGTCCTTTCGGTTGTCATGCTTGCCGCGTTTGCTTCACCAACGGCAGGTTCGACAGGAGCACTCGAGTCGTCGCACCTGGCCGCAGGGATATTCACTTGCGGATCTGCCCCGGTATCCTCAAGCAGCGCATGGATCTGGTAGGAGGTACGTGGATTCCCGGGATCGGCTTGAATCATGGTGGCGACGAAGCGGGGAGTCCGTTCATGTCGCGCGGTGCTGGAGATTGCGATCCGGAATGTAATGCCCGCGACGATAACGCCGAAGACGCTCAAGAATATCCCTCGCCGCAGCAGACTCTTCATGAGAACCTCCCTGTTCGTGCGGCCGATTATAGGCGGTAGGGATAGGGTGATGAAGAGCAGTTTTGTCCCCGATTGGACTTCGCGCTGGACCGATAATCGTTCTACAATTCGCCGCTGCGGAGTCGTTTATGCCAATACAGCTTCGTTGGATGGCCAGCCATTCGGCCAGCTGCTTGCACGCCGTGGCATTGATCCACGAAAGCGTCCCGTTCGCCGATCCTGAGTGGCATCGATTACTGGTCGAACCCTCGGCGACGCTGCTGGAAGAATTGAGCACTGCCGGCCTCTCCGCGGATCGGATTCTGGAGCATCTGGTACCGCAATCTGCGGGCATCGACAACAACTATCAACTCGCGCGGATCGCCTGCCAGAAGGCACTAGGGTCGACGCCGGATCGGGTGATTACCCGCCTTGCGGGTTGGATTAACGCGATCGAAGCGGCGGCCCGACGCGGCGTTCCCAAGCTGCTCGACGAACTGGCGTTGAGAATGGGCCCGCTGCGCGAACAATGGGACGCGCGGGGTCCCGGATTGATCAAGCGGATTGCCGATCGGACCGACCCGCAATTAATCGCCGAGTCGGCGGATATCATCCTGGTGCATCCGGCCGCTGGTGGTGCAGGGACGGCGCATCTGCAATACAATTCCGTACGGATCGAGGCGGTGCTGGTTAATCCCGTTGACGGGATCCCCGAAATCGTGCGGCTGGCATGGCTGCTCGGACAGCTGCAGTGTGACTTGCCGCGATTTGGCGAGGCGATTCCGCGTCAGCAGCTGGCGCGAATCGCGGCGCTGGCACTGGCTCCCGCGGCACTGGCGGCGGGAGAATATGTCGAATGTTGTCGAGCCGACGCGACTCGTCTTGGCGAAGCGCTCCGCGCCTGGCGCGTGCCGCTACCGCCGGACAGCGGTCTGCTCTGGGAATGGTGGAACAGTTATCAGGTCGATCGGCCTCCCTGGCGGGTTGCGCTCCAAGCGCTGGACAAACTGGTGGAAACAAGGAACTGAAATCATGAATCAAACGTGGCGGCGCGGAAGCGGTAGCGTTTGGATCGCTCTGCTCGGGATCGGGGTGAGCTTCTCCTGCATGGCCGCCGATTCGCAACCGGCCAAGGTGCGCATCGGTCAGGTGGTCGTCCAGCCGACGCCGGCGGACCAGTCGGTCGTCGAGCGTTTTCGCCTGAATGCCGACCCGTTTGAGTACCGCGAGGAATCGACGCCGGAGGTCTCCCGCCGGCTGACGATTACTCGTGTCACCTTCCCATCGCCGATCGTTACCGACATTGCGGCGAACAACACGGTGCATTGCGAGTTCTATTGTCCGAAAAGCGATCAGAAAGTTCCGGCCGTGATCGTGCTGCACATTCTGGGCGGCGACTTCCCGCTGGCGCGGCTGTTCGCCAACATGTTCGCCGAACGGGGCGTGGCGGCGCTGTTTCTGAAAATGCCGTATTATGGGGAGCGGCGAGATCCGTCCAATCCCCGACGCATGATCTCGGACAATCCGCGGGAGACGGTCGAAGGAATGACGCAGGCGATCCTCGATATCCGCCGCGCGACCGCGATGCTCGCCAGCCGCCCGGAAATCGACGCCGGGCAACTGGGCATTTTCGGAATCAGTCTGGGCGGAATTACCGGCGCTTTGGCGGCGACCGCCGAGCCGCGATTAAATAATGTCTGCCTGCTGCTGGCGGGCGGCGACATCGGCCAGGTCGCCTGGGAATCGCGGGAATTGGAAAAAATCCGGCGGAAGTGGGTGGAACGCGGTGGGACGAAGGACGAATTTCTGGCGGTGCTGCGTGAGGTCGACCCGGTGCGTTACGGCGAACGAGTTCGCGGCAGGCGCATCCTGATGTTGAACGCCGCTCAGGACGAGCTCATTCCCCGCTCCTGCACCGAAGCGCTCTGGACGTCGTTTGGCGAGCCTCCGATCGTCTGGTACGAAGGCAATCATTACTCGGTGATCCGCCATATCCTGAACGCGCTGCACCGCTCGTCCAGTTTTTTCGCCGAGGCATCCGCCGTTCCGGCGACAAGCCCTGACGGCAAATAAGACGCTTGCCGTGAAGATGCTGGCCGTCGAACGTTGCGGGCTGGAGCCGCTACCTGACGTACCTGCCGGGTGCTTTCGCCGTCAGTCTTTCTCGATTCCGGTCAAGTCGCGACGCGGGTCGATACGGCGGAGCGCCAGTTTCGCGTCATTGCGGATGCTGTCCGGCTGCGCGTAATCGTTCAGAATGGCGACCAGGTCGGGTACGGAGTCTTTGGCAAGACTGCCGGCTTGGCCAAGCCCACGGATGGCGTACCCCTTGAGCCGCGAATCATCGCGCTGGAGTAACTCGCGTAACGCTTCCACCGATCGGGCATCGTGAGGAGAGACGATCGACAGCGATTCGGCGGCGCGGTACTTGAGCTGTTCCGTCGAATGTTGGGTGAGCTGAACGAGTGACGGTACCGCGGACGAGCCGATGCGCGCCATGGCGCGGCAGGCGATCAGCCGTTGGGGGAGCGGTGCCTGATCGTCGAGCGCTACTCGCGACAGTTCCTCGACGGCCGAGTCGGATCGTGTCTTGAGCCATTCCTCGATTCCACGGATCTCCAGCTTGCGGTTTTCGGAATAGGCACTGGTGAGCGCGACGAGCGCTTCGGATACGGTCGCGAATTCCATGGTCGGGACGGAGGTTGTCGGCGATGGGCCCTTGGATCCGCCGGCGGGACGCGCATTCCCGCCACAACCAACGGACACCAGCGCCAACAATAGGAGCAGCGCCGTCAGACTGACATCGGACCTTTGCATGATCGAATTCCTGAACAACCAGTAAGTGACGTCGCAGATGCCCGCCGTCAACGGCCACGATTGTAGTCGAAAAGCCCGATCCAAGTCGCGTTGGAGTGATGGCTTGTTTGCTCACGGCCCGTTTCCCCCCTAGAATCGGCGGCATCCGAACCATGAAAGTCGCCGTCGGCGACGAGGTGGAAGTCCGCCGCTAAGGCACCCCGCAAGTCGCCAAGTTTCTCACCGCGCTCCAGCGTCGATCGGATCGACGGTTCGTGCTGGAATACGATCGTTCGGTGGTTCCCTCGTTGAAAGGCTCGAAACAAGTTTCGAACTACGGGCGAACCACTCGAAACAAGTTTCGGGCTACGGGTTTGCGATTTACTTCTTGTCGGCGGACGCGTAAATTAACGCTCGTTCGGCTGATTTGTCGCGCAAGTTCTTGTAGCGGAAATTGGCGATGACGGTTCACGCGATCCCACTGGTTCGTTCACCCTTGGCGGCTTCTCCTTTTGAGCGTGCGGCTGGGATGCTCGCCACCGCACGGACTCTGTTGGGGCCCCTCGTTGCCGGATTGCTGTTGAGCTGGCTGTTGGGGCTTGGCTGGCCTGACGAAGGCGGTTTGGGGCCTCTACCGAGCCCGGAGATCGAGTCGGTCGCTCATGGCGGGGGTATTGTCGTTCCGCCGGTGCTGGACGAGCAAATGCCGACGAATTGGAAATTCTCGATGAACGGCCACTCGATCCACCTAAACTCGAACCGATCATCCATTCGAATTTCGCGGTCTTGGATGCATTGAGCGGCACCAACAGCCGGACCCAAGCATGAATCGGGTCGCAGGGCCTGAGGATAGCGGCGATCTGGAAGGCCCCGCAGGCGTCGTTCCGATTGGGCAGCACTGGCAGATCCGCTACGCGACCGACAACCCGGCCACCTATGCCCGGCAACTCGATTTCTTCCAGATCGAACTCGTCGCGGACGGCGGCATCCTGGAGAAAAAGGCCTGTCATACCACCGGCATCCCCGACGTGAACAAGGAATACAAGACGCACTACTTGATCCCCTTCGCGCGATTGGAGAACAACGCCCCCGTCGACCAAGGGCGATATCGACGTGATCTACGCGGTGCTGTTGCGCTAATGGGCGTTGGCGGGGTCGGGAGTCTTTGGCGTCGACGATGGTTCTGATGGTAAGGTTTTTGGCGCCAAAAACTCCCGACCCCGCAGCCGCATCGGAATTCGTTATAATTGCCGTCTCCCGAGTGCATGTTCACCAATTAACTAATCTGGAATTCCCATGAAATCAAACAACGTCTCGATCGCGTCGCTGCACGGGCGACTTGCCGTTTCTCTCGGATTCATTTTTGCAGTTCTATGCAGTTGCATCCAAGCCGTTCGAGCGGCCGACGGTACCGAGGTAACGAAGGTCGTTGCAGCGGCCGTCAAGGGCAATCGTCTGGTAATTCAGGCCGACAACGCCACGTTCGGCGATACCGCGCCGGGAATTCCGAAAAAGCTGCGCGTCGAATATCGACTCGGTGACGAAAAGTTGAGTCGCGAGGTGTTGGAAGGAGCAAAACTCGAAATCATGGCACCGGCCGGCACGAGATTGATCGTGACGAAGGCGACCTATGGCCCCGCCGACGGCTCGCAGCCGGTCAGCCTGGAAAATCCCGCCGAGGCACTTGACCTGCTTCCCGGATTCCAAGTCGAACATCTGTTCCGCGCCGGCGGCAACACGAATGGCTCTTGGATCAGCATGGCGAACGATCCCCTGGGGCGAATCCTATTGGGCGGTCAGCGCGGCCAACCGATCACGCGTCTGACCATCGAGAACGGCAAAGTTACTCGCGAAGAGATACTGACGATCCCCGTGACCGAAGTGATGGGGATGCTGTTCGTTGACCAGGTGTTGTACCTGAACGGAGCCGGAGCCGATGGCCGTTACGGTCTTTATCGCTGTCGCGATCCACGCGGCGACGGCAGTTACAGCAGCATCGAACTGCTGCGGGAGTGGCAGGGTGGTGCGGGCGAACACGGCGCGCACGCGATCGTGCTGGGCCCCGACCGGAAGCTGTATGTGGTTTGCGGTAACTTTGTCGACGTGCCGCGCGACCTGGCCCCAAGCTCGCCGCACCGAAACTACGCCGATGACCTTCCTCTCAAACGGGCCGAAGACGGCAATGGATTCGGTGCCGGCCGAATGCCGCCCGGTGGCTTCATCGCGCGAATGGATCTCGACGGCAAAGAGATCGAACTTTACTCGGCCGGACAGCGCAACACCTACGACATTGGATTCAACGCCGACGGCGAGTTGTTTGGATTCGACAGTGACATGGAATGGGATTGGGGCACACCTTGGTATCGTCCGATCCATGTCTTCCATTCGGTCCGGGGCGGTGACCAGGGATTTCGCGAAGGCTCGGCGAAGTGGCCCGAGTATTACCCCGACGGACTACCACAGACGACCACCATCGGCATCGGCTGCCCGACAGGTGTCACCTTCGGAACCGGCGCGAAATTCCCGGCCAGGTATCAGAAGGCGTTCTTCATCTGCGATTGGACCTACGGCCGACTGATCGCCGTGCATTTAACTCCGCGCGGCGCGAGTTACACGGGCACGTGGGAGAACTTTGTCGCCCCCAAGTCGCTGCGAACTGGCACGGGCCGCGTTCCACTCAATCTGACCGACTGCCTGATCGGCGCCGATGGGGCGCTCTATTTCACGATCGGCGGGCGCGGCACGCAGGCCAGCCTGTTCCGAGTCGTCTATGCCGGCGAGGAAGCGGCGACACCCTTGGCGGATGCCGAATTGCGAAATCGGGATGGCGAGGAGGCCCGCGTCCAGCGACGCCAACTCGAGTCCTTAAACGTTCGTCCCGACGCAAACTCCTGCGATCTCGCCTGGCGTCACTTGGGCAGCCCGGATCGTTACGTCCGCAATGCCGCCCGGCTGGCACTCGAACGGAACCCGCTCGAAGCGTGGCAAGCGCGAGCACTCGCGGAGCGCGAACCGCAAGCCGCTCTGACTGCGCTCCTGGCCCTGGCGCGATCCGCCGCCGCGGAAACCCAGCCCGCGATTTTCCAGTCGCTGGCCGCCCGCAAACTCACCGAACAGCAGCAGCTCGAAGCGTTGCGAGTGATTGGCGTCTCGATCGCCCGGCACGGCGCGCCAACCGGTGACGTCGCCAGGCAGTTGCTGGCAAAGATCGATCCGCTCTATCCCAGCAACTCGCAGTCGCTGAATCGCGAGCTCTGCCAGATCCTGCTCGCGCTGAACGCTCCCGAAGCCGTGGCACGAACGATCGGTCTGCTGCTGGCGGCTCCCACCCAGGAAGAACAGCTCACCTACGTCATGGCGCTGCGTAACATCCGCTCGGGATGGAACGTCGACCTTCGCCGCACGTACTTGACCTGGTGGAACCAGGGCCGGGCCAGCGAACACCCAGCCGTCGTGCTGCAGTGGTTTAAGGATTCCGGAATCAACTACAACCAGGGTGCGAGCTTCGGCAACTTCCTCGCCAAGGCGCACGAGGAGGCCAAGTTCAGCATGTCACCGGACGAGATTCTGGCGCTCGACGATCTGCTGACAGCCTACACGGCCAGCCAGCAACGAAAGCCCGCGCCGCCCCTGTCGACGCGCAAACTCGTGCGGGAATGGTCGACAGCCGATCTGCAGGAAAAGTTGACTCAGATCGGCAAGGCACGCAATTTCGCTCGCGGTCGCGAAGTGTTCTACGAGGCCCAATGCAGCGCCTGCCACCGCTACGGTGATCAAGGGGGAGCGATCGGACCCGATTTGACTGCTGTCGCTATCCGTTTTAAGCGACTCGATATCCTGGAGTCGATGACCGAACCATCTAAGGTGCTTTCCGAACAGTACCGAAATACGGCCATCGAGACGACGGATGGAAAAGTGATCGTCGGTCGGATCGTCGACGAAAATCCCGAACAGGTCGTGGTCCGCCCCGACCCGTTGGAAGAGAAGACCGTGACGATCCAGAAGGCGCAGATTGAATCGCGAGCGCCTTCGAAAATTTCGCCGATGCCGCTCGGCCTGCTGAACACTTTTTCCCAGGAAGATATTCTCGACCTGCTGGCCTACATGGAGTCGCTCGGCAATCCCCAGCACACCAACTTCAGCCGGTAACGCCGTGTTTTAGCCGCGAAGCGGCGGCCCTATGCCAGCCCGGGGCGAAGCCGGTACTCCGGCGCAGCCCTGGGTACGCAGCGGTCTCACTGCGCCGTGAACGTGGCGTCGTCGCCGTAGCTCGTTCCCGCTTCGTTCACGGCAACCAGCCGGTAATGGTATTTGACGCCGGGCTGAAGCCCTGTCAACGTGGCGAAGCCGAGCCGCGGGGTAATCTGCAGGCCGCCGTATTGAGGCGTCGTCGCCTGGCCATACTCGCTGGTCGGACCAAATTCGAAATAGAACTGCGTCTTGAGGCCGAGTGGGTTCAGGCGGCCTTCCACTCGGGCCGTGCTCCGCACGAGCCGGCTCGCCGGTCCGGTGATCGCTTGCGGCCTGGCAGCGGTCGGCAGACGGAGTTGCCGATCGGGGCTGTGGGTCGCGCCGTGGGAATTGGTCGCGACAATTCGATAATGAATCGTGTCGCCCGGGTTCAGATCGAGAAGATCGACATTCACGTGAAACCAGTCGTCATCCGGAGCCATCACGGCACCGCTGCCGAACAGTTCAATCTCGCCCAGGCCCCAATGGTCCGCATGGTAACCCGAGAGAATGCGAATTCGCACCATTCGCGCGGGAACGGCGAGTCCCTTCTTGAGCAGAAAATTGTAGTTGGCGCCGTGCGGGTGTTTTTCCGCCAGTTCCGCCTCCACAATCGTGTTCCAGTCCTGACCGTCCATGGAAACCTGGACTTCGACGGATTTGCTGGGCCAGTCGGGATGCTGGTGCAGTTGGACTTTCTCGATGACCACGGGTTGTTCGAACCGGTACAGGAACTCGAGCGGCTGCGTCGGGCGGAATTCGCTTTTCCACATCTTCCCATCGCCGTGCCTCCAGCCGTCGGTGAGTGTCGCCGGATCGTCCTGCCCAGGTGGCGCCGAGATGCGTCGGCCGCCGTTCGAGGAAAAGACGAGCGAATAGTTGTGGTAGGTGACCTCAAATTCGTCGAAGTCGATCGCACCGCTCGGTTGATTCGCCGGATCGACGAATACCAGCATATGAAACAGATCGAGATTGAGGTGCCGCTGAGTCTTATCGATCGACCAGTAGGCGTCGTAGCGGGATTCGCCCTTGTTGTTACCGCAATAGCTCCAGAAGTTCGTGTCGTTCCATAAGCGATATTCAGCCGTTTCCCATTTTCCGCTGACCAGCAGATCGGTCAACGACTGGCCGGTGTAGCACCAGTTCGGATGTTTGTAGTTCGGCGCGAGCGTGTGATCGTCGGGATTCAATTCGATGTTGCTTTGTGCCTGCGACCACCAGATCAGTTCGCTGCCGTGAGCCTGCCAGTCGCTTCCTCGCACCGACTGACGAACGATGGCATCGCGAAAGTCCGGGTCGCCGCCCCCGAGGTACGCCGAGGGCGCGTTGGCGCTGAGCGCGACACTCCCGGGATACATATAAGGGGTAAGGTGCACCGTGCCGATGCCATCGTCGTGATTGTGATCGTCTCGAGCGCTCCCCTCGTAACGGATATAGCCGCTGTTGTTGATGCCTCCCGATGCGAAATGCAGACGCTTGGGGCACCAACTGTTCCAGCCGTTCCAACCGTCGTCCCAGGTTTCTCGGTAGTGCGCGGCCAGACGCGGCGGCACGGGTTGAACCGTGGTTGTCCGGCCGTAGTCCGCCGTCGGTCCGTATTCCACATGCCAGGTCGTCGGCACACCATGCGCGTGAATCCTGCCATTAACCGAAATGCCCGCAAGGCCTAGCCATGTCGGCTTGCCAGTCTCGACTTGCGGTAGCTTTTCCCCCGCGAGAATGGTAGTAAACGTCGCGATTTCTCCGGCTAGAATTCCGGAAATTAATACCAGGCAGGCAACCGGACGAGCGATCATGGGCCAATCTCCTGATGAAAGCCGATTCAGCCTTCATGCTCCAGCAATTCTTGACCTACTTGAACATATCGACCGTAACCAGGCAATCGCGAATCCAGCGGCGCACCCGGACGAGCACTTTTGGATAATTTACCAATGCTTTTAGATAGTTCGAAAGGCCGTTGCCGTGGAATCGCGATGATCAGGGCGGAGCGTCGATCGTCTCTTCCATCCATAGAGAATGAAGGAAGTTCCTTGACTTCGGGGAGCTTAAAAGCAATCATGTACTTACATTGGTCGACCATTGCATTCGATTCTTGGGGGGCAGGCGATGATCAAAAATTTGGTGAAACACGGAAACAGCTGGGCGGTTGTCATCGATCGTCCTATTCTGGATTTGCTCAAGATCGCTCCTGAGTCCCAAGTGGAACTGACTACGGACGGCCATTCCATCCGGATCTCGCGCGTCAACTCCGACGACAACAACGCCAAGGCTCGCGCTGCAAGAGCCAAGGTGAATTCGAAGCATTCCAAGGTTTCTAAGAAACTCGCGGAGTAATAGCCCGTGGTGTTCCTAACCCTGGATGACATCCTGAAATCTCATCTAAATCAAATCGATACCTACGGTGGCAGTCACTGTAGTTTGGTCATTAGGTGCGTTTGCGTATACTTAGTGACGGGCGACTGGAATAAGGAGATCAGAGTGGAGAAGTCCGAAATCGAACTGGAATACGAACGTCGCTGGCAAGCGATGTCCCCCGCAGAGAAGGTAGCTCGAAGCGCTGCGATGTTGGCTTGGACTCGCCAACAGATGGCCATACGGATTCGAAACACTCAGCCTAGTCTGTCGGACGAAGAGGTGAGGTTGCACGTAGCTTTGCAACTTTACGAGCGAGACCCCGAGGTAGTTCGACTGATCCAGGAACAGCTTGCCCATGTTTCCTGTTAAAGCATTCGAAAATACGATCGGCAAGTTTGTGGCAATCGCGGAGGCGATAGGTCTTCCTTTCCACATTACCGGCGGCTCGATCAGTTCAGCCTATGGCGAGCCTCGCTTGACGCAAGACATCGATATCGTGGTTTCTCCAGATATGGCAAGGATTCGCATCGATGATTTGGTCGACCAGTTGGCCTGCTCAGACTTTTTATTTACCGAACGGGTGGTACGACAGGCGGTTCAGTGCGGCGACCTCTTCCAGCTTCTGGACAAGACCGAAAGTTTGAAACTGGATATTTACCCGAGAGAGCTGATCCCTGGTGAACTGCAACGGTCTCAAACTATGGAATTATTTGACGGAGTTTTCCTGCCAGTCGTATCGCGCACCGATGCGGCAATCTCGAAACTCATCTGGGTCGATAAAGGGAGCCAACGCAGCCGTCGCGACTTTCGCAGCATCTTTCGGAGTGGCACGGAAATACAGCAAGCAGACATTCGAGCCCAAGCGGAGAAGATGCGTTTGACTGAATTGCTCGAAGAGGTACTGAGCGAATCCGACGAAATCCGTTGACTGTATCTTCCAAACCAATCATGCCGCGAAGAGTCGTTACGGCGGGCTTCGAACAACCTCGGAAACGTTGTCGCTGCGTTCCGCGGGACTGACCAAGAACACGGCAGGCACGACGCTCCGAAACTCGCTCGGGCCCCAAACGACGACGCACCTCGGAGACCGTGCGTCTTCGCCGCTCGGGGCTCACCAGTTTGGGCGGGCGGCCTCCTTCAGGATCTCCATATCGAG
>Ga0194119_10005020_pt1 | contig 19992 bp, 13 predicted proteins | sample TA2MahC100mmetaG_FD_148620 | JGI IMG/M metagenome (GOLD analysis project Ga0194119, IMG submission 148620) | Freshwater microbial communities from Lake Tanganyika, Tanzania - TA2015018 Mahale Deep Cast 100m | ecosystem: Environmental > Aquatic > Freshwater > Lake | place: Tanzania: Lake...
TGGGCGCATGGTGCGGCAGACAATCGCCTGTCCGGGATTGAATTCACCGAGCGTGCCGCGTTCGCTCACGATCATCAGCACCGGGATTTGCCCCGCAACCGCAAGGGAAGCGAGAACATTCGGCAGGGTCGCAAAGCCTGATGTCTGCATCAGCACAATGCCGCGCATGCCGGCCATAGTGGCGCCGGTGACAATGCCAATGGCTTCTTCCTCTCGCGCGGCGGCGAAGGTGGTGAAGAAGGGATCGGCATGGCAGCCCTCAATCAGGGGGCGGAGCACATTATCCGGCACATAGGTGACCAGCCGGACATCATTGTCCTTCAAGGCTTGGCGAATAATGCCATGCCAGCTTGGCGTGCTTTTGGCGGCACTCGACATGATGGGCGTTTGCTCCGTTGCTGTAAGAAGACGTGAGTCTATGACCAAGCTGCGCGCGCGCCAAGCGTTCACGGCACCGGCACATCCAACAGCCAGGCCGTGGCGGGGAAGGCGATGGATGCGACGATGGTGGTGAACAGCACGGCGGCTGAGGCTTCTTCTGCCCCCACCCCCTGGCGCTGCGCGAGCAGATAGGCATTGGTCGCGGTTGGCATCGCCGCCAGCAGGACGCCGCAAATCACCCAAAAGGGATCAAGCGCCAGCCAGCTTCCCAGCACGAACCACACCAGCGCGGGGTAGATGAACAGCTTCGCCGCCGTAATGCCAAAAGCCACCGCGAAAAGCTGCCCGCCAATTTTCAGCCGCGCGAGCGTCCCGCCCAAGGCGAATAGTGCTGTCGGGCCAGCGGCGTTGCCCAGGAAGGACAGGAAGCGTTCGATTGGCGCGGGGATGGGCAGCTCCAACCCAGCGGAGGCCGCGCCCAGCGCGATGGAAAGGATCACCGGGTTCCTCAGCAGGCCGCACAGCCCGGCCATCACGGCCTTGAGGCCCTCACCTTTCGCTGAGGGCGCCATCAGCATGGACCCAAGCGCGATAATCACCGCCACTTCGGCCACAATCGCCATGGCCACCGGCCCCGCAATGCGCGGCCCCAGCATGGGCAGCATCAGCGGTGGCGCCAGATAGCCGACATTGCCCATGGCGGCAGTGGCGCCAAAGGCGGAACCGATGCGGATATTGCCGCGCGCAACGCGCCCGATCAGCATCGCGCCAGCGAAGATGGCAAGGCAGGCGCCCAGATAGCCAGTGAAGTAAATGGCATCGAAGCTTTCGCGCAAAGGCTGCGCTACCATCAGCTTGAACAGCATCGCCGGCAGGGCGACGTTGAAGCTGAAAAGCCCAATCGCTTCCATGGCCGTGGGCGGCATCCATTTGCGCTTCGCCGCGGCGAAACCAAAAGCCACTACCGCGAAAATCGGCAGGCAAAGGGCAAGGAAGGCAAGCACGGAACGGTTTTAGAGCAGATCACGTTCAGATGGAATCATCTGAACGTGTGAAGATGCTCAAAAAACAACGATGTAGAGCGGGTTGCGTGAATCCATGTGAAAGCAACACGCTCTAAGCCAGAATGTGCCGGCCGTGAAAGCTCAAGCCTTTTATTGAGCGTTGGCGCTGGCTTCGCTGCGCGTGGCGCCGACGCGTGATGCCAATGATGCCGCCAGGAAATCATCCAATTCCCCGTCAAGAACGGCGGCTGGATTGCCCTTTTCAACGCCGGTGCGCAGATCCTTCACCATCTGATAGGGCTGCAAGACATAACTGCGGATCTGGTGGCCCCAGCCGATATCGGTCTTGCCGGCTTCGGTGGCGGCTGTCACGGCTTCGCGCTTCTTCAATTCCAATTCATACAAACGCGCCTTCAGCATGCCCATGGCAATGGCGCGGTTGCGGTGCTGGCTGCGGTCCTGCGTGGACGCCACCACAATCCCGGTCGGGATATGGGTGAAGCGCACACCGGATTCGGTCTTGTTCACATGCTGCCCGCCCGCGCCGGAAGCACGGAAGGTATCGGTCTTCAAATCGGTCGGGTTGACCTCAATCTCGATCTTATCGTCCACCACGGGATAGACATAGACGGACGCAAAGCTGGTGTGCCGGCGAGCCGCCGAATCAAAGGGGCTGATGCGCACCAGCCGATGCACGCCGCTTTCGGTCTTGAGCCAGCCATAGGCATTGGGGCCGCTGACTTGGATCGTCGCGGATTTAAGCCCGGCCTGTTCGCCGGCGCTTTCTTCGGTCAGCACGACCTTATAGCCATGCTGCTCCGCCCAGCGCGAATACATGCGCATCAGCATTTCCGCCCAATCCTGGGCTTCCGTGCCGCCGCTGCCGGAATTCACTTCAACAAAAGCGTCATTGGGATCGGCTTCGCCGGACAGCAGGCTTTCGATTTCGCGCTTTTTGGCCTCAGCTGCCAGGCGTTCCAAATCCGCGGTGGCGGCGTTGGCGGTATCGGCATCGCCCTCAGCCTCGGCCAATTCAATCAGGCCGAGCGCATCTTCCACATCGCGTTCCAGGCGCTTCACGCCATCAATCTGGTCGGACAGCCTGCCGCGTTCGCGCATGACACGCCCCGCTTCTTCGGCATTGTTCCAAAGCGTCGGGTCTTCGACCCGCGCGTTCAGTTCTTCGAGACGACGGACAGAGGCATCCCAGTCAAAGATGCCTCCTCAGCAGGGACACCGATGCGGTGATCTGCTCGTGCAGGGATTGGGCGTCAGCGCGCATGATCACGTGGCTAATAGAGCCCGCCGAGGTCCCTGTCGAGGCGGTTTGCGCCCGGCGCCCCGGGGGCGCCAGAACCATCGGCGCGTTCGGTGATGAATTCATCGCGCCAACGCTGAGCGCTGTTTTCAGTCCCCGGGCGGAAGGGTTCCATGACGCTGCCGCTGCCAGAGGCAACGCGCATCAGCGTAATGCCGGACGGGCGGCGGAAGGGCACGGGCGGGCTGCCGGAAAGTGCCGCGCCCACCACTTCGCGGAAAATCGGCGCGGCGTTGCTGCCACCGGTTTCGTTATTGCCAAGGCTGCGCGGTTCATCAAAGCCGATCCAGACTGCCACAACGATATCGGGTGTGAAGCCAACGAACCAATTATCCTTGAAATCATCCGTGGTGCCGGTCTTGCCGGCCACCGGGCGGCCCAGGCGCGAACCAATGGCATTGGCCGCCGTGCCGCGCTGCACCACACCTTCCAGAATGCTCGCCATCTGATAAGCGGAAATCGGGTCTGTCGCGCGCGGCCTTTCGCCCGCTTCAAGCCGCGGCGGCCCGGCTTCGGGGCCGGAAGCGCAAGCGGCGCAGGCGCGCTGATCCGCGCGCCAAATCACGCGCCCGCGCCTATCCTGCACCGAATCAATCATGCTGGGGGTGACGCGAAAACCGCCATTGGCAAAGGCGCCATAGGCTGCGGCCATGCGTAGCACCGTGGTTTCGCCGGCGCCGAGCGACATCGCCAAATAGCGCGGCATATTGTCAATCACGCCAAAGCGGCGCGCGGCATCGGAAACCGCGGCCATGCCGACATGATCCGCAAGGCGCACTGTCACCAGATTAAGGCTGCGTTCCATGGCGCTGCGCATGGTGACCCAGCCATTATAGGTATTGGCATTGTAGTTTTGCGGCCGCCACAAGCCCTGCGGCGTCATGATTTCCACCGGCTCATCAGGGATTTCCTGATTGGGCGGGATGCCTTTTTCAAGCGCGGCGATATAGACGAAGGGCTTGAAGGAAGACCCTGGCTGGCGCTGCGCCTGGGTTGCGCGATTGAACCAGGATTTCTCCAGCGCCCAGCCGCCAACCATGGCCATGACGCGCCCGCTTTGCGGATCAAGCGCCACCACCGCACCTTCCGCCACAGGAATTTGCCTGAGCGCAAGGCGTTCCGGCCGCGCCGGGCGGTTGCGCTGCGCGGCTTCCGCCGGAAGGTTTTCCACCAGCACCACATCGCCGGGGTTCAGTACATCCTGAACGCGGCGTGGTTCTGCGCCCAAGCGCCCATCCGGCAGTACGGGGCGCGCCCAGGGGCGCAATTCTTCCAGGAAAAGCGTGCCCTGCTGCGGTTCCGCCGGGCGGCGCGGGTCGCGCCGTTCCAGCCAGGCAAGCCGCGCTTCCTGGGGCCTTGCTTCCAACACCACAGCCAGGCGCCATTCAGGCAAGGCACCCGGCGGGCGCGGTATATCGGCAAGGGCGGGCATCCATTCCGTGCTACTCGCCGAAATGCGCGCCTCCGGGCCACGCCAGCCGCCGCGCCTGCGGTCATAGTTCATCAGCCCATCACGCAGCGCTTTCTCGGCGGCGGTTTGGATGGTGGGGTCCAGGCTGGTGCGCGCGACCAAGCCACCCATGGTGGTTTGTTCCACACCAAAACGCTGGATCATTTCGCGCCGCACTTCTTCCGTGAAATGCTGGCCCACCTGCAATTGATCCAGCCGGCGCGTGGGCCGAGCCATCAGCGCCTCAGCGCGGGCGGCGCGGGCTTCTTCGGCGGTAATGGCGCGGTCTTCCAACATGCGTTCAATCACCCAATCGCGCCGTGCCTTGGCCGCATCGGCGCGCCGGATCGGGTGGTAGTTATTCGGCGCCTTGGGCAGGGCTGCGAGGTAAGCAACATCCGCAACACTCAATTCATCCAGGCTTTTGTTGAAATAGACTTGCGCGGCGGCGGCCACGCCATAGGCCTGCTGGCCCAGAAAAATCTCGTTCAAATACAATTCCAGAATGCGATCCTTGCTGAGCGCCTTTTCAATGCGCAGCGCCAAAATCGCTTCCCGCGCCTTGCGGGTGAAGGACCTGTCTGCCCCCACCAGCATGTTCTTCGCGACCTGCTGGGTGATGGTGGAAGCGCCGCTCATGCGCCGGCCGCTGCCATATTGCTCAGCGGCCTGGATCACCGCGCGCAGAATGCCCAAGGGGTCAATGCCGGTATGGTCACGAAAGCGCTGATCCTCGGCAGAAATGAAGGCTTGCTGCACGCGCTCCGGAATGGCTTCGATCGGGACGAAGATGCGCCTTTCCTGCGCCAATTCGGCCATCAGTCGGCTATTGGCGGCATAGACACGGCTCATTTGCGGGGGTTCGTATTCCGCAAGCCAGCCGTAATCCGGCAAATCCTGCGCGAAATGCTGATAGGCGCCAAAGGCCGCAATACCGCCGGCCAGGATCACCGCCGCGCCAAGGCTTAGCACCCAGCGGAACAGGCCAAAGCGCCGGCGGCGTTTTTGCCTTTGGGGTTTGGGTGTGGGTTCTGCGCGCGGTGGCTGAGCCCCAGGCGTGGCGCGCTGAGGGTCAAGCGGTTGGTCGGCGCGCAATTCCGGTGGCTTCATGGCCGCGCTGCGATACACGCTTCCACTGAAAAGTGCGACATGAACAATGCGGGTATGTCAGCCAGGCATAGGGCGCTGGGTGGACCCAAGCCAGGCTTCCGTGGCGCGGGCCAGGCTGGCGGCGATCAGCGCGCGGTGTTCGGGCTTGCGCAGCGCGGCTTCATCCCCTGGATCTGAAAGGAAGCCCATTTCCACAAGCACGGAAGGCACTTCCGGCGCCTTCAGCACAATGAAGCCGGCTTCGCGCCGGGGCTTGTGCAGCATGGGGACTGCGCGGTTCAATTCACGCACGGCAACCCGTGCGAAGCGGGTGGAATCGCCGCGCGTTTCCTGCCGCATCAGGCTCAGCAAGATCGCCTGCACCTCTGGCGGGACCGATGGCAGACTAAGACCGCCCGCCAGATCGGCATTGTTTTCGCGCTGTGCCAAGGCTTGGGCGAGGGGGTCGCTCGCGGTCTCTGCCAGGGTGTAAAGGCTGGCCCCCTTGGCGCCGGGCGCTGAATCGGCATGCAGCGAGATGAACAGCGCGGCATCGCGCGTGCGGGCAAAGGCGACACGATCCGCCAAGGAGATGAATTCATCGCGTTCACGCGTCATGGCCACGCGGCATTTGCCGCCTTCCTGCAATTTGCGGCGAAGCGCCTGGGCGGCGGCGAGTGTCAGGCGCTTTTCTTCCGTGCCGCGCCGGCCAATGGCGCCGGGGTCATGGCCGCCATGGCCTGGATCAATCACGACCAGCGGCAAAGCGGGGGCCCTGCCTTGCGCGAAGGGTGTTTCACGTCGCGCCGCCGCGGCAAAGGCATCCGTGCTGGCCGGGGCGATTTCCACCAAAAGCCGCCCCGCAGGCCCCGGCAAGCGGCGCGGCAAGGCTGGGCGCGCCAGGTTCAGGCGCAATTCCCGGGTTTCGGCATCAAATACCGCGCCGGCCACTGGCCCCGCCGAGCCAAGCCGTGGCGGCCCCTGCCAGCTTGCGCCGGGCAGCGCCAGCACCAGGCGTGATGGTTGGGTGAAGGCCCGCCATTCCCAGGATAAGGGGCCTTCCAAAGCCAGGGAAAGCCGCGCCGCGCGGCCTTCGGTGGTCAGGCTGGCGGTATGGATGGAAGCGGCCAAGGCCGGTTGGGCGCTGCCCAAAACCGCCCCGCCCAAGCCCAGAAAATGCCTGCGGCCAATGCCCATGGCGGCCTTCATACTGGGCCGGGCGGTCCCTGTCATCCGAATCACGCCATCTTGCCCTTGTGGCGCGGGCAGTGGGGGACTAAGGAGAAGTGTCCCGGCGGCATCCGCTGCGGGCGAGAATTCCGGCGGCATCGCCAAGCGTATGGAGCCCCCAAGGGCAGGACGCGCCCCACGATGTTCAGCCCCCCGGCCTGAAGCCCCGCCCTTGGTGTTGGCTTTGTGGATTTGCCGGGGGTCGGCCCTTCCTTCTCGCCAGCGCGGCCCGAGGCGCGCGAAAGCCCCTGCCTTTTGGCCATGGCCCCCGTCGCGCCCGCCGTCCCGCCTGCGCCTGTGACCATAACGGTCCAAGGGTTCCCGGGGCAGGATCCAGGTGCGCCCACCCTGGGACCGCTGCGCCGCTTCGGCGCCGGTTCCACCGAAGAAGGTCTTCGCCGTCGCATGCCGAAGCACGCCACGCCGCAGTTTGATCCTTGTTCGGGCCTTGCCACGCATTTGCGCCCGCGGCTTCGCCCCGGCGCGGAGACTTCACCCCATGACCAAGCGTATGCTGATAGATGCGTCCCACCCCGAGGAAACCCGGGTTGTGGTGATGGATGGCAATCGCCTTGATGAATTTGATCTTGAAACGGCGCAACGCCGTGCCCTGAAGGGCAATATCTACCTCGCCAAAGTGGTGCGGGTGGAACCCAGCCTGCAAGCGGCCTTTGTGGAATATGGCGGCAATCGCCATGGCTTCCTGGCCTTTGGCGAAATCCACCCGGATTACTACCAAATACCGGTGGCGGATCGGCAGCGCCTGCTGGACATGCAGGCAGAAGAAGCGCGCGACGAAGATGATGCCGACCTGCCGCCCGAAAGTGCCATGGACCGCGCCGATTGGGGCGGAGAGGCGGCCGAGGCTTGGCAGCCTTCCGAGGACACCATTGGCGAAGCGGCGCCCGTTGAAGCCGCCGAGAACGCCGAAGCCACTGCGGCGCCAAGCCCAGAGCCAGAAGCCCAGCCAGAACCCGCCGCCGAAGCTGAAGCCGCTGCCTTGGCCCAGCCGCTTGCGATTGAAAGCGAAAGCCTGACCGCCGCGCCGGAAGAAGCCGGCGATGACGCCGCCGAAGCCGATCTAGGCCGGGTTGAGGAATTGCCCGCCGAAGAAGACCAGGCCCCGCCCGAGACCATTGGCGGCGAAGGCCCTGCCGAGACCGAAGAAGAACGCCGTGAGCGCCGCATCCCGCCGCGCTTCATGCGCCATTACAAAATCCAGGAAGTGATCCGCCGCCGCCAGATCATTCTGGTGCAGGTGGTGAAGGAAGAACGCGGCGGCAAAGGTGCCGCGCTGACAACCTATATGTCGCTTGCCGGGCGCTTTTCCGTATTGATGCCCAATTCCCCGCGCGGTGGCGGGGTTTCGCGCAAGATCACCTCAGCCGCGGATCGCAAGCGCCTGCGTGAAGTGATGGATGATCTGCAATTGCCCCAGGGCATGTCTTTGATTGTGCGCACCGCCGGCGCGCAACGGCCAAAGCCCGAAATCCAGCGCGATTGCGAATATCTGCTGAGACTCTGGGACAATATCCGCGAAAGGACACTGGCTTCTTCAGCGCCCGCGCTGATTTACGAAGAAGCGGATTTGATCAAGCGATCCATCCGCGATGTCTATGGCCGCGACATTGATGAGGTGATGGTGGAAGGCGATGGTGCTTTCCAGCAGGCGCGCGAATTCATGCGCATGCTGATGCCATCGCACGCCAATAAGGTGCGGCTGCACCGGGATGCCACGCCGCTTTTCGCGCGCCATCATGTGGACCAGCAATTGGATGCGATGCATTCGCCCGTGGTCCAGCTGCGTTCCGGTGGCTATGTGGTGATCAACCAGACCGAAGCCTTGGTCGCGATTGACGTGAATTCGGGCCGCGCCACGCGCGACCGGCATATCGAAGACACGGCCTTGCGCACCAATATGGAAGCCGCCGAGGAAATTGCGCGCCAGCTGCGCCTGCGCGATCTGGCCGGGCTGATTGTGATTGATTTCATTGATATGGAATCAAACAAGCACAATGCCATGGTGGAAAGGCGGCTGAAGGAATCGCTCCGCCACGACCGCGCGCGCATTCAGGTGGGCCGCATCAGCCATTTCGGCCTGCTGGAAATGAGCCGCCAGCGCCTGCGCCCTTCCATCGCGGAACAGACCTTCATCACCTGCCCGCATTGCCTGGGCCGTGGTACAATTCGCGGCGTGGAAAGCAGCGCGTTGCAAGTGCTGCGCGCGATTGAAGAAGAAGGGGCGAAGCGCCGCTCAGCCGAAATCAATGTGCATGTCGCGACTGATGTTGCGCTTTGGCTACTGAACCGCAAGCGCGACCGGCTTTCGGAAATTGAGGCGCGCTTTGGCATGAGCGTTTTCTTCCAGCCGGATGAAAAGCTGATGGGGCCGGCGCTGCGCATTGAACGCCTACGCGCTGCTGAACCCATGGCGGTTAGCGCCGCACCTTCCGCGCTGCGGATGGATTACGCGCCGGAAGTGGAAGATATCGCGCCTGAGATCGAGGAAGACGAAGCGGATACCCCACGCGCCGAAGCGCGGGAAGAAACCGCCGAGGAAGGTGAGCGCCGCCGCCGTCGTCGCCGCCGCCGCCGTGGTGGTCGGCGTGAGGGTGGGCCGCAGGGTGGTGAAGCCGGCGCCGAAGGTGAAGGCGAAGGCGAAGGCGAAAGCGAAGAAGGTGCTGAGGCCGCAGCAGAAGCGGGCGAAGCGCCGGAAGGCGAAGCCCAGCCCGCCGCGGAAGAAGGCCAGGCCGAGCCAGGCGCCGAGGGTGAGGATCGTCCCCGCCGCCGAGGCCGCCGTGGTGGGCGCCGCCGGCGGGAGGATGGCCCGCGTGAACGCCGCGCTGAGGATGCCGCGCCGGAGATGGCCGAAGAAGCCCCCGCGCCGCGCTATGTCGGCCCGACCCCGGCTGACCCCTTTGCCGGGCAGATTGATGATGTATTTGCCGCCATGGCAGCAGCCGAGGAAGCGGCGGAACGCGCCGCAGCGACCGCGCGGCGGATTGCGCCTGCCGCCCCCGCGCCGGAGCCAGTGGCGGAAGCGGCCCCTGTGGCTGAGGCTGCGCCCGTGGTGACGGAAGCGGCACCGGTTGCGGAAGCGCCGGCGCCTGTCGCGCCGCCCGCACCGGAACCCGCGCCTGCGCCGGTGGCCGCTGAACCTGCCCCAGCGCCCGAGCCGGATAAGGCAGAGCCGGTGATTGGGCCAGCGATTCAGCCGGTGGTGCTGGGCGAAGGCGCTGAGGTGGCACGGCCCAAGCGGCAGGGCTGGTGGAAGCGGCCGGGGTAGTTCCGGTAGCATTCTCGGAAGATAGCGGGGCGTCATCCAGCGTTAGTATCGCCTCGCTACCGAGCATGGCGCTTTGGCGTGCCGTGCGGAACATTTTCTGTGCGGCGCGCACCAGTCGCGTTCGGCAGGCGGTCCCTCTCGACTAAATTCTGCCAGGGTGGTTTCCTACCGTAAAACCAAGGGTAGGAAACCATGGCCGTCATCAGCCGTCGAAGCGCCCTGCTTGGCGCATCAGCGCTACTCGCCGGGGCACCCGCCTTGGCGCAGAATTTTCCGCTGCGCCAGGTGCGCTTTGTAGTTGGCTTTGCACCCGGCGGGGCCAATGACATCATGGCGCGCTTGGTTGCCGGCAAGCTGAATCAACGCCTGCCCGGCACAAGCTTCATTGTCGAAAATCGGCCCGGCGCGGCGACCTTGGTTGCGGCTGACCAGGTGGCGCGTGCGGCACCCGATGGCATGACGCTGATGTAAACATCCAATTCGACCATCATTGCGCCCCTGGTGAATAGGGGTTCCAGCTTCGACCCCATGCGCGATTTCGCGCCGATTGTGCTGGCCCAGGAAGCGCCAATGCTGCTGCTGGTCCGCCCTGATAGCCCCATCCGCACCGTCGCGCAGATGATTGAAGCCGCGCGCCGCGCGCCCGGACGGCTGACGGTCTCCCATCCCGGCACGGGCGCCATCAACCATTTGACGATGGCGCTGTTTCAACGCGAAACGGGCACGGAATTCACCCTGGTGCCCTATACGGGCAATGCCCCATCGCTGACGGCCCTGGTGCGCGGCGATGTGGATTTTGCCCATGATGGTACGGTATCTGCCCGGAGCTTTGTCGATTCTGGGCAATTGCGCCCCATTGCTGTCAGCGGCGCGCAGCGCCTTTCGATCATGCCCGATGTGCCGACCTTTGCCGAAACAGTGCCGGGGCATGTCCTGATGTTCTGGGGCGGGCTTTTTGCGCCGCGCGCCACTCCCGCACCCTTGCTGGACCGCATCCATGCCGAAGTGACCGAAGTGCTGCGCCAGCCTGATGTGATAGCTCGCGTGCACCAACTCGGCGCGGAGCCTGGCCAGATCAGCCGCGCTTCATTTGCGCAAATGGTGACTGAGGAATGGGAGCGTTGGAGCACGGTAGTCCGTGCGGCGGGGATCAGGGCGGAATAGAAGCGGCGGGTAATTTTCTACGCAGCTTGTGCGGCCTAATGCCTGGCGCCCCACGCAAACAGCAATAATAGGCTGCGCTGCAGAACGCTTTCATTGTCATCCGAAATCAGCGCCACCAGCGTCTTATCGCCAAAGCGCGTCACCGCTACAGCTTCCCAATTCTCGGCAGGTAGCGGCGCGTCATCCAAGGCCAGGATCGTCTCGCCAGTAAGCACCGTGCCTTCGCGGGCTGAGCGCAGCGCCTCCGGCGCGGTCATGACCAGCCGGGCAGCAAAACCGCCCAAAAGCTGGAAGCGCCGTTCCAAGATCAGCGCGCTGCCATCGGTCAGGATCGCCGCATCGGTTGGTTGAAAGCCAGGCGCCGGCTGCCAATAAAGTGGCACCCAGCGCCCCGGCGCACCAAGCCAGGCATGGCGCAATTCTGGCCGGTCTGGCGGGGCAAAGATTTCGGCAATGGCGAAAAGCCGGCCATCTGGCAGCACTGCCAGGCTCTCAAGCCCGCCATTGGGCGGCGCGTTTTCCAAGCCTGGCGGCGGCGCGACATAAGCGCCCGGCCCATCCAGCCGGCGATAGGCGCGGAGGCGGTGCCGCCGTTCAAAGGCCACCAGCCAGGAGCCATCGGGCAGGCGGGCCAGGGCTTCCGCATCGGCGTTGAAACCGCGCGGCAAGGCCCGCCCGGCCTCATCGCGCAAAGCCCCGTGGCGGAGTGGCGCTAGGCCAATCGGCGTCAGGCCTTCCAGCAGCAGCCGCGCCTCTGCCCAATGGCCGCGATCACTGATCATGCTCAGGGTCAAATCCGGCGCCAGATGCGCCCCGGAAAAACCGCCACCACCCAAAGCCTTGGCGTCAATTACCAGCCCGCCAAGCGGGCGCAAAGGGCCGGGGATATCGGGTAGTGCAAAAGGCTGTGCGGCATTTTGCGCCAAGGCTGGTGGCGCGCTTGCCGCAAGACACGCGGCAAGCAGGGCACGGCGCGACAGCAAAGGCGCCGGACCCATGGGTGCGTTCAGCGCGTCACGCCACCATGGCGGAACGCTCAGCGGCGCTGCGCTGCCAGGCTTCCGCCGCATCCTCATCAAACAATTCGGCGAGCTTCTTCATCATGGTACCGCCCAATTCCTCGGCATCCACAATCGTCACCGCGCGGCGATAATAGCGCGTCACATCATGGCCGATACCAATCGCGACAAGTTCCACCGCGCCGCGGCCTTCAATCTCGCCAATCACCTTGCGCAAATGCCGTTCCAGGTAATTGCCCGGATTGACCGAAAGCGTGCTGTCATCCACCGGCGCGCCATCGGAAATCACCATCAGAATGCGGCGATGCTCCGGTCGCGCGAGGATGCGCTTATAGGCCCATTCCAAAGCCTCACCATCGATATTTTCCTTGAGCAAGCCCTCGCGCAGCATGAGGCCGAGATTCTTCCGCGCACGCCGCCAGGGCGCATCGGCGGGCTTGTAGATAACGTGGCGCAGATCATTCAGCCGGCCCGGATTGCGCGCCTTGCCTTCCGCCACCCAGCGTTCACGGCTTTGCCCGCCTTTCCAGGCGCGCGTGGTGAAGCCAAGGATTTCGGTTTTGACCGCGCAGCGTTCCAAGGTGCGCGCCAGGATATCGCTGCACATGGCGGCAACGGTGATCGGGCGCCCGCGCATGGACCCGGAATTGTCAATCAGCAGTGTCACCACCGTGTCGCGGAAATCCGTCTCCCGCTCACGCTTATAGGACAGCGAATGGGTTGGGTTGGCGACAATGCGCGCGAGGCGCGCGACATCCAGAATGCCTTCTTCCAGATCGAAATCCCAGGCGCGCTGTTGTTGCGCAAGCAAGCGCCGTTGCAGGCGGTTGGCGAGTTTGGAAACGACGCCCTGCAAATGGGAAAGCTGCTGGTCAAGCTGTTGGCGAAGACGCGTGAGTTCCTCCGGATCGCAAAGATCATCGGCGGCCACGACTTCATCGAATTGCGTGGTGAAGGCGTGGTAGCGCGTGGTGTCATCCACCTGCGGCACTTCGCGGCGCTGCTGCGGGCCACCTGGCTTGTCATCGCCATCGGCTGCCGCGCCATCTTCTTCGGATTCTTCGGCCTCTTCTTCGGATGCTTCGCCCTGCATCTGCTCGGGCTGGGCGCCGAGCATTTCATCTTCCTGTTCGGATTGGCTTTGCCCTTCGCCGGATTGATCCTGCTGGGGCGTGCTTTCGCCGCCTTCTTCGCCTTCTTCGTCCTGCTGTTCGCTTTCCGCTTCCATCTCGGCTTCTGCGAGATCAAGCGCGGTCAGTAGCTTGCGCGCGGCGCGGGCGAAGGCGCCTTGGTCTTCGGCGGTGGTCGCCATTTCGGCCAGGGCCTGTTCGGCTTCCTCACCAATCGTATCACGCCATAGGTCAAGCACGCGATGCGCGGCTTCTGGTGCAGCTTCACCGGTCAGGCGTTCACGCGCAATCAGGCCAAGCGCCGCTGGCAGCGGCATCTGGTCCTTGCGCGTCATGCGGTCATAGCCTTCGGCTTCGCATTCTTCGATCAGCTTGGCGCGCAAATTGGCGGCGACGCCGGCCATGTGCTGCGACCCCACGGCTTCCACGCGCACCTGTTCCAGCGCGTCAAACACTTCCTTGGCTTCGCGCCGCGTTGGGATGCGGCTGGCATGCAAGGCTTCATCGTGGTGGCGGAGCTTGAGCGCGGCAGCATCCGCCGCACCGCGCAGCTTTGCCATTTCATTGGCGGGCAAGGCGCGGGTTGGCAGCGGCAGGCGCACGCGCTTGCCAGCCACGCCGGAGGGCCCCGGCTGGAAAGCCACCTGCACTTCCGCATCGGCATGCGCCATGGCGCGCAAAACACCCGCGGTGGCGCGCTTGAATTCTTCCTGCCGGGTCAGATCCTGCTTGCCGCTCATGTACTTCTCTCTGGCATGCAATGGCGGCGCCAGGGGCTGACGCCGCCGTTACTGGGTTCAGCCCGCCTTGCGGAGCATGGAGCCCGAGGGCAATTCCTCATTGAAGCAGCGCTGGTAGTATTCAGCCACCGTGCTGCGTTCCGCCTCATCGCACTTATTCAGGAAGGAAAGGCGGAAGGCGAAACCGACATCACCGAAAATCTTGGCATTATCGGCCCAGGTGATGACGGTGCGCGGCGACATCACAGTGCTGATATCGCCCGCGATGAAGCCGGCGCGCGTCAGATCCGCCAAGGCCACCATGGCTTCGACCTGCTTCTTCATCTTGGCGTCACCCTCGGCGCCAAGCTTTGCCAGCACGATTTCCGTTTCCTGCTTATGCGGCAGGTAGTTCAGGGTGGCGACGATGTTCCAACGGTCCATCTGGCCCTGATTGATCTGCTGCGTGCCGTGATAAAGCCCGGTGGTATCGCCAAGCCCGACGGTATTCGCGGTGGCGAAAAGCCGGAAATAGGGGTTGGGGCGAATGACGCGGCTTTGATCGAGCAGCGTCAGCTTGCCTTCCACTTCCAGCACGCGCTGGATCACGAACATCACATCCGGGCGGCCGGCATCATATTCATCAAACACCAGGGCGCAGGGGTGTTGTAGCGCCCAGGGCAGAATGCCTTCGCGGAATTCGGTGACCTGCTGGCCATCCTTCAGCACGATCGCATCCTTGCCGATCAGGTCAATACGGCTGATGTGGCTATCCAGATTGACGCGAATGCAAGGCCAATTCAGCCGCGCCGCCACCTGTTCGATATGGGTTGATTTGCCAGTGCCGTGATAGCCCTGGATCATGACGCGGCGATTGAAGGCAAAGCCCGCAACAATGGCCAGAGTCGTTTCCTTGTCGAAGCGGTAGCTGGTGTCAATTTCGGGCACATGTTCCGTGCGCACCGAAAAGGCGGGCACATCCATGTCCAGATCAATGCCAAAGGCATCGCGCGCCTTGACGGTGGTATCCGGGGCAGAAATCGCCGAAGTCGGCTTGATGTCGGCAATGAGGGCGATTTTGTTCATCGCGGGTCATGTTCCATGCATAGGGATAGGAGGCCACTGTAAGCGGGTAATGCCAATCCGGCTACCCAGCCGGGACAGGTTGTTTGGCCAGGCGGTGGCGCAGCAGGCTATAGGCGCGGTTGATATCCTTCAAACGTTCCTCGGCCTGCTTGTCCCCGCCGGTGGCATCTGGGTGGTGCTGCTTCGCTAGATCCTTGTAGCGGGCGCGCAATTCCGCCGAAGCCAGCGGCCAATTCAGGCCCAGAAGGTCTAGCGCGGCGCGGAGTTCCGGCGGCACGGCGCTTTCCGGCGGCTGGCGGCGCGGGGTGGGCGCTTCGGCGCCCAAAACGCCCAAGGGGTCGCGCAGGATTTCGGGGTCAAAGCGGCCGGAACCACCAACCCGGCCCAGCGGCCAGGTGGGGCGCTGCCAGGAAGTATCGGCACGCAGGCAGGCTTCGATTTCATCGGGGCCCATGCCCTTATAGAAATCCCAACTGGCGTTGTAGGCGCGCACGTGATCCAGGCAGAACCAATGGAATTCGCGCAAGGACCGGTCGCGGGGCGCGCGATATTGCCCAGGCTCGGCGCAATCCGGCGCATCGCAAAGCCGCCCAGGGGGCGCTGCATCATCCGGGGCATAAGCCTTCTTTCGTTTGCGCGCGAACATCAGCCGGTTATGGGGGCGGGCGCGCCGCCCCGCAAGGCAGAACGGGGCTTGGCAAAAAAGTCACAAGCGCCGAAAAACGCTTCATGACCCAACGCGCGGACCGTATGCGGCAAACCCTGGAAGCGCGCTTCCAGCCTGCCCTGCTTGAAATCACTGATGACAGCGCCAGCCATGCCGGCCATGCCGGCGCCAGCCCAGGGGGTGAGACGCATTATTCGGTGCATATGGTCTCGGCGGGGTTTGTGGGGCATTCGCGCGTGGCGCGGTCCCGCGCGGTGCATGAGGCCTTGGCAGGCGAATTCGCCACTGGGTTGCATGCGCTGGCGCTCCGGCTGCAAAGCCCCGAAGAAGCCGCTTAGTAGGAAAAGGGCACGCTCAGCCGGGCGCCCGGCATGGGCTTTTGCAGCAGCCGATCTTCCTGCGCCTGCATGGCGAAGCCTGAACCGCCGAGATGCGGTTGGGTGGGGGCTGGGTCTATGACCGCGGGGCTTAGGCTGGCGCGCGGCGCGTCATTCCGGTTGCGCGGGGCTTCAATATCGCGATTTGGGATCGGTGCGGGTTGGCCGGGCGGTTCTGGCGCGGTGACCGTTTTTTCAGCCTGACGCTGGCGGCGGCGCTGTTCGGGCGCGCGGCGCTGTGCCTGCGTGGTTGGTGCCGCGTTCTGCGCCAGGGCAGATCCCACGCCAAGGCTTGCCAGCAGGCCCGCGATCATGGCGCGACGGCCAAGCATCAGCCGTCTACCGGCAGGCGATGAACGCCGCGCCGGTCTTCTGCCGGGTTCAGGGCGGCGGCGGGTAGCGGACCGTGTGCCGCGTCTCGCCAGGCTTTGAGCGCCCAATGGACCGAGGGAAAGGCCAGTTCATCCCAAGGAATTTCGGACCAATGAAAGGAAGCGACTTCCAGGCTTTCTGGCCCCGCGGCGAAGCCGGGTTCGGCGAAGCGGGCGCGGAAGATCACCTGCACCTGACCAATACGCGCAATGGAATAGACCGCCAGCACGCCATCTAGCGTGATGCGCACGCGGGCTTCTTCCCAGGCTTCGCGTTGCGCGCCTTCCCCCGCCGTTTCGCCCAATTCCATATAGCCGGCGGGGATAGTCCAGAAGCCGGCGCGTGGTTCGATGGCGCGACGACAGAGCAGGATGTGATCACCCTCCGCGATCACGCTGCCCACCACGATCTTCGGGTTTTCATAGGCGATATGCCCGCAATCGGGGCACATGAGGCGTTCTCGGTCGTCGCCTTCGGGCATTTGGCGGATGAAGCGGGACATTTTTCACACAGCCTGACTCACCAAGGGTTCGCATAGACTATTTACGTCAGGATTGCGACCTGACCGAGACATTTCGGGGCCGCCTGATGCCGCGATCCACCCAACCGCAGGACGGCTTGGACGGCGCGGTTCAACTACAAATAGGCACCTGACCGCCGATGGACATAATGATTAGCAGAAAATCTAAAGAAAGGTAAATAATTGGCGCAGTTTTTATTAAAGAGTTTAAAATAAAACCGCGATTCTGCCTTGTTGCTGCCGTTTTCCAAATGCTACGGTAACTTAACCTCTACTAGAGATGACAGCATCATGCGCAGGTTGAACCCCTTATTTACGACACGGCCCTTTGGCGATTCCTCCTGGGAGCTAGATCGGGGTTTTGACGACGCGAACGGCGCCTTCGCCCCGATGTGGTTCAGCTTCTCGCCCTGGGCAGCGGGCCTGGCGCCGCAACCCATGCAAGATGGCATGGCGGTTCCGCAGCTCGCCCCAACGGCCGCCGAGCCCATCGCGGCCCCAGCCGATGAAGCGCCGGCATCAGGTTATGAGGCAGCCGCGGATATTTCGTCCCTTGCGGAAGTGAAGGGCCTTCTTGCTGCCGAACTGACAACACATGAGCAGGAGAATGAAGTTTCTGTTGCTGCCGTTAGCAATGACCCTGGGTATACGAATGGTAATCTGTGGGGAATGCTGGGCGATACGGGCACCAACAGAAATTCTTTTGGTAGCCAGGCGAATGAGGCCTGGGCTGCCGGACAAACCGGTACGATGAAGACTGTGGTTGGGGTGATTGATACAGGCATAGATTACACGCATCCAGATATTTATCTGAATGTCTGGCTCAATCAACGGGAAATCCCGACCACCCTGCGTGCCAGTCTTTCGGATATTGATTTCGACGGCATCATCACTTTCCGTGATCTCAATGGTTCGGCCAATGCCTCCTATGTTCTGGATTACAATGGCAATGGCCGGATTGAAGCGGGTGATCTTTTGAATGATCTGCGTTGGGAAAATGGCATTGATGAAGATGGCAATGGCTACCGTGATGATTTGATCGGTTGGGATTTTGCCAATGGCGACAATGATCCTTATGACGATAATGGTCATGGCACGCATGTAAGTGGCACCATTGGCGGCGTCGGCGGCAATAATATCGGTGTTGCTGGCGTCAATTGGAATGTGCAGATGGTGGCGCTGAAATTCCTCTCAGCGTCCGGCCGCGGCTCCGTTTCGGGCGCGACTTATGCGGTTGATTATTTCACCGGCGCGGCCGCGCGCGCGACTGCGGGTGAGAATTTTGTCGCCACCAATAATTCCTGGGGCGGGGGTGGATATTCCCAGGCACTTGAAGCAGCGATTGGCCGCGCAGCGCAGCAGGATATTCTGTTCATCGCGGCTGCAGGAAATTCCAGTGCGAATAATGATCTGACCGCGAATTACCCGTCCAATTACGCCACGAATGCTGCCGCGGGCTATGATGCTGTTGTTGCTGTGGCGTCCTTGACGAATACCGGTAGTCTTTCATCCTTTTCCAGCTATGGCGCAGCAAGTGTTGATCTTGCTGCGCCAGGGTCCTCGATTTATTCCACCTTGCCGCGCGATCGTTATGGCTTCCTGAGTGGCACTTCGATGGCAACCCCCCATGTCACGGGCGCTGTAGCGCTTTACGCCTCAGCCAATCCGGATGCGAGCGCTGCCGAAATCAAGCAGGCCCTGCTGGCCAGCACCGCCGCGACTGCGTCTTTGGTCGGCAAGGTCGCCACCAATGGTCGGCTGGATATCGGCGCCTTGATGAATACATCGGTGCAACCGCCAAGCCCGCCGCCTGCTTCCGGTGACACCATTGCTGGCGATACATCGACTGCGGCCTTGCTGACCGCTGCGATGCCGCAGGCATCTGTGATTGATTCTGCCGGTGACCAGGATTGGTTCCGTCTGAACCTGACGGCAGGGTATCGCTATGATTTCGCGCTGAATGCAGCGGCAGGGTCTTCGTTGAACAGCAATATGCGCCTGCTGGATGCGGCCGGCGCCGTGATTGCCGAAAACGATGACTCCATTGGCTTGAATTCGCGTATCACTTTCTCTGCCACCAGCAGTGGAACCTATTATGTTAGCGCCCAAGGCTCCGGCGGCTCCATGGGCGGCTATACGCTGGCAATGGCGCAGACAGCACCAGTTGACGCGATTGCTGGCAGCACCGCTACCACTGCCACGCTCAATCCCACGGCGGCACAAACTTCGGTGATCGATCTCGCGGGCGATCAAGATTGGTTCCGTCTGAACTTGACGGCTGGGTATCGCTATGAATTCGCGATGGATGCCACCGCAGGTTCGACACTCGACACCTATATGCGTCTCTTGAACTCAAGCGGCGTGCAACTTGCCTATAATGATGATGCGGTGGGTCTCAATTCACGCATTTCCTTCACCGCGAGTACGAGCGGGATTTATTATCTGAGCGCGCAAGGCTTTGGTGACACGGTTGGTGGCTATCGCTTGGCCATGACCCAAGCAGCGCCATTGGATTTGATTGCGGGCAATACTTCAACTACCGCCACCTTGTCGCCCAATGCGGCGCAGGTATCGACTATTGATCTTGCGGGCGACCAGGATTGGTTCCGCATTAATCTGACGGCGGGATCAAGGTATGATTTTGCGCTGAATGCGAGTACTGGGTCGCCGCTCAATGCCTATATGCGCCTGCTTGACGCCAATGGCGCGCTGCTTATGGCCAATGATGATGCCGTTGGGCTCAATTCGCGGCTTTCCTTCACGGCAACAGCAAGCGGAACCTATTATGTCTCGGCGCAAGGGTCCGGCAGCAGCATCGGCGCCTATTCGCTTTCCGTCGCCCAAACGGTATTGGCCGATACCATTGCGAGCAATACTTCAACGACCGCAACCCTCACAACTGCCTCTGCGCGGAGTTCGGTGGTGGATACAGCGGGAGATCAGGATTGGTTCCGCCTGAATCTGACTGCGGGTTATCGCTATGATTTCACGATGGATGCCACTTCGGGTTCGACGCTGGATCCCTATATGCGTCTTTTGAATTCAAGCGGTCTGCAGATCGCCTACAATGACGATGCTGAGGGTCTTAATTCCCGGCTGTCCTTCATTGTCACGTCGGGCGGTACTTTCTACCTGAGCGCGCAGGGCTACGGCACCACAACTGGCGGCTACAGCCTTTCC
>Ga0194119_10005021_pt1 | contig 19990 bp, 20 predicted proteins | sample TA2MahC100mmetaG_FD_148620 | JGI IMG/M metagenome (GOLD analysis project Ga0194119, IMG submission 148620) | Freshwater microbial communities from Lake Tanganyika, Tanzania - TA2015018 Mahale Deep Cast 100m | ecosystem: Environmental > Aquatic > Freshwater > Lake | place: Tanzania: Lake...
TGAAGTCTCTTCGAAGAAAGGGAAATCGGGGACGGGTTCACATTAGCGCTTGACCATCACACTTCGGGAGAATTTGGATGCCTCCTGGTTAGGTGTATTCTCACAGGACTATTCATCACCCAATATTCCGTCAATCCGACATTCCACTATTCAGGCATTTCCGAAAGAGGTCTTTCTGTTTAGTGGCCATCTCCCTGGCCTGTTTTTTCCCTCTCTCATGCTCGTAGCCTAAAAGGTGAAGAATTCCATGAATCACGAGAAGGGTGATCATCTCCATCTTGTTCAGACCCGACTGCCTTGATTGGCGCTTGGCCGTTTCTATGGAGATGACGAGATCTCCGAGGAGGTGAGGATGGAGCAACGCAAACTCCCCTTCTCTCATGGAGAAAGAAAGGACATTGGTGGGTTTGTCCCGGCCGAGGAAGCGATGGTTCATCTCCTGAATCTCTTTGTCGTCAACCAGCAAAAGGCTTAGTTCTGCCTCAGGAAGTCCCAATTCCGCTAATATCCTTTGGATCACCCTTCTTATCTTTTTTAGGTCTAAAGGGATAGGTTTTTGCCGGTTTTGAATCCAGATCTTCATGGTTCTTCTTTCTGTCAGGTTCCAAGGAGGGAAGAGTAGGGTATTCAATCCTTTTATGGAAGAAGGCGTTCAGGATGGGGTTGAAACTCTCTTCAATCTTTTGAAGGTCCTTCAACGTCAATTCACAATCTTCCAATTGCCCATCCAGAAAGATTTTTTGGATTTTATCCTGAACCAGTCCCCGGATTCTCGAGGGGGTTGGCTCGGAGAGGGTGCGGGTGGCAGCCTCCACAGCATCGGCTAGCAAGACAATTCCTGCTTCCTTGGTTTGGGGTTTTGGACCGGGATAGCGAAAATCTTTCTCATCAATCGAACCCAGTTGAGGATTCTCTTTCTCCTTCGCTTTCTGATAGAAATAGGTGATCAGGCTTGTTCCGTGGTGTTGCTGGATAATGTTGATGATCCGTTCGCCGAGACGGTTTTCCTGTGCCATCTCTATGCCATCCTTCACATGGGAGGCTAAAATCAAACTGGACATGGTGGGCGTGAGATGGTCATGTTTGTTTTCCTTTCCTCCAGCATTCTCAATGAAGTAAAGAGGTTTTTTCAACTTGCCAATGTCGTGGTAGTAGGCACTGACTTTGGCGAGCAAAGGGTTAGCGGCAATGGATTTGGCTCCTGCCTCTGCGAGGCTTCCGACAAAGATGCTGTGGTGATAGGTGCCGGGTGCTTGAAGGATGAGGTCCTTGAGCAGAGGATTATCCATATTGGCTAATTCAAGCAGTTTGATATCCGTGGTGTATCCGAAGAGGCTTTCGATAATGGGAGTGATTCCCAGAACCAGGACAGAAGCGAGGAGCCCGGCTAAAAAACCCATGACCACATCAGAAAAAAGGGTCATCTTGAAGAAAGCCCCAATGATCAGATTGTACGACAGGATCATCACCACGTTGATGCCACCAACGGTGACCCCTGCTTTGATAAGAATGGACCTCTGTTCACATCGAGCCACCTTATGCGCACCGATCAGACTTCCAACGAAGTTGAAGATGAAAAGAAAGAGCTGGTTTCCCATCAGAGCGGCAGCAAAGTAACTCGTTAAGGCAGCGAAAACGATTGCCACTTCAGAATTGATAACGATTCGGACAAGCATGGTTCCTGCGGCAATGGGAAAAAGGTAGGTATAAGATGAGGAAGGAATGGTTAGGAATTCTCCGCCCAGGACATCGGTGACAATGGAAAATATTTTAAGAAGGCCGATCATTCCAAGAAGGGTGGTACAGAAAAAGAGGAGGTCTGTGGTCGAAAGGGCAATTTTCCGAATATTTTTAGTCGAGAATTCATAAAGACTTGCTAACGTAAAAAAGGTCAGGAGGGCCAGGCCGATGAGAACAGAAAGAAGATGGCTTCTCTCCTGGGCTTTTCGTATGGCATCGATTTTAAGGAGATGTTCCTCTTGAACACGCCCTCCGGCTCTTAGGACAACCTCTCCCCTCTTCATCTGGAAGAAGACCGGGCTCACCCTGTTTTTTGCCTCCATCTTTCGAGCCTCGGTTTCGTCCTTATTAAAAGTGAGGTTGGGCGCAAGAGCGTGTTCCGCAATTCTCAGGACGAGACCAGTGGTCTCCCTACCCAGAGTGGATACAAGGCGGTCGGCATCAGCCCGTAGTCTCGCTTTTGCCTCTTTTAAATCTATGCAGTTTAAAGGGGGAATATCCTTCCTTTCCTCACGCGTCTGAATGTTACGGATGGAGATTCCTTTGGTGGCATCGGGGTCAAGGAGGTCCTTATCATTGAGGATGCCCCTCTTCAAAAAGGGGGCGATCAGTTTCAGGGAAGCTTCTCCGATGGAGGGGTTGAATTTTTCTTTCCCCAGGATCTGCCATTCTCTCTGGGAGAGCATGAAACGGGACGAGGATTCCCATTCCGTTTTTTTGATGGAAGGATCAGGAGAGGTGAAGGCAATTCGAAGCCGGTTTTCTACATCGGTTAAAATTCCCGGATCGTAATCATAGACAGAGAGAACAGACCTTTCTGCCTCGCTCCGCTTTTCGTGGGTTGACCTCTGGTCTTCTACCAGGAGATCTTGATTTGATTTGATCTCCTTTGTCGCGATATCTCCAGTCTTATATTTCTTCAGAGGTATCTGAAGAGAGGGAGTGAGAAGGAGGGTGAGGAGCAAAGCGGTTCCAATGCCGATAAACCACTTTTGATTAACCGGGTTCCTGATCTTTTCCATCCAAGAATCCGTTTTAGAGCCGTTGGTCGTTTTGGGGGGATAAAATCGCTGGAATAACTCTTTTAGGTTCTTTTTAATCATGTTTTTTCAGAGGAGGACGACTGCCGGAATCGCTGGCGTCTCTCTTCCGCCCTTTCATAAGCCTTGATGATATCCTGGACAAGGGGATGCCTGACCACATCCCTGTCCGAAAAGTAGACGAATTCGATCCCTTCAATTCCTTTGATGACCCCCTGGATTTCGATCAGTCCCGAGATCTTATTTTCCGGAAGATCGACCTGGGTGATGTCTCCGGTGATCACGGCCTTGGAACTGAAACCCAACCGGGTCAGGAACATCTTCATCTGTTCGGGTCCCGTATTCTGGGCTTCGTCAAGAATGACAAATGAATCGTTGAGCGTCCTTCCCCTCATAAAGGCCAAAGGGGCGACTTCGATCACCGCTTTCTCAATAAGCCGGGAAGCCCGGTCAAAGTCCATCATATCGTGAAGGGCGTCGTAGAGGGGACGAAGATAAGGGTTGACCTTTTCATACATATTGCCGGGAAGAAACCCCAGTTTTTCGCCCGCTTCCACTGCGGGACGGGTCAGAACAATCCTTTCCACCTCCTGCTTCATGAGTGAGGCGACGGCCATGGCCATGGCCAGATAGGTCTTTCCTGTTCCTGCGGGACCGATGCCGATCACCAGATCGCATTTCCGGATGGCATCGATATATCGCTTCTGGGCGAGGCTCTTTGGCGTAATCACCCTCTTTCGGGCGGAGATGTAGACGGTATCGAGAAAGATATCCTCGAGGTTAACCGACCGGTCATCAGAGATCATCCGGATGGCATAATCGATGTCATTGGGAAAGAGGGGATAGCCTTTTTTCAGAAGGCCATAGAGGTCGTTCAGGACACGCTTTGAAAGGTCGACCTCAAGGTCGTCACCCTGGATGGTAATGGCATTGCCTTTGGCGCTGATCTTGACGCCGATTGTCCTGGCAATGCGCCTTAAATTTTCGCTGTGGACGCCGAAAAGGGTGTTGGCAAGCTGGACATCATCAAAGATGACCTTTCCGGAGGTCGCTTCCAGTGATTCTTTCAAATAAAAGCCTTTACTCCGTTAGAGCCATAACGATACAACTTATTAAACGGAGATCAATCCCCCGATAGAATTTCTGCCGGGGGTTAACTTGCAGACAGGCATAGAGGAGCATCCTATCTAACCCAATCATATCACCTTAAATGGGGGATTGCAATATTTCCCCTTTTCATCTTTGCCGCCTCACTTCTTCGACGATGGCAGGAATGATCTTTCCTGCAGAGCCGGTGATCAGATAGTCCGATATCTGGCCTGTCAGAGGGGTAGGCTCCATATTGATCTCAATGATCGTGGCTCCTTCCTCTTTTGCCATAATAGGGATGGATGCGGCCGGATAGACGACCGCAGAGGTTCCGATGACGAGCACGGTCCCACAGGATTTGGACTCTCTAAATGAATAGGTCTGGGCTTTCGGCGGGATGGGTTCCCCGAAAAAGACGACATCGGGCTTGAGAAGGGAGGAACAACGGGGACAGCGGGCAGGGAGATCTTCGATTTTGAGCGAAGCACCGTCGAGGGTCGTGGAGCACTTCAGGCAGGAGAGGGTGCGATGGCTTCCGTGAAATTCGATGACGTTTTTGCTTCCTGCGGCCTGGTGGAGGCCGTCCACATTCTGTGTGATGACAGTGGAGAGCAAGCCCATTTGTTCCAGTTCGGCTAACCCAATATGGGCAGGGTTGGGTTTGGCCGTCATGACGAGGGTAAACATATCCTTGAGCATCAACCAGACCTTGTCCGGGTCGGAATAGAAGGCGTGGATGTGGGCATACTCTTCGGGATCATATTTCTGCCAGAGCCCCTCCGCGCTTCTGAAGTCAGGGATTCCGCTTTCTACGGAGATGCCCGCCCCCGTGAAAGCGATCGTCTTTTTCGACCTGAGAATATCCTCGGCCGCTTTCTGAATCAGTTGTCGGTTCATGGTCTTCTCCTCCACCCCTTCTCTCTGTTTTTGAATCATAACAAGAGGGGAAAGGGGTGTCAATTATCATTTATTTTCTATTGCGTTGTTTTATATTTCCTGATACTATTTTTAATCATTAAACAAAGTCGGGACTTAATTTCTTTTTAACCCATTTTTTAACCTGGATCGTATGATCCAATGCTGAGGTGAAAAGAAAGGAGGGCGCTGTATGGACAAAATCTTCAGGGTCAACATGGACAGTCTTAAGGTTTCTGAGGAGAAAGCGAGCGGGGACTATGTGGGATTAGGAGGTCGAGGGCTGACCTCCATGGTTGTGAGCAAGGAAGTCCCGGCCACATGCAATCCGATCGGTCAACATAACAAACTGGTTATCACCCCCGGGCTTTTGACGGGGACGACCGCTGCCAATTCAGGGAGGCTTTCCATTGGCGCCAAGAGCCCTCTGACAGGAGGGATCAAGGAGAGCAACGTGGGAGGCACGGCGGCAACCAAATTGGCGCGGCTGGGCATTGCCGCCATCATCATCGAAGGGATGCCGGAGAAGGGAAAGCTTTACGGCCTGGCTGTCAGCAAGGACGGGGTCAAGGTCTTTCCAGCCGATGATTTGAAGGGACTGGGTAATTACGAATTAACAGAGAAACTTCAGGCCAGATATGACAAAAAAATAGGCATTATCTCCATCGGGCCTGCCGGGGAGATGAAGATGGGAATGGCCAGTATCGCTGTCACCAGCACCAATGGAACCCCTTCCCGCCATGCAGGAAGAGGAGGCATGGGGGCGGTGATGGGATCGAAAGGGTTGAAGGCAATTGTCGTGGATGACACGGGGGCTGAGAAGGTTGCTATCAAAAACCCGGACCTATTTAAGGAGGCTTCTCAAAAGTTTGTAAAGGCATTGAAAGAGCATCCCGTGACCAGCGAGGGGCTCCCGAAATACGGCACCAATGTCCTGGCCGCGATCATCAATGAATCAGGGGGCTATCCGACCCGTAATTTCTCCTCGGGGCGATTTGAGGGGACGGACAAGATCAGCGGAGAAACGATGCATGACATTATTTCGAAGAGGGGAGGAAAAACGACCCATTCCGGATGCACCACCTGTATCATTCAGTGTTCCAATGAATACGTGGATGAAAAAGGGAAATACATCACCTCAGCCCTTGAGTATGAGACGATCTGGGCCAATGGGGCCAACTGCGGAATCGACGACCTGGATGCGATTGCCCGTATGGACCGTCTCTGTGACGATTATGGATTTGATACGATTGAGATGGGATGCACGATAGGGGTGGCCATGGAGGCAGGGGTCAAAGACTTTGGAGATGCCGAAGGGGCGATCGAGTTGATCCATGAGGCGGGGAAGGGAACGCCTCTGGGAAGGATTATTGGAAACGGCTCTGGTTTCACAGGGAAAGCTTTTGGCGTGACCCGGGTTCCAGTCGTGAAAAACCAGGGGATGCCGGCTTATGAACCCCGGGCTATTCAGGGGATCGGCGTGACCTATGCGACCTCGACCATGGGCGCCGACCATACGGCGGGATATGCCACGGCAACAAATATCATGAAGGTCGGTGGATTTGTCGATCCATTGAAACCTGATGGCCAAATGGCTTTGTCCCAGGCTCTTCAGATTACAACGGCCGCTGTTGATTCAACAGGGCTCTGCCTCTTTATTGCATTTCCGGCGCTGGATATCCCGGAATGCTTTGAGGGTGTGATCGGAATGCTCAATGGCTGTTATGGGTTGAATCTGACTGCTGACGATGTGGCCGCTCTCGGAAAGAAGATCCTTAAGGTGGAGAGGGATTTTAATGAGCGGGCAGGGTTTTCCAATGTGGATGACCGACTACCAGAGTTTTTTAAAGAGGAAAAACTACCTCCTCATAACCTGACATTCCTGGTTCCCGACGTTGACCTGGATAAGGTTTTTCAGTTTTAGGTGTTCGAAAACACTGGAGGGACGGGTCGATTAGACTCCGTCCCTCTTTTGTCTTATCATTAAAGAAAAGAATTGATGCAGGTTACTATCAAATTACACGCCTCCCTCAGACCATACGGAAGGAGCGATTCGAACCATGGTCTCTTTACACTGGAGACAGCGGAGAAAGCAACCGTTCGTGAGGTCATACGGGAGCTGGGAATTCCTCCCGAAAAAGTGAGGATGATTTTGCTCAATGGGAGGGGCGTTGATTCTGAGAGCATTTTATCCAACGGTGATCGGGTTGCCCTTTTTCCACCGGAGATGGCGTTTAATATGTATGTCGCCATCTCCTTCCGGAGAGATTTAAAAAGCTAAGATAATTTTTCAGTGAGAGGGGAATTGATAACGATTTATATGAAACTGACTGGAAGCCTTCGCCCTTTTGCTCCCCAAAGTCAGCCGGAGCTGATTCAAACTTCCCTGAAGGATGGAGCTACTGTTTGGGAGGCTATCCAGTTGTTAGGGATACCCAGGGAAAGGGTCAAACTCATCCTGGTTAATCATGCAGGAGCCCTGTCGGATCAGCCGCTTAAAAATGGAGACAGGGTTTCCCTTTTTCCGATAGAATACCCGGTTTTCACTGACTGGGAGGGATCCATTCTTAGTAAAGGGCATAGCGATGAGATGATCAGGGAGGGAGAGATGAAAAAATGGAAATGTTCAGTCTGTGGCTATATCTATGACCCATCAAAAGGAGATCCTGAGAACGGGGTAAAGCCTGGAACAGCCTTTGAGGAAATTCCCGAAGACTGGGTTTGTCCCAAGTGCGGCGCCGGAAAGGATATGTTTGAACCTGAGTAGGCCGGACGGGGCGAGATTCAAAATCGATAGAGGAGGGAAAGTATGGAATTGATGGAGGCGATTAAAGGGAGAAGGAGTATCCGGAAATATAAGCCTGATCCTGTTCCGGAAGAGGTATTGAGAACCATCTTGGACGCGGTGAGGTGGTCTCCCTCATGGGCGAATACACAGTGCTGGGAAGTGATCGTTGTGAAAGATCCGAAGGTTAAGTCTGAGCTGGCGGCAACGCTGGTAAAGACGAATCCAGCCCTTCCCTCCATGACAGAAGCTCCCCTGGTCATTGTTCTTTGCGGGAAGAAAGGGGTCTCCGGTTTTAAGAAAGGGGAAGCCGCTACGGTGAAAGGGGATTGGTTAATGTTTGATTCTGGGATTGCCATGGAGACTATCTGTTTAACGGCTCACTCACTGGGTTTGGGCACGGTTATTGTGGGGTTGTTCGACCACCAAAAGGCAGAGGAGATATTGGGGGTTCCAAAGGACAGAGAAGTCGTGGCGCTGACCCCCCTCGGATATCCCGCGGCTGAAGGTGTGACTCCGAAAAGGAAAGAGATTTCCGAGTTTGTTTTTTATGAGGGATATTCTGATAGAGGAGGTGGAAAGACAGGATGACCAAGGAAGAAGTTCTTCAGTCCCTTGCCATCGAGACGGATTCGAAATTAATCATGACGGTGATCGATGGAATTGGCGGTTTGCCTGTGCGTGGCAAAACCGAACTTGAGGCGGCCAAGATTCCGAACCTCGACCGCCTTGCCTCCAAGTCCATCTGCGGATTGATTGACCCCATCTCCTATGGGATTACTCCTGGCAGCGGACCTTCCCATCTGGCTCTCTTCGGATACGATCCTTTCCGGTTTGAGATTGGGAGAGGGGTGATGGAGGCCCTTGGGATTGGCTTAAAACTGACTAAGGAAGATCTTACTGCAAGAGGCAACTTTGCAACCATCGATGAAAATGGAATCATCGTGGATCGAAGGGCAGGGCGGATCTCAACCGAAAAGAATCAGGAGATCTGCCAATTTCTCCAGAATGAGATCAGAGAAGTTGATGGGATCCGGGTCTCTATTTGTTCTGGCAAAGAGCACCGTTTCGTGATCGTATTTCAGGGTGAGGGATTGAAGGATAACCTCACCGATGCTGATCCTCAGAAGGATGGGAAGAAGGCAAAGGGAACGGAGAGCCTTACGGCCGAAGCTCAGAGGACAGCGGAGATTGTAAACGCATACTTGAAAAAGGCAACCGAAGCGCTCAAGCTGTTTCACCCTGCGAATACAATTCTTCTCAGAGGATTTTCTAAGATTCCCAATATTCCCTCAATGTTTGAACGATTCAAACTAAAGCCCGCCGCGATTGCGACTTACCCGATGTACAGGGGATTAGCAAGGCTGGTGGAAATGGATGTTCTGGAGACGGGAGAGACTCTCCGGGACGAAGTGGAAACTCTGAAAAATAATTTTAACAGATACGATTTTTTCTATATCCATTTCAAGAAAACGGATTCAGCCGGGGAAGATGGAGATTTTAAAAAGAAGGTGAAGGCCATCGAAGAGATCGACCGGATTCTTCCGTCCATCCTGAAATTAAAACCTGATGTCCTGGTGGTGACCGGAGACCATTCCACCCCTGCCGTTCTGAAGTCTCATAGCTGGCATCCCAACCCCATCCTTCTCTATTCAAAATATACCCGGCCGGATGGCATCCGGCGATTCACAGAACGGCAGTGCCAGAAGGGGCAGCTGGGCCGGTTCCCCGCCATGGAGATCATTCCTTTGATGTTAGCCAATGGGTTAAAGTTAAAGAAATTTGGAGCCTGAGTGAAGACCTAAAGGTAAAGGTTAGGGTGCCCGTTTGGTTTAAGGGTTAGGTTGTTCGTCTTTAAAATCCTTCTACCGTTACCGTTTGACGATGGACGATGCTGGCTTCGTAACCTTAACTGATGAGTGCCAGCACGTCGTGCACAGAAAAGAGTGTCACGACATCGTTCAGTAGACTATTTTTACTATTTAAACGAAGGCCCTTTGGGTTATTCTTGAGCCATAGTTTCTTCAGTCGCGAGAGATATTATACATAGCGATATAAATCATGCGAGGCCTGTCATTCCTGCAAAAGCAGGAATCCAGAAAGACACTGGATTCCGGATCAAGTCTGGAATGACAAACCGAATAAAACGTATACCTCAGGTATATCGAAACGTTTAACAGCTTTAAACGTTTGAATGTGAACGATGTCTTGAACGTTATCACTTAACCTATACCCTATGAACCTGTGACCCATGAAAACATTTCGATATCTTTATGGTCCCGTTCCTTCGAGACGACTGGGAAGATCACTGGGGATTGATCTCGTCCCCTATAAGATCTGCACGTATAACTGCATCTATTGCCAGATCGGAAAGACGACCCGGAAGACACTGACCAGGGAAGAGTATGCTCCCGTCACGGACATCCTGGACGAGGTCGATCTGTTCCTCAAAGAAGAGACGTCTTCCATCGATTATCTCTCCCTCGCCGGGTCGGGGGAGCCGACCCTCCATTCGAAAATCCGGACGGTCATCGAACGGATCAAAAAAATCACATCGATTCCTGTTGCGGTGATCACCAACGGTTCCCTGCTTTACCTGGAGGAGGTCGGGCAGGACTTGCTGGAAGCGGATGTGGTTCTTCCCTCCCTGGATGCGGTCTCGCAGGAGGCCTTTTCGAAGATCAACCGGCCGAAGGAAGGACTTTTCGCGGAGAAAGTCGTGGAGGGCCTGGAAAAATTCAGAAAGATATACAAGGGCCAGATCTGGCTGGAGATCCTGTTTTGCAGGGGGGTCAACGACGGCCAAGACGAGCTTTCGGCCATAAAAGAAGCGGTTGAACGGATTCGGCCGGATAAGATCCATCTTAACACGGTGGTCCGGCCCCCTTCGGAGCAATGGGCTCTTCCGCTGGATGAGGCCGAGATGAAAAGGATCAGGGATTTTTTCGGCGAGAACGCTGAAATCATCTCTGAATTTTACCGTGATCCGTCATCGGCCATGGAAAGGGATATCAAAGAAGAGGTTTTAAAGATTTTGAAGAGAAGACCGCTATCCATTTCCGATCTCTCCGAAGGGTTGGGGATTCCAGAAGAAGAATTGGATAGGCACCTTAAGCCTTTGACTCAAGAGAGAAAAGTTCAAATCAGAATTTTTAGCGATTCGATTTATTATGAAATCAAGGGTTAGAAATGCATTTCCTGAAGTTTAAAATAAAATTTCTTTCACCCATTTCCGGTTTTTTCCTTTAGCAATCATGATGATCTCGTAAAAAGTCAAAAAACAGAAACAATGTCATGATGAACTTGTTTCAGCATCCAACAGTTTCAAGAACTTACAAGACCCTGAAACGAGTTCAGGGTGACAGGTCGGGACTTTTTACGAGATCATCAATCATGGAATTCTGAAATTCCTGATGTGGTTTTATTAAAAAGAGATGGATATGCCCGAGATTTTTCTTCAAAACGTATTTCACCAATTTGTAGTCTTGCTTCTTATGGCTGCAGGGGTCGGCACCCTCGCCATTCTCTTTAAACAGCCGTTGATTGTCGGCTATATCGTGGTGGGGATCGTGGCGGGCCCCTCGGTCCTGGGAAAGGTCATCCCGCAGGACCAGGTCGACCTGCTGTCAAAAACCGGGATCGCCATTCTTCTCTTCGTCGTTGGTCTCCGTCTCGACCTCCACCTGATCCGCACCCTGGGAAGGGTGGCGCTTGCCACCGGACTGGGCCAAGTCCTCTTCACGTCGCTCGTGGGCTATTTTTTAGGGATCGCCCTCGGATTGGATCCGGTTTCTGCCCTTTACATCGCCGTTGCCCTCACGTTTTCGTCCACCATCATCATTGTCAAGCTCCTCTCGGATAAAAGGGAGATCGACACCCTGCACGGACGGATTGCCGTAGGCTTCCTGATCGTTCAGGATATCGTCGTGGTCTTGGTGATGATCGGCCTGTCAGCCTATGGCCTTGCCGGAGCCTCCGATCAACTGGGACATACCCTCCTGTTTTTGCTTCTAAAGGGAGGGGCGCTTTTATTTGGGATTGCTTTGCTCATGCGCTTTGTCCTGCCTAGGATTCTCCACGTGATGGCCCGATCTCTGGAACTGATCGTCCTCTTTGCCATTGCCTGGGCTTTATCCCTCGCCATCCTGGGAGACACCCTGGGTTTCAGCAAGGAGGTGGGCGCGTTCCTTGCCGGGATCTCTCTCGCTTCCACCCGTTACCGGGAAGCCATCGGTACCCGCCTGGTCAGCCTGCGGGATTTTCTCCTCCTCTTCTTTTTCATCGATCTCGGGGCCCAGCTCGACTTGAAACTCCTCGGGCTCCAGATTGGCCCTTCGCTGGTGCTCTCTCTCTTCGTGCTCATCGGCAATCCCCTCATTGTCATGGTGATCATGGGGGCGATGGGCTACCGCAAACGCACAGGATTTTTAGCCGGGCTCACGGTGGCCCAAATCAGCGAGTTCTCTCTCATCCTCGCTGCGTTGGGGGTAAGCCTGGGACATATCGGCCCGGAGGCCCTGGGATTGGTCACGCTGGTGGGCCTGATTACCATCTGTCTTTCCACCTATCTGATCCTCTATTCGCAGGCGATTTATCAGCGCCTGGCCCCCTGGCTCACCCGGTTTGAACATCAGAGCCCATCGCGGGAAAGGGAGGAGATAGTCACTATTTCGCCAGAGGTCATCCTCTTCGGGTTGGGCCGGTACGGGAGCCACATGGCCCGTCATCTGCTTGACCAGAAGTTGAACGTCCTCGGAGTGGACTTCGACCGGCAGGTTGTGGTCAACTGGCAGAGGGAAGGTCTTCTCGCCCGGTATGGGGATGCGGAAGATCCGGAGTTTCCGGCCACCCTCCCTTTGAATCAAGCCAAGTGGGTGGTCAGCACCATTCCCCAGCTGGATGTCAATCTTTCGCTCCTTGATGCGTTGGGCCATCATGGATTCGCCGGCCGTAAGGCCGTGACAGCCCATTCACGCCGGGATGCGGAGATCCTCCAGGAATCCGGGGCCGATCTGATTCTTACCCCTTTTGCCCATGCGGCCCGGGAGGCTGCGGAGATCCTCGTGGAGGAAACCTGCATCGAAGAGACCTGCGGATCCGGTGATCCGGCTCTCTCTGATGAAGATAAAGGACAAGGAAGGCAATAAAGGCATTCCCTCTTGGGGGACTATTGGATGGAAGGGGGGAGGATCCGGTTAAAATTCAGAGATCGTGTCTTTTATTTTTTTCTGGAGGGTTGGGTCGATATCTCCTTTCCTCCATTCCTGGCTGGCTTCAACTGGCTTCAATTTGAGGCCGCCCCAACTCTATTTCTTTGCTCTTTCCCTTTTTCGATAAGATGAAGACGTAAGAGAAATCCAGCTTTCGCATGCTATCGATCATGACATCAGGGTCTATTTCCTGGATCACCTTTTCGGCCATGCGTTTCACCTCTCCCTTGTCGTCAAAAATGGTTATCCCTTTGAAACGGTCAAATGGAGAAGACATTGATTAACCTCTTCTTTATCAGGCTTTTATAACCTCGAACGAAAGCTGGCCATCGTCGTACTTGAGCGGCCTGATGGATACGTCCATCCCCACCTTTACTTCTTCAGGCTTAATCTCTTTTGTCAAACGGGCGAACAACTTCAGACCGCTGCCAAAGTTCACAACCCCCATGGTATAGGGGGGGTCTGCTTCGAAACCCAGCGGTGCATAATAGGCGGTGGTAAATGTCTCGAGTTGGCCTTTTTGGGGCATCTCGAACCATTCCATGTTCTTTGAGAAACATTTTGCGCAGTCAGCCCTCGGAGGAAAAAACTTAGCGCCGCAATCCTTACAGACGGTCCCTTCGATCTTTCCTTCTGTCAGGAGATCAACAAACTTTGCCGTCTTGGTGATCGCCGTAAAACTTTTTCTTCCAAATTTTTCGAAACCCATATTTCACCTCCCAAAGATTGTCACATTTCCATATAACCCAACGCCGCCAATGTTGTGCACAAGGCCGATATCCGGCTCCCCGGCTACCTGCATGGGGCCTGCCTCACCCCGAAGCTGAAGAACGATGGTTCGGATCTGGGATCCGCCCGTTGCGCCAATGGGGTGGCCCTTTGAAAGAAGGCCGCCATCGACATTGACGGGAATCTTTCCTTCTTTATACGTCGTTTTCTCACGAATAAGCTGTTTTCCTTCTCCCATCGGCGCAAAGCCGAGACCCTCATAGGACATGATCTCTGCGATGGTAAAACAGTCATGAACTTCGGCTACCTTGACATCTTTTGCAGTGATTCCAGCCATCTTGTAGGCCTGGGCGGCGGCGGCATAGCCAACGCTCAGCCCTCTCGTAAAATCGGGTCTTGCGGCCATGTTGACTGCCTCTGATGCCGCACCGATACCAAGCACCCAGACCGGTTTTTTGGACAGAGCCTTTGCTTTTTCAGCATTGGCAAGAATGATGCACGAACTTCCATCCGCATTCGCACAACAGTCACCCACCCGGAGCGGCCATGCGACAGGACCCGCCATTTTTGCCTCGGGGTCTCCCTGTTTAAAATCCCGGTTTTACACCGGTTTCCTGTAAACAGCCCTGTCATTGACCACGCCGTAGGTGGACGATTTGATCCTGACATTCATCAGATCGTCGTGGGTCAAACCATGCTTCGACATATAAGCCTGTGCATAAAGGGCGTAGTAGGCAGGCATCATAGTCCCAAAGGGCGCCTCCCACTGGATGTCAGAGCCCCGGCCCATTCTCTCCTGGGATTCCGCCGACGAAATCTCGGACATCTTCTGAAACCCGAGGACGACGACAACGTCATGGAGCCCGGATTTAATCATGCCGTAGGCCACTTTTATACCGGTGCTACTCGAAGAGCAGACGGTTTCCACATAGAGCGTCGGCTGGGGAATAAGCCCCAGATATTCTGCGAGGACGCCCGCGGGAGAGCGTTGCTTGTCATATTCAGGGGCCGAGCAGAAGATAGAAGCATCCACATCTTTCTGGGTGATGCCCGCATCCTGCATGGCCTCCCTGAAGGCATCGAATGCCAATTCACGAATAGACCCTTCATAACCTCTTACAAATGAAGTTTGACCAACACCGATAATCGCAACCTCTTTCATCAAGAAACCTCCCTTTCTTTATTGAATAGGTTATTAACATAAATGAAGCAGGTCTTCCTTGTCAAGCCATTTTGGGAGGTCTGTGAAGAGGTTGTTTAATATCCTTCTGATCAGAATTCATTTTATGAGTAATCCTTCATGAGAGGTTCTTCACCCTCAAACAATAAAAATATTTCTGAGGCTTGGGTTAAGGTTACAAAGCCCGTTTCGGTTATCGGTTGGGGTTACGTGCAAAAAGCCAAGAGACGACAAACGTAACCTTTTATTAACGATACGGGCCCTGAACCTAATAGGGTACAGGGCGGGCCTCGTTACCCTTACCGTTAGACTTCTATTTTCTAGGCAATGCTTTTTGATACTTTCCTACTGCGCGTTGGTGCTCTTCGAAACTTTCAGAAAAATGATGTGATCCATCATTTTTTGATACGAAGTAGAGGTAGGGTACAGAAACGGGGTGGAGGGCGGCTATCATGGACTCTTTCCCCGGATTGCAAATGGGGGTTGGGGGAAGCCCCAAAAAGAGGTAGGTATTATAAGGCGTGGGAGTTAAGAGATGTTCTTTCGTCAGATTTCCGTCAAAATTCTGGATTCCATAGATTACTGTGGGGCAGCTTTGAAGGGGGATCTTCTTTTTTAAACGATTGTGAAAAACTGCTGAAATGAGTGGCTTCTCTTCCAAAAGGGAGGTTTCCTTTTCAATAATGGAGGCCAGGGTAACTGCTTCCCGTGGAGTGATCCCCATTTGAGAGGCTTTTTCAATCAGGTCAGGTCCAAAAATTTTTCGGAACTGATGGGCCATCATCCGGATCACCTCTTCCGGTTCCATCTCCTTGATGAAATGGTAGGTATCGGGGAAGAGGTACCCCTCCAGTGTCATCTCTCCCTTTTTCCGGGAATCTTTGACCTGATTCGAGATAGGCTGGAAAAGGTTTAGAGAGGCAATGAAGGCAGGAGAAGTGGCTTTTTGGAGGAAAGCTGTTTTTCCGACAATACTCAGGTCTTCGAGGAGTTGCCCGATTTGAGAGAGCGTATAACCTTCGGGAATGGTGACGAGATGTCGCTTCACCTGTCCTTTGACCAGGGAATCGAGGACTTCGAGGGGGAGTATCCGGGTATGGAATTCATACTCCCCGGCTTTGATCTCCCCTTTTTTCCCAAGGAGGGTAACCATTCCGATAAAAAACTCTCTGTTCCGGATGATTCCCTCCTGTTCAAGCAAAACGGAGATCTTTCTAAGGGGCATCCCTTTTTTAATCACGATGATCTTGTTCAGGGAGGCTTGGGAGGGCGGAATCAGGAGGAACCAGAAGAGGAGAGATGCAAAAAATAGAAAAGCAAACAGGCAAAGAAGGAAGATTTTATGCCGGTGGGAGAGACTCATCTTTTCGGCTCCTGATCTGTTGGAGATACCCCTGAAGAATGAGAACCGCTGCCAATTTATCGATCACTCCCTTTCTTTTCTTTCTGGAGAGATCGGCTTTCAGCAGGGTTTTTGAGGCTTCGACCGTAGAAAGTCTTTCATCCCATGTTTCTACGGGTAGATGTATCTTATTTTTGAAGTCCTCAATCCAGCCTAAAACGAATTCTGCCTGTTTGCCCAGGGAACCGTCCATATTTTTTGGGAGGCCAACCACTATCTTCTCTATTTGGAATTGGGAGATGATGGTATCAAGTTCCCTTAGGTCATCTGTCATTGTCTTTCGCCTGATTGTTTTAAGGCCCTGGGCGGTTATGCCCAACTCATCACTGATGGCTACCCCAATCGTTTTTGACCCGACATCCAAGCCCATAATCCGCATTTACTTCTTATGACCCATTTGGCTCTTTATTGTCAATACTTTTGTTTTGAATGGTCCAAGGCCTGTTAAGGAAGATTAAAAAATGTGCTAACTTATAGTTATCACAATAAAAACAAAAATTTCTTGACAATGAATAACGTGTTTGTTATAAATTGCACAATCTAATACAGAGGGGAGGTTGGTTTTATGGATTTTTCATTGACAGAAGAGCAACAAGCCATGCGGGATATGGCCAAAAACTTTGCAGAAAAGAAAATTGCTCCCACCATGGAAGAAGATGAAAAAGAGCACCGTTTCCGGAAAGAGGTCGTTAAAGAGATGGCGAACCTGGGTTTCTTTGGCTGCATCGCTCCTGAGAAATATGGCGGAAATGAGACAGGGTACCTTGCGGCCTCGATCATGGCAGAAGAGATCGCAAGAATTTCACCCTCCTGGGGGCTTCCTTTTAATCTTCAGATGAACTCCATTCAGTCTGTCCTTCTCAATTTTGGGACAGAGGAACAGCGGGAGAAATATATTCCCAAGCTAATCAATGCCGAACTTCTTGGCTGTTTTGCCATCACTGAGGCGAATTCAGGTTCTGATGTGGCCTCGATGAAGAGCGCTGCCGAAGAGAAAGAGGATGGGTTCATCCTCAACGGGAGCAAGATGTGGATTTCAGGGGTTCCGGTTGCGGACATCGGGATCGTTTATGCCTATACGGATCGGTCCTTGAAACATCGAGGAATCTCGGCCTTTCTTGTCGATATGCATTTACCGGGAGTGACACAAAAAGGGATTGAGACAAAATTGGGGCTTCACTGTGCGCCGACCGGAGAGATTTACTTCGACAATGTCAATCTCCCCAAGGACAGCCTGGTGGGCCAGAAAGGGGATGGATTCAAAATCTGCATGTTCATGCTCGACAATACGAGACTCTCCTGCGCTTCAAGGGCAGTTGGTGTGGCAAGGGCCTGCAAGGAACATTCTGTCCGTTATGCCAATGAGCGGGAGCAGTTCGGCCAGCCCATCGCCAATTTCCAGATGATCCAGGAGCAGATTGCGGAGATGGTTGTGGAAGAGGAAGCGGCAAGGCTTCTGGTTCACCGGGCCGCCTGGAACAGGGACCGGGGACAGAGAAATACGGTGGAAATCTCTTGCGCCAAGTTTTATGCGGCAGAAGTGGCGGTCAGGGCGGCAAATGCCGCGGTTAAGATTTTTGGCTCCTACGGTTTTTCGAGCGAATACCCTGTGGAGAGACTTTACAGGGATGCCAAATCTTACCAGATCGTGGAAGGGACATCCAACATTCAGAAGATGATTATCGCCAGAAATGCATTGGGGCTTAAATAAAAAGATTATTTGATAAGAGGAGGTTATTCATATGGGGACACCCGTAACAGTGCCAATGGTGGGTAAGATTGTTTCTGTTTCTGTGAAAATAGGGGATCAGGTAAAAGAGGATGATCAGGTGGCTGTTCTGGAAGCGATGAAGATGGAGATGCCGATCGTGGCTCCTGTCACCGGAACCGTGAAAGAGATCAACGTGATCCCCGGACAGGAAGTCGAGGCCGAGGCAGTGATTGCGGTAATCGGGTAGGGAACGGAAGGAAAACCTGAACAATGGATATTGAATTTTTATCTGGAGTGAATATACGGCCGATGACTGTTGATGATGTGGGTGCGATCGTTGAGATCGATCTTAAAGTCATTGGAAAGTCGAGGCCCGATTATTGGAAAAAGATGGTCCCTGAAAACCCGCAGTATCCTTTCCTCTCCCTGGTGGCTGAGTTTGAAGGAAAGGTGATCGGGTTTGTGCTCGGGGAGGTGAGCGGGTGGGAATTCGGGGTTCCCGATACGATCGGATGGCTCAGCATTATAGGGGTAGATCCGGACCACCAGCATAAGGGTGTTGCGAGAAGATTGAGCCAGGAATTTGTAAAAAATCTAAAGGCGATGAATGTTGGCGTCATTTATACATTGGTGAATTGGAATGATTGGGACCTCCTCAAGTTTTACAAAGCCATGGGGTTTTCGAGAGGAGGAGATATGATCAATCTGGAGCTGAAGATCGAATGAAAGATAAAAATCCGGAGGTGGGATCTATGGGGAGATTGGAAGGTAAAGCGGCCGTTGTAACAGGCGGAGGAAGAGGAATTGGTAGAGCCATCTGCCTTGCCTATGCCAAGGAAGGGGCGGATGTGATCGTGAATTATGCCTCACAGGATAAGCCTGCCCAGGAAGTGGTGGAGATGATCGAGAAGATGGGACGGAAAGCGGTTGCCGTGAAGGGGAATGTGGCTCTTAAAGCAGATGTGGATAAGATCATCAACACCTGTGTTGATCAATTTGGAAAGATTGATATCCTCGTCAACAATGCAGGCGTTTCAAAACCCAATATGCTTTACAAAATGACCGAGGATCAATGGGATGAGGTGATCGATATCCAGCTCAAAGGACCGTTCCTGTGCACACAGGCCGCATCCAAGTACATGATGGAGAGAAAATACGGCAGGATCATCAATGTCACCTCTTCGGCAGGATTATGGGGAACAAAAGGGCAGATCAACTACAGTGCGGCAAAGGGAGGGGTCGTTGCACTGACCAAATCGGCTGCGCGGGAATTGGCAGGTCATGGAATTACGGTGAATGTTGTCCAGCCTGGGTACGTGGGCACGGAGATGTTTGACAAGGTAAAATCAGACCCAAAGCTGATGGCGATTTATACGGGTAGGGTCTTATTAGGCCGGTTTGCCGAGCCAGAAGAGGTAGCTCCGACTTTCGTCTTCCTGGCATCCGATGAGGGAAGCTACATCACCGGTCAGCTCATCTGCGTGGATGGCGGACTGGGAATGACTTAACCGATTGCGGATTGCGGAATGCGGAATGGAAATTCCAAAATCCGCATTCCGAAATCCGAATTCCAAAATAAGAAAAGGGGGTGAAAGATATGTCGCAATTACCAGATAAGATTGAAACTTGGCAAATGGTTCAACCCACAACCAAAAACAAGGAGACAGGAGAGGTCATCCCGGGGAAGTTGGCAAAAACTTCTATTCCAGTTCCAGCATTAGGGTCTGGGGACGTGTTGGTCAAAGTGGCAGGATGCGGTGTGTGTCATACCGATTTGGGATACTTCTATGATGGTGTTCCTACGGTATCCAAACCGCCATTAACCCTGGGACATGAAATCAGTGGAACCGTGGTTGCCGGAGATGAGAAATGGATTGGGAAAGAAGTCATTATCCCTTCGGTGATGCCCTGCCGTCAATGTTTGCTCTGCAAAACCGGTCGTGGGAATCGATGCTTAGCCCAGAAGATGCCTGGAAACAGCATCGGGATCTATGGAGGAAATTCAAGCTACATTCCGGTTCCTTCCATTGATCTCTGTGAGGTTAGGAATCGGGGAAGCATTCCTTTGGAACACCTTGCGGTGGTGGCTGATGCCGTGACCACACCATACCAGGCAGCCAAAAGGGCCGATCTCCAGCCAGGGGATAATGTGATCATCGTCGGGGTGACCGGAGGAGTCGGTGTCTACA
>Ga0194119_10005023_pt1 | contig 19986 bp, 29 predicted proteins | sample TA2MahC100mmetaG_FD_148620 | JGI IMG/M metagenome (GOLD analysis project Ga0194119, IMG submission 148620) | Freshwater microbial communities from Lake Tanganyika, Tanzania - TA2015018 Mahale Deep Cast 100m | ecosystem: Environmental > Aquatic > Freshwater > Lake | place: Tanzania: Lake...
CGGTATAAGGCGGAACTTCCGGGATTCAGGAGACACTACCCGCGTTCAGCGGATCTCGATGTTGTCTCCCCCAAGAATGGCGAACCCCCCTCTCCTCCACACCACCGTCGCCTTGAGTCGCACCAACGAGGAGTCCCGACCCCGAAGCATCCACAGGACGGCCGACCCTTGTGCTTCATCCGCAATCTCCACGCGACCCGCCCATCCGTCGGTCACGAACTCCAACTTGAACACCCGGTTCCCTCGGCCATCCAGGCCGTACTCATGCTTGGACACCGAGACCTCGATGTCCAGTCGTGTGCCCAGTGGAGGAGCCTCCCGGGCCTTCCGCTTCGACTCGACCATCTGTTCCAGGGCCTCGAACTGCTTCTCGGTCACCTGTGCCCTCTCCACCGCGTCGATGACCGAGGACTTGAAGTCGCTCGGGTTCAACTCCTCGAGCAACTCCCAGAGGTCCGCGTGTTCTCGCTTCCACTCCAGAGCCTCCGTGGACACCTTCCGACGGCTCTCCTTGGCAGCCTCGGCCCTGTTGGCGGCAAGCTCTCGGACCCGTGAGACGTTGGCCCGAACCCACTCCAGGGCCTCCGCCACCGTCTCGGGGGTCGCCTTCCCGCCCGTGCCGTCACAGCGGAAGCACTTCCCCCGGGCGTAGACACCCTCTCCGTCGCACCGCCGACAAGAACGACCAGCCCGCTGATCGACGTGGTACTGAACCCACTCGATCGGCAGACTGGTCGCGGAAGCTACCTCGGAACAGAGGCTCTCGATGTCGGAGAGTTTCACCCTCTCGTACTACCCGCGCCAACCCACGGGCGGCTGCGCGAAGCCAGGGCTTGCAGGAAAAGCCTGGGGCATGGACACCGCCTGAGACAGAGGAACCCCCCATTCTTCCAACTTTTTGGTCACCGCGTACCTCAAAACAACGATGAACGCCGGGGTCGTCGTGGCCCGCTCGAACTCGACCGTGGTGGTGTACTGGCTCACCCGCTGACCGTAGCCCGTGCCGAGGTCCATCGTGGCGTCAAGGCCCATCGATTCCTCGGACACGCGACGACGAGCCACCCTCGGGCCTGCCGACTTCGTGAACTTCCCGTCGGCCCCACGCTGAGTGGCCCCGACCTTCTGCGAGGACAGAGAGGCCGACGCAGCAGCCGCTACAGGAGCGGCGGCGGCCACGGGCTCCGACTCGGAGCACAGGGTGAACTGCCCGTCGGCCGAGTCCATCGTGCCCGACGTTTCGGTCTGCACGCTGGAGTACGTGCCTCCACCGCGCATCACCTCGCCCGTGGTCGTGGAGGTGGTGGTGCTCCACCAGAACGGCGACGTGCGGGGCCACCGATCGTGGTGGTGATGATGCACTTCCTTGATGATGACGGGGGGAGGCTGGAAGATGACCGGCTTCGGCTTCTCCTCGAACACGGCCACCCCGATGACGCCCGTGTTCTTCGTGCCCCGGCCCGTCCCAGCCGCGTAGCTCTGCTCGTTCGGCTGGAACTCGAAGGCCGCCACCTCGTTGTTCGAGCGGAGCCAGCCCTTCAACACGAACGACTGCCACGGGGCCATGGCGTAGCCAGAGCCGTCGTAGGAGCCGTCCTTGCCGTCGTTGATGTTCACCCCGTCGATCGTCACGACGGCGAGACGACGGTTCGGGGAGTTGTTGGTCAGCCGGATCTGGTAGGTCCCGCTGGGCGGAGCCTCGATGTAGCCCTGGCCGTCGTGGTTGATCTGACGGAGGACACGACCGTTCTGGATGAGTTCGACTTGCATGGTGGTTAATCCTTGGGTTTGGGGTTGAGGTTGATGTTCTCGAAGACTTCAGACAGAGGTTTCCCCACATCGGCGGACTTGAAGTTGTCCGGGAAGGCGGACGCGACATCCGACGTCACGGTCTGACCCGCCAGACGGGCTGTCGATCGACGTTGCTTCCAGTAGTCACGCTGATTTTCGGTAGGTGTTCCCGGAGACAGGTGGGCTGGATTCACACACTGCCGATTGGCGCACAGATGCCGGATGTGCATTCCTGCCGGAGATGGACCCACGTACAGCGCGTAGCTGGCTCGGTGAACTCGATGCACCTTGCCCCCCACGGAGACCGTCCCGTAAGAGTCGTCATCCTTGAGGTAGCCGCACCAGTTCCAACAACCTGTTGTTGGATCCTTGCTGACCTTCGCCTCAATCCGTACTTTGGCACTACGCTTTTGGTCTTCGGACAAAGAGGAGAAGTCCAGTGCGTCGATATGGTGGTCCGGATCTCCGGGCACCCGCTCGTCGATCCATTCCTGCCAATCGGAAGCTAGGTGTTCCGCCGTTAGGCGTGTGGGTCCAGCCTCGCCCACCTGCATCTCGATGTCGCCCTGGAGTAGGAGCTGCATGAGGCGGGACACCAGAGTTGTACGATCCAACCCGGCTTGCTCCGCCAGTTGGTCCACCGAAGCGGCAAGCTCAGTGTCGAGTCGGATCGAGTAGACTTTCTTTGGCATAGGCACTTGTAATACGGGTGCCTGTGCCAGGTCAAGTGTGTGGTCAAGAAAGTCTGATCGTCCAGCTTACTGGGCTTCTTGCGTCGCCTCGAGGAGCTTCGTGCGGCCCAGGTCCACCTTGGAGGCGTCGACGTCGAAGTAGATGGCGTTGAGTTCCTGGAGCTTCCCGTCGACCTCATGGACGAAGGCTGCGGGGTCCACTTCGGGTCGGTCGTTGGCGAGGAGGTACGAGCGGATCTCGATCGCCAGGTTGTCGTACTGGAGGTACGCCTTCTTGTTGTCGGCGGAGTTCTCTCCGGCCTTGATCAACGCCGGGAACCCTCCGAAGAACGCCATCGACACGGACAGCCCGAGGAACAGCCCCTTCAGCTTTTCGTCGGCCTGGTCCCAGCCCTGTTTCGCGATGATGATAAGCAGCGCAGCCGCCAAGGTGCCCGCCCAGTAGGCGGTCGCCAGGAGCCCGAAGTTCCAGGTCTGGTAGCTCTTCATCCCCCGGAAGTGGTGCTCCCCTCGCTGGTCGGCGATGCTGACCTGCTCGCGGAGCCGGACACAGGTGAGTTCGGGGTGCCCCTGCGACACACAAGCCGCCTGTACGTCTTCCGTCAGCGAAGGATGCCTGTCCGCGTGCCATGTCGAGGTCTGCACGTCGAGGTACAGGCAGGTGGCCCAGAAGAAGATGTGCGTGCCCACAGCGGCGGCCAAGAAGGCGATGACGGCCCACTGGTTCAACGCGGCCAGGACTTCCTTGCACCGGGCTTCGAGACGCTCCCACATCGCACACCTTCCTCCCAAACACAGCGGATAGCCCCCTCACCGAAGGTTCAGAGAACGACGGGCCTCGCGTAGAGGACAGTAGGAGACCCACCCCATGATCCGCATCTACAACACCGACATGACCGAGCAATACGCCCCCGAGGGCTTCACCTTCCAGGACGCACAGAAGGTCGTGGGCGGGCTCGTCGAGGTCGTCCGCCTCCCCGTCGAGGGCGAGGACGAGGTGATGCTCGTCAACGAAGAGGGTCTGTTGCAGGGCCTCCCCCTCAACCTCACCGCCTCGATGATGTCGGGCGGGCCCATCGTGGGCAACGTCGTGGTGCTCACGGGCAAGGCCGCCATCGATCAGGTGCTCGGAGAGGCGTGAGGTTCAGGCATCGACCCCCTCCGCGTATAGGAGGAGGAGACCACCGCCATGAACTTCCCGCACACCAAAGCCGCTCTGGTCGAGTACGACGCCTGGTACGGCCCAGCCCTGCGGGCGTTCTTCCTCCACGCGGACACGAACGAGAAGGTCTACGCCTTCGAGGCTGAGGTCGAACGTCGAGGCCGAGCCGTCGGTCACGCCTTCTGGCTCGACACCAGCGACCGCAACTCACAGGCGACCTGTGAAGGATGCGTCCGCCCCGGTGACCCCTGGCTCCGAAATCTCATCGCGAAGTACGGCGGCGAAGTTCAGATGGAGGCGTCCCCTGCGTAGTGTCTGTATGGGAGGCAGCGTGTACGAGCCCGAGCAAGACATCTGGAACGTCGCGACCGACAAGGCGGAACGCTACTGCTTCATCCGCGATGGGGCACGAACGAGGACGGCACCGTTGGGTTCGTCTACGCCTTCGCCCCACACTGGGGGCACAACGTCTACCTGACGGCCTCTAACGTGTTCGCGACCCGCGAAGCGTGCGAGGCCGAGATCGCTCGGCGTAAGGCCATCGAAGATGCCGCCGAGGATGCTTTCATCGACCGCCTCATGGCGGACCTGTTCCCCCGGGCCTGAGAGGACTCCATGTCTACCGCCGACCTTCGTGCCGCCATCACCCGCGTGTTCGGGCCTCTCACCGAGAACACCCACCCCTACTACAGCGAGATCGCGGGGGACGTGCTGTGGACCGCCAAGTTCACGTCCCCTGGCGGCCACAGCTACATGCTCACGTTCAACATCTGCGAGGCAGACGACGATGGTCCCGCCTCGTTCATGGTCGACTTCTGGTGGCTCCCGCCGCTGATGAAGGGGTCGATGATGGGCCACGAGATCCCGCGCTCCGACCCCGAAGCCCTCGGCGTCTACACCACCGTCGACGATGTCGAGCGGATGAAGGTGTGCGTAGACACCGTGATGGTGCCCAAGATCGACGAGGAGCACTTGAAGATGCTCGCCAAGGTTCAGACGGCGGCCACCCCCGCGTAGTATGGGTGTGAGGTGAGCGTGTTCAACATCGACGACATCGTGAAGTACAAGCGTGAGTTCTGTCAGAACGTGGGTTGGTACACCAACGTCCCGAAGGACGGGAAGGTGGTCGGCCCCGGCACCCTGCGGAACACGGTGCGTGTCCACTGGTGCGACCAGGAGGAGCCCATGCTCGTCAACGTGAACAACATCGTCCTCGCCTCCCAGTGGGAGCCCAACTGATGTTCGTCATCAACTGGCAGTGGCAACCCGGAGCCGTCTGCTACGTCGTCAAGGGTTCTCCGAACAGGAAGCCCTACACCTCCAAAGTCGAGGAGGCGCAGCAGTGGAAGACACGGGCGGCTGCGGAACGCTTTCTGTCCCGGAAGAGCCCTGGATGGGCTTCCCAGTGCCAGATCGTCGAGGTGCCGTAAGATCGCCCTTGCACATCCAGCGCCCCCGAAGTAGGTGTAGTTCATGATGACCCTGACCGCCCGATTTACCACCGCTCCGGCCTCCTTCGAGGTTCGTTGAGGCGCGTGTAGGTCGGTCACAAGGTGGCCCACCGAAGGCCCCGGCGACCTCGAAAGAGGGTCCGGGGCCTTCGTGTTTCTGGCCTTCAGGCGCTCGGGGTGATGCGCAAGGGTCTGAAAAGCCCTGTGGCCTGGTTCGACTCCAGGGATGGCCACCACATGGTCGAGTAGCTCAGGAGTAGAGCGCTGCGCTGAAGACGCGGGCGTCGGGGGTGCGAATCCCTCCTCGACCACCACTTGATTTTCTTGGCCTTGTAGCTGATTATGGGCTTGTTCACCACCGTCATCGAACCAGGCGACCCCGAGGAGTACGGCCTTCAGTTCAAGACCGAATGGGGCTTCGACGCCTGCCACACCTACAGTGTCGGCGACACCGTGGGTTCCGAGCCCGATGGCGTCTACGAAGCCGTTGGGCGAAGGGCGGGAGACTGGTTCGAGTTGTGGTCCGTCGTCATCCAGGACAGGCGCATCGTGAGTTGCACGCGCTACCCTGACGGCACCCCTTCGCTGAAGAGGCCCCACTACGTCCAGCTTCCCAGAGAGTAGGAGTCCGTCATGCCCCTCCCCCAGTGTGAGTTCGTCGGCACTCGAACCGTTCGGGACATCGAGTTCGCCGTTGAGCGGTCGCCCGAGGGCGTTCTCATCGGGCATTGCTGGGCACGGGAACAGGTCAGTGGCCAGAGCTACATCCTCATCGAACAGGGCTTCTCGCTCGACGAACTGGACGCGGGCATGGCTGCCATGATGGACGCCTCGGAGGAGCACGCCCGAGAGGCGGACGAGGTGGCACACCCCCACCTGGTCGGCGAGGGCTGGGACTCAACCCGACCGCCTCCAGCACGACTGCCGAGATGAAGCCCCGCGTCACCACGGAGCCCGTTCACGGGTTCACCGAGTACCACCTCGGCCCCACACGGCTGCTCCCCTCGAACACCACCTCGCTGTGGGTCACCTGGCCCGACGGCCAGGAAGAACAACTCCCGGTCGTCTGGAAGACGTCGCTCGAGGTGTCCCCGGTGACCGGACTCAAGATCGGCCAGAACATCCCCCACGTTCTGACGAACCACCACGGGTTAGAAGTCCCACTCGACATCCGCCGGCTGGATGTCCGGGGGGCGTGATGTCGAATGTGCAGGCTCTGAAGGCGGTGATGGGGTCGTTCTTCGCCGTGGAGATCCACGGGGACGAAGCCACGGTCGAGCACGCCGAGAACGTCGTGTACATCTCCGAACAGGGCGAGACGCTGGGCCTCGACGAGATGCTGGAGATCCTGCTCAAGGTGGCCCGCACGGAAGAGGGCTTCGCCGACCTCTCCGATGAGGAGATCGCGGGACATCTACTTCAGCGGGCGAGAACGCCCCACAAGGCCGAAGCCTAACGAGGGACCCGGCTCCCCACCTTGCCCACGACTCGAGCTTCCTGGCCCACGTCGTCCACGAAGCGCGTCGTCTCCTCGAAGAAGGTGTCCGTCTCCCCCGTGAGGTTCTGCTCGTCGAACTCGGCCACCTGGTCCGCGAAGGGCACCGCCATCTCCATGTCGATAGTGCCGCCGATGAGCCGACCCGCCTTGTCGTGGATGCCCGTGACCCCCGTGCTCACCTGCAAGGCCCCCGTGAAGGACCCCGTGGATGCCCGCTGATCACGCTGGCGGACATGCTCCCAATCCGGCTTCGACTCGCGGATGAACTCTGACACGGTGAGGCGGCGGTCAGCGGGCATTTCGTCCTCTCTCCCAACCAGCTTCGAGATAACGAGGAAGGTCTGCTGCGTGAACTCTTTTTGGTCGCTCCCCAACCTTACACACCCAGGCACTTCCCGTCTGGTTCTGTGCGATTAGGGCCCTTGTCTCAGCACTCACCCGACGGCCTCTCATTTTGAGCTTGGCCTCATCCGTGTGTGTTTGGCCTTGACGTGCTTGTCCTATCTTCAGCTTGGCCATTTCGGAATGGAGCCGCCCGGTTGCCGACTGCCCGATTTTCAGTTTGGTTTCTGGTGAATGCCGCCTATTACTGCTGTTGATTCGCATCTTTTGGCGGTGTTCCTCTGACAACACCTTGCCGGTATGTGCCGCCGAGATCCGAGCTTTTGTGTCGACGGAGTGGACATGGCCCTGTCGACTCTCGGACATCATCCGTCGAGTCTCCTCCGAGTGGTGCCACCCCGCTTTCCGTCCTTCCGAGGAGGGCTCGAGATTCACGCAGCCGGGCTGCGCGAGGCAGAGGTCAAGCCACTTCTGCTCGGCGATTTGGTGCTCCTCTGTAGGAAGCGCCTCCAACACCTCTGGTTTGAAAGTGGCGTAGAGGTTGTAGCAGTTCTGTGCGTATGCGTTGGCGTGCGAACCTCGGCGAAAGTGCCACAAATGGGTGGCCCAACGCCGTTTGAACGAGGTCGCTCGACCGATGTAGTAGTGATCCGGCGAAAGCCAGATGCGGTAGATCCCACCAGGCAACGTTGTATCAGGCATACCACAGCCTACCACAACGTTGGAGTCACTGACAATCAACTTGCGAACATAACACGGTCAACTTACGGACTGGCTCGCTCATGTTCCCACCTGTGGGGATAAAGATACGCCCCAGTGTCCAACAATTCCACCCGAGCTTGCCAGCCCAAGTCGGAGGTTCAAAATACTGGGGCGCACCTTCGACAGAGGCGTTCCATAGAGGGATCACCGGGCCAGTCAGTAGATGGCCTATGTTTCCGGCAGGGAGACGAGGTGTCCCGATGTCCGAGTCGGCTGTTCGTGTCGCGACCCGCTACCTCCAGGCTGGCCAGGCTTCCCCTGTTCCGCTGTCTGGTGGGCAGAAGGACTTCCTGAAGGGGCTGGCGGCCTCCCTGAATGCGGTCTTGCGGCAACATGTGGACGGGTCCAAGCCCGACTACAGGGCCTACACCGACTACCAGTCGGGGAAGAGCTACTCGAAGGACGGGTTCGGTCGGAAGTCCCCTCTGGCGGGGACGCCACATGCCCGGCTGTACCTGACCATCACGCTGGCGAAGGACGGCCAGACCCTCCACGGGATGCCCGCGTTGGAGTTCCTGCTCGCCGAGGATGGTCAGACTGCCATCGTGAAGGACGACACCCCGTGGGGGCGCGGGAACAAGTCCATGACCGCCCAACAGATCGGCGAGTCCTGGGCGAACTCCATCGTGTTCGTCCTCAACCGAGAGATGCAAATCCGGCAGCGGGCCGACCGGGCTCGCCAGGAGAAGGAACAGGCCGACGCCCTGGCCCTCCGTGAGAAGGAGGAGGCGGCTGCGGCCAAGCTCCGTTTGGAGGAGGAGAAGCGCAAGCGGGATGAGGAGCTTCGCCAGCGGGAACTGCTCATCTCGGGTGGTGGGAAGGGCTACACCTTCGCCACGACGACCCAGAGCGAGGACGACGAACTGGATGCCGACGTGGACCCCTGGGATGGTCGTCAGGATCCGAAGTCGAAGTTCTACGAGGACTCGACCACGCTGGCCACCTTGAGGGACGTGTACCGACAGCTTGGTTCCTACGACCAAGTGAAGCTGACGGGAGACAAGGTGCATCTCTCCCGCAGCTACGACCGGAAGTACAACGCCCGAGGCATCTACAACCTCACGCGGTCCTACTACGAGGATGTCTACATCTCGCGCAAGGACGGCCAGGCATTCAACGAAGCCGAGCAGGCGTACATCAAAGAGAACATCCTCCCGAAAGCAAACTAGGCACGCCACCTTTTGGGGAGCGTGCCTAGCGGTGAGGAGTCAGCCGGGCTTTACGCCGCGTCGTCGTCCGCCACGGTCGAGGGGACCTTGCCGGGATGTGTGTCCGCCACAGCCCGACACATCTGCACGAACTCATCGAAAGACATGTCTCGCTTCGCCATGTTCACGAGGATGTGGACGAGAACAACATTGCCTTTCACGTACCCTTTGTGGGAATCAACACGGTCAAGAGAGGCGGTGCGACGTAGGGGCCGCCAGATAGGGCCATGTGGATGGTCTTCATGGGTGTAGTCCCCTTGAAGGGGCAATCCGGACACCTGACAGCGACCCTGCTGACTCTCAAACAGAGAACAAACGAACTCGGGGTCGTCCACCTCCGGTTCGACCACGTATCGCTCTTGATCTCCGGATTTCCTTGTCCGTGTCCTAGCTCCGGTTCGCAGCATCGACAGCCAAGACCCGGACACCCGGCCGCAAGCACATCCCTCTCACGCACTCGAGCCAGGTCCAATAAGGGCACAGCCACAAGACGCTGTTCGACCAGACACCAGATTCGTCAGAGTTGCCCGAACCTCTGTCCCACAATCACAGCGCAACAAGGCACAGCGTCCCCGTTCACCTGATGGTGCCTGGACATCCAGCTTTTGAAGAACAAGACGCCCCCACCTCTGACCTACAGGGAACTGTCGTCGATTGGGTCGAGCGCGGCGATTGCAACCGCACGACAGGAGCACCTGAAAATCAGCGGGTCGATAGGCACCCTCATCCCCACACCCGTGACATCGGGCGTGGAGCATCCGAGTACGAACATTCACGCCGTCTTCAGCAGGTGTGAGGTGCCGGATGACTTCGAGAAGGCCCGAGCCAGCCTTCCCGCTCCGCAGACCGGGCGGGAAGGCTTGGAACCACGTTGTGGCGTTCCAGGGGTTCAGACGGCCTCCGCCTCCAGTGTATCAGGAACCTTGCCGGTTGAGAAGTATTCCGCGCGGGCGTAAACAACGATAATATTCCCAAGCCCGACGAGGTAGAACGTGCCGTCCGCCTCGTCCTTGCCGATGGACAGGTCGGGGTACTTCTCGCGCACCTGGTCCGCCGTCATCGCCCGAGCGTTGAACTCGTCGGGGACGAGGCCGGTCGAACCGACGTAGAACACCAGCGGGCTCACGCGGTCCCGGAAGATGCCCTCGATGGCCCGATCGAGCGCCTTGGCGGCATCGGCGAACGTCTCGATGGCCGTGTCCTTCGACACCTTGCCCGTCGCGGCGTTGTAGAAGTTCGTGATCTGGCCCGCGTCGTAGCCGAGGGTCGTCAGGATGCCCGCCACCGCACCGGTGCTCTTGAGGCCGAGGAAGTCCTCCATGATGGGGAACATGAGGTCATCGACCGTGTTGAGCTTGGTCCGGGCCGACAGGCTCTTGTAGCCGTAGGACACGTCCGTCGGCCAACGCTGGTCGAACTTCGGCTTCTTCGGGTCGACCCCGGTGCCCGCCATCGTGAACCGACGCTCGAGGTAGGCGTTGGCCGAGTACAACTCGCCGAGGTTGAGGATGTCGGAGGTGCCGAAGTCCACCTTGTAGCTGATGCGGGTGTCGATGACGCCATCCGACAGCGCCTGCTTGAGGTCCGCGTACTCGGTCGTGGTCGGGGCGTTGAAGTAGAGCGAGGTGCTGAGGCAGTGCCGCTTCAGTTCCGCGATCTGGTCGTCGGTGAACTTCTCCGACGTGCCCTTGGTGCAGGCGGACAGGATGCTCTGGAGCACCTTCATCCGAGCCACGGTGGTGAACAGGTCCGTGAACATCGCCGCATCGAACGCGATGTCGTAGGCGATCAGCGGGCGACCGTCGAGGTCGATGGTGTACGGGGTCTTGGGGTCGAAGGCCACGTCCGGGAGGACGCCCACGGCCACGAGGGACCGGAACAGCCGCTTGTTGCCGATGCGGATCGACAGCGTGCCGACGTTGAGGACACCGTCCCCGACGAGGGTGTAGTTGTTGAAGCTCTTGAGGTCGAGCTTCACGCCCGCCACCTCGGGGATCACGGTGCCGTCGTCGGCCTGCACGAGGTTGACCGCACGGGTGACCAGCATGTTGCAGGTCGCGTTGTTCCGGTTGATGTCGAAGCTGGACACCTTGGCCCAGTCCCCGGAGTCGCGGAAGGCGGTCTTGACCCACGGCGTCGTGATGGTGCCGTCGGGGTTGCGGGTGCCCGCGATGCGCTTCACACCACGCTTCTTGTAGCCGTTGCGGAGGGCCGTGAGGTCGATCTCGATGTCCGAGGCGTGCTCCGCCAGGAGCCCGAGGACGCCGAGAACCGAGGCCACGCTCGCGTTCGGGAGCCCGTAGGTCTTGGTGAAGTCGCTCGTCTTCCAGGCCCCGCCGGGGTTGAACAGCGAGTCCTCCACGTCGGCGGACATGGCGGCGATGGCGTTGTTGACGAGGGCCTTCGCGTGCTTGCCGAGGAGGGTCTGGTTGCGGGTCGAGACCAGGGCGTACTTGGCCTGGTTGATGTTGCCCTCGGAGATCATCGCCTTCGCGAAGGCGAGCACCGGCTCGATCGGGGCGTTCTCACCGCACACGGGAGCGGTCGAAGCCGCATACTCGGACGCCTCGACCCGCTTGAAGCGGTAGGCCACCTTGTCGTCCTCGGGACGGAGCCCGCGCACGATGAGGCTGGTGCCGTTCCCGCCGATGATCTTGCGGGCCGCCGCCGACACGAACACCTGGTAGTCGTTGCCGCCGAGGGGCAGGTCGATGGCCGGAGTCGTCGCCCCCGCGATGAGCGAGGTCGTGTCGTGGATGACGTCGTAGACCTCCTTCGCGGTCGGGGCCTGGAAGCAGGTGCCCGAGCAGGCGTTGGCGATGTACGCCAGGAGCTTGAAGTCGGCGTAGCTGCCGAGGCTGATGGTGTTCACCACGAGGGCCGCGTTCTTGCGAAGCACCTCGACGATGGTGTCGATCTCGCGCTTCTCGGCACCGGGGGACACGTCGTTGGCGAACCCGTCCGAGAGGACGACGGCGGCGGTGACCTCGTTCGGCTTGATGAGGGCCGGGATGGCCTTGAGCCCCTGGCTGATGCAGGTGAGGCCACGGGTGTCGAGCTTCGACACCTCCTCCAAGGCCGCCGAGCCCGGGGACATGAAGTCCACGATCTTCACGCGGGCCGCGTGGGTCACGAGGTCGTTGGTGCTCGAGAAGGAGAGCACGCTGACGAGCACGTCGGCGTCACGGTACTCCTCCAGGGTGAGGAGCTTGACGACGAGGCTGCGAAGGGCGGCCATCTGGCCCCACATCGACCCGCTGGCGTCGCACACGAAGATGAAGTGCCCCGGCTGGGGCACGGGCTTGGTGGCGGAGCCGATCGACTCCTCGGTCACGAGGTAGTGGGCCTTCGGGCGGCCGAGGAAATCGTACAGGGCGAACTTCATGGCGTGTCCTCACGGGAGTGGGTGTCTCCCCCTCCTACGCGGACCGCCGATTTTCTGAACCTGCCTTCCTGCGTTTTTCCTGAAGCGCCCTTCCAAGGCGCGCTAGGAACAGCGTTGCTCTGAGGAAGGCGAAAGCAGACAGGGCGATGCCGAGCAGGACTCCGAACCCGAACCCCGCCACGAACCCGATGACTGCATCCTCACTCACTCGTGCGCTCGGACCCAACAGGCAGGGTGAACCCACTGGAGGTTCCCGCCGCCCCACATGGCCGGGTAGCCCTGACCGAACCCGTCACTGCACAGGGGACACGGGGTGGCGTCGATGCCAGACCCCCTGTTCCACGCAGGCGGGCGGATGCGCGTGGGATCGAACAGCGGCATCTTGGAGAGGAAGTCCTTGGACTGTCCCTCCTCCAACACGGTCCCAATCCGAGGGTCGTGCTCCCGCACCAGGAAGGACAGGTCGCGAACGGCGGTCTGAAAGCCCTTGACGACCTCCTGATCCTTGATCTCACGGTCGCGGACGGTGAAGGCACTCTCGGCGGCACTCCAGGACCGCTTCACGGGGGCGTAGCCCGGAAGGCGGATCTGGTGCTCCGCGATCTCCACTCGCAAGACCACATCTGTCAGCAGGGCCATCGAACTGCGCGTGTGCCGCACCTGTACGGACACATGCGAGGGGGCATGAGCAGCATCGCCCCACAAGCACTGATGGAGAAGGGTGTTGTCCAGCAACGACACGAGCCACCCCATGGTTGAGGTGGCTCACGCTACCGAGGCTCCCGAGAACCGGGAGTCAGGTCAGCGGCTGAGACGCGGGCGCGTGCCCTTCATCGAGCGGGCCGAGTTCGGCTTGGTCGCCGCAACCTTGCCCGTTGCCCGGTCACCGTTGGTGGCCGGAGCGCAGCACATGTTCGGCTTGACGCCGGGGTTGGAGGCGATGGTCTTCACCACCGTGCCGGACGAGAAACGGCCATTCTGCTTGCCGCCCACCCGGACGACCGGAGGAGCGGGCTGGAACTCGGAAGTGGATGAGCGGGTCGCCATGGGGAGCCTCCTGATGAACTCTCTGATCTGTCGCCCTTATAGGCCGACCACCGGACAACCCTCGGTAGGGTGCTCCAACGCAGGAGCACCCATGCCTCGCACACCTCTCAAGGATCGCCCCCTCGCCTTCATCGACACAGAGACCACGGGGCTTGATCCTCGGCTTCAGGAGGTCATCGAGGTGGCGGTCATCCTCGAGAAGCCGGACGGCACCCTCGAGGAGTGGTGTACGAAGGTGCGTCCCACCCGCCTCGAAACGGCGGAGCCCTACGCGCTGAAGGTCAACGGCTACGAGGCGCACCCGGAACTGTGGGCTACGGCTCCCACGTTCCCCGAGGTCGTGTCTGAACTGGCCCGGAGGCTCGACGACACCATCCTCGTGGGGCACAACGTTGGCTTCGATCTCGACTTCCTGCAGGAGGGTCTGATCCGAGCCGGAAGCAAGGTGCGACTTGCTCATCGGAAGCTGGACACGTATACTCTCGCTTACGAGCATCTTGCTCCTGAAGGGCTGGAGTCCTTGTCATTGGATGCCGTTTGCTCATTCTTGGGGATTTCCAATGAAGGACATCACACAGCCCTTGTCGATGCTCGTCGTTGCCGAGCCGTGTGGCACACCCTCTGCCGTCGCCAAAGCTGACTGTGGCATCTATCTGATCCGCAACACCCACAACGGAAAGGTCTACGTGGGTCGTTCGGTGGGGGTGTGGAAGCGGTGGTTGTCGCATCGCAGAAGCCTTCGCGAAGGCACCCATAAGAACCCACACCTACAAGCCGCATGGGAGAAGTACGGGGAGAACACCTTTGTGTTTGAGGTGGTGGAACGTGTAGAGGACGAAAGCACCCTCCCACTTCGGGAGGGATTCCACATGAACCGCCTCAACGCCTGTGATCGCGACCACGGCTACAACAGCGTTGAGATGGACGAGGAGGCTCAGGTTCGGTTCTCGGAGGAACACAAAGCCAAGATCAGTGCAGCGTTGATGGGTCATTCGGTGTCTGAGGAGAATCGGAGGGCCATGTCAGAAGCCTTGAGGGGTCGACCTCAGGGTACAGAGGAGCGCGAGCGGAGAGCGGAAGCCCAACGAGGACAAAAGCACACGGAGGCCACCAAGGACAAGATCCGCACCAACGGAAACCTTGGACGGAAATTTGGCCCCCTGTCCCCCGAACACCGACAGAAGTTGTCAGAAGCGAGGAAAGGGAAGAAGCGTGACCCTGCCATCGGGGCCAAAGTCTCTAAAGCCCTACGTGGTCGAGTTCGTTCTGAAGAGCACTGCCAGAAACTTTCCGAAGCCTTGACTGGGAAAAAACGCTCAGTCGAGTCCGTGGAGAGGCAGCGGGAAACCCTTCGTGGTCGGGTGAGATCACCTGAAGCTGTTGAGAAAACGGCGGCGGCTCTCCGAGGTCGCACTCGATCACCTGAGGAGCGTCAGCGGATCAGGGACGGGATTCGCGCAGCGAGGCTTCGTCGAGAGGCTGAAGAGTCAGAATAGGTTCAGAGCACCCCCACTGTCGCGTACCAAGTGCAGGAGGCAGGATGTTCTACCCCCCGATGACGTGCCCGTGGCAATGCCACCTGATCGGTGGCCCGTGGATCGCGGAGAACCCCTCCTGTCCGTTCCACGGCTCGGATCGACTTCCGTTCTGTGACGCGGACGGCGACGCCTTCGACATCGACCCCGAGGAGGGGGAACGGTTGTGTCGCGAACAGCAGGCCCGGCGAGAGGAGGAAGCTCGCCGCTGGGCCGAGTCCCTGCCAGCGGAAGGAGAGGGAGAAGACTTCTAGGGTGACCCGTTCCTCCGGGTCCCGTGAAGCCTTCCGCACGAGAACGGGAGGCCCGCATCGACGGAGCGGCTGTGGGGGAGGCGTAGCCCGCCTGTGAACCCGTGGCATATCGGGGAATCCGCCCCGCCTCTGCACTTCGATGCGGCACATGCCCAACCAACGATTTTCGGAGCGTAAGGTTCAGGTCGGTGGAGATGTCGCGTAGTACAGGCATAGGGAGACTACATGAACCCCATCGTCCTTACCGCCCAGACCCGCATCGCCCCCGAGAACCAGGGCGTTCGCTCGAAGCCGGGCGGCTCGTGGTACAGCCGCAAGATCGAGTGGGCGGCTGAGGGCCTCACCGTGACCCCGACCTCCTTCGACACGAAGGAGGGGGAGCACCACGAGTTCGACGAGGTTCACCTCGCGGCCGAGTTCGCCCCCGTCCGGGGCTTCTCGTTCGCGGATCTCCGCAAGGGCATCGTCGCGACCATCGGCGACCAGAACTTCATGGTCCGCGTCGAGGTCGAGGACGACGGCGACGGCACCCCCACCGGGGCCACCGTGTGCTTCATCCCCACCACGATGCCCGAGACCCCGTTCACCCCGTTCGACGAGGCGGCGGCCAAGGCCGAGTTCATCAGCAACTTGCGCCGGGACAACGAGCAGATGCTCGCCGATGTCGAGGACGCCGAATGGAACAAGGAGTTCGTCGAGCGGAACAACCGCACGATCTCCGAGGTCGAGTCCGGCAAGCGGAAGGTCCAGCCTCCGGGTGAAGTCCTCCTGTTCGGCAAGCCCCAGTGGATTCAGAACCCCATCTTCCCCGCGTTCGAGGGCAAGGCGGCTCGGTGCCTCGCGGTCCTCGAGACGGGCTGGGGGGACTCCGGCAACATCAACCTCCTGTTCACCCAGGACGCCAACGGCCTCCCGAACAACGTGTGGTTCGAGGCTTCCTGCTGCTGACAGGTTCAGTTCCCCGTGCCAGTCGCGTAGTACAGGGAGAGGTGAGCAATGGTCAACCGCCGCATCATCGTCCGAGGGCTCCGGGGCACCATCATCCAGTGGGAACCGCTGTCGATGCAGATGTGTGACTGCCTCATTCGCTTCGACGACGGGTCGGAGTGCTGGTACGCCAGCCACGAACTCCGACCCGAGCCGGGTGACGCCCTGGCGGGCATCCCCCTCCTGGACCGGGCCGAAGCCCGCCGGGACAACGACCGCCGCAGGAAGGCCCAACTCGAGGCCATCGCCGTGCAGCACAAGAAGGAGATGGGCAAGACCTGGGAGGGGGCCGAGTTCGGCAAGGTCATCATCGGCCAGACCATCCAGGGAGCCCTCGATGACGTGTCCAGCCGTCTCCCGAACGAGCGTCGGCGATGAAGTTCATCACCGACATGGGCTGCACCCCCGTTCTGACCGACATGGCGACCGGGGAGGAGACTCGCCTCGGGCGCTACGGCGTGTGGTCTGACGCGGACTGCCACAAGCCCGAGGTCATCGCCGTCGGGGACGACCTCGACGAGCTTCAACGGGTCCACGGACCCGGCCTGCCCCTCTACAAGATCGAACGCGGGGGTTTGGTGCCCCTGTCCGCGTAGAGGGCCTGCATGAACGACCTCTACAAAGACGAAGCAGATGTCGAGTGGACGTGTGTGACGCTGGGAGGCCAGCCCTTGCTGGTCGTCCAAGCCACAGGCCCCGTCCTGTCCGGCAAGTTCATGCAGGCCGACTACAAGGCTCTGAAACTCCGGTTTCTGTTCAACGAGGAGTTGAAGGCGGACACCTTCGTGTGCTTCGAGGGCCAGCAGTTCGACCAGCCCATCCTCGCCACCGACCCGGACCCGTTGCTCGACCCCTTGCGGAAAGCCATCACCAACGGCACCCCGTGGGGGCTGGCTCTCCAGTACCAGGTGGAGGGAGCCCGCTACACCCGCATCTTCGTCACCGACAAGGAGGTCACCACGCTCTTCGGCGGGAACGGCGACATCCCTCGCTGGGTCGTGGGGCTCCAATGAAACTGACCATGAACCAACTCGAGACGCTCCACGCGATCGTGGTCGGGCAATGCACCGGGATGCTCACCCACCCGGTGCCCTCGCTCATCAAGCGGGGACTGGTGGTCGAGGTGCGCTCGCAGTCGCCCACCCCGATGTTCGGCTCCTGTCTGACCGTCGAGTGGAGGCTGACGCCCCTGGGCTTCGAGGTCTACGAGAAGCAGCGCACCAAGAGCCACGAGGCGAAACGAAGGCGGCTGGAGGAGGAGTTCAAAGCCGACCTGGACCGAGCCAGGTGGAGAGTCCAGTCCTAGCTCCCGAACAGGTCGAGGAGGTTCGGATCCTCGAACACCTCGACCTTGGGCGTGACCCACGCCTTGCAGAAGGTCGCCCGGTGAAGCGGGGACAGTCCCTTGGCCTTGATGGCCTCGATGTGGGCTGGTGTCCCGTACCCCGCGTGCTGGTCGAAGCCGTAGTCGGGGTAGCCCACCGCCATCTGGCCCATGTACCAGTCGCGCTCGACCTTCGCGATGATGCTGGCCGCCCCGATGACCCATTCAGAGTCGTCGCCCTTCACGATGAACCGGACCGGGTACCGCGTCGTGAGGTTGAACGGGTTGCCGTCGATCCGCACCTCGGCCACCTCGTCGTCGGCCTCGAGCAACTCATTGACGGCCTCCTCGAAGCACTCCCGGAGGCACCTGGAGATGCCCCGCCCGTCGATGTCTTTGGCCGTGCGTCGAGCCAGCCTGTGCTTCAGCTTGGGCTCACACAGGAGACCCTCTCGCACGAACTCACGGCGTCCTGCGGAGAGCTTCTTGCTGTCCCGGACGCCCTCCACCTTGGGAAGATCCTCGGGGACAGCGACGGCACAGACGAACACGTCGCCTGCCACGCACCCCCGACCAACCTCGTCCGCACCGATGATGTAGCGCATGTCCATCCCTACCCGGTTCAGACATGGGGTCTTCGTGCGTATAGGTGAATGAACGCTCCCGTAGTTCAGCGGTCAGAACGGCTGTCTCTAACACAGTGTGTCGCGGGTTCGAATCCTGCCGGGGGCACCATTTCTACACCTCCTTGGTTCAGGTAGGGTGGGGCGTCGCGTAGACACCCTGAGGAGGCCCGTTGCAGTTCCCCGACACCACCATCACGGCACTCATCGGCCAGGCGGTCGGGGACGCCTTCGGAAGCCCCTTCGAGTTCCACGCGGCTGCGGCCAACTTCGCATCCCTGTCCGTCACCCAGGAACGGTATCTCGACGGGCTGGATTGCCGACTGCCCCCGCGTCGTTGCCGCACCCCGGGCCTCTACACCGACGACACCCAACAGGCGCTCATCCTGTTCTGGATCTGGTCCCAGATGGTGTCCAAGGGGCGTGACCCCAAGGACGCCGAGATGGCGGCCGGGCTGTTCATCCGCGTGTGCCGCAAGATGTCCGAAGCCTCCGTCCCACCTCGGAGTCCGAGCTTCGGAGTTCACCGCGGCACCGGTCGAAACTTCAGGGATGCGCTTCTAACCTACCCTCCGCCTGATACCGCGGGCTTGGGAGCGGCCATGCGGGTGGGTCCCATCGCCACCCTCCTGGAGCCGTCGGAAGTGCTCGCGTGGGTGTCCGCCGTCTCGCAGATGACCACCTCGAGCCCGATTGCCCAAGCGGGTGCCGCCATGTTCGCCTTGCGTGCGAACACCCTGGCTCGAAACGCCTCCGAACCGACCACGAAGGAGATCGGGCTCGACCTGATGCCTCCGGAGTTCGTCGAGGCGTGGTGGAAGCTCGACCGGGCTTGCGAAGTGATGGCCGCTCGCGGCGAAGAGGGGCTCCTCGAGTTCGCCACCAAGACGGGGGCGTCGAACAAGCCCCTCCACGAGGCCGCCAACGGCTTTGCCCTCACCGGCGTCCCATGGGTGCTCGGCTGTGTTGAGCAGGGCTCATCCTTCTCGGACACCCTCCTGCGGGTGTGCTCCTCGGGCGGAGACACGGACACCGTGGCCGCCATGGCCGGATGTCTGGCGGCCCTCCGGTTCGGCCGTTCCGACATCCCACCCTGGATGCTCGACGGCCTGGTAGGCCGAGACCACCTGCTCGATCCTGTGTTGTGGCACCCCGTGGGGACAGAGCGTCAGTACGCCGAGATGGACACACAAGTCCTACTCGCAGCCGAGCAACGAGTTCAAGCGGCCCACGCCTCGCGTAAGAAGCCGCAACCCAAAACGTGAGGCTCCCACATGTGCATCATGGCCAGTCCCGTCGTCAGCGTCACCAACACCCGCATCTTCGCCGGCTCTGACCCCCAAACGGGGCGGCAGGCCACCGTCTACGCCATGGCGGTTCAGCTTCAGAGCCGCACCGGGAAGGGCAACGCGATGATCCTCCCCGTCCCCGTGGGGACCGAGGGGGCGGGCTCCATTCAACTCATCGACCTGACGGCCCTGCCCGACTTCTTCATGCCGCTCGACGAGTTGTTCCGGCCCCGCACCCGCAGCTTCACCAAGGGGGTGGACACCAACAGCCGGGGCTTCGAACTCGAGGTCCACAAGGTCGGCAGTTACGACGTGAGCATCGTCCCCACCGTGGATGACGTGAAGCGGCTCAACAGCCAGGTGTTCGAGGTGTCGGCCGACACCGAACACACGCTCCGTGCGAGCTACCCCACGGGCTTCGCGTTCCTCGTGGCCCAGCTTCGGGAGTCCGGGGAGTTCCACCCCCTCGCCTACACCCACCCCCTCATGGGCGGGCGTCTGTTCATCCCCACCCGGCACGAGCACGGCAAGGAGCCCTCCTCGACCCTCCCGAAGTGGGACCACACGATCTACTTCCAGGGCGCGGGCGACCTCGATGTCGTCCCCACCGAGCACCGGAACTCGGCGAGCCGTCAGACG
>Ga0194119_10005025_pt1 | contig 19981 bp, 19 predicted proteins | sample TA2MahC100mmetaG_FD_148620 | JGI IMG/M metagenome (GOLD analysis project Ga0194119, IMG submission 148620) | Freshwater microbial communities from Lake Tanganyika, Tanzania - TA2015018 Mahale Deep Cast 100m | ecosystem: Environmental > Aquatic > Freshwater > Lake | place: Tanzania: Lake...
TGGGTGATGGTGCCCGGGCCGGTGACCTTGACCTGCGAGCGGATCGTGGTGCCGGAGGCCTTGGGGGCGCGCATGCCGAGCTTCTTGTAGGGGCGCACGGCGGCGGAATTCGCAGAGGCGGCACCGCTGCCGCCGGACGCGCGGGCCGTCACGGTGACCGTGTACGCCTTCGTGTTGAGGAGGCCCGTGATCGTGCAGGTCAGGGCGCCCGTGGTGGTGCAGGAGCGACCGCTCGGGCTGGCCGTCGCGGTGTAGCCGGTGACGCCGCCGCCGGTATCCGCCGGCGCTTTCCAAGTCACCGACGCGTTCAGCAGGCCCGCGGCTGCCCGGACCGCGGTCGGCGCGCCGGGGACGCGGCCCGGGGTGACCGTGGCGGGGCTCGAGGCCGCGGACGTTCCGGCGAGCGTCGTCGCGGTGACCGTTACGGAATACGCGGTGCCGTTCGTCAGCTCGGAGATCGTGCAGGCGAGCTCGCCCGTGGTCCACGTGCAGGACTTGCCGCCGGGCGAGGCGGTCGCGGTGTAGCGGGTGATCGCGGCCCCGCCGTCGTCGGCGGGCGCCGTCCACGTGACGCGCGCGGATCCGTCGCCGGCCGTGGCGGCGACGCCCGTGGGGGCGCCGGGGGTGGCGGCGGTGGCGAGGACGGCGAGGAGGCCGGAGGTGTCGCCGTTGGTCACGTAGAGGCGGCTCCCCTGCGGGTTGAGGGTCATGTACCCGAAGTCGTTTCCGAAGGCGGGCAGGTCGACGACGGTGAGCCGGCCCGTGCGGGTGTCGAGCGCGTTGATCGCGACCATGAACGACGATGGCGTGGCGGCCCCTCGGATCGTCGCCACGAACAGGTTGCTCCCGTCGGGGGTGATCGTGAACCACTCCACAGGATCGCCGCTGCTGACGAGGTCGTGCGCATCTCGGAAGGTGAACGTCTGCAGCAGCGTTCCGGTGGCCACGGCGTAGGCCTGCACCTGGGGGTTCGCGGACGACGAGGATGCGAGGGTCGTGAGGACGTAGGCGATGGCGTTGTCCGGCGAGAACCGCACGGCCTGGGGTCGCGTGTCGAGGGTGATCGAGTGCAGGACGGCGCCCGTCGAGGCGTTCAGCAACGCGACGCCGTTGACGGTCTGGAGCGTGACGGCGAGGACGGAGCCGTCCGCCGAGACGGCCACGCTCGTGGGGACTCGGCCGCCCGTCAGCGGCGGGGTGATGTCGGTGACGGTGCCGGTCGACAGGTTGACGGACTTCACGAACTTGGTGGGACTCGCGAAGCTGGAGCTGACCCACGCGGTCGTGCCTGCCGGATTGACGGCCATCGAGCCGATGGTGTCGAGGCCGCCCACGCTGATCGTGCGGTCGACGCTGCGCCCCGCGGTGTCGATCACGGACACGCTGGGCGCGGCGGTGCCGTCGCCCTGGTTCATCGTCACGACCTTCGCGCCGCCTGCTGTCGACTGGATTAGGTACGGCCGCGCGCCCACGGAGAGCGTGGACGTGACGCTGCGGCCGACCACCACGCTGACGGTGTTCGCGCTGTAGTCGGCGGTGAAGAACGCCGTGCCGGTTCCGTCGAACGCCCCGAAGTAGGGGTTGTTGCCGACGCTGGCGTCACCGCCCGAGATCGTGTTCGTGGCGGCGTCGACGTACGCGACTGTGTCGTCGGCCCCGGGCTCCATCACGCGGACCGACGACCCGTCGGGGGAGACGGCGATGCCGTACGGGCTCGAAAGCGGCCCGACTTCCTCAGTCAGGAGCGACGGCGCGGCTCCGGCCACCGGCGCGATGGCCAGGGCACCGGCCAGCGCCGCAACCAGAACGACTCCCCTCCGCATGCGCCGCAGTCTATCCGCACCGCCGACCCGCGAGGGTGACGGAGCGGGGCCCGCACGGGGCGGGGAGGGGGAGTAGCGCATACGGGATTCGAACCCGTGCTACCGCCGTGAGAGGGCGGCGTCCTAGGCCCCTAGACGAATGCGCCAGAAGCCCCGAAGGGCGGAGGGCAGTGTAGCGCGGTCCGCCGGGCCCGGTGACGGGTCACCAGTTCTCGGGCGGCGTCGTCTCCGACAGCCGGGCCCAGAAGGCGTGGTGGCCGTCGGCGGCCTCGACGAGGCGCGAGTGCCAGACCTCCTTCGCCACGTCGAGGGGCCCGTCGCCCATTGCGTTGCCCGACAGGCAGATCCAGTGGCCGGGATGGTCGCGCATGAAGAGCAGCACGCCCACGTCGCCCGCGAAGAGGTCGGCGATCGCGATGGCCTGCGCCTCGCTGAGGGGCTCGCCCGCCGGCGGGGCCAGCCCGATGATCGCGTCGCGGATGGCGCGCACCCGCTCGGCGTTCGGGAACAGGCTGCCGGGGATCACGCCCATACCCGCACTATCGCAGCGCTGCCGCTGGCGGTTCTCGGGACTACGATGGAAACCAGACCCCGCGTGCGCGGGCCCGCCCCGGGAGGACCATCGTGGCCGTTCGGATCGTCTCCGCGGATGACGTCGACACGCCGGACCCCGTCCGCGGTGAGCTCATGCTCGTCCTTCGCGATGAGACGATGGTCGCGGTGGTCATGCATCCCGATGATGCGACCGGGCCGATCTCGCGCGTGAAGCCGCCGCCGCTGCCGATCGGCCTGAGGATGACCGCGGCCGGGGCCGAGCTGCACCGGCTCTCGGAGGCGGGCGTGGCCGTGGAGGACTTCGACCTCTCGCTGCTCGAGTCGGCACCGCCGTTCGGCCTCGACGGCTCGTGAACGACGAGAGGCCGGACCGCTCGCGCGGCCCGGCCTCGTCATGGCTGGGGGACAGGGACTCGAACCCCGATTAACTGGACCAGAACCAGCCGTCCTGCCATTAGACGATCCCCCAACGGCGCTGCGGATTCTAGCGAAACCCGGCTGGCGGACGCCGAGGCCGTAGGCTTCGCCCATGCCCGCGCCGCCCGGCGAGTCGTTCGGCCTCGGACCGCTCGACGTGCAGTGGTACGGCCTGTTCGCGCTCCTCGGGTACGCCGTCTGGGTGACGACGACGGCGCTCCTGTGGCGGCGGGGTGGCGGCGACGCGATCGAGGCGGCCTGGGCGTGCCTGCTCGCGGCGCCCGTCGCGTTCATCGGCGCGCGGCTCTACCACGTGATCACCGACTACGAGCTCTACCGCGGCGAGCCGGTGCAGGCCCTCGACGTGACGCAGGGCGGCCTCGGGATCTTCGGGGCGCTCGTCGGCGGCCTGCTCGCGATCGTCGTCTACGCGAAGGCGCGCGGCTGGCCGGTCGGCACGTTCCTCGACTGCGCGATCGTCGGCGTGCCGCTCGCGCAGGCCGTCGGCCGGGTCGGCAACTGGTTCAACCAGGAGCTGGTCGGCGGCCCGACGGACCTGCCGTGGGGCCTCGCCGTCGACCCCGCCTACCGGCCGCTCGGCTACGAGGCCGTCGAGCGCTTCCACCCGGCGTTCCTCTACGAGGGCGTCCTCGACGTGGCGATCTTCCTCGCGCTGGGCCTCCTCTGGGCCGCTGCTCGCGCGTTTCCGGCCGGGCTGCATCGTCGGGGCGTACCTGATCCTCTACGGCCTCGTGCGCGTCCTCGTGGAGGGCCTGCGCGTCGAGCCGGCGCTGCTGATCGGGCCGTTCCGGCTCAACCAGGTCGTGGCGTTCCTGGTCATGGCCACGGGGGTGCTGATCCTGATCCAGCTCGACCGGCGCCGGCCGCGGAGGCTGTGATCGAGCCCGCCGGAAGGCGGGTCCGGGATCGGATCGGTCGTCGCGTTGCGCGCACCCTCGGCGCGTCGCCGTGCGCCCTCCGGCGCGTCTCGCCAGCGTCAGGGTCGAGACCGGCGCTTCCCCGTGGTTCCGTGGTGCCTGACGCCCGCCGGTCAGTGGTACGGCGAAGCCGTGGCCGACGCGCCCCATCACCTCTCCAAGCCCCTGAGGACCGCATGTCGCCCTGCGCCCAGGCCGATCGTCAAGCCCGGCGAGCCGGTCACGCTCGACGAGATCCTGGCGCGCGGCCCGCTCGCCGATGCCCGCCTGATGGAGGACGTCGACGAGGCGCAGCGCGGCGACGATCCCGTGCGTTGAAGGTGCTCCTCGATACGTCGGTGCTGATCGCCCGCGAGCGGCGGGGACTCGGACTCGACGAGCTGCTGGAGCCGCTGGTCTCCGCGGTCACGATCGGCGAGCTCTCACTCGGCGTCGAGCTGGCGCGGGACGTGGATGAGCGAGCGGCGCGCGAGGCCACGCTGGAGGCGGTCGAGTCCGGCTTCGACGTCCCGGACGTCGATCACGGCGGCGGTCTCGCCTACGACCGCCTCGTGAGCCGGGCGCGTCGGCGAGGACGCCGCCCGTCGACGCGGGATGCGCTGATTGCGGCGACCGCCGTGGCCAACGATCTGCCGCTCCTGACGCAGGACGTGGGCTTCCTGGCGTTCGACGGCCTCGAGGTGGTGCTGGTCTAGGCCCGGCGGCGGTCGATCCGCCGCGTCAGCTGCGAGAACAGCCAGATCATCAGGAGCACGAGGCCGGCGGTGATGATCAGCCGGGGGATGGTGCCGAGGCCGCTCGGCAGGATGCGCCGCGCGGCGAGCGCGATCACGATCGCCGTGAACACGGGCAGGATCCGGACCACGGCGACGGGGAGGCGGCTGATCATCCGGCGGCCGCCTCGGCCCAGTCGCCGTAGAGGCCGCGGTAGCGCCCGCCCAGGGCGAGCAGCTCGTCGTGGGTTCCCCGCTCGACGACGCGGCCGTGCTCGAGCACGACGATCAGGTCGGCGCCCCGGATCGTGGAGAGCCGGTGGGCGACGACGAAGGCGGTGCGGCCCTTGAGGAGGCGCCGCAGCGCGTCCTCGATCCGAGCCTCGGTGCGGATGTCGACGCTGGAGGTGGCCTCGTCGAGGATCAGAAGGTGCGGGTCGACGAGCAGCGCGCGGGCGAAGGCGATCAGCTGGCGCTGGCCGATCGAGAGCCGGCCGCCGCGCTCCTGGACGGGCGTGTCGTAGCCGTCGGGGAGGTCCTCGATGAAGGCGTCGGCGCCGACCTCGCGGGCGGCCGTGGCGACGTCGGCGCGGGTCGCGTCGGGGCGGCCGAAGGCGATGTTGTCGTGGATGGTGCCGTTGAAGAGGAAGCCCTCCTGGGGCACGATCGCGATCTGCTCGCGCAGCGAGTGCTGCGTGACGCGGCGCACGTCGGTGCCGTCGATCAGGATGCGGCCCGCCTGCGGGTCGTAGAAGCGGGCGAGCAGCTTGATGATCGTGGACTTGCCGGCGCCCGTGTGGCCGACGAGGGCGACGGTCTGGCCCGCGGCGACGGCGACGTCGAGGCCCTCGAGCACGGGCCGCTCGGGGTCGTAGCCGAAGCGCACGTCCTCGAAGGCGACCTGGCCGCGGATCGCGGCCAGGGGTGCGGCGTCGGGCGCGTCGACGATCGAGGGCGCGTCGTCCATGACGTCGAGGATCTTGTCGAGGGCCGCCGAGCCCGCGAGGAACGTGTTGTAGACCTGGCTGAGCTGCTGGACGGGGTCGAAGAAGCTCGCCAGGTAGCCGATGAAGGCGACGAGGACGCCGATCTCGATCGCGCCGTCGATGTACAGGAAGCCGCCGTAGCCGAATACGATGCAGGTCGCGACGGCGGCGAGGATCTCCACCGTCGGGAAGTACCAGCCGCTGGAGGTGACGGTGCGGTGGTTGGCGTCGCGGTAGGACTGGTTGAGCTCGGCGATCTGGGCGCGGCTCGAGGCCTCCCGCCGGTAGGCCTGGATCACGCGGATGCCGTTGAGGTCCTCCTGCAAGGCGGCGGTGACGAGGGCGAGGCGCTGGCGCATCTGCCCGTAGGCGCGTGCCGACTGCCCCCGGAACACGAACGTCATCACCGCCATCACGGGGAAGACGACGACGGTGGCGAGCGCGAGCCGCCAGTCGAGGACGAGCAGGATGCCGCCGGCCACGACCAGGGTGAGCACGTTTCGGACCGTGCTCGTGATGCCGTCGGTGACGAGCTGCTGGAGCGCCTCGACGTCGTTCGTCAGGCGCGAGATCAGGACGCCCGTGCGGCGCCGCTCGAAGTAGCCGAGGCTGAGGGTCTGCAGGTGCCGGAAGAGGTCGACGCGCAGGTCGTTGAGGACGCGCTCGCCGACCCAGCCCGTCAGGTACGTCTCGACGCGGCCGAGGCCGATCCCGGCGACGCCGATCAGGACGAGGACGCCGGCGATCCCGACGAGCAGGCGCGTGTCGCCGGGGATGATCGCCGAGTCGATCGCGGTCTTCAGGAGCAGGGGCAGGGCGAGCGTGCAGCCCAGCACCCCGAACATCGCGAGGATCGCGCCGAGCAGGCGCAGCCGGTAGGGGCGCACGTAGGCGCCGAGGCGGCGCAGGTTGCGCAGGCCCTTCTTGCGCAGCCCGCGCCCGGACGCGACCTCGCCGCCGGCCGGTCCCCAGCCGCGGCTCACGCGGAGGCCTCCTCGTGCTCGACGGGCAGCAGGACGTGGTCGCCGTCGGCGTCGACGAAGCGCCGCTCGACGAGGCCGTGGTCGTGGATCTCGCGGTAGACGGGCGACGAGCCGATCAGCTCGTCGTGCGTGCCGTCGGCCACGATTCGGCCGTCCTCGAGCACGACGATGCGGTCGGCGAGGGCGATCGTCGAGAGGCGGTGGGCGATGATCAGGGTCGTGCGGCCCCGCATCACCTCCTCGAGGGCGAGGCGGATGCGCGCCTCCGTCGAGGCGTCGACGGAGGCCGTCGCGTCGTCGAGGATCAGGATGCGCGGGTCGAGCAGGAGCGCGCGCGCGATCGCGATGCGCTGGCGCTGGCCGCCCGAGAGGGTGAGGCCGCGCTCGCCCACGAGGGTGCCGTAGCCGTCGGGGAGCTCCTCGATGAAGCCCGCGGCCTGGGCGCGCCGCGCGGCGAGGTGCACGTCGTCGTCGCTCGCGCCGGGCCGGCCGAAGGCGATGTTGTCGCGGATCGACGCGGAGAAGAGGTACGTGTCCTCGGCGACGGTGCCGATCGCGCCGCGCAGCTCGTCGAGGCGCAGGCGCCGCACGTCGACGCCCTCCACGCGGACGCGGCCCCGGTCTGTGTCGTAGAAGCGGGGCACGAGCTGCGTCAACGTGGTCTTGCCGGAGCCCGTGCGGCCGATGATCGCCACGGTGGAGCCGGGCGCGATGTCGAGGTCGACCTCGCGAACCACGGGGCGGTCCGGGTCGTAGCCGAACGTGACGCCCTCGAAGCGGATCGCGCCGCCGCCCGCGGGCAGGGGCTCGGCATCCTCGGGCTCGGCGACGTCGGTCGGCATGTCGAGGATCTGGAAGATGCGCTCCGACGAGGCCACGAAGCGCTGCGTGTCGCCGATCCAGCCGCCGAGCATGCGCAGCGGCATCACCATCAGCGCGACGAGCAGGCCGTACGTGACGAAGTCGCCGAGGCTCATCGAGCCCCGGATCACCGCGTAGCCGCCGGCGCCGATCAGGAGCGCCACGGAGATCGTGGGCAGGAAGTCCATTACGGGCACGTAGATCGAGCGCAGCCGGGTCGCCTCGACGTTGAGGTCGAAGACGCGGTTCGTGCGGCCCGCGAAGCGCCCGACCTCGCGGTCCTCCTGCCCGAAGGCCTTGATCACGCGCACCCCGACGACGCTCTCCTCGGCCTGCGTCGTGACCTCGGCGAGGGCCTGCTGGGCCTCCGTCACGACGGGCTGCGAACGGCGCGAGTAGAGGACGGCGATGACGGCGAGTGGCGGCACGATCACGAGCACCATCAGGGCCACCCACACGTTCATCCACAGGAGCACGGCGGTGACGGCGAGGATCGTGACGATGTGCTGCGTGAAGAAGAGGATCCCGTAGCCGAGGTAGAGCCGCAGCGTCGTCAGGTCGACGGTGGCGCGGCTCATGATCTGCCCCGTCTGGTTGCGGTCGAAGAACGGGAACGACAACGACAGGAGCTGGTGGTAGACGACGTTGCGCAGGTCGCGCTCGATGTCGACGGCCATCGTGCCGGCGATGACCCGGCGCAGGTACATGACGACGAAGCGGCCGACGGCGAGGGCGAGGATCAGGCCGATCAGGTAGCGCAGCTGGTCGGTGTCCTTCGGGCGCATCGCCTCGTCGACGACGCGGCCCGTCGCCCAGGGGATCGCGATGGTCAGGCCCTGGCCGGCGATCGCCAGCGCGATCGAGACGCCGAGCGCGACCCGGTGCGCGCGCACGAGGCCCACGCCGCGGCGCAGCGTGGGCCAGAAGCGCGCGTCGGCGCCGGAGGTGAGTTCGCGGGGATGGTCGTCCATGCTCGGGTGCCGGGCGCCCACGGATTCAACGTGGCGCGGTCGCGGCGGCTTCCCCTGAAGGATGCCTAGCGCAGCCCGAAGTGCGCGTCGACGAGCTCAGCGGCCTCGGCGTGGCGTTCCGCGTCGACGAGGAGGATGCGCGGACCGCCCCCGAGGAAGTCCGGCACGTCCATGCCGGGCTGGCGCTGGATCACGACCTCGATCCCCTCCTGCGCGAGGAGGCCCGCGATCATCTCGGCCTCCGTCAGGTTCTGGGCCCAGGTCAGGCGCCTCACGCGGCGTCCCGACCGCCGTTCTTGACCAGCACCGCCGGGCCCTTCTCCCGGTACGGCACCTCGATCAGGTCGAGGTCGCGCGGCACCACCGTGTCGGGATGGATGGCACGCGCCTGGGCCTCGACCAGCCGCGGCGACGCCCGCATCGAGACGTGCGTGAGGGCGAGGAGGCGCACGCGCGCCTCGTGGGCGAGCTCGGCGGCCTCGCGCGCGGTCGTGTGGTGCGTGTCCCGGGCCCGCTCGAGGTCCTCGTCGAGGAACGTGGCCTCGTGGACGAGCAGGTCGCAGTCCACCGCGCGGGCGAGGACGGCGTCGCAGGGGCGCGTGTCGCCCGAGAAGACGAGCGTGCGGCCGAGGCGCGTCTCGCCGACCAGCCCCTCCGGCGAGACCACGGAGCCGTCGGGCAGGGCCACGGCCTCGCCGCGCTGCAGCGCCCCGAACAGCGGGCCGAAGGGCACGCCGGCCGCCGTGGCGGCGTCGGCGTCGAAGCGGCCCGGGCGGTCCTCCTCGACGAGCGCCCAGCCGACGCTCGGGACGCGGTGGCGGGTGCCGATCGCCTCGAGCCGGTAGCCGTCGGCCGCGACCTCCTGGCCGGGCTCGAACTCGACCACGGCGAGGGGGTAGGGCACCTTCCCGAGCACGGGGCCGAGCGCGCCGAGCAGGGCCTTCGTGCCCTCCGGCCCGTACACGGTCAGGGGCGCGGTGCGCTCGCGCAGCGCGAACGTGCGCAGGAGGCCCGGCAGACCGAGGATGTGGTCGGCGTGGCCGTGGGTCAGGAGCACGATGTCGATGTCCGAGAGGCCCGCGACGGACTGCATCAGCCGCCGCTGGGTGCCCTCGCCGCAGTCGACGAGGATGCGCTCGCCGCCGCGGCGGATCAGCGTGGCCGCGGTCTGCCGGTTGGCGGACGGCACGGAGCCGGCCGTGCCGAGGAAGATGACGTCGAGGTCCACCGCGGGGGAAGCGTAGAGGGGGCCGGCCGCGGGCCGCTACGACCCCGACAGGGCGTCGGCGATCCGCTTGATGAGGGCCTTGTCGGCGACCTGCCGGTCGAACACGACGGCGTCGGAGTAGCGCTCGAAGGCGGCCGTGGCGTCGCCCGCGGCCAGCGCCGCCCTGGCCTCGGCCAGCGTGGCCTTCGCGGCGTCGGCGCGGACCGCCGCGAGGCGGGCCGGGGCGTCGGCGAAGCCGCCGAGGGCCGTGAAGCCGTCGATCGCCTCCTGCCAGTCGCGCGCGGCGTAGGCGGCCTCGGCGCGGTCGTAGGCGTTCTGGGACGCGAAGTTCGCGTTGGCGACGGCGCTCGTGTGCGCGTTGACCTGCGCGACCATGATCTTCTGGGCGGTGGCCTGGACTTGCCCGAGCTCGGGGCGGATCTGCATGGCCTGGTCGATCGAGGCGCGCGCCCCGGCGAGGTCGCCCGCGTTCAGCTGGCTCTCGGCCTGGATCGAGAGGTTGACGGCGTCGCGGACCTGGCCGCGGTTGCGGACCCAGTCGCGCGCCGGGTTGACGACGGCGACGGAGGCCACGGCGAGCAGGACCAGCATCAGGAGCGCGCCCATGATGCGCCCGCGCGGGACGATCCGCGGCACCCAGCGGTCGAGCCAGTGCGCCTGCCGCCACGCGAGCCACGCGCCGATCAGGACGACGGGCACGAACACGGCGAGGGCGATCTTGCTGGTCGCGAGGGCGGCGGCGATGGCGAGCACGCCGAGGCCGACGGCGCCCTGCACGGCGTAGCGGTTCGACGAGCGCAGGACGACCACGCCGTCGGGGCCCACGTCACCGGGCGCGGGGCGGCAGCGCACGCCGTGGCGCTTGAGGACGTCCTCGGCGAAGTCGAGTGGCTCGCGCTCGGCCTCCGCCGCCTCCTCGTCGGTCGCGTCGTCTGGCAGGGGCTCCGGGTCGTACGGCAAGGGCAGGAGCTCGAGCAGGTCGTGCACGCGCAGCGACAGCCCGGCCTCGCCGGCGCCGACGGCCCGGGCGCGCAGGTGCTGGGCACGGGAGCGCAACTCGCCCCACGTGATCCGCTCAGGTGCGATGGTCGCCATCCGACACGGAGCATACCGGGCGGCTGCGCGAATCCGTGCGGAATCGGCCCGCCGCGGGCGACTATGCTGCACGCATGCCCACCGACAAGCAGCGCCGCAAGCAGGAGCGCTTCCGCCGTCACGGGGTCGAGCGGCCCCGCTCGCCCCAGCTCGACGAGAAGGAGGCGCGCCAGGAGGCCGAGGCCGAGCAGAAGGGCAAGCGCGGGTCGAGGGGCACCAAGGGCCGCGCCACGAAGGGCTCGTCGGCGCCGCGGGCGCGCAAGCCCGTGCCGTTCCCGACGCTCAAGCGCGCGCTCGTCCGGGCCCCGATCTTCGGCCTGATCTGGTTCGTCCTGATGCGCTTCGTGCTCTCGCAGGGCGGCACCTCGCCCACCGACGACGCGCTGCAGGCGCTGATCCTGACGGGTGTGATGATCCCGCTCCTGCTCCTGACCGACTCGATCACCTACCGCCTCGCCAGCCGCCGCGGCCTCCCCGTCCAGGACCGCCCGCGCGACGGCTACCTCGGCTTCCGGCCTTAGGGGGGCGCACCGGCCGACGGGGCGCGTTCGCGGCCGCACCGCGCCGCGGCCGTGCATTTCGATGAGCCGGGGGTGTGCGTTTCGACGGGACGGGGCGCGACGGACCGTGAGGCGGGTGTCCGCCTTTGCGGCGCCCGGCGCGCGAGATCGCGCGCAACCCGGGTGCCTGCGGCCCTGCGCCGCGCGCCGCCCCCGCGCCATCGTCGCTCCATGCGCCGCGCCCAGGCCACCCTCGAGCTCGTCCTCCTGCTCGGGCTCGTCGTCCTGGTCGGCGCCGTCGTGGTCGGCGCGGCGCGCGGCGCGGGCCCGGGCTGGGCGGAGCGGATCGCGCGGGCCCTGCCGGGCGAGCGGGCCGAGCGCCGCGACGACCGCTGGGCGCTGCGCTCCGACCGCTACGGCCCGCTCCTGCGCCGCCACGCCCCGACCCTGGTCCTCGAGCGCGACCGCTGGGGCGAGGACGCGGCGGTCCCCGTCGACGTCGCGGTCTGCCGCCGGCCGGCCTGCGCAGCGCTGGGCACGGGCCTGCCGGTCGCCTTCACGCACGTCGTCGACCGCCCCGGCGTCACGTACCTGCAGTACTGGCTGTACTACCCGGACTCGCGGGCCACGCACGCGCCGGTCGCCGACCGGCTCGGCTACCACCCCGACGACTGGGAGGGCGTGATCGTGCGCATCACGGACGCGGGTGAGACGGCGGTCCGGGTCACGGCCCACCAGGGCGTGGTGGGCCTGAGGCCGTGGTGGGCGGGCGATCCGGGCTGGCGGCCCCTGGCGGGCCGCCCCCGGGTCCACCGGGCGGCGGGCTCGCACGCCATGGGCTTCGCGCCGGCGGGCATCGACGCGCCCCTCGACCGCTGGAACGGCACCCTCGGCGAGCTCGACGGGGCGCGCCTGAGGCTCGTCCCCGCGGACACGGCGCCTGCGCTCAGGCTGCGCTACGACCCAGCGGCGGTGCCGCCGTGGCGCAAGCGGCTCTGGCGCGACCCCGAGGCGACGACGACGGGCGGGTAGGGGCCGCAGGGTGGCGGAGCGGTGACGATCCGACGTTTCCCGCGACCCGTGGCAGGATGGGACGCGTCCCCGTCGAACCCTGGATGTTGATGAACCCCGCACCTCGCTCCCGCCGCCTCAGTCTCCTCCTCGTCCCCGTCGCCCTCGCCTGCGCGCTCCTCGCGCCGGCCGCGGCCTCGGCCAACACGAAGCTGCGGGTCGGCTTCCTCGACAACGCCTACTTTCTCTCGAACCCCGACCTCTTCTGGTCGGAGGCGCGGGACCTCAACGTCGGCTTCATGCGCTGGGATCTGCAGTGGAAGCACGTCGCCCCGACGAAGCCGCGCAACCCGCGCGATCCGGGCGACCCGGCCTACCAGTGGGACGAGACGGACCGCTTCGTGCAGCGCGCTGTCGCCGAGGGCCTCGCCGGCAACATGATGTTCACGCTGTGGGCGACGCCGAGGTGGGCGTCGAAGACGCCGAACGCCAAGGGCTACACCGCGACGATGCCGAAGCTTGCCGATTGGAAGGCCTTCGCCTACGCGGCGGCCAAGCGCTACTCGGGCTCGTACACGCCGACCGGTGCCACCGCGCCGCTGCCCCGTGTCACCGCCTGGGAGGCCTGGAACGAGCCGAACGGCTACTTCGCGCTCCGGCCCCAGTTCCAGAACGGCGAGGCGGTGTCGCCCCGCAACTACACGACGCTCCTGAACGCGATGGGCAAGGAGATCAACAAGGCCCTGCCGTTCACGCCCACGATCGTCGCCGGCGCGCTCTACAAGACGGGCGGCCGCAACAGCGTCAACCCGATCGCGTTCATGCGCGGCATGCAGGCCGCCGGCGCCAAGTTCGACGTCCTGTCGGTGCACCCGTACAACAAGGTTGCCGCGAAGGGCGTCCGCGACGGCGCCTCCCAGAGCCGCACGAACCCGGCCTACATCGCGATCGGCAACCTCGACGCCTTCGTCAGCCTCTCGAACGAGATCTTCGGGCGCAAGCGCCCCGTCTGGGTGACGGAGTTCGGCTGGAACACGCCCGCCCCGGGCCAGACCGCGACCACGGTCTCGTTCGCCCAGCAGGCCCGGTTCGCGCAGCAGTCGATCGCCAAGATGAAGCAGATCCCGCAGGTCGAGCGGCTGGCGTGGTTCCTGCTCCGTGACGACCATCCCAAGCCCGCCGGCAAGTGGTACACGACGGGCCTGATCGAGCTCGACCAACAGGACAAGCCGTCGTACGACGCCTGGCAGCGGGCCGCCCGCGGCCTCCAGGGCATCGGCTAAGGGGTCACGAGGGCGCGGGCGCCCTGCCGGGGCCCGCGCGGCGCGCCTCGTCGGCGAGCCAGCCGGCCAGGCGCTCGGCGCCCGCGCGGTTGAGGTGGTAGGCGTCGAGCCAGAGGTCGCGCTCGGTGAGCTCGTCGAGGAGGGCGTCGGGCGGCACGGCCAGGGGCGCGCCGACCGCGGCCGCGAAGCGGTCCCGCGTCTCGGGGGCCACGGGGGCGCCGAGGTAGCTCGGTGGGGCGAAGAAGACGACCGGCAGGTCGCGCTCGGCCGCGAACCGCCGGACGTCGGCGAGGTAGGCGAGCTGGCGGTCCTGGTTGACGCGGCCGAGCTCGTCGGGCGCGGGCGGCTGGTTGCGCCACGTGGCGCCCTCGCCGTAGGCCCGCTCGAGGGCCTTCGCGGTGCGGATCAGCTGGCGGCCTCCGCCGGGCGTCGTACGGTCGCCGCGGCCCGTCCGGCAGTCGATCGGCCTGGCGGCCGTGGCGGCCCGGGTCGCGTTGCGCCGCCAGCGGGCCGTCACCAGCACGTGGAGGGCCGTGTCGACGCGGGTCAGGAGGTCGTCGGCGAGGTCGCGGGCGCGGCTGTAGGCGGGCTCGCGCGGCTTCGACGACCAGTCGGCCACGACGCGCCGGAGAGGGACGGCGCGGGCGAAGCCCGGGTAGTACTGGTAGTAGAGCGGCGTCCGGCGCCAGAACGCCGTGTCCTCGGGCGAGACCTCGAACAGGATTGGCCCGTCGATGCCGCGCGCCGCGTCAAGGTCGACGAGCTGCTGGTAGAGCTGGCCCGGGCCGCGCCCGCCCCGCGCCACGTTGGCCACGGGGGCCGTCGCGGGGTCGAGGCCGAGGCCCCGGGCGAGGGCCGCATTGTCGACGCCGTACTGCGAGCGCGACGAGCCCAGCACGACCGCGGCCGCCGGGCCGTCGAGCGCGTAGATCGCCCTGTACTGGCAGGGCATCACGGCGTAGCGCACGGCCGGACGATCGCTCCACCAGATCAGCAGGCCCAGCCCGGCGAGGACCAGCGCGGCGAGGAGGCCGTAAATGCGCCGCACGCGCGGGCGGTCGGGAGTGTCCGGCTCAGAGCCCAACCAGGGCCTCCACGTAGTTGACCATCCGGGTGGGCGAGTCGGCGTTGGCCACGGCCGAGAGGAACGCCACGAAGAACAGGGTCACGGGCACGCCCGCGATCCGGCGCAGCCGGCCGGGGAGGAGTTCACGGCCGCGCATCCGCTCGCGGTAGGCGAGGGTGAGGGCGAGGGCCGCGCCGTGGCCGAGGCCCCAGATCAGGTAGCCGAGGCTGACCTCGTGCCACAGCCCGGCGAGGGTGAAGGCGACGAACAAGGCGAGCGCGGGCCGGCCCGTGCGTCGCACCAGCGGCTTGAAGACGTACGTGGAGACGAAGGCGGCGAGGGTCAGGTGCCAGCGCCGCCAGAAGTCCTGGATCGAGTGGGCGATCAGCGGGAAGCGGAAGTTCTCCGACAGGCGCACGTTGAAGAGCAGGCCCATCCCGATCGCGATGTCGATGAAGCCCGAAAAGTCGAGGTAGAGGGCGAGGAAGGACAGCGCCGTGAAGAGCAGCGCCCGGGTCGGCGTCTCCAGGGGCCTCGTCTCGAGGGTCGAGAGGGGCAAGAGGCCGAGCGCCACGGGCAGGTCCTCCGTGACCCAGCCGGCGAGCAGGAACGCCTTGACGGCGCCGATCCCGATCCGGCCGAGGCCGATCAGGTAGCGGCGTGGGTCGGGGCCGCGCCCGATCGACGCGTCGTCGAAGCGGCTCGCCGGGTCGATCGGCCCGATCATGAAGCTCGGGAAGAAGAGCGCGGTGGCGAGCATCGCGCCGGGCGCCGTGCGGCCCGTGCGCACGCACTCCTTGACGGAGGCGTAGAGCTTCAGCGAGTAGAAGGACAGCCCGAGGGTGGCGAGGACCGTGAAGGCGGGCGCCGACGGCGAGCCGACGGGAAAGGGGAGGAGGTCGGCGACGTCGGAGTCGGTCAGGGCCTCCAGGGCGCCGTTGGCCACGAGCGGCGCCATGACGAGCCACGGCAGGTAGCCGTTGGTGGGCCGGCGCATGCAGAGGCGCAGCACCCCGATCGCCCCCAGCGTGATCAGGACCGCAAGGACGAGGGCGCGCGGGTTGTAGGCGTAAATCAGGAGCGCCGAGACGCCGATCAGGATCCCGCGGCGCAGCCGCACCCGGCCCGGCGGGATCGCGCCGTAGACGAGGCTCGTCGCGATCACCACCACGAGCCCGAGCTGGAGGGTGCTCAGCATCGGCCGGGGCGCGCGGTCGGGGCTCGCCGGGTGGGCGCCGTCATGGCGCGGAGCCTACAGGCCGCCCTGCGCGGGCTCGGGGGCTAGCGGCGGCGCAGGCGCAGGTTCTGGCGGTCCACGGCCGCGCCCGTCGCGCCCGTGGCCGTGAAGCGCGTGGTCACGACGAGGACCAGCGCGCGGCGGCGCAGGAGCGCCCGCGCCGCGGGCCGCGTCGTGCAGCGCAGATCCGTCGCGCCGGCGGCGACGGCCTGCCGTACGCGGCAGATCACGATCTGGCGCCGGCCCTGGACGCGGGCCACCGTGCGGGTGACGACGCCGGACGCGGGGGCGACGACGCGTCCGCGCACGACGATCGCGCGCGGGCGGGCGATGGCGCGGGGGCGCAGGACGCGCAGCGCGGTCGCGGCGCCGGCCTGGCCGCCGACGCCGGGGGTGGCGTCGGGCGCGGCGACGCCGGAGGTGGCGTCGGGCGCGGCGACGCCGGCGTTCGCGGCGTCGGCCGGCTCGACGGGCGCGGCGGGGGGCGGGGCGCTCTCGGACAGCTCGTAGGCCCCGACGTCGATGCGGCCGCCCTGGACGCGCTCGCGCGACGTGAGGTCGAAGATGCCGGCCCGGGCCAGGTCGGCCGGATTCGTGGAGCCGCGGTTGACCGTCGGCGAGGCCGCGCTTGGCACGATCCGCAGCGCGTCCTGGTAGGCGGGGGCCGCCGTCACGGGGTCCTCCTCGACCAGCGTGACCGACATCCCGACGTTCCGGGTCGGCACGCTCGAGGCGCGCAGGGTCAGGGTCAGCGGGCAGGGGTTGGCGACGCCTGGCGGGTTCGCCTCGAGCGGCGCGACGAGACCCGCCTGCTGCGCGCTGATCAGCGTGTTCGCGAGCGTCACGGACGCGGCGGGGCAGGCGCCGGCGTCCGCGTTGACGATCGAGACCGCGGGGGCGTAGCGCGCGCGGGCCGTGACGTTGACGAGGACGCTCGCGCCGGGGTTCGACAGCGCGATCGCCAAGGTGCCGTTGAGGGCCAGGCAGACCGTGTTCGCGACCGCGACCTCGCCGAGGAACGCGCAGGCCCGCCGCTGCGACGAGTAGGCGAAGACCCGCTCGACGGTGGCGCTGCCCGCCCGCAGGGCGTACGCCAAGGATCCGGTCGTGCAGTCGGCGGGTGCCGGGTCGACCGGCGCCGGGCTGCCGCAGACGTTCTGGAGTATGAGGCGGCGCAGCACGACACCGCCCGCGGGCGCCCGCACCGCCTCGTCGCGCGAGTTGGAGCGGATCGTGACGCCGTCCTCGCGCGCCGTCACCGTCACGTTGCGCCGCGCGATCGTGACGCCGACGCGGCCCGGCAGGGCCGTCAGGTCGTAGAGGCTCGAGGCGGCGCCCGTGGTGCGGCCCAGCAGGATCACGGTGTCCCCGTCGGCGAGGCCGCCGCCGAGGGCCGCCGTGAGGGTGCACGGGGCGGCCTCGGCGCAGGGCTCGGGCCCCGCGCCGGTGGGCGCCGCGTAGCGCGTGGCCGCCTGCGCACCGAGCGGGGCGAGCAGGCCCGCGACGCAGACGGTGAGGACCGCGAGACTCCGGCGCATGGGCGGAGTGTATATCTCGTCCGGGACGGCGGGCCCGGATGTGGGACGGGCTACGGAGGCCCGGTCCGCGTCGTCTGGCGTGGTGGTGAGCGAGAACGGACGGATGGGCGCCACGGGGCGCTCATTGACGATGACCATGTCGTCGCTCGGTGACATGTCACAGACGTCGCCGAACGACGACATTCCGGTTGCGGGTCGCGGTCGAGCAACGTCCGCGCGACACCGAGGCCGGGCGCCTGCTCGACGCGATCATCGCCGAACACACGCTGCCCGTGACGGACGAGCCGCCGCGGAAGGGGAGCGTCCTGCCGCGCCCCGTCCGACCGGTCGACTAGCGTGCAGCCCGATCGTCGTCCGCCCCTTTAACCCGGTCCCGTGAGGCCGGGAAGGAGCCCGTATGCAGAGCAGTCCGACCAGCGGCCGGCCCGCGTGCCGGTGAGCGCCTCCGAGTCCCGCGTCCTTCTGGACGCCGACCAGATCCGCCGGACCCTCGCCCGCATCGGCTCCGAGATCGTCGAGCGCCATCCGGACCTCGACCGCGTGCACCTGGTCGGCATCCGCTCGCGCGGCGTGCCCCTCGCGGAGCGGATCCGCGACCGGATCCTCGAGACGACGGGCCTCGCGGTGCCGGTGGGCGCCGTCGACATCAGCTTCTACCGCGACGACGTGGGGCTCCGGCCCGGCGCGGACGACCGCATCGCCGACCATCCCGTGGTCGGCGAGACTGTCCTCGACGCGCCCGTCGAGGACGCCGTGATCGTCCTCGTCGACGACGTGCTCTACACGGGCCGCACGGTGCGGGCCGCGATCGACGCGGTCTTCGACTACGGCCGGCCCGCCGTCGTGCAGCTGGCCGTGCTCGCCGACCGCGGCCACCGCGAGCTGCCGATCCGGGCGGACTTCGTCGGCAAGAACCTGCCCACGCAGGAGACCGAGCGGGTGCGCGTGCGGCTCGTCGAGACGGACGGCGTCGACGAGGTGCTGCTGGTCGGGGCGGGCGACGACACGGGCGACTTCCCGCTCGGGGCGGGCGAGGCGTGATGGGCATCGCGACGCGCCGCCACCTGCTCGGGATGGGCGACCTCGACCCGGCCGACGTCGAGCGCATCCTCGAGACGGCCGCCGGCTTCGAGGACGTCGTCGAGCGCGACGTCAAGAAGGTGCCCACCCTGCGCGGGCGCACGGTCGTCAACCTCTTCTACGAGTCGTCGACGCGGACCAGCTCGAGCTTCGAGCTGGCCGCCAAGCGCCTCTCGGCCGACACCGTGTCGGTGAAGGCGGCGGGGTCGAGCGTCGACAAGGGCGAGTCCCTGAAGGACACGATCCGCACGCTCAACGCCTACCGCCCGAACATCATCGTGATCCGCCACCCGCACATCGGGGCGGCGCAGCTGACGGCGCGCTGGTCGGACGCCCACGTGGTCAACGCGGGTGACGGCAAGCACCAGCACCCCACCCAGTGCCTGCTCGACCTCTACGCGATCAGGAAGCGCCTCGGGCGCCTCCGGGACGTCAAGGTGGCGATCGTCGGCGACGTGCTGCACAGCCGCGTCGCCCGCTCGAACATCGAGGGCTTCCGGATGATGGGCCTCGACGTGACGCTGGTGGGGCCGCCGGCCCTGATCCCGCCCGGCATCGAGGCCACGGGGGCGCGGGTGGCCGACGATCCGGCCGCCATGGCCGAGGCGGACGTGGTCTACGTGCTGCGGATGCAACACGAGCGGATGGAGCCCGGCCAGAACTTCGTGCCCACGCTGCGCGAGTACGCGCGCGTGTGGGGCGTCTCGGGCCGGCGGCTGCGGCCCGGCCAGATCGTGATGCACCCGGGCCCGATGAACCGCGGCGTCGAGATCGCCCCCGACGTGGCCGACTCGGGGGCGTCGCTCGTCGAGCACCAGGTCGAGGCCGGCCTGGTGGTGCGGATGGCGGTCCTCTACGACCTGATGACGCGGCCCACGATCGGCGAGGTGATCGACCTGCGCGAGCGCACGGGCGAGTGGGGGGCGGCATGACGCGCCTCGCCCAGCGCCGCAGCGACCCGGCCGACCTGCTGATCCGGGGCGCACGGCTCTACGACCCGACCGAGGGCCTCGACGTGACCGCCGACCTGCTCGTCCGGGGCGGCGAGGTGGCGCAGATCGCCGACGCGATCGCGCCGGGCGGCGGCGTGCGCGTCGTCGAGGCGCGCGGGCGCACCGTGCTGCCGGGCCTCGTCGACCCGCACGTGCACCTGCGCGTGCCCGGCCAGGAGTACAAGGAGGACTGCGCGACGGGCTCCGCCGCGGCCGCCCAGGGCGGCTACACGACGATCCTGTCGATGCCGAACACCGACCCGACGATCGACACGGGCGCCTCGCTCGAGGCGGCCCTCGAGCGCGCCGCCACGGACAGCGTCGTGCAGGTCGGCTTCCTCGCCGCGGTCAGCGTGGGGCGGGCCGGCGAGAGCCTCGTGGAGATGCGCGACCTCGCCGACCGCGGCGCCGCCGGCTTCACCGACGACGGCTCGCCGATCCCGAGCGCGCGGCTGATGCGCCGCGCGCTCCAGTACGCGCGCCCCCTGGGCCTGCCGATCGCCCTGCACGAGGAGGAGCCGACCTTGACGAAGGGCGGCCACATGCACGAGGGCGCCGTCTCGGCGGCGCTCGGGATCGGCGGCTGGCCCGGCGTCGCCGAGACCCTGATGGTGGCCCGCGACCTGCGCCTCGCCGAGCTCGAGCAGGCCCATATCCACCTGCAGCACCTGTCGGTGCGCGGCTCCGTCGAGGAGGTCGCACGG
>Ga0194119_10005026_pt1 | contig 19973 bp, 15 predicted proteins | sample TA2MahC100mmetaG_FD_148620 | JGI IMG/M metagenome (GOLD analysis project Ga0194119, IMG submission 148620) | Freshwater microbial communities from Lake Tanganyika, Tanzania - TA2015018 Mahale Deep Cast 100m | ecosystem: Environmental > Aquatic > Freshwater > Lake | place: Tanzania: Lake...
GGAGTTAGAGCCTAGGACTATTAAAACTTCACTTGCAGTTCTGCCTGTCCGATATGTTTTACGCTGCGGGATCCATAAGTCGGGGTGCTAGCTTCCCTTGATAGATTTTCGTTTGGGAACTCCATAATGTAATTCACTTGGAGATTTAGATTAGCGTTGATAAATCCATTGATCCCTAGCACCGAAGAAGCTAATTCGAAATTCTTATCGTTCGCTTCTCCACCCTGAAGTAGTGTGTACTCCCCACGAAGAATCCCTTGCACTCCACGCGTGTTGTCTCCGTCAATGAACCATCCAAACTGGGTATATCCTCCCCACCAATTCTGTATTTTGTTTGTACTAGAATCAGGGAACCAAAGATAAATGACCTCTGTTTTCCAATTGAAGCGGTCTACACTCCAATCAAAATCTGTCTCGATACCGTTTCTACGACCGGTGATACTCGGCGCCTCAACTGCGACAACGAAGGCGTGATCGTAAAGTTTGTAATCCGCATCTCTGACGTCGTCGGTATCATAGGAAACAGCAAAATAGAAATTTCTATGGGGTTTAAGAGCAATTTTGGCTTGAAATTGCTTAAAGGCATTTCCATCTGTAGGAGTCGATAAGTTGTCACCGTTTCCGTTAACTAGGGTCAAATAGTAATTAAATATCGCTGAGGAATCACGACCAAAAAGCATCAATCCAATTTGAGTATCTAAAATATTATTGGCGATCAAAGAGCCGACCATAGAGGAACGTTCGACAGTGTCGAGTTTTCGAGAAGATCGAGAGTTTTCACCAGAAAAAGGAACGACAAATTTACCAATTCTCAACGCTAAAGCATCCCCAAAGACTGGCGTTGTTCCTCTGGCTTCAACAATACCAATGTCGGACGCCCCGCCTAAACCCAAAGCTTGAGAACGCAAAGGAGTCGACGGAGTTCCAATCTCTACTAAAATGTCCAAATTATCGTAAGCCGAGACATTCATGTCAAAACGTGCTCGGCGAATACTAAAACCAAATGGCTGGTCTTTTCGCGTGTTGCTGATATCGTAATCTCTGGAAATAGCCGAAAGTAGAAACTGCCCGTATCCTTTTAGGTTTAGACTTAATCCCTTCCCACCGGAAACGATAAAACCCTCTTCCTTATTCTCACTTTGATTCCAATTAGCTGCTCCCGCGGAATTCAGTGACAGCACTAACAAGCCAATAACGAAAAGACCCTTACGACCAAAATTCACTAACGCCATTATTTCCCCCTAAGACACAGCAATCATTTGGGGAAGTTTCACCTCTAGAGTTCGAATCGTCAATTTTTTTCCTTAGAACAGGGACTATTAATTTTCGGGAAGTCCAGAAAATGACGCAAAAGAACGAGTAGCCCTGTTTCCTTCGACCATAAACTCATAACTTTCATTATTTTTTGAATAAATTGGAGCTCCGTTTTGAGGCGCTTTTAAATTAACACTAACAGAATAGTACCCAGGGTTTTGGGCCGGAATCTCTACCCAATTGTTTTCGTCACTGCGATAGATGACCTGGCAAATCACCTTTTCTTGTGAAATCGAATTCTTGCAACGCATAGAATTTGGATTTGCTAAGAAGGTCACCGGAACCGATTGAACAACCCGTCCCGAACTGGAGAATCTAGTTTCGATTGTTCCTTTAATCATTTTGGGAAGACTCTCTCCAAGGGACTGTCTCACTAACTGTTCTTGAGCGCCTCCAGCGACAAGCGTGACCGAAATCTTGGCCTTGGCCGAACCGCCTTTTTGAATTACCTTGTCTCCGGACTGCCTATCCTGGACTGAGACAACCTTGCCCGACAGAACCATATTTAAGGCCGATGCCTGAGCTTCATAATATCCCCAAAATAACAGTAAAAAAATGAACAGCTTCATACGTGCAACCCTCCAGACTTAATGATAAGTGAAGTTACCTTCACCCTTTTTATTTATAAGATAACAAAAAATTGTTAAAGAATTGTGTTGAAAAGAAAGCAAACCAAAAAGAATCTTTTTTTCAGATGTTTAGCCGACCAAATTTCACAATTTCAAGGCGAGGCTTATTTCCTTTTTTTTACTTTCCCGAAATAAAGCGAGTTCGGCTCTCTAAAAATTGTTCTGCCACTGTGTTTCCGGATTCCACTGCTCCATCCATATAACCCTGTTTTTCAACACTACAATGTTCCCCGGCAAATAGCATTCGGGCCCCAAGCTCAGGCTCTCCAGCAGCTCCAATTATCGTCGTGTATTGCCCCGCTTTTGGCGTGCTATAGCTTCCTTTCGCATAATCGAGTTTCGGCCACTGCATAAATGATCTATTGCCATCCACTTTAGCAGAAGCGCCCGGGTAAATTTTCTCAAAGTCTGTGAGTGTCCCCTCTAAAATATTTGGCTTTGGGTTTAATCCCTTTTCTCCACCGAAAAGAGCTGTGACAATTCCGTGTGAGCCCTTTTGTAACCGACTCGTTTCCCAAAAACACTGTGTAGGAAAGTCACCAAATACGGCACCACAGGACGGAGGAACTTCGCCATTTTGTTTTCGCCAGAACCTTTCCTTAAAACCGATAATAAGCTTGGAGTCTGTGCCGTATCCCAGCTCTGCGATACTCTTTTTCTTTACAGGACTAAACTCTAACTTATCTATTCCCTCAACTTCCCTTAAAATAGAAAAGGGAATGGTCATAATGACCCGGTCCGCGCTGACAACTTTAGTTTTTCCAAAAGATTTAAAGGTAAGTTCAAACCGTTGTCCTTTATCGACAACTTTCACGAGTCGGTGCCCCAGGTTTATTTTGGCTTTACCTAAAACCCTTTTTTCTAGCGCCTCAATAAGATTTGAATTGCCCCCGACAACTCTCTTGCTTTCATCAGAAGCGCCATAAATTTTAAAAGTTTGATTGGGATCCTCTTCGAATAAAGCTAAAAGGTTTATGGCCGACTGTTGCTCTGCCGCCACACCAAATTCGCTTTCGTATGCCTCTTGAACCAGATCCAACAACCAACCCTCTATGAAATCTTTTTTGGATTGCAAATACTCGACAAGAGTCATGCGATCCAAAGCCTCTACTTTGGGTCCCATCCTACTTTTGTAAGTTGGCGTTTCATAATTTCCATTTATCCTCATTAAACTCATATCTTTTAACATCACCTTCAAAAGAGGTTTCGCGGCAATCTGTAATTCCTTCTCACTCCGTATCTTCCCATGAGAAAAATAGATTTTACTAAAGCCACTATCACTTTTTCTAAAGTCCTCCAGAGGAACATTGAGTTCTCGACAGAGCCCAATAATGCTCTGTTGATCGGAATCAATAAGTTCGCCCCCCAGTTCGCAAAACATTCCGTCTTGGTTGAACTTTTTCTGGGTTAAAATCCGTCCCCCCAAGCGCTCATTGGTCTCAAAAATTTGAACTTGAACCCCTTTTAGCACCAATCGATAGGACGCTACCAATCCTGCCACGCCGGCCCCGACAACAACCACTTCATCTTGTGAACGCTTTGACCCCAATACACCTGCCAAAGACAATGATGATTTCATGGTGGCCGCTGCAGTAGCAGCCTGAACTAAAAAGTCTCTTCTAGAATATTTCGCTTCTTGTTTAGATAAACAATTTGTATTTGAACTTTGTAATAACGCTTCAGAAACTATCCTCTTAAGACTCTTAAACAAAATTTGTCTCGCCATAGAAAGGGCTCCATCCCCTTGCAGAATGAATCAGTATAATACTTAAATAACCTACTGGTAAAAGACGATCCACCTTAACAATACGAATTAAACATCAAGAACAAGGGGAATAAAAACTGGTTTGTGACTGACCTTTTTCTTAAAAAATCTTCTCCCCTCTAAACGCAGCGTTTCTTCAAGCTCACCTGAATGTAGGGCCGCATAGTAAACATCTTCAAGATGATCTTCAGCATCTTCAGCTACATATTCCGGTTTCTCCCCTTGGAAATACATTAACCCATAGGACTTAACAGCCGGGGGAGCTATGAGTTTCAACGTTTTGGCGTCTCGCATGAAAACAGCAAACACAACCCCAGTTTTGGCTAAATTGTTACGCTGCGCAAAGACATCAGGGCTTCCCTCAACAAAACTTGTTCCCACAACCACAGCTTTTTTAAGCTCGATAGTTTCTACACTTTCTAGCCCTTTATCAGACAGCTCAACCAACTGGCCGTCCTCAATAACTCGAATGTTTTCTAAAGCAACTCCGGATTCTTCTGCAAGTTTAGCGTGTTTGGACAAATGCCTAAAGGCCCCATGAATCGGAATAAAAAATTGCGGGCGGGTAGCTTTCAACATCATTAAAAGTTCTTCTTGTTGGCCGTGCCCCGAAACGTGAACCTGATGAATGGATTCATAGATCACTTGGGCTCCCGACCGATAAAGCTGATCGATCATCTTAGAAATCGCTTTTTCATTTCCAGGAATAAAGCGACTAGACATAACGACTAAATCGCCTTTCTTAATTTGAAAGTCCTTGTGAATTCCTTCAGAGATTCTCAGAAGTGCCGATTGAGGTTCCGCTTGGCTTCCCGTCACCAAAACAACAATTTTATCATCGGGAAACATCCCAATATTTTCAAGCAAAACCAAGGTTTCTGGAGGAATTTTAAGAGAGTTTTGCTCAAAAGCTAGCTTGGTGTAGGTGTGCATGCTTCGGCCAGCAAAAGCAACTTTTTTTCCTTGGGAGTGCACCAAGTGCATCAATTTTTCCACTCTCTTAATGTTGGACGCAAAAAGGGCAATCACCACTCGGCCCGTTTGTTTGCTTAAAATCTCAGTGAACGAATCTTTAATCTCCATCTCGGACAAAGTATGACCAGGCCTTTCGGCATTGGTGCTATCCGAAAGCAGGAGCTTTACCCCCAGATCACCCCACTCCTGAAACGGTTCAAAACCAATTTTGCCTTGCGATGTTTCGTGAGCATCATGTTTGAAATCTCCCGAATGAATGACAACCCCTGCGGGAGTTTCAATGGCAAAAGCTAAAGCCTCGATAATAGAGTGTTGCACGGGAATTGGATCAAAGGTGAATGGCCCAATCGTAAACCTTTTTCGATTTTCAATTTTGTGAAATCTTATCTCTTTTAAGTCGCTATGTTCTGCCAACTTCTGACTAATTAAACCCGTGGGAAACGGCGTTGCATAAACATCTAAGTCCCTTTCTTTAAGAAGATAGGGAATCGCTCCAATATGGTCATCATGCCCATGAGTAACCACGACCGCTTTAAGACTATCCAACCGATCTCTTACATAGGAAAAATCAGGAACCAAAAGATCCATCCCGGGCCAATGACTATCCGGGAACTGAACTCCACAATCAATAAGCACCAAGTCGGAACCATACTCAACCACCAAACAATTCATTCCGATCTCTCCTAGACCTCCCAAAGGAAGGAGGCGGAGTTTTTTGTCATTTTGTCTCTGCGTCTGGAGCATAGGGTAATGTGAAGACTACAACAAAGTTGTTATTTATTCGAGGATCAATTTAAAACCAGGGACAAAAAGGAAACAATTTTCTTATCTTTACTCAAACTTTTGCCGATTACTATATTGGAAAGCCTTTTCATATTGTCTTAACCAAGGACCTTTGCCATGAAATCTCGAGACGTGTTCTTACCTTCTTTAAGCAGCATATTAATTGCTGGAATGGTGGCTTTTTTATCTTGCGCGCACCAAAGCCGAAACTCTGAAGATGTCGATGTTCCTGGCGATGAAGCTTACTCTGAAAACGAAACCGAATCCCAACCCGCCTCATCGGATGAAGCCCTCTTAAGCGACAGCGGTTCGGGAAATGAACTCAGTGGTGACTTGGAATCCGGAGAAAGCGCTAAGGAAGGAAAGCTTCAAGCAGAGTTGACAGAAGACCTTTCAGTCGAAGACTCACAAAAGTCATCCCCTAGTAATACGGACCCTTTGGAGGCTGAACTTGAATCTACGGACTCAAAAACCAGCTTAGCACAAAGCACCACTGATAATAGTTTAGGATCCGAATCTACCTCCTCTGAACTCTCTTTTGAAGACGAGCTTGAAAAGGACTCTCTCGATTCCAACAATAAAGCAGAGTCCCCCGCCTCAGGGTTAGTAGACTCATCTTTAAACAGTGGTTCAAGTGCATCCCTTATTCAACCAAAAGCTGATGAGTTAAAATCTAACGAAACTGTTGAACCTGAAATTGAGCCTTTAAAATCTGAAGAGGATAAAACCCAGTTCTCAAATACACGTCGCAACAAAAGCGCTGGTATTTTTGTTGCCGGAAAGATACCCAAGATTCCCGCTCGAGCCATCAACAAAAAGGGACAAAAACTAAATCGATTTTATTTTGTTAGAAAAGGAGACTCCCCCACCAAAGTCTCCCAGCTCATTTATGGTTCCGCTGACAAGGCTAAAGCCCTTATCAAATGGAATGGCAAAAGTTGGACGCCAGGGAACATCATCTATTACATTTCGCCTCAAAACGCCAAAGACCCCAAAATGGATTCGTTTTATAAAGAGAATGAGATCGCTGCAGAAGAGTACGCCATTCAAAGAGGTGATTGGTTATCCAAAATTGCCGCTAAACAGCTAGGGGATCCGAGAAGCTGGACTGAAATCGCAGTGATCAACGGAATTAAAAGCCCCAGGGGAATTGAAGTAGGCCAAAAAATTGCTCTCTATCCAAATGACCTAACAACTCGTCCACAGCAGCAAACCATTGCCAACGCTGAACCTGTTAGCCAGGCCCCCGTAGCCGTTCAACCTGTTCAGCCGCCCCCTGTCGTTGAAGCTCCCCCAACTCCGGTTCAACCGCCCGAGACCGAAGCCGAACTTCCGGTTGTTGCATCGCCCAATGAACCGGTAAAATCGGCCCCAGTAGGTTTCAACGCCCAGAAATTTATCGAGCAGAATTTATTTGCCGCCTTAATGGGACTGGCCGGTTTCTTCTTGGTTCTTCTTCTTATTGTTAAAAAGAAAAAATCAAAACAAATGGCAGGCTCAGATGATTTTGATAACGGGGAAGAGGGCTTTCAACCTCCAACGAAATTAAAACGAAAGTAATGCCCCTGAGACGACTCTAAGAGCTTTACAATGGCGTTCTATGCCAGCATGCCTAATTTATAAAAGCCCAAAAACTTGAATCCCCCAAATACCCATCCAGGTTGACAAACCCCTGTTCCCAGCGCAAGTTTATTTAAATTGTTTTCACTTAAGTGGTCGATAATCCAATTAAAAGGTAGCTTATGAAATTAAAAGATTGTTTATTTACTTCTGAGTCAGTAACCGAAGGCCATCCGGATAAAATAGCCGATCAAATCTCTGATGCTGTCTTGGATGCCATTTTAGCCCAAGACCCTAGAGGCCGAGTCGCTTGTGAAACCTTGGTCACAACCGGACTGGCTATGATTAGCGGAGAAGTAACCACAACAGCGATTTTCAACCCTACCGAAATAGCTCGAAATGTTATTAAAAGAATCGGTTACAACAGCGATGAAATGGGTTTTGACTATCAAACATGTGGCGTGATCACCGCCCTTGGCAAACAGTCACCTGACATCTCTATGGGAGTGACTGAAGGTCAGGGATTACATAAAGAACAAGGAGCTGGCGACCAAGGATTGATGTTTGGATATGCTTGCGATGAAACTTCAGACTTTATGCCTGCGACGATCTCTTATTCCCACAAACTCTGCAAAAGATTGTCGGAAGCTCGAAAGGAAGGAACTTTAGGCTTCTTAAGGCCCGATGGAAAAGCTCAAGTTACTGTTCAGTATGAAAATGGGGCTCTAAAACGAGTCGAGACTGTTGTTGTTTCCACTCAACACAGCCCCGACGTAGCTCACAATGAACTAACAGATGCGGTCATGGAAGAGGTGGTTAAAAAAACTATCCCTGCCAAACTTTTAGACTCAAAAACAAAGTTCCTTATTAACCCTACCGGTCGGTTTGTTATTGGCGGCCCAATGGGCGATTGTGGTCTGACCGGGAGAAAAATTATTGTAGATACCTATGGGGGTCACGGAGCTCATGGCGGGGGTGCTTTCTCCGGCAAAGATCCCTCAAAAGTAGATCGGTCGGCTTGTTACATGGCTAGATATGTAGCCAAAAATATTGTGGCTGCCGGTTTAGCAAAACGTTGTTTGGTTCAAGTAGCCTATGCCATAGGTGTGGCAGAACCTGTTTCTTTAATGATTGAAGATTTCGGGACGGGTACAGTGTCCGCAGCAAAGCTAACTTCGGCCGCACGAGAAATTTTTGGCTTTAAACCTTCAGAAATCATAAAAACGCTGGAACTCTTAAGACCGATTTACGAAGAAACAGCAGCTTACGGTCATTTTGGGAGAACTTCATCAAAAGGTTTTAATTGGGAAAAGACTGATCGGATCGACGCTTTAAAACAAATTGCAAAATAAAAAAAGGTACTGCTTGATCCCAAAGCGGTACCTTTTTCTAAAATTTTCTCTCAACAGAAGCCTCGTCCCAAAAGACCACTCCAAAGAGAAAACTAAATTCGGTTTAGAAAAATTTTAAGATTTCTTCACCACAATAGTATTTTTCTTGCTCACAATTGAAGGCTGTGTAGTTTCATTTCCTGTTCGATTTTTTGGGTTTTGATCTTCGTCACATTCAATTTCAAGATCAAAAACCAAATCATCACACTTTATACACACCAACCGATTGTTTAGAACATAATGTGATTTTAGGGCCCCACAGATCTTACAGTTCTTCATAAAAGTCCTCCTAAGATTAACAAACCTCATGATTCAAACTTAAATTAAGCTGCTTGATCAGTGTTGAATACCTAACCAACTGTCTAACTATAGTTTGATCGTAAACAAAATAACGCGGCAAATCAATACTAAACTTATGAAATCATTGGTATTTGTGTAGACTCTTTGAATACACCCGATCAATTAGCCCGTGGCGATGAAATATCTGACTTATCGAACGCTTCAGTTTTAACGTCAGCAACAGAAGCTCCCGGGGCTACTCCCACAAACACTTCCTCGGCATCAATGGCTTCTCTTAAGACTTGGTCCATGTGAGAAACTTCGACAACCTTTACACTCTTAAGAATATTTTTGGGAATATCTCTTAGGTCTTTCCCATTTTCTTGAGGAATCAAAATCTTTTTAACTCCCCCTCGATAGGCTGCAAAGACTTTCTCTTTAAGCCCACCAATAGGAAGCACGTTTCCTCTCAAAGTGATTTCACCCGTCATAGCCACATCTTTACTAACAGGTTTTCCAGTCAAGCAACTCACTAACGCTGTTGCCATCGTTATGCCGGCGGAAGGCCCATCTTTTGGGATGGCCCCCTCTGGTACGTGAATGTGAAGATCCACTTTTTCATAAAAGTCTGTCGGAAGGCCCAATAATCGCGCTCGAGAACGAACATAACTCATGGCTGCTTGAGCGGACTCTTGCATGACATCTCCAAGCTTTCCGGTAACCGTCAACTTGCCTTTTCCGGGGAGCTGCAGAACCTCAATAGTCAACATGTCACCACCGGATTCGGTGTAAGCTAAGCCATTGACCAAACCAACTTCAGATTTTTCTTCCGTTTTTTGGTAACGATACTTATGAGGGCCTAACAGATCGACCAACTTTTTCGAGTTGACCACTACTTTGGATTTATGCTCGTTTTTTTTGGTCCACTGCCGTGCAACCTTTCTACTGACCGCTCCTACTTCACGCTCTAAGTTTCTAACTCCCGCCTCTTTCGTATAGTGCCGGACTAGGTCCTCAATGGCCTGATCGACAAATGAAATCTTGTTTTCATCAAGCCCATGGCGACGAACCTCTTTAGGAATGAGATGTCGCTTGGTGATTTCCATTTTTTCCTCTTCTGTATAGCCCGAAAGATTAATGACCTCTAGTCGATCTAATAAAGGCAAAGGAATCGTATGCTGTGAATTGGCTGTTGTGATAAACATAACATTCGACAAGTCATACTCAACTTCTAGATAGTGATCAGAAAAGAAGCGATTTTGTTCGGGGTCTAGAACTTCCAAAAGAGCACTACTCGGATCTCCTCTAAAATCGGTACTCATTTTATCGATCTCATCTAAAAGAATGACAGGATTGACTGCTTGAGCCTTTTTCATTGCCTGAATCAACTTTCCAGGAAGGGCTCCAATATAAGTTCTTCGATGTCCGCGAATTTCGGCCTCATCTCTCACACCACCCAAAGAGATTTTAACGAAGTTCCTACCAATTGATCTAGCGATAGAGCGCGCAAGAGAAGTCTTTCCGACGCCAGGGGGACCTACTAAGCACAGGATCGGGCCCTGCATCTTTTCCACTAGACTTTGAACTGCCAAATGTTCAACGATTCTTTCCTTAACGGTTTTTAAACCGTAATGATCCTCGTCAAGAACACTCTCAGCACCGTCAACATCGATTTTATCATCTGTCTTTTCATTCCAGGGAATGCTCAACATCCAATCTAAATAATTTCTCACCACGGTGGCTTCAGCCGACATAGGTGACATCATTTTTAATTTTTTAATTTCGGACCGAGCCTTCTTCAGTGCTTCCTCAGGCAGTTTCTTTCTTTTTAATTCTTTTTCAAGCTCTGTAATTTCATTTTTAAATTCGTCTCTCTCACCAAGCTCCTTTTGAATGGCTTGCATCTGTTCATTCAGATAGTACTCTTTCTGAGACCGCTCCATTTGTTTTTTTACACGGGTGCGAATCTTTTTCTCGACCTGAAGGATTTCAATTTCACCTTCTATTAAGCCCATTAGACGCTCGAGACGACGGCAAGCATCCATGGTTTCTAGAAGCTTTTGCTTCTCATCAACTTTAATGTTTAGATGCGGAATAATCATGTCTGAAAGCTTACTGGGGTCCTCAATAGAGAGAACCGACATCAAAAGCTCAGGAGGAATTCTCTTGTTCAGCTTTACATAAGTCTCAAAAACACCTTTAATTCCTCGAACAAATGCCTCAGCTTCCACCATAGAGCTCACAAACTCATCAAGAGCATCAGCCTCTACTCTAAAGATCGCGTCTTTCTCAATATATTTTGTAACTCGAATTCGACTCACACCTTCGACCAGAACCTTCAAAGTTCCATCCGGTAACCGAAGCAGTTGAATAATGTTGGCTAAAGTTCCGATGCTATAAATATCTTTTTCATCGGGATTGTTATTCTGCGCTTTTTTCTGGGCCGCGAGAATAATCTGTTTTCGATCCCCCATGGATTCTTCGAGGGCGCGAATTGACTTTTCTCTTCCCACAAAAAGCGGAACCACCATGTGGGGAAAAACAATGATATCCCTTAAGGGAAGAAGTGCATAAAGAGAAGCTGCTTCCTGTTTTTTAGTCATAGCCGCTGACCTCCTCAATATTAATTATACAAAAGTACTGCAGCGAAGATAAACCCGTAAATTTTTATTTTTCTTAACACCGGGCACCAGAGCTCTGAAAAGGGACTGTGCGCAAATAAAAAAGCAACTCGACTCTGCGAGTTGCTTCTTCTTGAAACTTCTTAAGTTATGCCGACTCTTTTTTACTGGCTGTTGCTGCGGCGGCGGCTTGTTCTTCAGGAGAATTATATACTAACTCCGGTTTTCCTGTTTTTAGGATGACATTATCATCGATATTGCATTCCTTTAGATTAGGAATAGAAGGCAACTCATACATAATATCCAACATCGAATTCTCAAGAATCGATCGAAGCCCCCTAGCTCCAGTTTTCGATTTTAGAGCCTCTTTAGCCACTGTGTTAAGGGCCGATTCCGAAAAGTTGAGTTTTACATTTTCGAACTCAAATAATTTTTGGTACTGCTTGATGATAGCGTTTTTAGGTTCGGTTAGAATGCGAACCAACGAAGGCTCATCAAGTTCATTCAATGTAGCCAAAACAGGAAGCCTTCCAATAAACTCTGGAATCATTCCAAATCTAAGCAGATCTTCCGGTAATGCCCTAGTCAGAGGACTTTCCTTAGACTTCTCTTTAGTTCCCTTAACGTCAGCTCCGATGCCCATGCTTCGTTTTTGACTACGCTGTTCGATCACTTTTTCCAGCCCCACGAAGGCTCCACCACAAATAAAAAGGATATTGGTGGTGTCGACTTGTAAAAACTCTTGCTGCGGATGTTTTCTTCCTCCCTTAGGAGGAACATTTGCCCGAGTGCCTTCAAATATTTTTAAGAGAGCCTGCTGAACACCTTCCCCCGAAACATCTCGAGTGATTGAAGGATTCTCTCCCTTACGAGCGATTTTGTCGATTTCGTCGATATAAACAATTCCTTTTTGAGTTTTTTCGATGTCGTAATCGGCATTCTGAAGAAGATATAAAATAATGTTCTCTACGTCTTCTCCGACATACCCAGCTTCCGTTAAGGTCGTGGCATCAACAATGGTAAAAGGAACTTTTAAAAGTTTAGCCAAAGTTTGAGCTAACAGCGTTTTACCGCTACCGGTGGGGCCAATGAGAAGTATGTTACTCTTTTGAAGCTCAACTTCAGAGCCGGGCCCACCTCGCTCTTTGTTCTGAATTCTCTTGTAATGATTATGAACTGCAACCGAAAGAGTTCGCTTAGCTTGATCTTGCCCGATCACATAATCATCAAGAACAGCTTTAATCTCTGCAGGCTTAGGGATCTTAGTCGTTCCCGTTCGGATATCTTCTTTTTGAGCCTCTTCAGCAATGATGTCATTACAAAGCTCAATACATTCATCACAGATATGAACGGTAGGTCCCGCAATTAGTTTTTTTACTTCCCTTTGGCTCTTTCCACAAAAACTACAGACAAGATTTCCAAAGCTTTCACTGTCTCGGCGACTCATGAGTGCCTCACTGTTTTTTTGTTCTTACGGATTAAATATCTGAAGCATTAAACAAACTAAAGCGATCTTTTCTACTTCGATCCCCCACCTTTACCCCGCTCCATGACAACATGGTCCACAATACCATAGTCTTTGGCTTCCTCAGAGGACATATAACGATCTCGATCGGTATCTTTCTCTATTTTTTCGTAGGGTTGTCCCGTGTGTTTCACCAAAATGTGATTGAGTTTCTCTTTCAGAAGCAGGATTTGTTTGGCTTGAATTGCAATATCGGTTGCTTGTCCCTGGGCACCCCCCAGAGGCTGATGGATCATAATCTGGGAGTGCGGCAATGAATAACGTTTTCCCTTGGTTCCCGCGCAAAGCAGCAAGGCTCCCATACTGGCAGCTAAACCGGTGCAATAGGTACAAATATCAGGTTTTACGTATTGCATCATGTCATACATCCCCAAACCTGCTGAAACGCTTCCACCTGGAGAATTTATGTAAATATGGATGTCGGCTTCTGGGTCTTCTGATTCAAGAAATAAAAGCTGTGCGATAAAAAGGTTGGCTACAGCATCATTGACCTCAGTACCTATAAATAGAATTCTTTCTTTTAGAAGTCTCGAATAGATATCAAAACTTCTTTCCCCTCGTGATGTTTGCTCAATCACCATGGGGACAAGATAACTACTCGTAGTTTCTGTCGCGCTTAAGTTGGGTTGTGGGGCTAAAATAGCTTTAGAAAGAGAAAGGATGCCGGACATGGAGTGTGCCCTCCTGGTCTATTAATTAAATCCTTGTTAGTAAAAAATAACAAGACCCGCAGTGCTAGAAGAATTGGTTCTCTATAAATCTTTGCACTTTAAGAAAGAATATATCGGACCAGCCTCTTAAAAAGCCCACTTTAAGGGCGCTGGTATAAAACTTTCCCTTAGTTGGAAGTTTTGGCCTGTCCAACCAGAAACTCAAACAACTGATCGGTCAAAATCTCATCTCTTAAACGTTGAGTTATCCCTTTTTCATTTAAGAACTGTTGAGCCTCTTCCACCGATTTTCCAAGCTGCGTCGCAAGTTCACCAACTCTGGTTTGAAGTTTATCGGTGTCCAGCTTGATACCTTCCTTAATCGCAATCTCTTTAAGAATGAGCGTACTTTTAACCATGTTTTCAGCTCTTTGCCGAATAGATTCAAGCTCTTCTGGTTTGGGTTGAGGCATTTTAATCCCTCGTCGTTTAAAATCATCATTCATCCACTGCATCAAAGCAGCCGATTGCTCTTGAACTAAGGATTCGGGAACTTCAAATTTATTCTCGGCAATCAAATGATCAATAATCTCTTGTCGCTGAGCTTTTTTGGCCTCTTCCTGTTTCGATTGTTTAATGTTTTCCCTAACCTCTTTGGTCAAAGACTCTAGAGTCGCCCCTTCTTTTAACTGGGCAGCAAAAGCATCGTTCAACTCAGGCAGAACTCGGTTTTTTAGTTCCAAAAGTTTTACTGTAAATAGGGCCGTCTTGCCTGAAACCTCTTTGTCTCCGTAATCCGCGGGAAACACTTCCTCGACTTCTCGATTCTCTCCCACCTTCATTTCCAGCAAAGCTTTTTCAACATTAGGTAGAACTTTATCGACCCCTAATTCCACCGTGTAACTTCGAGCTTCCTCTTTCTTGCTGGGCTTGTCTTTAAGAGTAAATCCTACTTCAACCACTGCAAAATTTCCTTTAGTAGCTTTCTCAGCCGACAAAGGCTCAAGGGTTGCCATTCTTTCTCTTAAATTATTAAAAGTGCCCTCGACATCCGCATCGGTGGGTTCAGTGTTCTGCTTTTTTAAAGTAATCCCTTTATAACCTTTTAAATTGATTTCCGGTTCGACTTCAAACTCAGCAGAAAATGCAAAGGGTTTACCCTCTCCAATTTCCCTGATTTCAACTTGAGGTCGGCTTACCGGAGACAACTTGGTTTGCTGAAGAGCCTCGCTAAGTCCAGCTTCCAAAAGATGGGAGACGACATCTCGTCGAATCTCTTCTTTAAACTTCTCTTTAATAAGGCTTGCCGGAGCTTTCCCAGGACGAAACCCAGGGATTTTTGCCGACTTTGCATAACGGGTTACCATCATTTGCTCGTGCTTTGGAATCGTGTCCCCGGCAAACTCAATGATCAACTTAACTTTAGTCGCACTTAATCTATCTACGCTCTTAACGCTTAAATCATTGCTCTGTTCTTTTTCGGTCACAAAAACCCCTAATTTCTTTAGTTTAAATAGGGTTGTCTTCTACCATGGCATGTCGCTAGGCACAATAGGCGGATTTTGATACCTGCTCTCTTTGAATAGGCTTTTTAAGAGGTTCAAATGGCCATGAAGTTTGTTTACGGCACAGAATTTACTTAGCCGACTGCGGGGCAGAATTCTTCTGGAAAAACGATTGGATAAATAGATAGCTCACACCAATTACTATCGCTGAATCGGCCACGTTGAAAGCTGGCCAATGATAGATTTCCTTCCAATGAAAATCGAGAAAATCGACCACATAACCAAACCTCACTCGGTCGATTAAATTCCCAAGCGCCCCTCCCATAACTGACGATAGAGCCACACCTGTTAGCTTCTGGTTATCTTTAAGTTTGACTAAAACGGCCGTAATAATGACCAACGCCAATATCGGAATCAAAATAAAAAATGGGTCCCTAAAATAAGCAGGGGCATTATGAAGAATACCAAAAGCAGCCCCCATATTTCGAACGTAGGTTAAAGCAAAAAAGGCGGGAACAATTGTAATACTCTGTCCCCATTGAAATCTGGCTAAAATTAACATTTTTGTCCACTGGTCTAAAACGACAACCAAAGTAACGATAATTAAAACGGTAAGTGTTTTCCATCGGGGAAATAGTTTCATTTCGGAGTCCTATGCTGATTCAGGTTTCTTCGGTGGTTGCGAAAAGTATTAATGAACATTAAAAAGACGCCCGATAAAATCGAAATGTCTGCAACGTTAAAAGCCGGCAAAATGAGCTTCTGCTGCCAATGGAGCTGTAAGAAGTCCACAACGAAACCATATTTAATTCGATCTAAAAGATTGCCAATAGCCCCCGAAAATATCGTTGTTAACGCTATCGAGGTTAACATTTGGTTGTCTTGAAGCTTGATAAAAATAAGAACAATCAGAATCAGGGCAAAAATGGGCACTGCAATGAAAAAAACGTCCTGAAGCTGCTTAGGTGCTTGTTGCAAAAACCCAAAGACGAACCCATTATTTTTCTTCAAGACACCTGTCAAAATTCTCGGAATGAGTTCGATTGCTGCTTGGTTTACCCAAGCAGTAGAAACTATGTGCTTCAATAATTGATCAACAGATAAGATTAAACCGCTAAGCGAAAATAAAATGAGGTACCTTTGTTTCATGTACCCAAAGAATTTTACTACGAACTCATCGAATCTAAGAAAGATTTATTTGTTTTTGTAGCCATAACCTTGTCCAACAAAAACTCCATGCTATCAACTACGTTCATAGGTTGAAGCACTTTTCTCAGAATCCAAACGCGATTAAGAACCTCTTTGTCCATAAGAAGCTCTTCTCGGCGAGTTCCGGACTTGTTGATGTCGATACATGGAAAAATGCGTTTTTCCATAAGCTTACGGTCTAAAGTAATTTCCAAGTTACCAGTTCCTTTGAACTCTTCGAAAATAACCTCATCCATTCGGCTTCCAGTGTCGATAAGCGCCGTCGCAAGAATAGTTAAGCTCCCGCCATTCTCAATATTTCGAGCAGCACCAAAGAATCTCTTCGGCTTATGTAGCGCATTAGAGTCCACACCGCCCGATAGAATCTTTCCGCTAGGCGGAACAACCGTATTATAAGCTCGGGCCAAGCGCGTAATAGAATCTAGTAAGATCACTACATCTTTTTTGTGCTCAACAAGTCGCTTTGCCTTTTCAATGACCATTTCAGCCACTTGAACGTGCCGAGTTGCTGGCTCATCGAAAGTCGAGCTGACGACTTCTCCATCTACGTTTCTTTCCATGTCGGTCACTTCTTCGGGGCGCTCATCGATAAGAAGAACAATAAGAACCACTTCGGGGTGGTTGTGTGTGATGCTATTAGCAATTTCTTGCATCAACATGGTTTTACCGGCTCGTGGAGGAGCCACAATCAACCCTCGCTGCCCTTTTCCAATCGGGGTTAGAAGATCAATGACTCGAGTGGAATATTTTTTTGCATCATATTCCAAATTAAATTTTTCGTGTGGATAGAGCGGCGTTAAGTTGTCGAATAAGATTTTTTCTCGCGCAACTTCAGGCTCTTCGTGGTTGATTTTTTCAACTTTTAAAAGCGCAAAATACCTTTCGGAATCCTTAGGCGGTCTAATTTGCCCCTCTACCGTATCCCCCGTTCTCAGCATGAACCGTCTAATCTGAGAAGGAGAAACGTAAATATCATCTGGCCCTGGAAGATAGTTGTAGTCAGGCGCCCTAAGGAATCCAAAACCATCCGGAAGGGTTTCTAAAACCCCTTCGCCATAAATAGAACCATTCTGTTCTGTTTGAGCTTGGAGAATGCCGAAAATTAACTCCTGCCTTCTTAGCCCCCCAGGAGATTCTACTCCTAGAGACTTAGCTAACTCGGTTAACTCGGAGATTGGTTTTTCTTTTAGCTCCTTTAAGTGCATGTTTTACTACCTTCTGTTTGGTTGGATTGAAAGTTGCGGAAATATCTAAATTTACTACCTTTTCCTACTTGTTTTGGAAGTTTATGGGGCTTAGGTTTCTTAAAGCCCTCTTCTCCATCAAAGGATTTACAAGATGAAACGAATCTAGACTACGAAGGAAAAGCCCGGCGTGTCAATAGAAATATTTGGGCCCAGGGATTTGGTCGCCAACTGGGCCCCAAAATCAAACAATACTTATTAAGCGTTTCCGCCCTTGATTTTTAGAACGCGCGTGGCTTGAGGACCCTTGGGACCGTCGGTCATATCAAACTCAACCTCTTGTCCTTCGGTTAAAGACTTAAAGCCTTCTCCCTCAATAGAAGAAAAATGAACAAACACATCCTGTCCACCTTCTTGCTCAATAAAACCATAGCCCTTGTTGTCGTTGAACCACTTCACGAAGCCAGTTGGCATAAATACAGTCCTCCAATAATAACCCCCTAAAACTCTCTTGCCCGGTGAACCTTCTCAGAAGTTTTTTAATCTCATTACTGAGAGCAAAACTTCTTAAAGAAGGCGGTGTTTACAATTTGTTAAAACCAAAAGAGCCTTAGGAAACCCCACCAATTAAAAACAAGCTTTAAAGAAGATTAAATCCCCCCCTCTTTTTAACCTGTTAACCCACCATTAGCGATGATGTTTGAGCCCTGACTCCGTGTCAAGCGACTTGATTGACAAGGAATGTCACTAAGTTATACTAAATAATATAGAAATCAGTTTTTTTGACCCTTCTATCGACGTAAAAGCAGCAACAATTAACCCTCAAAAATCAGCCAAAGATAGGTGAAAGAATGCTCTTTGCAAAAAAGCAACACACACCACAAAAACAACCATCGCCAAACATTACTATGTCCGGGACCAAAACAATTACAAACCCCATCATAAGTGAGATTCACCGATTAATCTGGTTCGCCTCAGCTCTAACTCTTGTTTTGGCTCTTCTGAGCTATTCCCCCAGCGATCCTTCTTGGACTACTTGGAGCTCAAAAAATGAGTTTCAAAATTGGCTCGGACGCTCCGGAAGCGTGGTCTCTGATCTGCTTCTACAACTGTTTGGAGTCGCTAGCTTCCTTATTGCCGCTCTTTTTACTCTTTTTGCTTCAAGGAAAAAAACAACTTCGCAAGATCCCATCTCAAAATCAAATTTAATGGCGCCACTTTTCTTTTTAATCAGTACGAGCGCTTTGATTCAAAGTATCTTGCCCCAAAGATGGACCCCTTGGAATCTCCCCAACCCCGGCGGGATGAGCGGCCAGATTCTCCATCAGTTTTTATCTTGGACAGCCGGCAACCTCGGTGCTTTTCTCGCTAGTTTATTTATAACTCTTGCTTTAGCCATGTGGGTTTTTAAATGGAATTTTGTTTCTTTCGCTTCACAGAAAATAAAGCTTTGGTATTTCCAATTGAGAGAGAAAAACATCGTTCTTACTACACTCTGGAAAGAATCGTTTAAAAGCCGACTAGCGGCCTACAGAGAGCGTTTAAAAAAGAAAAGCGCTCCCCCAATAGGGATCCCAACAACCACAGGATTGGTTTCTTCCCCCACTACTCCTCCCCTTGAAATTCCAAAACCCGCCATTCAACTACCACTCCCCCTTGCGAACCCCAATACAGACGTTACCGCAGAAAACACTCCTCCTATTTCAACGGAGCGCTCTGCTGAAGATGAGGAGTTGCTTAAAGTATTAAATCCCGAATTAGGAAAAGAAAAACTCCCCTCCACTAGAACAAAGTCACCAAAAAAAATTAATATCAATTTTCAACTTCCTCAGCTTTCGATGCTTTCAGGTAAGGCAGAAGCAAAAACGAAGTCAGTCGACAAAAACTGGTATCTTGAAAAAGCACAAATTCTCGTGGAAAAGCTAAAAGACTTTGGCGTGGATGGCGAGGTGGTTCACATCTCTCCCGGACCTGTCATCACCGTTTATGAATTTAAACCGGCTAGTGGCGTTAAGATTAAAGAAATTTCAAACCTCTCAGACGACTTAACTTTAGCGCTCAGTGTTCTCAGCGTTCGTATTGTGGCCCCCATACCCGGCAAGCCTGTCGTCGGAATCGAAATTCCCAGCCCTCATCGTGAAACCGTTTTCTTTAAAGACTTGGTTCAGGAAACTCCTTTCTTTAACAGCGAAATTAGAATTCCTGTCGCCTTAGGAAGACTTGCATCGGGGGAGCCTGTCACGGCAGATTTGGCCGCTATGCCTCACTTGCTTGTCGCCGGCTCTACCGGAACCGGGAAGTCTGTTTTTATTAACACTTTGATTGCCAGTCTGCTCTACCGTTTTAGCCCTCAACAGTTAAAACTTATTTTAGTTGATCCTAAGATGGTCGAACTCTCTTTATATGAAGGAATTCCGCATCTCTTACTTCCAGTGGTTGTGGACTCTAGGAAAGCGGCCTTGGCGCTTCGATGGGCCGTCGAAGAGATGGAAAGAAGATACGCTCTACTCCATCAATCGGGAGTAAGACACGTTGATGCTTACAACGAAAAGCTAAGCGAACTCTACGGTGGCCCTTCGGAAA
>Ga0194119_10005031_pt1 | contig 19956 bp, 21 predicted proteins | sample TA2MahC100mmetaG_FD_148620 | JGI IMG/M metagenome (GOLD analysis project Ga0194119, IMG submission 148620) | Freshwater microbial communities from Lake Tanganyika, Tanzania - TA2015018 Mahale Deep Cast 100m | ecosystem: Environmental > Aquatic > Freshwater > Lake | place: Tanzania: Lake...
AGAAAGACCCGGGGCGAGCAGCGGCTTCTCCGTTCCTTCTTCCGTCAGGCTGAACTCGACCTGTAGTCACTTGAAAGAACTATTCAAAGCTCAATAGGCTGTTGGGAGCCTCAGCCGGCGAGCCCGCGGGCGATCTCCGGGGCGAAGTAGGTGAGGATGCCGTCGGCGCCGGCCCGCTTGATCACCAGCACGCTCTCCAGGGCTGCCTGCCTGCCGTCGAGCCAGCCGTTCTCGGCCGCCGCCTTGATCATCGCGTACTCACCACTGACCTGGTAGGCGAACGTGGGCAGGCCGAAGGTCGTTTTCACGCGGTGAATCACGTCGAGCGACGTGCCCGCCGGCTTCACCATCACCATGTCGGCCCCCTCGGCGATGTCCAGGGCCACTTCCCGCAGCGCCTCGTCGGTGTTCGCGACGTCCATCTGGTAGGTCTTCTTGTCGCCGAGGCCGCGGCCCACCGCCGTGCCGAGCGCGGCGGCGCTGCCGACGGCATCGCGGAACGGCCCGTAGAACGCCGACGCGTACTTCGCCGCGTAGGACAAAATCACCACGTCGTCGTGGTCGTGCTCGTCGAGTGCCAGCCGCAGCGACCCCACGCGGCCGTCCATCATGTCGGAGGGCGCCACGACGTGGCAGCCGGCGTCGGCGAGCACGATGGCCTGCCGGCAGAGCACCTCCACCGTCTCGTCGTTGAGGATCCGCCCATCCTCGAGCAGTCCGTCGTGCCCGTGGCTCGTGTAGGGATCGAGGGCCACGTCGCAGATGACTCCCAGCGAGTCACCGTACTCACGCCGGATGGCCCGCACGGTCCTGCAGGCAAGGTTCCCGGCGTCGTAGGCATGCGCCGCGTCGTCGGTCTTCCGCACCGGCTCGACGACCGGAAACAGCGCGATCGCCGGGATGCCGAGCCTGACCGCCTCGCCGGCTGCCCGGAGGATGCCGTCGATCGGCAGCCGCTCGACCCCCGGCATGCTCGCCACCGTCTCGATCGCCTCGCGGTCATGGACGAACAGCGGCCAGACGAGGTCGGCCGCGGACAGGGATGTTTCGGCGACAACGCGGCGCAGCCACGCGTGCCCGCGGATGCGGCGAAGCCTCGTGTCGGGATAGCGGCCGGGAAAGGGCTGCATCGTCAGGAAACCCTCGCATCCACGATCACCGCCCGGCCCAGCGTGACCGGCGGCGGCTGCGGCGGGCCCGCGAGCGTCGCCACGGCACAGGCCTCGTCGGTCTCCCAGAGGGTCACGCGGCGGGCGATCACGCCCAGCCCGGCGAGCACGTGCGGCGCCACGACCTCGAGCAGGTAGCGGGCCATGTTCTCGGCGGTCGGGTTCCACGGCAGCACGAAATACTTCGTGGGCTCCGCGACGCGCACCGCCGCCAGCGTCGTCTCGTCCCGGTCGAAGAGGATGAAGGCGTGATCCCAGTGGTCGTCGAGCCAGCCGAGCATCCGCTTCTTGATCAGCGCGAAATCGACCACGCGACCCACGTCGTCGACGGCCGCACCCCCGCCCTCGGCCTCGACCTCGATGTCGACCCGGTAGTTGTGGCCGTGCAGAAACGCACAGCGGCCCTCGTGCCCGTAGAGCCGGTGTCCGGCACAGAACGCGAGTTGACGGACGAGGGAGAGATGGGTCACGCCGGAACCTCGGCCAGGGTCTCGACGCGGATCGGCCGGATGTCGAACTTGGGATTCTGCCCGAGGAAGCGGCAGGGATTGTTGTGAAACACCTGCAAGGCCTCCTCGAGCGAATGGCCGCGGCGGCGGAACTCGAGGATGCACTCCTGGAGCGTGAAGGGGTCGCTCGGACCCCAGTCGGCCGACGAGTTCACCAGGATCCGGTCGGTTCCGTACTTCTCCAGCATGTCGACGGCCCGCTTCGGGGAGCACTTGGTGATCGGGTAGAGCGTGAACCCCACCCAGTAGCCGGCGTCGAGGCAGGGCTTGATGGTCTGCTCCTCGACGTGGTCGATCCAGATCCGCTCGGGGTCGACGTTCATGCCGGCGAGCACTTCGAGCACCTTGTTCGTGCCGTGCGCCTTGTCGGCGAGGTGGGGCGTGTGGATGAGCACGAGTTGCCCGTGCTTCATGGCGAGTTCCACGTGGGCCTCCAGCGACTCGCACTCGTTCCGCGTCGACTTGTGGAGACCCGTCTCCCCCACGCCGAGCACGGTCGGCTTCGCGAAGAACTCGGGAAAGTGCTCGAGCACCTCCCGGGTGAGCGTCGGGTTCTCGGCCTCCTTGGGGTTCACCGCCACCCAGCAGAAATGGCGGATGCCGTACTGGGCCGCGCGGGTGGGCTCGAACTCGGAGATCTGCCGGAAGTAGTCGATGAAGGTCTCGGGATAGAGCCGGTCGAAGCCGGCCCAGAAGGCGGGCTCGGCCACCGCCACGACGCCGCTCATCGCCATCCGCTCGTAGTCCTGGGCGGTGCGGGCGATCGCGTGGTAGTGGGGCTGGATGATCTGCATGGCGGCGAATCCTGCGATCCGGTCGATGGTCAGACGCTGGCGAACAGTTCGAGCAGCTTCACGGTCCGGTCGGTCGGCGACCCCTCGACGCCGAGCGCCGTGATCGCCTGCCTGAGCACCGCCACCTTTCCGGCGGCCTGAACTCCCGGGGGGCGGTCCTCCCGGGCCACCGCCGCGTCGAGCCGGTCGAGCAGGGCGGCGACCTCGAGGAGTTGGTGGCGGGCCTCGAGAAAATAGGTCTCGACGACCTGGTCGGGGGAGAGCATGCGGCACCGGGAAGGAGTGGCGAAACGAGGGTTTCCGAGACCTGCCGGTCTAGGCTACATAATAGCCTCGCGTCCGGCCCCGAGAGGGCCGCCGGCCGGCATCCGGCCCGAGCCGGCAGGAAGCCGCCGATCCGTCCCCCGAGTCCTGCCCTCCATGATCCTCGTCACCGGTGGTGCCGGCTTCATCGGCTCCAACTTCGTGCTCGACTGGCTCGCTGCCACGGGCGAAGCGGTCGTCAACCTCGACAAGCTCACCTACGCCGGCAACGTCCGCAACCTCGCCGCCCTCGAGGGCGACTCCCGGCACACCTTCGTCCGCGGCGACATCGCCGACCGGCCGCTCGTCGAGGGCCTGCTGGCCGATCACCGCATCCGGTCCGTCGTCCACTTCGCCGCCGAGAGCCATGTCGACCGCTCGATCCACGGGCCGGCCGACTTCGTCGACACCAACATCGTTGGCACGTTCCGGCTGCTCGAGGCGGTGCGGTCGCACTGGACGGCCCTGCCCGCGGCCGAGCAGCAGGCATTCCGGTTCCTGCATGTCTCGACCGACGAGGTGTTCGGCACGCTGTCGCCGACGGACCCCCCCTTCGCCGAAACCAACCCATACCAGCCCAACAGCCCCTACGCGGCGAGCAAGGCGGCCTCCGACCACCTCGTCCGCGGCCACCACCACACCTACGGCGTGCCGGTCCTGACGACCAACTGCTCCAACAACTACGGCCCCTGGCAGTTTCCCGAGAAGCTGATCCCGCTGGTCATCGCCAACGCCCTCGCCGGCAAGCCGCTGCCGATCTATGGCGACGGCATGCAGATTCGCGACTGGCTCTACGTCGGTGACCACTGCGCGGCGATCCGCCGCGTGCTCGAGGCGGGCCGGCTCGGCGAGGTCTACTGCGTCGGCGGGGCGAGCGAGAAGCCGAACATCGAGGTCGTGAAGACGCTCTGCTCGATCCTCGACGCGGAGCGGCCACGATCCGACGGCACCTCCTACGCGACGCAGATCACCTTCGTGAAAGACCGCCCCGGCCACGACCGCCGCTATGCCATCGACGCCCGCAAGATCGCTACGGAACTCGGCTGGAAGCCGGCCGAGACCTTCGAGACCGGCCTCCACCGGACCGTCCGCTGGTATCTCGACCACCAGGATTGGGTCGCTGACGTGACCAGCGGCGGGTACCGCGACTGGATCGCGAAGCACTACGGCTGACAAGGGGCGCACGTCGATGCGGATCCTGCTCGTCGGCAAGGGAGGCCAGGTCGGCCGCGAACTGCAGGAACCGCTCTCGTCCCTGGGAGACCTCGCAGCCTTGGATCGCACGACCGCCGACCTGGAGCGGCCAGACGACCTCGCTGCGGTCGTGCGGCGGGAGCGGCCCGACGTGATCGTCAACGCCGCGGCCTACACGGCGGTGGACAAGGCCGAGAGCGAGCCGGAGAAGGCCCGGCTCGTCAACGCCACGGCAGTCGCAGCACTCGCCCGGGCGGCCGCCGAGCGGGGTGCGACGCTCGTCCACTACTCGACCGACTACGTGTTCGACGGCACGAAGCCGGGCCGCTACGTCGAAGCCGACGAGCCGCATCCGCTCTCCGTCTACGGCCGCACCAAGCTCGAGGGGGAGGAGGCTGTCGCCGCGTCGGGCTGCCGCCACTGGATCTTCCGCACCACCTGGGTCTACGCCGCCCATGGCCACAACTTCGTCCGCACGATGCTCCGACTCGCCCGCGAGCGGGACGAACTCCGCGTGGTCGACGACCAGGTCGGCGTGCCGACGTCCGCCCGGCTGATCGCCCGCGTGACGGCCGACTGCGTCGGGCGGCTGCACGCCGGCGCAGCCCCGGCCGTCGGGACGTACCACCTCGCCCCGCACGGCGCGACCACGTGGTGCCGATTCGCGAGGGCAATCCTGGCCGCGGCCCGCGACCGCGGCGTGGCACTCCGCTGCCCACCCGAGCGGGTCACGGCGATCGCCACGGCCGACTATCCCCTGCCCGCCCGCCGGCCCGGCAACTCGCTGCTCGACACCATGAAGCTGGAAACTGCTCTCAACATCCGGCTGCCCGAATGGCAGGATGATGTGTCTCCCATCGTCGCCGCCCTGGCGACCGCACCGTCTCCCTGATCACCGGACGACTCCCGCATGCAGTCACGCAAAGGCATCATCCTGGCCGGAGGCGCGGGGTCGCGGCTCCATCCGGTCACGCTCGCCGTCTCGAAGCAGCTGATGCCGGTCTACGACAAGCCGATGATCTACTACCCGCTGAGCGTGCTGTTGCTCGCGGGAATCCGCGATGTGCTCGTGATCTCCACCCCCCAGGACACTCCGCGATTTCGCGAGCTCCTCGGGGATGGCGCCGGCTGGGGCATCGACATCCGCTACGCCGTGCAGCCGCGTCCGGAGGGGCTCGCCCAGGCGTTCATCATCGGCAGTGACTTCGTGGGGGACGATCCCTCCGTGCTCGTGCTCGGTGACAACATCTTCTACGGCCACGGCCTGGTCGATCGGCTGCGGGCCGCGGGCCGGCAGACCAGCGGGGCCACGGTGTTCGCCTATCCCGTCGCGGATCCCGAACGCTACGGCGTCGTGGAGTTCGACGCCGCGGGACGGGCGCGGTCGATCGAGGAGAAGCCCCAGCAGCCCAAGAGCCGGTTTGCGGTCACGGGGCTCTACTTCTACGACCCGCAGGTCGTGGAGATCGCCCGGACGATGAAGCCGAGCGCCCGGGGCGAACTCGAGATCACCGACGTCAACCGCATCTACCTCGAGCGGAGCCAACTCGACGTGCAGGTGATGGGCCGCGGCGACGCCTGGCTCGACACCGGCACGCACGACAGCCTGCTCGAGGCCGGGCAGTTCATCCAGTCGCTGGAGAAGCGGCAGGGGCTCAAGATCTGCTGCCCGGAGGAGATCGTCTGGCGAAACGGCTGGATCGACGACGCGCGGCTGGAGCGGCTGGCCGCCCCGTTGGCCAAGAGCGGCTACGGACGCTACCTGCTGGAGCTCAAGGAGGAGGGGCGATGACCGTCACGCCCACGGCGATCGCCGGCGTGCTCCTCCTCGAGCCCCGGATCTTCGAGGACTCCCGGGGCTTCTTCTTCGAGAGCTTCAACCACGCCGTCTTCGAGCGGGCCATCGGTTCGCCGGTCTCGTTCGTGCAGGACAACCAGAGCCACAGCCGCGCCCGGGTGCTCCGCGGCCTGCACTACCAGGTCGACAAGCCCCAGGGAAAGCTGGTCCGGGTGGTCCGCGGCGCGATCTGGGACGTGGCGGTCGACATCCGCCGCGGGTCACCCACCTTCGGCAGGTCGGTCGCGGAGGAGCTGTCTGCCGAGAACCGCCGGCAGCTCTGGATTCCGGCGGGCCTCGCCCACGGCTTCCTCGTGCTCTCCGAATCGGCCGACGTGCTCTACAAGGCGACCGACTCCTACTCGCCCGCGGGCGAACGGTGCATCGTCTGGAACGATCCCGATCTGGCGATCACCTGGCCGCTGGCCGGCGATCCGGTGGTGTCGGCCAAGGACCAGCAGGGGATGCGATTCCGCGAGGCCTCGGCCAGCTGACCGCGGGGCCGAAGCCTGCCCCCGTCACCCCGGCATGGCGACGACCGCCTTGATCACGCCGGCGTTCGGTGCCACCAGGTCGGGAAACGCGCCGGGCACGTCGGCGAACGGCAGCCGGTGCGTGATCCAGGGACGGGTGTCGATCGTGCCCGCCTCGATCAGGCCGATGATCCGCGGAAAGTCCCGTGACAGCGCGTTTCGGCTGGCGAGGATCGTGAGTTCCCGACGGTGCATCACCGGTGCGTGGGGAAACGTCACCGCCCCCTGCGTGATCCCCACGTAGACGAGCCGGCCGCCGAAGCTGCAGAAGGCCAGGGCCGCGCCCATGCTCGCCGCGCTGCCGGTCGCATCCACCACGACTTCCGCCATCCGGCCGTGGGTGAGCCTGAAGACCGCCTCCTCGTCGGCCGGCGTGCCCGTGGCGAGCACCGTGTCGGCCACACCCATCGCCGCGCGGACGAACTCCAGCCGCGCCGGCGCCATGTCCATCACGATCACGCGGGCCCCCGCCACCTTGGCAAACTCGACGGCCGACAGGCCGATCGGCCCCGCCCCGATCACCAGCACGGTCTCGCCGGCCTGGAGCGCAGAACGGTCGATCGCATGGCAGCCGATCGCCAGCGTCTCCACCAGGGCATTCTGCTCCGCCGTGAGCCGGGGCGACGGATGCAGCTTGCGGGCCGGCACGGTGACCAGCGGCTGCAGGCCGCCGTCGCGGTGCACGCCGAGCGTCTGGTGCCGCTCGCAGCAGTTGGTGAGCCCCCGGACGCAGGCGGGGCACGCCTGGCAGTTGATGTAGGGCTCCACGCAGCAGCGGTCCCCCGGCCGCACGGCGGTCACGCCCGCGCCCACGGCCACCACCTCCACGCCGAGTTCGTGCCCGGGAATCCGCGGATAGCTGAAGAACGGCATCTTCCCGAGGTAGCCGCCGTAGTCGGTCCCGCAGATGCCGACGGCGAGCACGCGGACCAGGGCCTCGCCCGGGCCGGGCGCGCCGGGCTCGGGCACGTCGATGAACCGGAACGACTGCGGCCGTTCGAGCAGCAGAGCCTGCATGGATCCTCCTTCGCCGCGCACGCGGCCGCCGGTCACTCCAGGCCGTAGAACCTCGCGGCGGTGCCGCCGTGGACGAGCGCCTGCTCGCGTGCCGAAAGCCGCGCGAAGTACTCCCGGGCAATGGCCGCCACCTCGGCATACTCGCCGGCGAGCAGGCACACCGGCCAGTCGCTGCCCGCCATCAGCCGCTCCGGGCCGAAGGCTTCGAGCACGACGTCGAGGTACGGCGTGAAGTCGTCCCGCTTCCAGCCCTGCCACACCGCCTCCGTGACCATCCCCGACACCTTGCAGCAGACGTTGTCGTGGCGGGCGATCGCCCCGATGTCACGTGCCCAGCCATCGATCTCGCGTGCGGCGATTCGCGGCTTGGCGAGATGGTCGACCACGAACGGCTGCTCCGGCACCAAAGACACCAGCTCGATCGCAGCGGCCAGCTGGTGCGGATAGAGCAGCAGGTCGTAGGTGAGGCCGTGCCGGTGGAGCAGCCGCAGCCCCCGCACGAAGTCCTCGCCAAGCACGAACCGGGGGTCGGGCTCATCCTGCACCACGTGCCGTACGCCCACAAACTTCGGATTCGCCGCCAGCAGATGGAGTTCGTCGCCGACCCGCTCGCTCTGCAGATTCACCCAGCCGACCACGCCCTTCACGAGCGGGCGAGCCTCGGCCAGTTCGAGCAGCCAGCGGCTCTCCGCGAGGCTCTGCCGGGCCTGCACGGCCACCGAGCCGTCGATTCCCTCCGCGGCCAGCAGCGGCGCGAGATCGGCAGGCAGGTAGTCGCGGGCGAGCCGCTCCATGCCCGGTCCGATCCAGGGATACTCGGCGGCCACATACGCCCAGAAGTGCTGGTGGGAGTCGATGCGCATCGCGGTCAGTTGTTCTCGGGCAGGCCTTCGAGGTGCCCCACGTTCCTCACGGGGGCGAAGATCCCCTGCACGTCACGGAGCAGTTCCTCATCGAGCGGCTCGGCGGCCCACGTCACCCAGTCGCGGATGTTCATCGGGTTCGCACTGCCGGCCACGGTGGTGGCGATGTCGGGATTGGCGATCGAGAACTGCAGGGCCAACTTCGCGAGCGACGATCCCCGCGCCCGGCAGAGATCGGCCGCCCGCCGGGCGGCCGCCTTCACGGCCTCGGGCTCCTTCAGCCACGCCGGCAGCGGGGCATCCGTCAGCAGCCGGGCGCTGAACGGGCCGGCGTTCATCACGCCGATGCCCCGGGCCTTCAGCCAGGGGACCGTCTCGTCGGCGAAGCGCGTGTTCTGGAGCGTGTACTGATTGTAGTTGAGCACGCAGTCCACGTCGGCCTGCTCGCCGATGAAGCGGAAGATCTTCTGGGGATAGCCGCTGAAGCCGATGAACCTCGCCTTTCCCTGGTCTCGCGCCTTCCGCAGTGCCGGCAGCGTCTCGTCGACGATCTGCTGCATCGGCACGAACTCGATGTCGTGGCAGAGCACGATGTCGAGATGGTCGCTCCTGAGCCGATGCAGCGACACGTCGATGCTCTCGGCCACCCGCCTCGCCGAGAAGTCGAAGTGGGTGAGGTCGTAGCGGCCGAGCTTGGTGCACAGGAGGTAGTCCCGCCGCGGCATCCCCTCGAGCGCGATGCCGAGCAGCACCTCGCTCATTCCCCGGCCGTAGAACGGGCTCGTGTCGATCAGGTTCAGGCCCCCTGCCAGCGCCGTTCGCACGCTCGCCAGCGCCTCGTCGAGCGTCACCGCGCGGAACTCCTGCCCCAGCGAACTGGCCCCGAAAGAGAGAATCGGCACCTCGAGGCCGGTGCGGCCAAGCGGTCGGGTCTGCATGGCGCTCACCTCAGGAAAACGTCCGACAGCCCACCGAGAGCAGCAGATTCGCCCACGGCTGCGGGTCGGCCGTCTGGATCGTGAGCACGTGGTCGTCGGACGCCACCGCCGCGTAAAAGTCCCACTTCACGATCGGCGCGAGTTCGCAGGATGACCCGGCCACCGCGAGGATCCGGCGGTACTCGGCCCACGCCGGTGGATCGCCGGGCGTGGCCGCCGCGTAGGAGTCGGTCCGGTCCACGCCCATCGTGAACACCTCGTCGATCCGCACGGCGCCGAGCACCGCCTCGAAGACCTGCGCCACCGTCGGCACGCCGGGCACGAGTTGGAGCGACACCAGTTCGGCCCGGGGCCCGCGCTTGTTGAGGGCAGGATAGTTGCCGTCGGCGATCAGCACCTTCGAGTGGTGGCCCGAGCGGGCGAGCACGCGGAGGATCTCGGGATGGAGCAGGGGACCGTTGAGCATGGCAGGATCGTCTCCCGGAGTATCAGGCCGAGGATCAGGCTGCGAAGTGCCGCCGGAGGCTCGCGATCGTGCGGGCCGCGGCCTCGGAGGCCGTCGGCCAGGGGAACGCCTCCGCCGACAGCCAGCCTTGATACCGGATCGCCCGCAGGGCCGCCACGACCGGCCCCGGATCGGTGTGCCCAAAGCCCATCGCCCGGCGGTTGGAGTCGGCCCAGTGCACGTGCCCCACGCGGGATCCGACGGCCACGAGCGCCCCGGCGATCTCTTCCTCCTCGATGTTCATGTGAAACAGGTCGCAGAGGAGTCTGACGGCGTGGAGCCCCTGCCCATCGAGGAAGGCGGCGGCCTCGGCCTGGCGATTGAAGAGATCGGTCTCGTACCGGTTGAGGGGCTCGTAGAGAAGCGGCTGGCCGTGGGCGGCCGCGCGGCGGCCGAGGTCGCCGAGCGCTTCAGCGAGCATCGCAAGCGCCGTCTCCCGCGGCACTTCGCCGCCGGAGCGGCCCTGCATGGAGCCGACGATCGCCGGCGCCCCGAGGTCCCCTGCGGCATCGACGATCCCGGCGATGAAGTCGCGGGCTTGCAACCTCACGGCTCTGTCGGCGTGCACGAGGTGCAGCCCGTGCTTCACGAAGCCCGCGCCCGTGCCGATCGCGGCGAGGGCGAGCCCGTGGGTCGCGAGGAGCGGCCTGATCCGAGCGGCCGCCACGTCGTCCGCGGCCGCCGGAAAGATCTCCACGCCGTCGAAGCCGTGCTCGGCAGCGGCCCGACAGCCCACGTCGAGGCCGTCGTGAAACACGAACGGGCCGCGGCTCGCTTCCGGCACCAGGCAGACTGTGACCGCCGACTTCATGTCCCCGGCCCCGACGGCAGAAACAGCGGCCTGAGGTGCCGGTCGTAGATGTTCGCCGTGACCTGCTTCGCCACCGTGTCGCGATTGGCCACGAGCAGGTCGGTGTACCGCCGGCCCTGCTTGGCCGCCACCTTGAACGACACGTGCACGAGCTGCCGCATGTGCGGGTTGAACGCGGGGTTCGTCGGCACGTGCCGCAGGGCGGCCGCGAGCTGCGGCCCCGTCCACGAGGCCACCGTCGCCGGCGACGGCAACCGCGCCCGGTCGATGTCGATCACCGCGGCATACGGAGCGCAGAACTCGTCGACATGGTCGGAGGCATATTCATAGATCTCCTTGGCGAGGGCCAGGCCGTCACCACCGGCCTCGGCCAGGCCGATCATCTCCTCGAGCCAGGTCGTGCCGGCCGTCTTGAGGTGCAGGCCGGCGGACGTCCGCTCGACGATCCGCCGGATGATCGGATAGAGCGAAAACTTGTCGCTGCCGCTGTGGACCGAGAGCTTGAGGTTCTCCGGCAGGCCGTACCGCTCCGCGGCGAAGGCGAGCACCGCCACGTCGTCGGCAAACTCCTTTTCGAAGCCGGCGAGATCGCCGACGTAGTCGACGCCCTTGTTGAAGCGGCCCGTGAACTTGGGCGCGATCGTCTGCAGGGGCACGCCCTCGTCGGCGAGCAGGGCGAGGATCACGAGCAGCTCCGGCGGCGTCTGGGCCGCGTCGGTCTCGTCCATGCTCACCTCGATCGCGATCCCATCACCCCGCTGCTCACGGATGTGTCGAAAAATCTCGCCGGCTTCACGGCAGGCGAGCAGGTAGCTCCGGGCCACCCCGCCCGACGCGCCGGCGGAGAGGGGGATCGCCGCCGTGATGCCGGGAATCGCGACGGGAGCGGTCAGTTCCGGATGCCTGGCGAGAAACGCCGCCACGTCGGCGGCGGATGCCGGCTTGCCGATCGAGTCGGCGACGTCGATCGTGAAGAAGTCACTCGAGTCGAGGAACCGGTCGACCGTCTCGAGACGGATGTGGTCGGCATCCACGAACCAGGGATGGGGCCACCGCCGCGCGGCCACGGCGGCAGCCGCGGCCGCCCGCACGTTCGCCGGTTCGCTGCCGATGAAGGTGTGCTCGCGGTTCGACTTGTTCCACACCGGGGCGACGACGACGCCGTCCGCCGCCAGCCGCTCGAAGGCCGCCAGCTGGGCCTCGGCCTGGTGGGCGAACCGGTCGCCGACGCCGAAGGTGAATCGAGGAAGCCTGAGCATGCGGAGAGAATACCGGTCCTGTGATGGCGGCGATATCGGGAGCGCCTCGATTCACTCCATTCTTCCGCACCTTCGATGCGGGCCCGTTCCACCGCGAGGGGTCGCCCCGCAACCCAGACGAGCAGCTCGCCGGAGGCACGCGCAGGAGCCGGGCAGCTTTGTGCCTCGCCTGGCTCGCTCGGTGCCGTTGGGGTGATGAACTCACAAAGCCCCCGGCGATGAGCATGCTTCCGGCGGGCTGCGGTGCCTCACGCTTCATCGGGCCCACAGCGGGCAGCGGCATCACCCGTCCGTGGGATTCGCCGGCGTCGGCAGAATCAGCTGCCAGAACTCGAGGTCCAGCCAGCGGCCGAACTTGAAGCCGGCCTCGCGGACGGTGCCGCAGCAGCGGAAGCCGAGCGAACTGTGCAGGGCCACGCTCGCGACGTTCGTGGCGTCGATGCCGGCGATGATCATGTGGATCTCGCGCTTCTTGGCGGCGGCGATCAGGGCCTGCAGAAGTTGTCGGCCCACGCCCTCGCCGCGGAACCGTTCGTCGACGTAGACCGAGTGCTCGATCGAATACTTGTAGGCCGCCCGTGGCCGGAACGGGCCCCAGGTGGCGAAGCCGGCGAGCACGCCCGGCTCCCACTCGATGCCGAGAATCGGGATCCGGTCGCGTTCACGGTCGGTGAACCACTCGCGCATCACCTCGGCGGTCCGCGGCGCGTATTCGTAGAGCGACGTCGAGTGGAGGATCGCGTCGTTGTAGATTGCCTGGATCGCCGGCAAGTGCGCGGCGGTGCAGGTGATCACCTCGCGGCGGGGGTGAGCGGGCTTCTTCCTGGGCATCGGGCTAGCGGCGGGGGGTGGAGGATGCGGCGGCGGGGGGCGTGAGCAGGGAGACCACGACGAGCACGACAAACCCGAGAGGAATCGTCACGATCCCCGGCTGGCTGAAGGGGGTGAGGGCATGGTCCCGCGGCAGCCCGTAGACCTTCTCGAAGGTGTCGGCCGAGAGCAGGATCCACCCGAGCGACGAGAGCATACCCGCCGTGACGGCCGCGATGATCCCCTGCCGCGTCGTCCGCGGCCAGAAAAGGAGCATCACCAGGGCGGGGAGGTTGGCGCTGGCGGCGATGTTGAAGGCCCAGCCCACGAGAAAGCTCACGTTGAAGTTGCGAAACAGGATGCCGAGGGCCATGGCCACGATCCCCAGCCCCACGGCGGCGAGCTTGCCGACCCGGATCTTCTCGTGGTCGGTCATGCGCATGCCGAACACGTTCTCGGCGAGGTCGTGCGCCACGGCGCCGCTGCCGGCCATGATCAGGCCGCTCACCGTGCCGAGCACGGTGGTGAAGGCGATCGCCGAGATCACGGCGAACAGCGTGTCGCTGAACGTCTTGGCGAGCAGCGGGGCCGCCATGTTGGTGTCGGTGGGGTCGAGGGCGCCCGACGTCATCGCCCCGAGGCCGAGGAACAGCGTGAGCACGTAGAACACGCCGATCGCCGCGATGCCCACGACCGTGCTCTTGCGGGCGGCGGCGGCATCCTTGACCGTGTAGTAGCGGATCAGGATGTGGGGCAGCGACGCAGTGCCGCAGAAGAGCGCGAGCATCAGGCTCGCGAAGTCGAGCCGGTCGGCGAGTTTTCCCGTGGTGAGGCCCTTGAAAGAACCGCCGGGCTTGAGCAGGTCGGAGCCCCGCTTCTCGACTGGCGAGAAGATGGCATGCACACCGTCCGTATCCGCGTGCTTCTTGGGAGCCCAGGTGACGACCGTGGAGTCTTCGAGGGCGGCGAGGTATGCAAGCGGCCCGAGCGGGCCCGTCGAGCGGGCCGCGCCGTAGCGCTCGGGCAGCCGGAGGATCGTGCCCACCGGCCGGAGATCGTGGTCCTTCGACTGCGGCTGGCCGTCCACGAGCACGCTGCCGTCGGGCTTCACGGTGCGGACCTGCGGGGCGAGGTTCTCAGCTCCCTCGCGGCCGGCGTTCACGGCCAGTCCGCGGCCCAGGATCAGCGCGGTGAGCACGCCGCAGAAGAACACGAGCAGCGAGCCCTTGATGAACTGCACCCAGGTGGTCGAGACCATGCCCGCCGTGACCACGATCAGCGTGACCGTCACGCCCACGAGGATCACCCCCGCCTCGTGCGCCAGGCCGAGCAACGGCTTGATGAGCGAGCCCGCGCCCACCATCTGCGGGATCAGATAGAAGATGCTCACCACGAGCGTGGAGATGGCGACGGCGAGCTTGATGCCGCGGCTGTTGAACCGGCTGTCGAGGGCGTCGGCGAAGGTGAACTTCCCCAGGGCCTTGATCGGCTCGGCGATCACGAACAGCGATACGATCCAGCCGGCCAGAAAGCCGATCGAATACAGGAATCCGTCGTAGCCCGAGAACGCGATCATCCCGCAGATGCCGAGGAACGAGGCCGCGGAGAGGTAGTCGCCGGCGAAGGCGATCCCGTTGACGAACCAGTGGATCTGGCCGTGGGCGGCGTAGTAGCCGGCGGCCGACTGCCCCTTGCGGCCGAGCCAGAAGGAGAGCCCGAGCACGCCGAGCACGAAGGCGGCGAAGATGGCGACGGCCACGAGCGAGGTCTGGTGGATCACGACCGGGGACCCTCGCGGCGGCCCGCCCGGAGGAGCATGTAGACCACGGCGAGCACGAACGCGGCCACGATCAGCCCCATGCCGTAGAGGATCGCGAGGTTCACGCCGCCGAACGGCCGCCTGGAGAGCAGGTCGGGCCGCACGAGCACCAGCGCCATGAAGCCGCCGTAGAGGGCGACGTAGATCCAAAACAGAAACAGGCCCAGCCGGCTCGCCGCCGTGCCGTCGTCGGGCTGCCCTGGATCACGATTCGCCGCCATGGGTTATCCCCGAGACCCGAACGCACGGTGCCGAGCCTGGCCGCCGCCCGATGCGGGCCGCGGCCGGCCAAGGATACCGTCTCGGGGGCGACCTGCCGCGGCCCCAGGCGGCCTCGTTCACGGGGTCTCGGGCAGGGACGACGAGCGCCCGGCTGCCGCTCGTGACGGATCTCGATGCATCGCAGCCGTCCACGCGGCCAGCACCGCCGCGGGCCGGGCCGGATCGGCCGGCAGCAGCACGATGGCCGCATCGACGAGGGCCCCGACGCCAAGGGACGCCCGGCCCGCCGTCGTCGTGACGGCCACCTCGGAAGCAGACTCGTGGTCGAGCCGGACCGCCCGCTCCGGCCGCAGCCACGCCGGCATCTCGAAGGTCACCCTCACATCCTGCCGCTCGCGAAAGCGGTAGCCGGCCGGATCGGGCTCGTAGTCCAGGTTCGTCAGGCAGAGAACAGCCGCGTCGCGGCCCACCAGCAGCCGGGCATCGACTCCCGGGGGCGCCTCCACGGGCACGGGGCTGGGTTCCGCTGCCAAGAGGTCGTCACGCGTCAGCAGGAGCGTTCGCCCCCAGCCGGCCATCGCCGCGCGAACGTCGGGGTAACGGACGCCGAGGTCCGACTTGTAGGAAAACCAGAGGATGCCCTTCGCCCCCCGTGAGAGGTTGAGCACCAACTGGGCCGACAGTTCCGCGACGGTCGGCACCGGCCGCTCCGGCCGCTCCGTCCAGTCGAAGAGTCCCTGGGTCCATACCCAGACGGGCCGTGGTTCCGCCGCCATCTTGAGGTCGCTGGTGTAGTGGGCCGTCTCCTCCAGCCGCGTACCCCAGGGCTGCGGCCAGGCGCTCGACGACGGCGCGGTGACGCAGTAGTGATCCATGCAGGCGATGTCGGGGATCGGCGCATACTCGAAAAACTTTACATTGCGGCAGAGCGTGACCATCGTGGGATGCGACGTGTCGATCGACCGCACGGTCCGCTCCGCCAGGAGGACCGTGGCCGCGGGGATCGACCAGTCGGGCTCGTCCTGGATCATCCAGCACGCGACGTGCGGGCTGCCGGAGAGTTCCCGCACGCGGTCGACGTCGGTGATGATGCCCGTGTGCACCATCGCCCGCATCCCGAGCCGCTCGGCATCACGGGCGAAGAACGAGTCGGAGCGTCTGCCATCCACCACGGCGGTATCGATCGAAAGCCCATGGAGTTCCTCGCGGAGTGCTTCCTCGGCGCCCCAGGTGCCGACGGGGAACCGATCGACAAACGCCCGCCGGTGGCCGAACACCCTCCGCGGGCCCGTCGCGTCGGCCAGCGCGACCTTGATGATCACGAGCCCGGCCGTCTCGAGCGGCTCGGCGAGGTCGATGCGGGCGATGGCGATCCCGGGTCCCGCGAGCCGCCGGGTCGACCAGGTCACGGCGGTGGACGGTCGGCCGACCACCTCGGCTCCCGAGAACTCGACCGGCCCCGTGCCGCTCACGCGGACGAATGCCTCGACCCCCCGTGCACCGGGCAGGACTCGGATGAACGCCACCCGCACGGGATCCTCCGTCAGCACGGTCTCGACGCCGCCGACCTCCTGCCAGGAATCGTCGACCCATGAGAAGGCGAACGGCCGGCCCGCGGCGAAGTCGGTGGAGAGGCCGTCGATCTCGGTGACCGTGGTGGCTCCCGGGGCGAGCACGGGGTCGTGGGTCCGATCCCAGGCGTCGCGACGATCGACCCGATGGACGGACTCGTCGCGGCCGTTGAGCCTCCAGAAACGAAGCCTCACGGGTGCATCGGAGACGTTGCGGAGGTAGACCGCTACGAACCCGCCGCGATTGGGTGAGTCGTTCTCAGGCTCCCGGACCTGCTCCAGTTCACAGCGGGCGGCACGGTAGGCGACATGGTCGATGGCGAGCCTGGCCGCTCCGCGGGCCTGCGCGTCGGCCCCGACCTGGAGCGTCTGCGCGGCGGCGTGAAGCGGCAGGGAGACGACGATCGCCACGACGCACGGCGACGCCGCCCTGAGCGCCCGACGACCCGCGGTGAGGCTCACCACGCGCCGCCGATCGCCTGGCCGTCGGCGGGATGGCAGACGTTCGTCCACACGGTCTGTTCGATGTCGTCGGCCACGGTGCGGACGCTCCCGTCCACCAGCGCCACCGGGATACTGCCTGGATGGGCCGACTGGGCCCGCGACGAGTCGCATCCCGAGAGCCAGTTCGGCTTCGTCTGGAAGGCATTGCACGGCCGATACCCGGGCGTGTCGGGGGTCTGATCCTCCTCGTTGATGCAAAACACGGGGCGCCAGTGGCCGTTGGGGTCGCTCCAGAGGTTGCCCCAGGCGGCCTCCTGTTTGCCCGTTGAACCGCACGTGCCGTACCGCTCCGCGAGCATGACCGTTTTGGATGTTCCATCCGGCACGCTGGCCGGCAGCCGCGACGTGCCTTCGAGTCGCCCGGCGACGGTGGCCGCCATCGGGTTGCCGAACACGTTGTAGTTGGCCGCGTAGTTGCCGACCGCGCAGTCATCGGCATTGCCGTTGGTGGTCATGGCCATGCCTCGCTGGTTGGTCGCGTCGGATGGGCAGAGGTAGGCACCGATGGGCGTGGACAACACCATGGCTGATCCCGGGGCGTTGGGCACCGGGGTCAGAACCCCCAGGGTGCCGGACGTGGCAACCGCGTACAGACCTCGCTCCTCGATGAACGGCAGGAGCCACGTGAACACCGTGAAGCCGTATCCCAACCGGTAGCGCGGTGCGTTGGTCACCGGCCTGAGCACGGCAGGGGCCGAGAGGGGGGGCAACGCGCGGTTGGCTTCGTGGCTCCCGTGGGCGGCCAGCGCCACCTGCCGCAGGTTGTTGCCGCATTGAGAACGCCGACCGGCCTCCCGGACAGCCTGCACCGCCGGGAGCAGCAACCCGACGAGGGTGGCGATGATCGCGATCACCACCAGGAGTTCGACAAGCGTGAAACCATGTAGGGGGCGAGGGCATGCGTTCGCATACCCTCTCATTGGTTGCTGAGACCGTTTCCCCCTGACATGGAGTTCACGATGATTGCTCGCCCTGACGCGGCCTGTTTCGTTGGCATTGACCTTCACAAGGACACGTTGACCGCGTGCGTGCTCCGCGGAAGGGACCGAGAGGTCACGTACGTGAAGCTCGCCTGCAAGTGCCGGGACCAGATCCGGTCGTTCTTCGCCGCGATGCCGCAGCCGAGCGCGATAGCGATCGAGACGGTCGGCTTCTACCGCTGGCTGTGGGCGGAGCTCGAGCCGTTGGCTGGCCAGCTCGTGCTCTGCGACGCCCGAGGTGCCCGGGCCCTCGCCGGCCGCCGCATCAAGACCGACCGGGAGGACGCCCTGAACGTGGCCTTGCTGTTGGCCGACGGCAGGCTGCCGCTGGCCTGGGCGCCGCCGGAGAATGTCCAGGTGCTCCGCACCTGGACCCGGCACCGCAATGGCCTCACGCGGCAGCACGCCAAGGTGCTGCATCACGTGAAGTCGATCTTGAACCGGCTGAACTTCCCGGGACCTGTCCGTCTCGACGCGGCTGCCCTGCAGCGTTACCTGCTGGCGGGCGTGGAGCGATTCACGGCCGACGACCTCACGATGCTCTGGCAGCACCAACGCAGGCTCGTCGAGATCGAGCAGGACCGGGCCCAGAGCGAACGCCGCATCAGCGAGTTGATGCGTGCCCCGGAGTTCTCCCGTCTCCGTGAGATCCTGGAGTCGGTTCCCGGAGTGGGCCTCGTGACCTCGGCCACCGTGATCGCCGAGATCGGCGACTTCAGCCGCTTCGCCGACTCCAAGGCGATCGGTCGCTATGCCGGGCTCGCCCCGACCGTGTATGCCTCCGGCAACTCCAGCCGGCTGGGCCACATCTCGAAGACCGGGGCTCCCGATCTCCGCTGGGTGCTGCAGCAGGCCGCCTGGACGGCGATCCGCTGCGATGCCGGCTTCAAGAAGACCTGGCTGCGGATCGCCAAGACCGCCGGCAAGAAGGCCGCCGCCGTGGCCGTGGCCCGCAAGATCCTGGTCCTGATGTGGACCCTTCAACGAAAGGACGAACCCTCCAAGAGCCGCGATCCAGTCGCGGCCTGACGAGTGGGTGATGACGGGACCTCGGGGTGAGACACGGGGCTCGGTAGCTCGACCGGCTTTTTGGGACACGACCTCAACGGCCAGATCCCGCGAGTGTGAATGGGCACCGATCCTCCCGTACGCGATCTCATGGGACCGGAGCATGTCTTCGCGATCCCGAATAGCTGAATGGCCCCCACGAGGGCGCCTCGAGGTCACAACCAGCTTCAGACCACTGAGCGCCGACCCGCCGGCGGACTCGCTCCGCTCCGGCCGTGGAAGGGCCTGCGCTCCACGAGCCCGCCGGCTCCCGAGGAGGTGCGCGATGACCGAGTAAAGCAACGCGGGTTGACAAACCCTCCATAGCTAAAACCACGGGGCACCCCGCGGCGAATCAGCCTTCCCGATCGTGGCCTGCCGTTCACCGCGACACCAGTTCCTTGAGGCGGGTCGTCGCGGCGCGACCGAGCGGGAGCGGATCCTCGACGCCCTCGAAAAACACGAGCGTCTGCAGCCGCGACTTCCATTGCGTGGCGCGGATCGATGCAAGCTGGATGATCAGCGACCGGCTGATCCGGCCAAACGTGCCGGATGGCAGGATCGCCTCCCATTCCGCCATCGTCTGTCGAACCAGTCCCGGCCTGCGGCCGCGCTGCTGCACGCGGGTGTAGTTGCGAACGCTCTCCACGAAGGCGATCTCGGCCAGTGGCACCGACTCTTCGCCCCGGCCGCCGGCATAGGCCAACTGGATCACGCCGTCCACCGCGGCCAAAGTCGTCTCTTCGTCGTCCCTCGGTTCGCTCTCAGTCCCGGCGAGCCCTGCGCTGGGCATCCAGCCGAGCAGCCGCTCGATCGTAAGCGTGAGGCGATCGCGGTCGACCGGCTTGAGCACATAGTCGACCGCGCCGGCACGAAACGCTTCCAGCGCCCGTCCTTCGTGGGCCGTCACGAACACCACCCGACTCGACGCCGGCACGCTCGGCACGAGTTCGAAGCCGAGCCGTCCGGGCATGTCGATGTCGAGAAACACGACGTCCGGGGTACGCCCGGTGAGAAGCCGCTCGGCGTCGCCCACGTCACGGGCGGTGCCGATCACCTCGACGCCGGGAAACGTCTCCAGCAGCTCGGTCAGTCCCTCGATAGCCCGCGGTTCGTCGTCCACGACCAGTGCCGTGATCATCGCGCTTCTCCCTAGCCCAAGTTACGCACTTCGGAGCCGTTTTTCGGATTTTTGGGCGGTCCGTCGATCGTAAGTGCTGACGCGACAACGCGCGGTTCGGCGAACGGCCGTGTAGTGAAGACCTTGCCCT
>Ga0194119_10005035_pt1 | contig 19951 bp, 21 predicted proteins | sample TA2MahC100mmetaG_FD_148620 | JGI IMG/M metagenome (GOLD analysis project Ga0194119, IMG submission 148620) | Freshwater microbial communities from Lake Tanganyika, Tanzania - TA2015018 Mahale Deep Cast 100m | ecosystem: Environmental > Aquatic > Freshwater > Lake | place: Tanzania: Lake...
GCCAGCGGAAGCTGGGTATTCTTGCCGCGCCGTGAGTCGGTCAGGTGTTGGGCCATGAGATCACCGAAGCCCAGCCGTTCGTCCAACTCACGCACCAGGATCAGACCGCCATCGGACGTAACGCGCGATCCCTGGCAGTCGATCTTGAGAAGGCCGTTGCAAGAGAGCTGAAACGGCTGGTTTTGTTTGTCACCCATTGGGTACTGTCCTCCGCAGGGGTCTTCGCTGCCTTCAAACCCTCATGGATATTGATGCGGACGAGCATCCGAGAGACTCGCACGCGCGGCTCAAAACGGAAATGTGGGTTCAATACTCCTGCTGGCCTACTGGTTCCGCTACACTTCGCTGCTGATTCTGAGCACTAAGACTTCGCAGGATTACTCCTTCGAGATTGCTCACGCGCACGAATTCCAGTTCCACGAGGTTCGCGCGGCGCTGCCGTTGGTGGAAGCGACGCGGTTGGAGCGGCTGCGCAGCGACATCGACCACGACTTTCGGCTGGTAACGGCGCTACTGCGCAACTTGCGCTCCTCAGACCGCCGCATTCCCGTGGAAGACCTGCTTCTGCGGCTCGATTATCTCGCGCTTCATGCTGCATCCCGCTTCTGCCGCACCGACACCTGCAAACGCGCGATGCTGGCGGAGGTGTCGGACGTAGTGGCCTACTTTGCCAATGTAGTGGGCGAGCGATCAATGGCCGCGCACCAGTCCAGTCACGCCACGTGCTAACCGGGGTGCAAGCAGATTCAGCCACTGTATAATGGCGCATTGATCCCGATCAACCCGATCTTGGCCGCCCATGTGGCGGAATTGGATGCATCCTCTTACAGCATCTTCGATGGGCTGGACGATCCCCGTCTTCGTGTCGAGGCGGCCAAGCTCCTCGATTTTCTACGTGGCGAGCAGGTAGCCGTGCCGCCAGGCGTCCCGCCCGAAGCGATTCCCGGCCTTCGCGCCGCCGCCGAGGCCGCGCATCCAGACCGGCGCTGCCTCAAATTGCTAGCCGCTCGATTCCCTGCCTGGATGGCCAAAGTCAACGATGCCGCGCGGCCGGTGTGGCTGGAGGGTCTTGCGGGTCTGGGACCGGCCCTGGCCGATCTCGGCGATGATGGCATGGGCCAGGTCATCACGGCCGTCAACCGCGATCCGCGCACCCTCGCCTGCATCCAGGCGTACGCGCTCACAACCAAAGAGATTGTGCGGGCCATTGCCGCGCTCTCCGAGGATGCGCCCGTAGAGTGGCTCCAACGGCTGGTGGCGGCGGTGCCCATCGCCAAGATGGAAGACAGCAAGGACGCCGAGCGGCTGGTGCCGGCGCTGGTGCCGGTGCGCGAAGCATTGCCTGCACTGGTCACGTTAGCCGAACAAAGCATTTCCGCCGCCTACGGAACCGCAAAAGCGCTCCCGGGAGCGATCAAGAAAGTGGAGAACCGGCAGGAATACCTGGAAGATTTTGCCCTGCTCGCCAACACCGTGGGTTTGTCTTCGAGCGGGTTTGTGCTGGACACGCTGCCCGGCCTGTGCCGGTCCGCGGGAGTTGCCCCGGCTCGCCGGCTGGTGGCGCTCGCAGCGGAGTGCGCGCGCATCTACGGAGCGTCGGCGGGGCAGGCGTTTCTCGAACGGAAGACGCCCGCCGCGCAGTCTGCGCTGCGGTCAGCTTAGTAGCCCCGCCGCGTTTCGCCGCTCGTTTTGCCGTTCACCGTTCCTTTGGTGAACCACTCAAGCGACGCTTGGAACAGGAGCAGATGGTTTCGCTCCCACAATGCGTTGTGCGAAGTGCATCCCAGGTCAAGCAGAACCTTCTCCGAAGCGCCGTCGTTTGCGTGCAGCGCGCGGACGCGCTCCGGCAGCGCCTGCTTGTCGAGCGCGGCGGCGATGAATAGCCCGGGCGTGCGCATCTTTCCCACCACCTCCGGGCTCCACCCCCGTGCACTGCCACCTACGTTCGGCGCGCGGCGCACGCCGGCGCCCCACGTAGCGCCCACCGGGTCTGACGCCAGCATGCCGGCCCACACGGCGTCGCGCGCCGCCATGTCGAATTGATCCGGGCAGCCCCGTTTGGCGGTCCCAATTGGCATCCAGGTCCGCGCGCGATTGCGTGTTGACTGGGGCGGTGTTAGGCGGACCGGCAGGCGGCGCGGAGCGTCCGCCAGAGTACGCCGGAGCAAGCAGTGCGATCCGCGCCACCTTGTCTGGATGCTGTGCCGCATAGCCGCCCGCCCGTGGGCCGCCCAGAGACCAGCCCACCAGATTCAACTTGTCCACGCCGCGCATCGCGCGGATCCGGTCTACCACCGCGCCGATATCGTGCCAGTCCGATTCGATCGTAGCGATACGTTCGATTGTGCTAGCGCACGGCGCCGCGACAAACTGCCGCTGCTGTTCTTGCGCAGGATTACAGGGATCGTTCATCGGCGCGGGCCGCGTGGAACGTCCGTAGCCCGTCATGTCCATCGCAAAGACGTCGTAGCCCGCTTTGGCGAGATAGGCCATCCAACTACAGTCCCGATAGGGAACGTCGAAGGCCACCTCGGCTGGCGTACCGGCCCCGTGAATGAACAACACCACCGGCGGGCGCACGGCCCCGGAGCGCAGCGCCAAGCCGGCCTGCGCCACTTCCCGCACATAAATCTGCGCCAGTTGTCCGTTGATCGACGGCGCGATAGAGCGGACCGGGACATAATGATCGAGCCGCAGCAGGCGCTGACCGTCTTCGGCCAAGCCCACTGCGGCTACAAACAACATCAGCCATGCGCGGTGCATGGGTAGATATTAGCGCGGCACGTCGCGCGCAGGTCTAGTTTTTACCGGCGCGCACCAGATCCGCCACCCAGGAGTTGGGGTTCACCGGCTCAATCAAGAGAATGTGCTCGGGGTTGAGAAACATGCAGTCCGGCCCGTGCCACTCCTTGCCGCGCTTCACCAGCACGTTGGTTACCTGCTTGGTGTCTTTGTCGGTTTCGCAGTGCACGTAGAAAACGTTCCGCAGCATCGGCATCCCGGTGTCAGACTTGGAAAGCTGGCCGATGTACACCGCGCCGTTGGTCAGCGCCACGGCGTGATAGTCGCCAGTCAGATTAGAAACATCGATTGCTCCGCTCGCCGCGGCCTCCTCCTTGGCATGGCCCGTAAGGGGAAACCGAGCCGAGCCAATCACATTCCCACCGTAAGCGCCAGCAGAGCCACTCCGCCGGCAGAGACCAGATGTCGAATCGAGTAATCCATGTGATTGTGTCTTTCCTCGGGGCGCCTTAGGACGTCTTGTTGCGTTTGCCGAGCTGAGAAACCACCACCAGGAAAGCGCCAATGGTGATCAGGGCCAGCTTGCCAGGTTCGGGGTTTGTTCACCGCAGCGGCTAGCGCATCGGCGGCCGGAGCGACTGTCACTGCCGCAACTTCGACTTGCGCAGGAACTTCGACCGGCGCAACCACAACGTCAACCCCCGCCACTGCGGCTACGGCCTCTTCCAACCTCGTGCTCTGGGCAGCGGCCACCACGACGGGTCGGGCTGATTCGACTGTCGAGGCGATCTCTTCGACTGCGGTTACCTGCTCCTGCGAACCGCCGTCGCCCGCCTCGCACGCAGCCACCCGCATGTGCTGCCACGGCACGCCGGGAGCCGATGAAGCAGAGTTCACCCCAGCCTGACCGGACGCGCCATTGTCCGGCGCGCTCTGACTCCCACCACCCCACCCCGGAGCCCGCGCCGCAGCCAACTCAGACGCAGGAGTGGACGCAATGTAAGCCTTCTCAAGCTGACGCGCTGGCTGAGCGCCGTGTCCTCCCGGGAAACAGGCGTGGCACCCGGCAGATAGGCCCCGGTGGCGACGGTTACCAGCGTCCGTTCGGGGGAGGTACCAACGCCCACCAGACCGGAGTCTGGCGTGGGCCCTGTCTTCAACTCTCCGAAAGCCAACGTGCCGGTCGGCTCATCCGGCTCGGCCATCAAGGTGGCCGCACTGCCCACACTAGCTGACAATGCGTTGTTGACCGTTTCCGGGTTGGACGATCCGTCGCCATTCAACAGCCCGCCGCGGCCAATACTACCTGCTTGCCCCATTTGCGAGCGTCCGTTCGGCTCACCCTGGAGTTCCCACTTGGGCGTCACAGTCTCATACTGGTTTTCGGCCAGCGCCAAGCCGACTGTCTCGTTGCCCAAGGGAGACCGAGCCGAGCGATTCAGTTCGAGCGAAGCCGTAGACGATGTCGTCAAGCCGGAAGTTCGAAAGGCTGACGGCACCTGCGTGGCGACGGTCTGTTCGTCATCGCTGGCCGAACCACCGTGTGACGGCAATCCGAGCGAACCTTGGCCATTGATGGCTGGGTTGCCCTTCTTCAAGCACAGGCATTCGCTTGAAACCGGATCGAGGCCCGCATTCAACGCTGCAAACGGCGTTGCCGTTTGGCCGGGAGGCAGGTCGTGCGCCGCCGCCAGACTGGCGCGCACCAGCATCCCGGCGGGCAACTGCCCTCGTGTAAGGTCGCTAAGTTCAGAACTACCGAGCGGAGCAGCGGAGCTAACAAGAACAGGCCGCGCCCAGCCGTTGACGGTGACGAGCAAGAGCAGTGAAGTGAAGTGAAGGCTCGAATCCGGGTATTTCGCATCACTTGTGAAGTTAAGGCGAATAAGCCCTCGCCACAAGACTCCGAAGGTCCGGACGGACTTACGCCCGTACTCGCACGCCTTCCGGCCGGTACAGGCACATCAGTCATGCTACATACAGCCTCGGCACTAGGTTTTGTTACCGAACGGATTTCAGGGACGGCACGTACCGGAACCGCACGGCGAACTGGAGCTTCGCCGCGTCTGGTACCGTTTCAATGCACCGCCGGGGGCGAGGAGATTTTTTCAGTAACACGCTGTCCCATGTCGAGCGTGGCCGCCTCATTGCCCCCGCTCCGCACGCCGCCGGATCGCGTCGAGCCAACTGCGGCGCAGCAGCGCGCTGCCCGGCTGAATCACCCGCCAGTAGGACGCAAACCGCGCAGCCATCTCCGGATTCGCAATCCCGATCCGAGTTTCGGTGGTGAGCGACTGGCAGCCAAGATCGGCAGGCTCCACAATAAAGTTGATCACCGCGCGCGGCATTCCGCCCGCATTCCAGGCGGCAAATCCCGCCAGGTTTCCGCGAAATGCGTCCAGTTGCCGGCGCAGTTCATGATTGGCTGAGAGCGGCCCGGTATAGCGCCAGAACTCGCCCGCGGTGGCGACCAGGAGTTCTTCGCCCGCCCCTTCGGTAAGCGACACAAACCCGCTTTCCGTCATGGCGAGCAGCAGGGGCTTGTCGGCGTCCTCGCCGTCGCGGCGAAAACCGCGCAGGGCAAAGAGCAGGTCAAGCAAGCGGATCTCTTCGCCCGTTACCTCGCCGACCGATGCCAAGATGCGCTCTGGGGAAGCACAGATGCGCGTACGATGCCGTTCAGCGAACTGATAGCGCGGCAGAGCCTGGTCAATCAGCCGCTTGCCCCGAGCGGTGCGGCTGGGCGGCGCCGGCCACCACAGCACTGCCAGAATCCCGGCCAACGATCCAAGAAAAACGGCCAGCGCCCGGGAACGCGTGGCGGGCGGCACAGGCAACGCCACAAACCCCAACGCAACCAAGGCGAACAGACCCAACGAATAAAGCAGAATAGAGGACATCGCTGATCACTCCAGCCCGAACAAGCTATAGTACTCCAGCGGCAGTTTGGCGGGCCGCATCGTACCGGCGGCGAGAAACACATGCTTGGTGAAGCCCGTAGCCAGCGGCGCGCTAGTCTCGCCATGCCGGATCTCATACTCCAGCGTCACCATGCGCGGACGCGCCTTGCCCATTGAAGTGCGCACAATGACGGGGTCATCGTACCGGGCGGGCGCCAGATACCGCGCCTGCGCTTCGGCTACGGCCAGGTGCAGCCCCGCGTTCGTCTCAAAGTCGCGATACCGCAGCCCGGCCGCGCGGAAGAACTCCACCCGTCCGACTTCCATCCAGACGAGGTAATTGGCGTGATACACCACGCCCATCTGGTCGGTTTCGGCGTAGCGTACGCGCAGCTGGGTCTCATGCGGTGCCATGTTGTAAAAGCATCAGTGTAGCGTGCTTGCCGGGGAACCCGGGTGCGCGCGGGAGCGTCTGTTAGCATTGGGAGATAGGTAACCTGTGCGGATTCGCGTGTTGTTTTTCGGTCCGGTTCGAGATGCCGTGGGACGTTCAGAAGAGGAGGCGGAGGTGGCCGCCGCCTCCACATTGGGCGCCGTTTACGACGCCTACGCGATCCGCTTCCCTGCCCTTGCGCCGCTGAGCGGCAGCTTGCTGCTGTCGCGCAATCAGGAGTTCGCCACCCGCGAAGATGCCCTTACCGACGGAGACGAGATTGCGTTCCTGCCACCCGTCAGCGGCGGCACCGGCGGTACGCTTACGCGCGAGGACATCGACCCGGCCTCCGAAAACTACGTCGCCATCACGCATAACGAGATCGACGCCAAACGCATCCAGTCCCGCATCCTGCGCGGCGAAGACGGGGCGGTGGTGGAGTTCCACGGCGTGACGCGCAACAACACCCGCGGCCGCCAGACGCGCTACCTCGACTATGAGTGCTACGAACCGCTGGCGCTGAAAGAGATGGCGCGATTGGCGCGCGAAATCGCAGCGGAAAAACCCATCGGCCGCATCGCCATTGTGCACCGGCTGGGCCGGCTGTTGATTGGCGAGACGAGCGTCGTGATTGCCGTCACCTCCCCGCACCGCCGCATTGCGTTTGAGGCCGCGCTCGAAGCGATCGACCGCCTGAAGAAAACCGTGCCGATCTGGAAGAAAGAATACTTTGCCGACGGTGAGGTTTGGGTGGAAGGCGATTGGGATGAAGCGCTCAAGGCGACGGCCCGGGCGGCGGCTCCATGACCATTACGCGCCGCGACTTGCTTGCGCTTGCTCCTGCAGCCGCCGCGGCGCAAAAATCCAGCGCCGATCCGGTTTTCCGCGTGGACGTGCGCCTGGTGCGGTTGCTGGTCAACGTGCGCGGGCCCGATGGGCAACTGGTGGGCGGCTTGGAGCGGGACGAATTCCTCGTGTCTGATTCAGGCGTCGAGCAGCAGGTCTCCACCTTCGAGCGGCAGACGGCCATACCCTTGTCGATCGCACTCCTGGTGGACACGAGCGCCTCAACGGCCAAAGACCTGAAGTACGAACTCAACGCCGCCGGCCGGTTTGTGAAGGCGGTCGTTCGCGAAGGAAACCCCGCGGACTCGCTCGCGCTTTATTCGTTCAATCACGACGTCACGTTGCAATCCAGCTTCACGCGCAATCCGGCGCGCATTGAAAAAGCACTGCCGAATCTGAAAGCGGAAGCCGGCACGTCGCTCTACGACGCGATTGTCTTGTCTAGGAGCAACTTGCCGGGCGCGAGGGCCGCCGCGTGCTGGTGGTAGTGACCGATGGCGGCGATACCACCAGCCGCAAGAACTATCACGATGCGTTGCGCGCCGCCCATGAAGCCGATGCCGTGCTGTATGCGCTGGTGGTGATACCCATCACCAACGACGCGGGCCGCAACATTGGCGGTGAAAACGCGCTGACGCAAATCAGCCGCTCCACCGGCGGGCGCGCCTTCTTTCCCTCGGCCGGCCCCACGCTGGACCGCGCCCTCACCGACATCCTACGCGACCTGCGTACGCAGTACCTGTTGACTTATTATCCAAAGAATCTGCCGCCTTCGCGCGACGCGTTTCGCCGGGTGGCGGTTAAGGTCCGCCGGACCGATTTGCAGGCCTCCACACGTGACGGATATTATGGGGATGACTAAATGAGTAAAACCGGAAAGACCAGAGCCCCTGAACAGACCTTCGAAGAAGTAAAGTATCTGCGCCATCTAATTGACAGCGAGGCCAAAGTGGTGGTGAAGCTCGCCGACAACATCGAGTACACCGGCACCATCGAATACTACGATCGCAACTTCATTCGCCTCACGCGCACCGGCGCGCCCAACCTGTTCATCTACAAAAACGAAATCAAGTACCTGTTTGAGGCCGCCGTTTAGTGGCCGCCGGGTACCTGGAAACCGCCGTCGACATTGCGCGCGAGGCCGGCGCACTGCTGGCCAATCTGTTTGAGCGGCGCATCGGCTATGAACTCAAGGGCGACTTCGATCTGGTGACCGAGGCCGACAAGGCGTCCGAAAAACTGATCGTTGAACGGCTCCGCACGCATTTTCCGTCGCATTCGATTGTGGCCGAAGAAGGCGGCGGGCATGAAACCGGCGGGGAGTTCCGCTGGTATGTCGATCCGCTCGACGGCACCACGAACTTCGCGCACGGCTATCCGATGTTCAACACCACGCTCGCACTGGAGCGCAACGGCGAGTTGATTGCGGGAGTCGTGTTTGAACCGGTGCGCGGCGAGATGTTCGCGGCTGAACTCGGCGGCGGCGCGTATCTGAACAACAAGCGCATGCATGTGTCGAAGGCGGCGCGCCTGGCCGACAGCCTGCTCATCACGGGCTTTCCCAGCTTCAAGCGCCACAAGAGCGTGAACGTTCATTTCTTTCATCAGGTAGCGATGGCCACGCACGGCGTGCGGCGAAGCGGTTCGGCCGCGCTCGATCTTGCGTATGTCGCCGCGGGACGCGCCGATGGCTTCTGGGAGTTTGGACTCAACCCGTGGGACATGGCCGCGGGCGTACTGCTGGTGGAAGAAGCAGGCGGCCGGTCTACCGACATGAAGGGCGAACCGCGCGGCATGCGCGGGCCGCATCTTCTGGCCACCAACAACGCGATCCATGCCGAAACACTTGGGCTGTTCGGCGAAGTGTTCACCGGGCAGTACCGCGTGCCGATGCAGACGATCAACCCCGCATAACGGCAGATGCGGTGCCTCCCGTTCCTCCTTGCGACTGCCTCGCACTGGGTGTTCGCCCAGCCGCAGCCCCCGCCTATCCCCCCAAGGGCGCTCCGGCCTTCACGCCCGGCGATCCGGAGGGGTTGGTGGTGGCGCCGAATCCGCGGATTCGCACAGCGTGGCTCCGGCCCGTGCACTGGCGCAATGACAGCTTGAACGTTCACCCCATCGAGGGCCTGCCGGCGGTCACCGCGGCTGAGCGCGTGCAGATCAACAAAACCCTCGACGCGCTGGCCGCCGCGCTGAAAGCCACGCCTGAGGGATCGCGGGGCCAGGGCTATTGGGTAAACGAATCGGCCCTACGATGGGAGCGGGGCGCAGCCAGTCGCCTACGTCCACCGCGCCGTTGGCCCGCTGGCCCCTGCCCTTCCAACTCGGAGTTTTTCCCTTCTATCACGACGACATTCAGTCGGCCAACGGCGAGTGGCGCAAGAGCATGCGCGGGGAAACCGAGTCCGTCTCCTACCTGTTCAACACCTACCCGAGCCACGTGAATCAGCCGCTGGTGGCGACGGAAGGCCGCGGACCGGACCGCACGCCCGTGGAGTTTTGTCTGCGGCCGCGCGAGACGGCGCGAGTGGGCGGGTTCCCGCTGTGCGACGGCCAACTGCTGCTGTTGACTCGCAAAGGGCGCGACCCATGGGCGCCGGTGCCCTCGGGTCGCTGGTTGAAAGCGCTACTGCCGAAGTATCAAAGCGATTTGCAGTCGGCCGAGCGGCGGCTGCACGGCTACCGCAAGAAAAACGCCGAAGCGCAGTCGCCTGAATTTGAGCGCACCGAGTGGGAGCGGTTTGAGAAAAACAACGGCGCGCTGAAGACCACGCGGCCGGGCAACTACGAAGTCCGCAAGCGGAGCCTGGAGCACTACATCAAAGTGACGCGCGCCGAAGCCGAAGCAGCAGCCAACCCGCCGCGAGGGAACGCCAAAGGCGCCTGGTATTGGAACTCCAAGGAAGCGCATGATCAGGCCGTCGCGCGGGTGGCCGCACTCACGCCCGCCGAAGCGGCGCAGCCAGCCTGTCTCGTAGCGTACAAGGGGACCGAGCGGGACGGCCGCTATCAGGTGATTGGCCATATCCGCGCCGGCGAGGCCGCACCGGACTGCAGCCCGGTCGTGACGGACAATCCGGAATACTTCGACGCAGGATTAGGACGCGCCGCCGTGCAGATTGCCATGATCAGCAACTTCGGCCGCTGCGCCGCGGTGGTAAACGGACAGATTGTGTCGGGCGCGTGGGTGAGTACCTACGACCGGGCCCCGCCGCAGGGCTGCTACCGCCATGCGCTCATGTGGCGCGATTTAGATTGGTCCAAGTTTTCCGCGCTGGTGACGCCGTAACCGGCGGCCGGGGCAAGTCATGGTTTCTTCCTCCAGAAATCATCGCACAGGCCCGCCTTCATTGCCTCGGGCGTTTCGGTGCCGTCGACCTTGAGAATCTCCCAGTCGCCCAGCGTTGGCATGCTGTAGTCGGCCTGATACTCGCGGTCGGCCCGGGGCTGTCGCCGAAGAGCGCCACGTCGTAGTTGGCAAAGTCCGCGCCGGTTACTTCGGTATCGTCCTTGATGCGCGGACGCGCGCGAAATCAGCGCGCATAGAGGAGGAAGCCAGACGGTGCAATTCGTCATAGACTTTGGACAGCAACTCGCCGGAAGGGACGAACATTGTGCGCGGAGAATCCAATCTTTCGTCCAGCATATCACCCAGTCACTCAAGCATGAGAGGTTCGCCCCAATCCTGCTCCACCTCGGTGTACCGCGGATGGCGTTGCAGGAACCGCACGCAGGTATTCCAGCGCAGCAGGGCATCGTCGTTGCCGGTGGGACGAACTGCTTCGGCGCGGGCAAAACTGTCCATCGCCCGGCTGATCCAATCGCTGACTACTTCGGAGGCCCCATGGCCGCCCTCTTCGTGGCGGGCTTTGGCCCGGCGCTCCCAGGCGATGCCTGTAAAGTACAGCCGGTCGTACTCATCGTCCAGCCGCGCCGCCGCGCTAAGCGCTTCCTGAAACGCCTCGCGTTCCCGCGTGATCTGATCGCTCAGTGCCAAGCTCAGGATCTTCAACGCCGCCTGGTGGCCCGGGTCCACCTCCAGCACATCCAGACAGATACTCTCCGCCTCGGCCGGTTCGTTCAGCAACCGGTAGCGCTCCGCCTTGGCCAACGCGCCGTCAACGGCTTCCGGCGACAACGGCTTGAGTTCATGCACAGGGAACCTCCTATCTTCAGGCGCCAAAGATACGGAACAGCTTTTTCAAAGGGTCGAAGTATTGGTCCACCACGCGCTCCTTGAGCGGAATGATGGCGTTCTCAGTGATGGTAATGTGCTCCGGGCATACCTGCCGGCAGCAGGTAGTGATGTTGCAGTAGCCGATGCCGTCGCGCTCTTTCAGGTCCGCCACGCGATCTTCGGTGTCCAGCGGATTCATTTCCAGCGCCGCGGTGTAAACCAAAAACCGCGGCCCGATGAACTCATCGTGTTTCTGATGCTCGCGAAGCACGTGACACACGTCCTGGCACAGGAAGCACTCAATGCACTTACGGAACTCCTGCACGCGGTCGATATCGGCCTGCTGCATACGCCACGTGCCGTCCGGGGCGTCGGGCTTGCGCGGCTTGAACTTCTTGATCTTCTTCTTGACCTCGAAGTTCCAGGAAACATCGGTCACGAGATCGCGGATCGAGGGAAACGCGTGCATCGGTTCGACGATCACCGGCATGCTGAGATCGAGCTGATCGAGCCGCGTCATGCACATCAGGCGCGGCATGCCGTTGATTTCGGCCGAGCACGAACCGCACTTGCCCGCCTTGCAATTCCAACGCACCGCCAGGTCGTTCGCCTGCTCGGCCTGGATGCGATGCACCGCGTCCAGCACCACCATGCCCTGGTCGGTCTCCACCATGTAGTCTTTGAACGCGCCGCCGTTTTTGTCGCCGCGCCAGATTCGGAAAGTGGCCTGGGCCATGGCTACTTCATCTCCTCGATGATCTGCTTGAGCTCGGCAGGCAGCGGCGGAATCTCGCGTTTCTCGACAATCATCTCGCCGTTCGCGCCTTGTTTGGTGATGAGGTTATACTTGCCCCACTCCGGATCCTTGTACGGATAGTCGTCGCGAAACTGCGCCCCGCGGCTTTCCTTGCGCAGGATGGCCGAGCGCGTAATCGCTTCGGAGACCATCAGCAGATTCGGCAAATCCATCGCCGTGTGCCAACCGCCGTTGTATTGCCGGTTCCCTTCCACCGACACCTGCGCAGCGCGCTGATTCAACCCCTCCAACACCCCCAGCGCCTGCTGCATTTCATCTTCCAAGCGCACAATGCCGACGAGGTCCTGCATCTTATCCTGCAGATCGTGCTGGATCTGATACGGGCCTTCCTTGGCCGTGCGATCGAAGGGCGCCAGTGCCGACTTCATCGCCGCGCCAATCTGCGTCTCGTCGGAATGGATCACCGCGTTCTCGCGCGCAAACTTGACGGCGTACTCACCGGCGCGCTTGCCGAAAACGACCAGATCCGACAGCGAGTTGCCGCCCAGCCGGTTGGCGCCGTGGAGACCGGCCGCCACTTCGCCAGCCGCGAACAGACCGGGTATGGTGGACATCTGCGAGTCGCCATCCACGCGCACGCCGCCCATCATATAGTGGGTTGTCGGACCCACTTCCATCGGCTCCTTGGTGATGTCGATGTTGGCGAGTTGCATGAACTGGTGGTACATGCTCGGCAACTTTTTCTTGATGTGCTCTTCGGCGCTGGGAATGTGCTTCTTGATCCAGGCAATATCGAGAAACACGCCGCCGTGCGGGCTCCCGCGGCCCGCCTTTACTTCGCGATTGATGCAGCGGGCCACGTGATCGCGCGTGAGCAACTCGGGTGGCCGGCGCGCGTTCTTGTCGCCTTGCGTATAGCGCCAGCCTTCATCTTCGCCGTCGGCTGTCTGATTCTTGTACAGGTCCGGAATGTCGTCGAACATGAACCGCTGGCCGTCGCGATTCTTCAACACGCCGCCTTCGCCGCGCACGCCTTCGGTAACGAGAATGCCGCGCACGCTAGGCGGCCACACCATGCCGGTGGGGTGGAACTGCACAAACTCCATGTCCATCAGTTCCGCGCCCGCGCGATAGGCCAGCGCCTGCCCGTCGCCCGTGTACTCCCAACTGTTGGACGTAATTTTGAAGGCGCGGCCAATACCGCCGGTGGCGAGCACTACCGCCTTCGCCTGCCAGAGCATGAACTGGCCGCGCTCGCGATGGTAGCCGAACGCGCCCGCGCAGCGGCCACCGTCCATCATCAGCGTGAGCACCGTGCACTCCATGTGCACTTCCATGCCGCTGTGAATGCCGTGATCCTGGAGCGTGCGGATCATCTCAAGACCAGTCCGGTCGCCCACGTGCGCGAGGCGCGGGTAGCGGTGGCCGCCAAAGTTGCGCTGCAGAATGCGCCCGTCTCGCGTGCGATCGAAAAGCGCGCCCCAGGCTTCGAGCTCGCGCGCGCGGTCCGGCGCTTCCTGCGCATGGAGTTGAGCCATGCGCCAATTGTTCAGATACTGCCCGCCGCGCATGGTGTCAGAAAAATGCACGCGCCAGTTGTCGCGGTCATCCACGTTGCCCATGGCCGCAGCCATGCCCCCTTCGGCCATCACCGTGTGCGCCTTGCCGAGGAGCGACTTGCACACCACCCCAACCTTGCACCCGGTGGAAGCGGCTTCAATCGCCGCGCGCAATCCCGCGCCGCCCGCGCCCACAATCAGCACATCGTAGTTGTGCGTCACGTAACCGGCCATCTTAGAGGATCCTCCAGTCCGACCAAATGCCCATCGAGCACAGCCGCACATAAATGTCAGAGAAGGCCACCGAGAACAAGCTCGCCCAGGCCCATTTTTTGTGATTCGCGTTCAGCCAGCTCACCGCGTTGTAGAGCTTATGGCGCACCGGCGATGACGTGATGGCGTCGAGGAAGCCACCGGTCAAGTGGCGCGAACAGTGGCAGCCGAACGCATAGCCGCCGAGAAAAATCACGTTGATCCACAGCACGATCGTACCCACGCCAACGCCGAGGCTCCCGTCAGGAAACCGGAACGCCACAAAGGCGTCGTAGAGCAGGAAGAACCAAACGATCGTCGCCGCGTAGAAAATGTAGCGGTGGACATTGTGCAGCACCAGCGGCAGGAGTTTCTCGCCGCGATACCCGTTGCGCGGCTCGCTCACAGCGCAGGCCGGAGGGTCGGCCCAGAACGCTTTGTAGTACGCGCCGCGGTAGTAGTAGCAGGTGAAGCGGAAAAGCCCCGGCGCCCACAGAATCAGCAGCGCGGGAGAAAACGGCATGAAAGCAGGCCACCAGGCCGGCTTCGGACCGAACAGCGAATGCGGCGAATCGCCAAAAATCTCCGGTGAATAGAAAGGCGACAGGTACTGGTTATGCCAGTAGTGATTGCCTTGAAAGGCAGCCCACGTGGCGTAAACTACAAACGCCCCGAGACCGAGAAAAACCAGCAGCGGCTCCAACCACCAGGTGTCCCGCCGCGAAGTTTGTCCAAATCGTCCGTTCTTCCATACCAAGTCCACTGATGCCATCCGTCGTCGCTCTCCTGCTCACACCAACCCGTGCTCTTTGCAAACACACAAGGAACCTAGAATATAGCTCACGGCCCCTGGAGGCAAGTGGTTTGTGAGGACTACGGAAACATCGCGGCCGACTAAAGTTGAAACGTAAGCAGGTGTTGCGCCTGCGGCACCACCGGAGCGTTGGCGCTGCCTTCCTGAATGGACGTGCGGGACAGCACGTCTACCCAGGGATCCTTGTCACTCTTGCGCATACGATAGAGGCGCAGTCCGAGTTCATGCTTCCGGCGCAGACCGCTGCCGTCCGACGCCAGCACAATGCGTCCGACCACTTCCGAACCGGCCGGCATCACCACGTGCCCATCGGCCGTCTTCAGATCCTTCGCCAGCTTGCCGGGCCACTCCTCGCCTGTGCCTGCCGTGCGCGAAGACAATGACCTCGACAGCAACACCTCCACGACTGTGCCGGCCGGGACTCGGTAGGCAGGCTGGGAGGCAGCCGTGTTCACCGCCGCGATGGGAGAGGTCGCCGCGGGATTCCCACTTTGCTGCTGCCGCTTGGCTGCTTTCGCCTCTTCCGCCATGGCGTCGCGTTCCCGCTGAAGCGCATCGCGACCGCTGCCGGAGCCTCCGCATCCAGCCAGAACACTCGTGATGATCAGCAAACTCGAAAGGCACGCTACGCGAAGCATAGTAAGACCTTCTTGATTCTACACGCCTGCGGCCTCATGCTGGAGTTTATGTGGAAAAAGTGGACGGCCGTGGTCCTGTGCGGCGCGGGCTGGTTGGGCGCGCAGAGCGTCTCGGTGATCCAAGGCGGATGGGTGGTGGACGGCACCGGCGCACCCGCCCAGCGGGCCCGCGTGGTGGTGCGCGACGGGCGAATCGCCGAAGTAGGCGGCAGCGGCGAGGTGCCGGGCGCGCAGGTGATAGACGCCGCCGAGCGCACGGTGATTCCCGGTTTGTTCGATCTGCACACCCACCTGCCGTACGCCGGTCTGCCTGGATTGCAGGGCGATTGGGCGAAGAATCTGGCGGCCTATCTGCTGCATGGCGTCACCTCGGCGGTGGACTTCGGTACCTATCCGGAGACCTTCGAACCCATGCGGCGGCTCCTGCGCGACGGCCGGGTCATCGGGCCGCGCTTGCATTTGGCCGCCCGCATCACCACGCCAGGCGGGCACGGCGCCGAAGCGGGCCGCGGCGACTTCTTTTCGCTCGAAGTCACCACGCCCCGCGAAGCCCAAGCCGCAGTGGAACGTTGGCTGCCCTATCAGCCCGACGCGATCAAGGTGTTCACCGATGGCTGGCGCTACGGCGCCGGCCCGGACATGACCTCAATGGACGAAGCCACGCTAGCCGCGATCGTCAAGCACGCGCACGCCAAGGGGATCAAAGTGTTAACGCACACGGTGACGCTCGAACGCGCCAAGCAAGCCGTACGCGCCGGCATCGATGTGCTGGCGCACGGCATCGGCGACGCGCGTGCAGACGACGAGTTCCTGAAATTGCTGCGTGACAAGCAGACCACCTATGTGTCGACGCTGGCCGTCTATGAATCGAAAAAGTGGCCCGGCCGCGACGTGCTGGCTGCGTTTCTCGACCCTGCCGGCCTCGCCGCCGCCTTGCGCATGAGTTCGTCCGACAACCCACCCACGGCCCCGCGCCGCCGCCGCTGGGGCAATCTGACGGCGAACGTAGCGGCCGTTCATCGCGCCGGAGGGCGCATCGGCGCGGGCACCGATGCAGGCGTCACCGGCACGATTCACGGCCGCTCGTCGATCCGCGAACTCGAACTCCTGGTGGAGTCCGGGTTGACGCCGCTGGAGGCAATTGCGGCGGCCACTTCCTCCTCCGCCCGCGCCCTCGGTGTGGCGGCCGAGCGCGGCACCATCGAACCGGGCAAACTGGCTGACCTTGTGTTGATCGACGGCCAGCCGCACGAACGCATTGCCGATCTCTACCGCGTCGCCGGCGTGTGGATGGAAGGCCGCGCGCTCGATCTCGGTGCCATCCGCCGCACAGCCACCGCGCCGGAGGTCACGCCGCTCCCCGCGCTCACCGCCAAGCCGATCATTGACGACATGGAGAATCCGCAGCGCACCAGCGTTGACACGCTCCGTGTGAATGCGTCGGACCCCGGGCACGACAACTCGCACTTGCTGTTCCAGCAGATTCTGCGCGCCGGTGGAAAAGGCCACGCGCTGGCCATTCAGGCGCGCATGGGCGACAAGGAGGCGCCGTATGCGCAGGTGTGGCTACCGCTCAGCCGGGGTGGCGTGGAACCCGTGGATGCGTCGCGTTACCGGGGCATTGAGTTTGACACCCGCGGCGATGGCCGGCCCTACAAATTGATCTTTCAGCACCGCGGCGTGCGCGACAACAAGTTCCCGTCCGCGCCGTTCCGGGCGGGCGCGAAGTGGCAGCGCCAGCGCGTGCCATTTTCCGCGTTGGGACTCACGGGTCCCGCCGGCCTCACCGTGCTCGCCTTTGAAATCGCACGCGGTCCAGGCACGTTGGGGTGGCTTGAACTCGACAACGTGCGGTTCTACTAGCCGCCTTGGCGGCGGAAGTACTTGCGTTCCGACTCAGTCCGGCTTTTTCAAGCTCTGCAGGTCGATCTCTTGCTGTTAGCACTTTTTGGAGAGATGGCTACGCTCAAGACTCAACGCGCGCGCGGCCTCGGTCATCCGGAACTCATGCCGGCGTAACTCCGCCAGCAACGTCTCGCGCTCAAACGCCGCCGCGCGGTCAGCAAGTGAACCGTCCCCGGCCACCAACTCCGCACGCGGCGCACCGCCGCTGCTGCTCGCCGGCATCGCCATGCGCACGGACGCCTCGTCCACTTCGCCGTCGGCCAGCAGCAACAGCCGCTCCACCACGTTGCGCAACTCGCGCACGTTGCCCGGCCAGCGGTAGGCTTCAAGAAGCCCCACCGCCGTTGCCTCAAGCGGTTTCAGCTTCCAGCCGTTCTGCCGCGATACCTGCGAGGCGAAATGACCGAGCAGTACGGGAATATCGCCGGGCCGCTCGCGCAGCGGCAGCAAACGCATCGGAAACACAAACACGCGGTGATAGAGATCCTGCCGGAAATGCCCTGCGCGCACCAGTTCATCGAGGTCGCGATGCGTGGCCACCACCACGCGGACATTCACCAGAATCGGCTTGTCGCCGCCCACGCGCTCCAGTTCGCCCTCCTGCAGCACCCTCAGCAACTTCGCCTGCATCGCCAGCGGCATGTCGCCGATTTCATCCAGAAACAGCGTGCCCTGGTGCGCCTGTTCGAACTTGCCTGCATGGCGCGCGGCCGCGCCGGTGAATGCGCCCTTCTCGTGCCCGAACAATTCCGATTCGATCAACTCCGCCGGCACCGCCGCGCAGTTAAACGTGAAAAATTGGCCCCGCGCCCGCCCACTACGCTCGTGGATCGCGCGAGCCACCAGTTCCTTGCCCGTGCCCGTTTCGCCCAGAATGCACACACGGGCTTCGCTCGGCGCCACCCGTTCCAGTTGCAGCATCAAACGCCGCATCGGCTCGCTCACCCAAATAATGTCGTGCGCGCCGCCCACACGCTGGCGCAGTTCGCGATTTTCTTTTTCGAGGCGCGTAAGGCGCAGCCCGTTCTCCACCGTCAGCAGAAGCTTCTCCGTCGTGAGCGGTTTTGCAAGAAAATCGATCGCGCCCAAGCGAGTGGCGCCTACCGCCATATCCACCGTGGCTTGGCCCGAGATCATCACCACCGGCAGCGTGATGTTGGCCGCGCGCAGCTCTTCAAGCAGCGTGAGTCCGTCCTTGCCCGGCATCACCACATCCGACAGCATCATGTCGAACGAGCCGCCGCGCGCCAGGTCCAGAGCCCGCGCGGCGTTGTCGCACACAGTCGCTTCATGGCCCGACAAACGGAACGCGCGCGCAAGCGATGCCAGCCTATTGGCGTCGTCGTCTACAATCAGGAGTTGCGCCATCGTCCACTCTCCTCTTACTTCGCCGCGGGCAGCGACATACGGAACGTCGCTCCCTGCCCCGGTTCGCTTTCCACCGAAATCTTGCCGCCATGATCGCTCACCACCGATTGCACAATGGCGAGGCCCAACCCCGTGCCGTGCTGTTTGGTGGTGTAGTAGGGCGTGAACAGACGCTCGCACTCTTCGCGGCTCAGGCCCGCGCCGGAGTCGCTCACTTCAACCACCGCTTCCACACCCTCCCGGCGCGCGCGCAGCACAATCGCGCCGCCGGCCGGCATCGCGTCCATGGCATTCAGAATCAGGTTGCGCAAGGCACGCGAAAGCAGATCGGGGTCAGCATCCACGGCCAGCGCGTCATCGTCCAACTCCAGCCGTCCGCGAATGGGCGGCTGGCCGGGCGCGGTCCATTGCGATTCAAACAATTTCAAGATCGGCGACAGAAACTGACCCAACACCACGCGCTCCAGGCGTGGTGACGGCATCTTGGCAAAGTCGCTGAATCGCCCGATGATCGACTTCAGTTGCAACAACTCCGCCAGCAGCGTCGACGCCCCTTCCCGAAACACTTCGTCAAACTACTCGGGATGTGCGTCGCGCGCGCGTTGCATATTCTCGACGGTCAGTTGCAGCGGGAACAGCGGGTTCTTCACCTCATGCGCCAGCCGCCGCACCAGTTCGCGCCAAGCCGCCGCGCGCTCCATCTGCACCAGACGCCCACGCTGATCGCCCAACTCGCGCGTCATCTGATTGAACGCGTGTCCCAGTTCACCGATCTCATCGCGCGTGGTCTCCGGTACGTTCACTTGCCAGTTACCCCCCCCGCCACCTCCCGCGCGGCCGACACCAGTTCCTGCACCGGCCGCGTGATGCGCGCCGTGGCCCACCAGGCAAAAGCAATGCCCAGCGCAATCCCGCCCAGCGCGCCGGCAAGCCCCACGAGGCGGATGTACCAGGTGAGCGTCCACATCTCTTCGCGAATGCTGGTGAGCAGCAACACGCCGAGCAGCGCCTCCGAGCGCCCGAACAGCGGAATGCCATGCACGGTCTTCGGCGGCCCGAGCCCGGAGGCGATCGTCACGCTGGTCTCTTCGCCCAGCTTGCGGATCCGCTCGACGAGGCTAATCACTTTCTCTTCTTCATAGCCAAGTGAACGCGCCCAATCGCGCCCGCCGGTTTCGCGATAGAGGATGGCGCGCATGCCGCGCGGCGTGGCTAACGTGTCGAGAAAATCCTTATCTAGCCGCTGCCCGCCGACGATGTACAGGGCCCCGCCCTCGGCCGCGCCAACGCGCCGCACAGCGAGCAAGGCGAGCGCCGAAGAACCGGGAAACTCTTCGATCTCGACAAACGCGCCCAGCGCCGGCCAGTCGATGTTTTCGCCCAGCCACTTCTTGCGGTGGCCGAACCGTCATGGGTAGTGCGCCGACGAAATGATGAGCCCGTCCTAGCCCGCGATGTCGACAATCTCCAGCGCCTGCTCCCGAGCCAGCGTGGCTGCTTGTTCGAGGTAAGAAATTGTCTAGAAATAATATTTTTATATAGAAATGTTTTGACGTA
>Ga0194119_10005046_pt1 | contig 19922 bp, 16 predicted proteins | sample TA2MahC100mmetaG_FD_148620 | JGI IMG/M metagenome (GOLD analysis project Ga0194119, IMG submission 148620) | Freshwater microbial communities from Lake Tanganyika, Tanzania - TA2015018 Mahale Deep Cast 100m | ecosystem: Environmental > Aquatic > Freshwater > Lake | place: Tanzania: Lake...
GGAAAATCGCACCCGCCTAATCCGCAACGTCATCGGCAAAATCAAGAACGAGTTCGGCTCGAAGATGCTGATCGCCATGCGCCTCGGCTGCTTCGACTCGGTGCCTTACAAGAAGTCCGACACGTCTTCGGACGGCGAGCCGCTGCCTTACACAACGCCTTACCCGCACGGATGGGGCGTTGATCCCAACGACCCGCTGCGCGAAGAGCTCAGCGAAGTGAAGCAGGCCATCGGCTGGTTCAAGGACTGGGGCGTGCAACTGCTCAACGTCTCGATCGGCTGCCCTTACTACAACCCTCACATCGGCCGGCCGTTTGAAAAGCCCGACGAGGGCAACTACGAAATGCCCGAGCATCCGCTCACCGGCGTCGACCGCCACTTCCGCATCTCCGGTGAACTGCAGCAGGCGTTCCCGGATCTGCCCATGGTCGGTACCGGCTACTCGTGGTTGCAGATCTACGCGCTCAACGCCGCCGCGCGCAACATCGAAACGGGCCGCATCCGCATCTTCGGACTCGGCCGGGGCACACTCTCCTACCCCGACTTCGCCGTCGACGCGCTCGAAAAAGGCTCGCTCGACGAGATCCGTGTTTGCAAGACGCTTACGTACTGCACGTTCCTGATGCGCCAGAAAAACCATCCTCTGGGCCAGTTCCCCGCCGGTTGTCCGCCGTTTGACAAGCTCGTCTATGGGCCGATCATGAAGCAGGCGCGCGAAGCGTTCCGCTCCCAACAGAAATGAACCGGCGCGAAATTCTTGCCGCCTCGGCCGCCTTATCCGCGGCCGCGCAGACACCGTCGCCGCCCAGCTTCCCCCAAGACCGCATCGACAAAGCCGACGCCTCCGTCGACTCGCTGCTCAAGCGCCAGATTCTCGACAAGAATCACAAGTATTACGGCAGCTACGAAGGCGCCAACGGGCTCTACTACGGCTCCGGGCCAACGGACCTGTTGTCCAGCTTTCTCAACGGCTATCTGCTGCCCCAGTCGCGCCACTTCAAGAAACCGCTGCTGGCCGAGCGCATGGAACTTGCCGCGAAGGCCTTCGGGCGGCTGCAAACCAAGGACGGCAACTGGAACCTTCCGTTCACCAACTTCAACTCCCCGCCCGACACCGCTTTCATCATGCAGGCCATCTGCCTGGACGTGTTGAACGCACGCAAACACGGGTTCCCGGAGTTCGAGAAGTGGCTGCTGCCGGCGATTGAAAAAGCGGGCGACGGACTCGTCCGAGGCGGCATGCACACACCCAATCATCGCTGGGTGGCGAGTGGAGCGCTGGCCGGGCTGCACAAACTCTACGGCGTCCCGAAATACTCAGCACGCGCCGGGCAGTGGCTCGCCGAAGGCATCGACATCGACGCCGACGGCCACTACACGGAGCGCTCGACTACGGTCTACAACGGCGTCGTCAACCGCGCGCTCACCTACGTCGCCGAGTGGATGAACCGGCCCGAGTATCTCGACTACGTGCGCCGCAATCTCGACGCGTCGATGTATCTGTTGCACGCCGACGGCGAGATCGTCACCGAAATCTCGCGCCGCCAGGACGCCAATATCCGCGGCACGATGTACTACCACTGGTTCCCGCTCGCCTACCTCGCGTGGAAGGATCGCAACCGTGTTTACGCGCACCTCGCGCGGCAACTGGAACCGGTGTACGGATCTTTCACAAATCTGCTCTGGCAACCGGAACTGACCACGGCGTTGCCCGAACCGCAGGCGCCGCCTTCGGATTTCGTCAAGCTGTTCCCATCGATCGGGTGCGGGCGTATCCGTCGAGGCCCAGTCAGCATCAGTGTCCTGCGCGATAAAGACCGCTTCTTCACTTTCCGCCGAGGGACCGCCGTCATCAACGCAATTCGCTTCTCCTCCGCCTTCTTCGGCAAGGGCCAGTTCGTCGCCAGTTCGATGACGCAACGAGGAACGACGTTCGAACTCACGCAGGAACTCGACGCCGGTTACTACCAACCGTTCCAACCAACCCGCAAAATCTCGAGCGAAGATTTCGACTCCACGCGCCACGAGCGCCAACGGACCGAAGTTTGTCACATGCGCTACAAAGCCACCGTCACCGAGACAACAAAAGGCGCGAAGGTACGCATCGAAGCTGCGGGCACCGACGAAGTCCCAGTCACCATCGAAATCAATCTGCGCGAAGGCGGCACGATTACCGGCGCCGAAAAACTCGGATCGCCGAAAGACGCCTGGCTGCTCAAACAGGGCTATGCGTCGTTCACTCTCGGCGGCGAGACGATCAAGATCGGACCAGGCGCGGCCGCGCATACTTATCTCGATGTCCGAGGCGCCAGACCGCGACTGGAAGGCCCGTCGCTTTTTCTCACAGGCCTCACGCCGTTCGACCACACCATCGAGATTGCCTAGCTGCCAACATGTATGCAATTCTTAACATGTGAACTTGTTCCACCAAGCCAAACGTGTGTGCCTCGGCCTGGTGTCGTTGTGTCTTTCGCTGACGTTTCTCGGAGCTCTTCCCGGCGGGGTTTCGCCGGACCGCGCGGCGCGTAATCCACAAAGAACGCGAGTCTCGCGCTGTCCGCGCCACCGGATCGTGGCCGGCATCTCTCAAGAGCCGGTTTCGCTTCGCAACGCCTTTATCCGGTCGGCGAAGGCATCCGATCCGCCGCCGGTCGAAATCGCCGCCGCAGCCGCGCCGGAACCCGCGCTGGTCTACCTCGAAACTGTGTCGGCGGCGCCGCAACTTCGTGCGGTTACCCCGGTTCACGCACGCAGCCTTTTCGCTCGCCCTCCTCCCGGACTTATCGCCTAAGTCAGATTTCGGTCCATTCCCCCGGAACGGTTCGTCGAGAACCGCTCGCACGTATTGACTCATGAGGAGAACCCATGGAAAGACTTATTGCGGGATACCGCAAGCTCCGAGAAGAAGTGTATCCGGAACGCGCGGAGCAGTTTGCAAAGCTAGAGCGCGGCCAGGCGCCGCGCGTTTTGTTCATCACCTGTGCCGACAGCCGGATCACTCCGGAGCTACTGTTTCAAGCCGAACCCGGCGAACTGTTCATTTGCCGTAACGCGGGCAACATCGTCCCCGCGCACGGCGATCACACCGGCGGCGTTTCCGCGACGGTCGAATACGCCGTCCGCGCTCTTAAAGTGACCGACATCGTCGTCTGCGGCCATTCCGACTGCGGCGTCATGCGCGGCCTCCTGCATCCGGAAAAGGTCGCGTCGATGAAGAGTGTCGCATCGTGGCTCGGATACGGCGAGCGGGCCCGCGCCGTGGTCGAGCACGTCTGCTCCCACATGGACGAAGAAGAGAAGGTGATGGAACTGGCCCGCCAGAATGTCCTCGCGCAAATGGACAATCTCCGCACGCACCCGTCCGTCGCCGCGGCCATGGCTGGAAAGACTCTGGGCATCCACGGCTGGGTCCTTCAATTGCACACCGGCAAGGTGGATGCCTGGTCGGCGGATTCGGAACAGTTCGCCCCGCTTGAGCAGGTCTACGAGACCGTCGGGAGCCGCTAACCATGAAGACCGATACACTCGCATCCGACGCGCTGGCGTCCGTTGTCGTTTTCCTTGTCGCCCTTCCACTCTGCATGGGTATCGCCATCGCGTCCGGAGTCCCGCCGGCGCTCGGGCTGATTACAGGCATCATTGGCGGCATCGTCGTTGCGAGTTTCTCCGGCTGTCCGCTGCAAGTCAGCGGACCGGCCGCGGGACTATCGGTCATTGTGTTTCAGATGATTCAAGAGCACGGTGTCGCGATGCTAGGTCCGATCGTGCTCTTGGCCGGCGTGATTCAAGTCGCCTCCGGCCTGCTGCGCGTGGGCCAGATGTTCCGCGCCATATCGCCGGCCGTTATCCACGGCATGCTCGCCGGGATCGGCGCGCTGATCTTCGCCGCGCAGTTCCACGTCATGGTCGATCACGTACCGAAAGCGGGCGGCCTGGCCAATCTCGCCGCTTTCCCGGAAGCGATCGCATTGTTGTTTGAAGACACCGACCACGACCATCACTTGGCCGCCATCGTCGGCTTCGTCACGCTGGGCGTCATGGTCGGCTGGGCCTTCCTCGCCAAGGGCCGTTTGAGAACAGTTCCCGCAGCTTTGGTAGCCGTCATTGCCGGCACAACGCTCGCGCAAGTCGGCCAGATGCATATCCACTACGTCAAGCTGCCCGGCAACCTGCTGGAAGCCGTAACGTGGACCAATCTTCCGGGCCTCGCAGGCCTTTTCAACGGCGAAATCCTCGGTGAAGCGTTCGCGCTCGCCTTCATCGCCAGCGCCGAGACGCTGCTCTCGGCCGCGGCGGTGGATAAGATGGCGGCCGGCCGGCAAAAGACGAACTACGACCGCGAACTTCTCTCGCAGGGCATCGGGAATTCGCTCTGCGGAATGCTCGGAGCGCTGCCGATGACCGGCGTCATTGTGCGTTCGGCGGCCAACGTCAATGCGGGCGCCAAGACGCGCATGTCGGCGATCCTCCACGGTCTGTGGCTCATGATGCTGGTTCTGGTTTTCCCCGGCGTTCTGCAGACGGTGCCCACCGCCTGCCTGGCCGCGATCCTCGTATTCACCGGCATCAAACTCCTCAACTTCGGCGAACTCGTCCGATTGAGAACCTACGGGTGGCCAATCGTCGCGATCGCTGTAATTACAATGGGAACCATCATTGCGTCGAGTCTGCTCACCGGCATCGTCGTCGGCATCTTGTTGTCGCTCGTCAAAGTGATGTGGGCGATCTCGCGGCTTGACGTACGCGTCGATCACGATCCGGTCTCCGACCGCGTCGACGTTATCTTCGAAGGCTCGGCCAGTTTCGTCAATCTCCCGCGCTTCACCGACGCGCTCGACGAACTTCCCAACGCCGCCGAGATCTACGTGCACCTCAAACAGTTGAACTACGTCGACCACGCCGCCGTGGACGCGTTGTCCGATTGGGAAAAAATCCGCCTGCAACGCGGCGGGCAAGTCCACGTCGAGTGGACCGAACTGATGAACACGTATGCGCTGAAGAACAGGACACCGGTTCCTCAAAAAGTGCCGGCGGGCAGCCACTAACTCGAGGACGCGGGCGGAGAAATCGGCCGCACCGGCTCGGCATAAACTCGCGCCGCAGGCACGGAAACGAACTCGCCTTCGGGATACCGCAACGCGGTCAACGCGCCGCCGAACACGGCTCCGGTGTCGATGTTGACTGTATTGTTCACCCATTGCGGCGCGGGTGTTGGCGTGTGCCCGTAGACGACCATCGCGCGCCCGCGATATTCGCCGGCCCAGTTGTAGCGCACCGGCAGGCCGAACTCATCGGTCTCGCCCGTCGTTTCTCCGTAAAGACAGAACTCGCGCACGCCTCCGCTGGTACGCCCGTGCATCGCTTCGCGCAGACCGGCGTGCGCAACGACAAGCTTGCCACCATCGAAAACGTAATGGCTCGTCAGCGAATCGAGAAACGCCGCGATCTCGGCGCGCTCGACTGCGCCCAGAGGTTCCAGTTCATCGATCGAACGCTGCAGGCCGTGCCTGACTTGCAACTTTTTACCGCGCAACCACCGCACGAGTTTGACATCGTGATTCCCGGCAACGCAGAATGCCTCGCGCGCCCGCACCATGTTGCGCACGACCCGAACCGTGTTGAGAACCTCGGGCCCTCGGTCGACCAGATCCCCGACAAACACGGCCCGGCGGCCCTGCCGGTGACGCCACAGTTCCCTGCCCCACGGCGCGTCGGCCGAATCCCCGTCGGTTCGTTCGTAACCCAACTTCGTCAGCAGCGCGCGCAGCTCTGGCGCGCAGCCGTGCAAGTCGCCGATGATGTCGAAGGGTCCGGCTTCGTCTTTCTTATTACAGCTCAGCGGCGTGCGGACAATTTCGACCGCTTCCCCCGGCGCAACTACGTGCACATAGCGGAACCCCTCGCGATCAAGACGCGAAAGATGCGGCTCTTCGCCGACGATGGCGACAGCAAAGCAGTAATGCTTCCGCGTGATTTGAAGCAGCTTTCTACGCCGCTCGAAGCCCGCATTGGCCGCGTCGACGACAGTCAATTTCCCGAGCGCGAGCCGATGGCCAACCGCCGCTTCATCGTCCAGCGACAAAACCTCGCCGGCCTCGAAGTGCTCCGGCGAAAAGCCAGCCACGGCGACCAGCCCGAGCTCGGGAACTTCGATCCTGCGCATCGAGGCTCGTTATTCCTGTCTCAGTTCCCCGTCTTCCAAAGATCAATTTCCTTCTCGCCCGAAGTCATCGCAATCCACTTTCCGTCGGGCGAAAACGCCAGCGAAACAACACGGTGCGGCGAGCGCATTGTCTTCACGACCTTGCCCGAAGTCAGGTCCCACAGCGCCACCTTCACCGGGTTCCGCGTCGTCACGACATCGAACCCGCCCGTCACCATCATCTTGCCGTCGGGCGAAATCGCCAGCGCCGAAATCGTCTCGCCGTGACCCTTCAGCGACCGCGCCGGCTGAAACGTCTTCGCGTCCCAAAAATAGACCGTCTCGTCCAGGCCCGCCATCACGAGCTGTTTGCCGTCCGGCGTGAACTCACCCGCAAACATCGCACCGGTCAACTCTTCCACCTTCTTCACAAGTTCGCCGGAACTGGTCTTCCACACGCGCACATCGTTGTCGTAATTTGCGCTGACAAGCAGTTCGCCGTCCGGCGAAAAGACGACCTCGGCCGCGCCGCCGATGCCATCGGCCAGAGCGTGTTTTTCCTTCCCGCTGGCGACGTCGATGATTCGCACCTTCCGGTCGGCGACCGACGCCACCGCCAGCGACTTGCCATTGGCCGACATAACGGTCCGGCCCTGCGGAGCGCCGTTGATGAGCCGCAGTTGCGTGTCGGAGGTGAGGTCCCAGACGCGCACGGTGGTGCGGTCGGCGCGCTCAATCGCGCGCGTCGCCGAAACCAGCGTCGTGCCCGCGGTGACAGCTTTGTCGACGGTAACTTTGCCGGTGGCCACATCCCACGTGCGCACGTGGCTGTCGCGGCACAGCGCGGTGATCGTCTTGCCATCGGCGGAGAAGAAGAGTTCGCCGGGCGCGGCGTCGGCCGCGATCGTGCGGTCGAACGAGTTCTGCGCCGCAAGCGAAAGCGCCGCGGCGGCGATGAGGAATTTGCGCATGACTAGGCCTTTTCGAGAATGATGTCGAAGGTCACTTCCGTGCTGGGGCCGGTTTCGAACAGCTTGACCGGAAGCACCAGTTCCTTGTTCGCCGCGATACCGCGTTTGTTCCAATTCTTCTCCGGGTTTCCTTCAAAGAAAGGATCGGTGGCGAAGTAGACCTGGGTAATGAGCGTCTTGTGGCCGGGCGCGGAAATCAAGTAGTGGATATGCTGCGCCGGGCGGTCCGAGTAGTGGCCCGGCATCACCGTATCGACCGCGTAAACGCCCTTGGCATCGGGCTTAAGCTGCGTACGATACCTGTAGCCCCGCGTGTCATAGAGGCCGTTGTGATCAGCGTGCCAGAGGTCGACCTTGGCGCCTTCAACAAGTTGGCCCTTCGTATTCATCACACGCCCGGAGACCTTGAGGGAAAGACCAGGATCACCCGCCGCGCGCAGGTTCTTCACGTCGGGCGCACCCTTCCGATAGAAGGGTCCAAGCACCTCGGCGGAGGTCGGCTTATGCGACTGCGCTTCGGCGTTTTGCCAGAATGCGAGCAGTTGCGCCTGAGACATCGCGGCGCCGCCGATAAGGAGACCGCGCGAAATGCAAAGCTCCAGCATCTGGCGGCGATTCGGTTTTGCGTGGGACATATCTCTCCTCGGGCGGGTTACCCGCGCCGTCGTTTATCCTAGCGCATTAGCCACACTGGGTGGGCGAATGTTATCGCCGCAGGCCCTCCAACCACGCAAGCGGCACGCGCACGTTCCCGTTGATTCCCGAGCCCAGCCGAATATTCGGCTTGAACGTGCCGTGGTAGTCAGAGCCGCCCGTCGGCAGAAGCCCAAGCGTAGCCGCCAGCGCGCCGTACTTGGCGGCCGCCGCGGCGTTGTGGTCGGAGTGCTGAACTTCCATCCCGGCAAGTCCAAGCGCCGCGGCTTCGGTGATCCACGCACGTTCTTCCATCTCGACCCGCTTGCCGAGCCGCACCGGATGCGCCAACACGGGTTTGCCGCTAGCCGCGCGCATACGGGCGATACCCTCCTCCAGCGGCACTTCATCGCGCTCGAAGAACGCCGCGCCGTTTTCGGCGATGTAACGGTCGAAGGCCTCCTGCGACGTCGCAACGTAACCCTTCTGCACCAGGATGCGCGCGAAGTGCGGCCGCCCGGCCATGCTCCTTCCAACCGCCTCGACCTCTTCAATCGTGACGTCGACGTTCATCGACTGCAGCCGCGCCGCCAGACGAATGTTTCGATCCCTGCGCTTTGCTTGCAAGCTCGTCAGCCATTCGCGAAATGCCGGGCCGGGATCGCCCGACGGAAAGTAACCGAGTAGATGCACCGTCTTGTTCTTGAACTTGGTGCTCAACTCGATGCCGCAGAGCAGATCGAGCCCCAGCTCCTTGGCATAAGGCAGCGCGGCGTCGTGGCCGGCCAGCGTGTCATGATCGGTAATCGCAAGCGCGTGCAGCCCGGCGGCCAGCGCGTTGTCGACTATCTGTTCAGGTGAATCGGTGCCATCGGAGGCGTCAGTGTGCGAGTGTAAATCTACCAATTACCAGGATAGCGGAATCAGTCCGCGATCTTTCAATAACTGCCACACGCGTTCTTCACTGACGGCGATTTTTTCGCTCGAGGAATCGACGCGCAGCTCCGGATTCACGGGCGGTTCGTAGGGATCGGACACACCGGTGAAGTGTGGAATCTCACCCGCCAGGGCCTTCTTGTAAAGCCCCTTCACATCGCGCTCGGCGAGTACGGAAATCGGGCAGTCCATGAAGATCTCGACAAACTCGCCGATCCGCGATCGAACGATGTCGCGTGTCTCTTTATACGGGCTGATGGCCGCCGTAATCGCGATGACCCCATTCCGCGCCAGCAACTCGGCCACGAAGCCGATGCGCCGCACGTTGGTGTCGCGATCCTCCTTCGAAAAGCCCAGACCCTTCGACAAGTGCGTGCGTACTTCGTCGCCGTCAAGCAACTCCACGCGTGCGCCGGCCCGAACCAGCCGTTTGTGAATCCGTTCCGACAACGTCGACTTCCCGGATCCCGACAGCCCGGTGAACCACAGTGCAAATCCCTTATGCATTCGTTCCTATCACGTCGCGAAGCAGCACGTCGACCGTGCGCTCCATCTTTCCTTCCGGCGAAAAGTGCAGGCCGCACTCCTTATCGCCTTCGACCTCCCACCACCAGCGGCCCGCCCGCAACTGCTCGCCATCACGGACTGCGCGCGAGCACGGCGCGCAACCGATCGTCGTGTAACCTTGCGCGTACAACGGATGAACGGGCACATTGTGCTTGACGAGGTACTCCTCGACATCGCTTGCGTTCCAAGCGGCCAGCGGCGAGATTTTCGCGCCATCGATCTGCTCGACGTTTTCTCGCGATTCCGATTGCCCGCGCCGCAAGCCCACGGCATAGGCGTCCACTTCGGGTAAGAAACGGTCAAGCGTCCGCACCTTGCGCACCTGGCAGCAGAGCTTGCGCTGTGCCACCGACTCGCGGAACAGTTCGGAGCCGAACCGCGTCACCATCGTCTCAACTTCGGATTCGGCCGGCCGCAGCACGTCGACCGGCAACCCATAACGCGCTTCCACGCTATCGATCATCCGTAAAGTCTCGGCCGGCAAACGGCCCGTGTCGATCGTCACAACCCGCGGCGCCAACCCAAGCCGCGCGGCCATGTCGATAAGAATTGTGCCTTCTTTTTGAAAGCTGGTTACGATAGCAAAGCGCTGGGCAAAGGTCGCAACTGCCCATTGCAGCACCTGTTCGGCGGGCCGGTCCATGAATGTCCCTGTTCTCTATCAGGATAGTATGGATTGGCTATTTCGCGGACAAGCCTTCCGACGGCTGGTATTCAAAAATCTCCCCCGCGGTCTTCACCCGAAGCACGCCTTTGGGCAGCGGTTTCGCAGCCGTGGAGAAAAACAGCGCACCGTCAGTGCTTTCACCAGGCGCAAGTTTAACCGCGACGAAAACGATCGCACTCGCCGCCGCAGCCGCCTTGAGCTTGGTCGAGTTCACCTCCGCCAGCGCCGCCCGCCGCCGAGATTCGTAACCCGCTGTCGACCGCAACTGCGTCATCCCGTAGATTCCGGTTTCGTACGCCGTAACCAGCCCAACGACCTCATTCCGCCCGCCCTTTTCCAACATCTCGCCGACCACCCGCCGTGCCGGAACCGGCCGCAGCGACGAGAGTCCCATGTCCCACATAAACTCTTCCGGCTTGATCGTCACCGGCTGGCTGGAACCATTCGACACCGCCACCTGAATCGTCGCGTACTCCCGGACCTGCGCCGGCAGATGCGCAAACATGATCGTCACGCCGTTCCGTGTCAGAGTCTGGTAATGCAATCCACCCGACTCGAAGTCGATGACCTGCGCCGAACAAACGGCGGCCGTGATGGCGACGAGCATACGGATCATGGGCAACCTACATTATGACGCTCGCCGGCCCCGTCAGTGTTTCCCTTTCTGGAGTTTCTCCAGTTCTTTCCGCAGCAACGGATTGGCGGGGTAGTCCTTCACCAGGCCCTCCAGCCACACCCGCGCTTCCGATTTCCGCTTTTCACGCAGCGCGACAACGGCAAGCAGTATCCGCGCGAACGGGCCGAAGTAGCGCCCTTTCGACGCCACGATCTTCAGGTTCGTAACCGCCTGCTCCTTCGATCCCTTCGCCTGTTCAAACTTAACGAACCATTTGAAGAAAAACGGTAGGCTGCCCAGCAGGTACTCGGTAATTCCGGTCGTTAGATACGCGTCGCCGTAACTCGAATCGATGGCCAGCAACCGTACCGCATAGGACTGCGCCTGCTTGGCCGTGGTGAGCGACGAAAGCTGCTTCTTCTCGACGAACGCTGCATAATCGGTCAGCATCCCGTAGGTTGCCGACGCCGCCATCAATGCGTTCTTGTCGTGAGGATCGCCCGCGAGAATCTTGTCGACACGCTCGCGCGCCTGCGTTGTAGCCCAATAGAAAGCGTTGCGAATGTTCGGGTCAGGTTGCGGCTTCTTCTTATCGGCGATCCGTTTGTCGTCGGTGAAAAACTCGGTCGCCAGAATCCCCAACCGGTCCAGTTCGCTGAACAGATGCGCGGCGCCGCGCGCGGCATAGCCCATCGGATCGTTCGGCGTGGCGGCGATATAACGGTCGACGATCGCATGCGCGGCCGGGAAATCGAAGTCGTACATGCGTGCAAAGGCGGTCCGCAAATCTTCGGCCGCACGAAGCGTTAAAGAGGCGAGCAGTGTCCGCCGCGTTATTCGCATCTGAACAGCCTATCGAAAACGGCACGGGTTTGGGTACGGATACCTTCCAGTCTTTCCGGCAGTGGATCGTTCCGGCCCGTCCAGCGATGAACCAAATCGCCGAGAATCTCAAGTTCCATCGGCGAGGTCGGCAGCGCGCCCTCGGCATGACCGTGGATCAGCCGCAGCCCGTGATCGATCGCACGGTAGAACGCGGCGGCTTCCCGCAAAAACGCGGCGTCGTCGCGGTCGAGGTGCCCCATCTTTTCGACGATGTCGATCCGCCTCGGCGTGCTCAAATGCTTGAAGAAGATGCCCGCGCTACGCAGCCGCAGATACATCAGTGTGAAGTCGGTGTCGTAATACCCGCCGGGCCCGGCCTTCAGTGGATTCGCCTCGCCCATCTCTTTCTCCAGGCGCATACGCATCCGCCGCAAGTCATCGATCGATCGCTCGCCTTGTCCGTACCTCCGCCAATCCAACTCCTGCAACTCGTTCAGGAAATCCGTAGCGCGGTTGATATCGCCGGCCACGGCATGTGACTTCATGAACGCCATGCCCTCCCACGCTTCCGCGCGCGATTCGAAGTAACTCTTATAGGCCTGCTCGGTTTGGACCAGCGCGCCTTCGCGCCCGTTCGGCCGCAGGCGCGTATCGACCGAGAAGATAACGCCCTCGCCCGTGTAGGACGTCAGGACATCAATGATCTTCTCCGCGACCTTCGTCCAGTATTCCAGTTCCGCGGCCTCCCGGTTCGGGACCACGAAAATCAGATCGGCATCCGAACCAAGATCGAACTCCCGCATGCCGAGCCGCCCCAGCGCGATCACCATCATTTGAGTGCGCCGCGGCTGTTCTCGCACCGCGATGTCGTAGGCCGCCGCAATTGCCAACTCTCCGAGCCGCGACGTCTCCTCCAGCGTGTCGAACACCGGCTTCGACAAACACACGCTCTCGCACAACGTGCGGAACATCTCCCGGCGATACCAGCGCCGGAGATCCGCCGGCGTCGCCCCATGCGGCGGATTACCCGGTCCCGCGCCAAACAGAGTGAACTCGTTCAGCAACTCGGGCGCCCGCAGCAACTGCTCCGACAGGTACGGGCTGGCGTCGAAGAGATCGATGACACGCGCCGCGAGCGTTGCATCGCCATCGAGCAGTTGCATCAACTCCGGCATCTGCCGCACGCGCTCCAGAAAATGTTCGAACCGCGCCGCGCCCCGGCTGGGCGTGCGTTGCGCCATCGACGCGGCAAGCCCGGGCGCGCGCTGATCGAGCGACCGCACAAGGTTCGACTGCGGCTGCGCCGGCGCATCGGGCTGATTCGCGTGAACCACGCGTTCGTAAATTTCGACTACTTCTTCGCGATGAACATGCAGTTGCTCGAGCAGCGTATTGCCCGTCATCTCCGTTCCACCCGCCGGCGGCGGCATCCGGCGCGCGAACTGGTTGAGCGCATCCGGATCGAGCGACAGCGAATGCGTCTGCAAATCATCGGCGATCTGTAGCCGGTGCTCCAGCGTACGGAAGAACTGATACGCGCTCGCGAGCCGCGCGTATTCGGTCGGCGAGAGAAGCCCCTTGTCGCGCAGCCGGAACAACGACAGCAGCGTGCCGCCGTGCCGAAGCCAGCGTTCGCGCCCGCCGTGCAATCGCTGCAAACACTGCACCAGAAACTCGATATCGCGAATGCCGCCCTGACACAACTTCACGTTAATTTCGTTGCCGCCCGTCCGTTTCGACGCAAGCCGTTCGTGGATGCGCTCGCGTGTCTGCGAGACGCTTTCGATGGCGTTGAAGTCGAGGGACGTATCGTAGATACGCGGCTCAACCGCATCAAGCAGCCTCCGCGCCGGACCACGGTCGCCCGCCGCCGCGCGGGCCTTAATCAACATCTGCAGCTCCCAATCGCGCGCTCGGGTTTCGTAGTAGCGCGTGGCGGCGTCGACCGACAAACAGATCTCGCCGGTCCGTCCGTCCGGCCGCAGCCGCAGATCGACGCGATACGCCAGCCCCTCGGGCGTGTAGCTGGACAACAACTCGGCCAGTTGCGTGGAAAGACTCTTGAAAAATTCGTGATTCGAAATCGAATCGCGGCCGCTTGTCTCGCCAGGCCCGTCATAGACGAACATCAAGTCGATATCGGAGGAGTAGTTCAGCTCTTCGCCACCCAGTTTTCCAAGCGCGACAATCGAGAAACCGCAGGCCTTTCCGTTGAATACCGGCGCGCCGTGGCGCGCTTCGAGCGATGTGCGCAGGCGCGCGTACACAACGTCGAGAATCGCATCGGCGACCGTGGACAATGCGCCCGTAATCTCCGCCAGATCCGCCAGTCCGCGCAAATCGCGCAACAGGATGCCGAGCATTTCTCGCCGCCGGAATCGAGCCAGTTCCCGGGCCGCCGGCGGCCCTGGCAACAGCGACCGTTCCAGACGTTCTCGTACATCCTCATACGACACCGCCCGGTGCAGCACGGCCCCGGCGCACAACGCCCGCAGCAGTTCCGGATGCCGCTCAACCTCTTCGGTCAGGAACCGGGAGTGGGCGCGGACGAGTTCAAGCGCGTGGGCCGTCTTCATGCTTCGGTGGTCAGTAGAGTGACCGGATCCCCCGGTCGGATCGTACCGCTTTGCAAGACCGCGCAGTACACGCCCGAAAGGCCCCACAGTGGCGAAGCCGGATCGTTGGCCTTGACACGCTCGTCAAAGATCGCTTTGTGAATGTCCTCGCCGTAATGCAACAATTGCTTGCAGGGCGCGCGGCGCTTGGTGATTTCGATTTCGCCGAGACGCCAGCGCTGCCCAACGCGAAGTTGGCGGCGATCTATTCCTTTTGTCGTAAGGTTCTCGCCGAGAGAGCCAGGGTGCAGATCGTAGCCTTGCGACCGCAGTTCGGCCAGCCCTTCGGAGGTGATCCACAACAGGGCTTGCCGCGGACCGCCATGAATCTCCGGGTGCTTTTGCACGTCACCGGCCAAGCCATGCGGCCCCGCCTCGGCTTGAAGGACCGCGTACTTGGGAACGCCGCCTTTCGAAATGCTAATCTGTTCGATCTCGCCTGTCATTGGCTAAAGACGGCAGATGAGAAGTTCCCGCTCGTAGATCATCTCCGGCGGCAAGTGATCGTGGAGATCGAGGAATAGCTCCTCATGCCCGATCACTTCCTGGCGCCATTCCGAGCGATCGAAGTTCTGTAACTCGTCAAATTGCGCGCTCGTAAATTTCAGCCCGCGCCAGTCCAGGTCTTCATATCGCGGTACCCAGCCGATCGGCGACTCCTTGCCGAGCGCCCGCCCTCGGACGCGGTCGACAATCCACTTCAGCACCCGCATATTTTCGCTATAGCCGGGCCACAGGAACTTGCCGTCCGGTCCCCGCCGGAACCAGTTGACGTGGAAAACGCGCGGTGTTTCGCTCAAGCTACGCTGCATCTTGAGCCAGTGGCGGAAGTAGTCGGCCATATGATAGCCGCAGAAAGGCAGCATCGCCATCGGATCGCGCCGGACCTTGCCCGTCGCACCCGCCGCCGCGGCCGTTGTCTCCGAGCCCATCGTCGCGCCGACGTACACGCCCGTCGACCAGTTGAACGCTTGAAAGACCAAAGGCATTGTCGTCGCGCGTCGGCCGCCAAAGATAATTGCGCTAATCGGAACGCCGTTCGGATCTTCCCAGGCCGGATCGATCGTCGGGCACTGGCTGGCGGGCGCTGTAAACCGCGCGTTCGGATGCGCCGCCTTCGCCCCCGTCTGTTTCGCGATCTCCGGCGTCCAATGATTACCCTGCCAGTCGGTGCATTCGGCGGGCGGCGTGTCGGTCATGCCCTCCCACCAAACCCCACCCTCGGGAGTAAGTGCAACGTTCGTGAAGATACTATTTTTCGCCAGCGCCGCCATCGCATTCGGATTCGTTGCGTTCGACGTACCCGGAGCGACGCCGAAAAATCCGGCTTCGGGATTAATCGCGCGTAAGTTACCGGTGGCGTCGGGCTTAATCCAGGCGATATCGTCGCCCACCGTCCATACTTTCCAACCCTTGAAGCTCGCGGGCGGAATCAACATCGCAAAGTTAGTCTTGCCGCAAGCGCTCGGGAAGGCCGCGGCGACGTATGTCTTTTCGCCCTTCGGATCTTCGACGCCAAGTATGAGCATGTGCTCGGCCATCCAGCCCTCGTCGCGGGCGATATTCGAGGCGATCCGCAGCGCGAAGCACTTCTTGCCGAGCAGCGCATTGCCGCCGTAGCCGGAGCCGTACGACCAAATCTCGCGCGTTTCGGGGAAGTGAACGATGTACTTCTCTTTATTGCAGGGCCAGGCGACGTCTTTCTTTCCCCGGCCCAGCGGCATGCCGACGGTATGGACGCACGGCACCACGCGCTGCGTGTCCTTGTCGATCTCGGCAAACACTGGTGCGCCGATGCGCGCCATGATACGCATATTGGCTACGGCGTACGGCGAGTCGGTAAGTTGTACGCCGATCCGCGCCATCGGCGACCCGACCGGACCCATCGAATAGGCAAGCACATACATCGTTCGGCCTTGCATGACGCCGTTGAAAAGCGACTTCAACTTACGCCGCATTTTGAACGGATCTTCCCAATTATTGGTCGGGCCGGCGCTATCCTTGGACAGCGAACAGATATAGGTGCGGTCTTCCACGCGAGCGACGTCGGAAGCGTCCGAGCGCGCGTAGTAACAACCGGGCCATAACTTCTCATTGAGCTTGGTCAGCGTGCCGGAGGCGGTAATCTGATCCAACAGAGCCTGATTCTCTTCGGCGGTACCGCTCACCCAGTGAATGCGGGCCGGCTTCGTAAGCCGGGCCATCTTTTCAACCCATTTGAGGAGGTGTTTGTTGGAGGCGAGAGGAGTCGCGGGGTTGCGCTTCTCCGGCCAGTCGGAGGTCTTTGCTTTTTCTTTCGTGGTCACCAGCGGATTGTCCTCCGTTTATTCTAGCAAGCGTTCAATTATGGTACTCTCACGCGCATGGGTCTTCGGTTGTTGCTCTTTCTGTCCGTTTGCGCGTACGCCCAGGAGTCGCGCGGGACGATCGCCGGACGGGTAAACGACCCGCAGGGCGGCGGCATTGCCGGCGCGCGCGTCGTGATCACGAATGTCGACACCGGCATCGCGACCACGCTGAGATCGAACGACACGGGCGCCTACGTTGCGCCCCTGTTAATTCCGGGCGCCTACCAGATCGTCGCGGAACACCAGGGCTTCAAGAAAACGACGCGCCGCGGCATCACCTTGAGCATCAACGACAATCTGCAGATCGACCTGAAGTTGGAGCTGGGCGATGTAACGCAGTCGGTCGATGTCACCGATTCGGCGCCGCTCGTCGAAGCCGCCGACGGCTCGCTTGGCCTCGTCATCAGCAACAAGGAACTGACCGAACTGCCCATCGCCCATGGCAATCCGTATGCCTTGATCGCCCTCGCGCCGGGCACCACCTTCGAAGGCGATCCCAAGTTGAACCGCCCGTACGAACCGACGCACATCGTCGACTATTCGATGAGCGGCAGCACCAGCGGCACCACCGACATCACCCTCGACGGCGTGTCCAACACATCGAAGGGCGCCAACGGCCGCGTCGCCGCCGGTTATGTCCCGCCGGTCGACGCCATCGGCGAGGTGCGCGTCGCAACCAGCTCGTTCGACGCCCGCACCGGACAAACCTCGGGCGGGTTAGTCAATATTAGTCTGAAATCGGGGACGAATAAGTTACACGGGAACGGCACTTACACAAAAATGCGCCCGGAGTGGATGGCGAACGACTTCTTCGCGAACCGGGCCGGCATCGGCCGCGGCGATTTCGAATACGACCGCTGGAGCGGCTCTCTCTCCGGCCCCGTGCGAATCCCCAAGGTCTACGACGGCCGCAACAGGACGTTTTTTATGTGGGCTTACGAGCAGTTGAAAGACAGCCGCCCGCGCGGCGGCACCACGCTCACCGTTCCGACCGCCGACATGCGCAAAGGCGATTTTTCCGAACTCCTCAACATTGGTCCGACGTTCCAGGTGTACAACCCATATACTCGCCGCCGCTTGGAGAACAGTACGACCCGCTATCAGCAAGACCCCTTCCCCGGCAATATCATTCCCGCCAGCATGATTAATCCCGTCTCAACGAAGGTGCTTACTTACTTCGCACTGCCCTTTAACGCCGGGACCACCGCGGACCATCGGAACAATCTTCCCCGCCCTACTAGTCCAGAAATTGCCGACTACTTCACACACACCGTCCGAATCGATCACAACCTGACGGCGAACAATCGAATGTTCATTCGAGGCAACGGCTACAAGCGGCATACACGCCGGAACGATTTCTTCGAAACCCGCGCGACCGGCCTGCAGGAGATCTATCTGCCAAAGGGCGCGTCTTTCGACGAGGTTTACGCCTTCTCGCCGACGCTGGTTCTTAATCTTCGCTACGGCTACACGCGGTTCACTCGCGAAACCTCTCCCCTTCGCGGCCGTAATTTCGACCTCACCGAACTCGGCCTGCCCAAAGCCTACAACGACCTGATAAGTCCAGACCTTCGGGAATTTCCCGTATTTGACATCAACGGATATTTCGCCACCGTCAACGCCGGCGAAGCCCGGTTCATGGATACACATTCGGCCGTCGCCGCGTTGACGAAACTGCACGGTGCGCACAGCTTCGAATTCGGCGGCGAAACCCGCGCCTATCGCCAGAGCCGCTATAGCGGAAATTCGACGCGCAGCGGCCGCTTCAATTTCTCCACAACCTGGACGCGCGGCCCGCTCGATAACTCGCAGCCCGCGCCCATCGGCCAGGGATTCGCGGCATTCCTACTTGGTCTGCCCGAAGCGTCGAGCCTGATCACCCGCAATGCCGATCTGGCCGAACAATCCACGCTCTGGGCCGGCTACGCCCAGGATACCTGGCGCATTCGGCGGAATTTGACGGTGACTCTCGGCGTTCGCTACGAACTGGAAGGCCCGCTCACCGAGCGTTTCGACCGCAGTATCCGGGATTTCGCCGCCGATGCGCCGCAGGCGTTCGAAGCGCGGGCCAGAGCCGCTTACGCTGCCTCCTACGCCGACAATCCTACGGCCGAACTTCCGCCGGATCAGTTCCGCGTCCGCGGCGGCTTGTTGTTCGCCGGCATCGGCGGCCAATCGCGCGAGTTATGGGTCCGGGACCGCAATAACATCATGCCGCGCTTCGGCGTTGCCTATTCGTTGAGTAAGTCGACCGTACTTCGCGGAGGGTATGGCATTTATTACTCCGGCATGGGCCTGCGCCGCTTCGACGTCTTGCAGAACGGCTTCGAGCGATCCACCAACGTTGTACCGACGCGCGATACCGGCTTGAGCTTCGTCGGCACGCTGTCCAATCCGTTCCCCGACGGTATTCTCGAACCGGTCGGCAATACGCTTGGCTTGGCTACCGATGTCGGCAATGGAATTACTTACTTTTTGCCTAATCCAAAAGCCGGCTACAATCAACGCTGGCAGGGATCGGTGCAGCGCCAGTTTGGTAAGTCGACCGTTCTCGAAATCGCCTATGTCGGCAATCGCGGAACGAACTTAGAGGTCGCGCGTGATCTGAACGTCGTGGGCAACGATCTCTTATCGCGAAGTCCCTTCTTCGATCCCGAGCGCGTGAACTATCTTGGCGCGAACGTTCCCAATCCGTTCCGCGGTATTCCAGGCATCAACGGTGCGATCGGCACGAACAACAACATCACGCGCGAAAATCTCTTAAAACCGTTTCCGCATTTTGCCTCCGTCAACACGAGTAACTTCCAAGGCTACTCCTGGTATCACTCGATGCAGATGCGCTGGTCGCGCCGCTTCAACACCAGCCTCGGCCTGAACGGTTCTTACACCTGGGCTAAAAACATGGAGGCGCTGGGCTATCTCAATCCCGCCGACGACATGCCATATGAAACGCTTTCCGGGGCGGACCGCCGCCATCGAATCACACTAGCCACAATCTACGAAATGCCTTTCGGCAGGAAACGCCGGTTCTTCGGCAAAGCGCCGAAGGCTGTCAACGCAGTCATCGGCGGCTGGCAGTTATCCGTGATCTGGATCTTCCAGTCCGGCATTCCGCTCGGTTGGGGCGACGCCGTCTTCTTCGGCGACGGCCGCGACATCCCCAAAGGCCCGAAAACCGCCGAGCAATGGTTCAATATCAACGCCGGCTTTACGCGCAACGTTGCCACTCGCCCAGCGACATCGCACTACCGCACTTGGCCCTTCCGTTTCGCCAACATTCGCGGCCCCGCCATGAACAACGTCGACTGGTCGATCAACAAGCGCTGGAAACTGACGGAAAAAGACGCCGACATCCAACTGCGCGGCGAGGGCCTCAACGGCTTTAACCGCGTGCAGTTTCAGAACCCCGTCACCGACCAGTTCAATACCGCCTTCGGTCAAATCACCGGCGCCGCCAACTATCCACGCCAGATCCAGGTGGTAGTTCGCGTCGGTTTCTAGCCTAACGTAAGAGGCCCCCCGGCTGTGCCGGGGTGGCAGTAGCAGTTTGACATTTCCGGGAGTCCATCAGAGAAACTCCAAACGTGAGCCGCCAAGCACAC
>Ga0194119_10005050_pt1 | contig 19910 bp, 17 predicted proteins | sample TA2MahC100mmetaG_FD_148620 | JGI IMG/M metagenome (GOLD analysis project Ga0194119, IMG submission 148620) | Freshwater microbial communities from Lake Tanganyika, Tanzania - TA2015018 Mahale Deep Cast 100m | ecosystem: Environmental > Aquatic > Freshwater > Lake | place: Tanzania: Lake...
CCGATGCTCTTACCGATATCGAACTCAAGCACTTCTATCGCAGACTGGCCAAAGCCGAAGGGACTCATCAAGACCTCTTTATTAAGCTTGCTAGATTCTATTTCCCGGAAGATGTCATTCAAAAACGACTGACAGAATGGTTAGAAATCGAAGCCGAAGCCATACAATCGGTTCCCTACCGCTCTGCGCTTCACTAAATAGGTAAAAGTTTGAAAACCATTCTTAAATATCTCGAAACTTTCTCAGAGAAAGAAATTCCTCGTGGTCTCTATCGTCAGACTTTTTTTCCTAAAAAAACTAATGTTTATTTTCATTGTGCGGTCATTCCTCTTTATGGTGAGTCGCTGTGGTGTGAGCTAGGTCTACCTTCTTTGTTACAAGCCGCAGAAAAGGTGAACAAAAAAACTCTTCTTATCGCAGTTATTAACCGACATGAGCTTTCGAACGAGGAAATAAGAAAGCAAAATGAGAAAACCTTAAGTTACTTTGAGTCCTTTCCTAAAACTTTCTTTCCTGACTCCTCTTTGATTAAGCTCTATGAACTTTCGACTGAGGTTGATGTGCTGGTGCTCAACCACAACGACGAGCCAAATCTTTTCTCTTCCAAAGAAGGAGTGGGACGAGCGAGAAAGTTGGGTTGTGATATGGCATTGGCGCTCAGCACCACACCGTTATTATCAATTAGATATATCCACACCACCGATGGAGATGCAGTGGTTGACGAGGATTATTTTGAAATAGAAAAAACTTCCCAAACCGATGTGTTGCTTCATCCGTATACGCATATTGGAGATTATGAGCAGATGGCGGCGCTTAAACTCTATGAACAATCGCTCAGATATTATGTGGCGGGTCTAAAATATGCCAATTCTCCTTACGCTCATGAATCGCTAGGAAGTACCATCGCAATTACACCCGAATGCTATGCTGCGGTTAGAGGATTTCCGAAACGAAATGCGGCAGAAGATTTTTATCTCCTCAATAAGGCCGTTAAAGTAGGAACGCTTGAACAGGCAAACCAAGGGCTTGTAAAATTAATCGGAAGAATTAGCGACAGAGTCCCTTTTGGAACCGGCGTCGGAACCGAAAAGATATGGCAGAAGATGAAGGAAAATCGCCCCATCACTTTTTATCACCCGCAAACTTTTGTTCTGGTGAAAAATCTCATTTCGGTTTTGGAATCCTGGAGCCAAACCTCCGATTCACTTCCCGACAGAAAGCAGCTCACTCAGAGCATTCAAGGTGACGCTCCACTTGCGAACTTTGAGCGTCTCGAACCACTTCTAGATTCTTTAGGTTTTTTTCGAATTCTAGAGACAGCTAAACAACAACGAACAAATCCGCAAGCAATTTTAAAACATCTACATGAAAGCTGGGACGGTTTTAAGACCTTAAAATTCATCCATGGGATTAGAGATCATTTCCTGCCGGAAGTTTCAACTCTGCCTGCCTCTTACCAATATTTCTCAACTGCCGGGCATCTAAATGTCGTTTAAGTGAGGGTTGGATATCCCCACAGAAGGATCAAGATGTGACAAGTTTTCTTGGAGTTTTATTTGATAAATCATTCCATGGTCAAACGGCTAATAACTTGCGCACCGTAGACGAACTTCATGGCGGTTTGAACCTCTTAAAAAGTCTAATTAAAAGAAGCCGGTATAAAAAAAACCGTTAGGCCCTCAACTCGCCCGGGCCACCGACTGACGCAAAGGAAGAAGAATGGTAAAACAGGTGCCTTTTTGTAAGACACTCGAGACAGAGATGTCACCTTGGTGCTTTTGGATGAGTCCATAGGCTATACTTAATCCCAATCCAGTCCCCTCACCCACTTTCTTTGTTGTAAAAAAAGGATCAAAAATCTTGCTTAAATTTTCATTCGAAATACCCGGCCCATTATCCTCAATATCCATCCTGATTTTTTGATTTTCAATTCGAGTGCGGACCCAGATGTCCCCCTTACCTTGAATAGCCTGAGCAGCGTTCGAAAGCAAATTCACAAGGACCTGATTGAGTTGCTGCAAATTACACTCGACCTCTGGTATATCCCCAAATTCAAGATGTACCGTAATTCGGTTTTTAAATTGTGGAGCCAAAAGCTTGATCGTGCTCTGAATTCCCTCGTGGATATTCTCCATTCGTAACCCACCGGAATCCATCCTTGAGAAGGTTCTAAGACCCAGAACGATATCCCGAGTTCTTCGAGCTCCATCAATGCAACTCTTAGTCAGCTCCCCAATGTCGTTTAAGATAAAATCGATATCAAGGTCCTTTTCTTTCTTAACCCAGGATTCTTTTTCTGCGGATGGTAAACTATCCCTTAACTCGTGGTACTCCTCTACCAGCTTTCGGATCTTTTCAATGTAGGACTCCAGCGACTGCATATTGCTATGGATCGAGCCGATGGGATTATTCAGCTCGTGAGCTACCCCGGCCACAATCTGACCTAGCGAAATCATCTTGGCAGAATGAACCATCTGACTTTGAGCATTTTTGATCTCTTGATTGGCTTTTCTTAACTCTTCTACTTTTTGCTCAAGCGCTTTTTTGGCGGAAATCACATTCCTTCCCATGTCATTAAAAGCATGAATTAGGTACTGGATCTCGTAAGGAGATTCTAGGGTCGGAATTTCCTCGACTCTGCCGCTTTTGATTCGTTTCATTGCAAGAACCAGTTTTTCGACGGGTTCGACAATTCGATTAGAGAAAAAGAAGATCCAAACGGCAAAGGCCAGGACAACAAAAACTGTGACAAAGATAAGATTTCTTTTGAGCTCCGAAGTGATGGAATCCACCGAACTCATCGAGATAAATACGCCCAGATATCCCCATCTCTTGATCTTTCCAAAAACTCCAGGCATATCATAGAGAAAAACAGCAAATCGACCTTCTCCAAATCGGACAAAGACCGGAGATTTTGAGCCGCTCCAACCCCCAACCTCTGGGAGCCTAAAAACCTCTCTTGAAACCTCGGCCAACTCCTGCTTTGAAAGCGCAAAAGTCCCCGCCATTGATGCAAAATTCCGACTCAGCCACAACAAATCAACGCCTCGTTTTTGTTTTAACTCATTGAATTCTCTCGGTCCAAAAGTGATTTCCTCTTCTAAAATTCCAAAAACTTTATCACGATCCTTGATAAGAATTCTTGAAACAGTAACAAGACTTTGCTCTTCGGTCGCAAGATAACGATCCATTGTTTCAGTAAATGATTTGACTCTTCGAAGCCCCTCTTTTGAGATGTAGGGAACCTGGGGATCCAAAACAGCCTGACTTCTCTTGGTTAAAAACTTTCCTTCGACTGAAAAAAGTCTGGCCTTAATATTTCCTTTAAAACTATTTAGAACGGTATTGGCTCTTAGAAGATCGTTTTGTTGGATAGCTAAAATCAGTCCCTGAGTTCGAGCATGAGCCCTACCCTGTAATAAAAACTCTTTTTCACGATTTTCGATTTCTATAAGAACAGCTTCCCGTTCATTTTCCGCACGTCTTAATAAAGTTTCTTGATTACTTTTCTCAAAGGCTTTAGCTGCATAGAAACTAACCCCAATGGCCGGCAACAAAGCTACTGGAAAAAAATAGATCGCAAGTTGCGTCTTTAGCGATCGGGCACCTGGCCTAAGTTTGTGAATGATCTCTTTCATGGACTAAAAATAAACTAAGGCTCCTAATCCAGCGTAGGTTCCATTAGCTAATGTTGGGATTTTGAAAAGGGCTTGGATCTCAGCATAAAGAGCAATCCCTTGAGGATGCATGTATTGCACTCCGAGTGCAGGATAAAGCATCCAAACATTGAACCCTTGAGAATAATCATTTCCAGATAGAAACTTATTTTTTAAAACATTGGGACCAATATTTTTTTCACTCGTTCCATCGGTCCACCAACGGGCCAAACCTCCCCCAATGTAGGGGCTAACTTTTTCGCCAAGAAGGAAATATTTACCTTTTAGCATAAAAGTCGAATAATCAAGCCCGGTTCCAAGTCCTCCACTCACCGAGATTACTTCATTAAGATGAATGTCAATTTCTACGCCGAGAACCGATAGGGGTCCTGCAGCCGTGACCCCCACACCAAATCGTTTCCGCATTTTAAGGGCCTCTAACTGCGACTCTCCTCGCGCACAAATAGCACAAGACAAAAGGATAAACACCAAACTCAATCTAAAGTGTTTGTCATTCATACTCCGTTTATTCTCCCTCATGTTTCACTTTTAAAAAATTCGAGCCCGAACGCCTTCTTCTTGAAGAAATTTTTTGATAACTGGTTTATCTATCTGCTCAAGTCTTTCCACCAATTCGAAAAGCTGGTCGTAAAATTTTTGAGTTTCAGGATTTTTCATTCTTTTAGTCATCTCACGTATGTCTCCGGTTACCGAATTTAGATTGTCGATCAGACTAATAACCTTATCTCGATCCCGACCTTTAAGAAGTTTATTGGCGTCCGTGATTAACTCCCTCATCCCCTCCAAAAATTCAGTCAAAGATTTTTCATTTTGGTCCATGAAATCCATAATTCGACCAAAAACTCCATACCCCTGGGAGAGAAGTTGATCGATTCTTGGAGGATCCACGCCCCGGATGGTCGCCCCATGACTTAAAACGGTAGAGCTCGAACTTCCCGGACTGATTTCGATATACTTCTCACCAATAATGCCAGCCATATTCACATAAAAGCGGGAGTCTTCGCGAACAGAGGGAACAGCTTTTACCGATATATCTAAGGTGAGCTTTAAGCTAATGCGTTCCTGCTGACTTTGCGGAGTCTCAGGAAGAAACTCGATCTTTGAAACCTTTCCCACCTTCACCCCGGACACTCTCACCGGAGAACCAACTTCAATTCCACCTGCAAAATTATAAAGAACATAAAACCGAGAATGGCTTTGCAGAGGGCCTATAGCTCCCATAAGCCATGCAAAAATCCCAAGCAGTACAATAACCGATAAAAATAAAACTCCAACCCAAAACTCTTTTGACAGACTTTTAGCGTTCGATGGCATAGCAATCGCTACTTTCTAAGATGTTTTTCTTTTTGTAATGAATAAATTAAAAAGGCAGATTTTTTTAAGCCGATTCAGGCTGTTAAGATCATTATATCGCGTAGAATAAATAGGTTAAAATAAAATCGGCGATGATGATGACAAGACTCGTTCTCACGACCGACTGAGTCGCAGCTTCTCCCACTGCGGCACTGCCTAGTCCGCATCGAAATCCATGAAACGATGCGATAAGCGGAATAAGACTTCCAAACACGACGGCCTTAATTAAGCAGCGAATCACATCGGGAAATTTCACAAAAAAGAAGACGGTATTAAAATACTCTCCTGAACTCGACCCTAGCCTCTGTACCGCTAAGAATGCACCACCCCACAAAGCCACTGCTATCGAAATTACGGTCAAAGTCAAAGCTGCAAACACGGACCCCAATAATCGGGGAATCACCAAATAATCGATCGGATCAATAGAAAGCATTTTCATGGCATCCAACTGCTCGGTCACTTTCATGCTACCAATTTCAGCTGCGATTCCCGCTCCTATTCGAGAGGTTAAAAGCAAACAGGTAATCACAGGCCCAAGCTCGCGCACCATGAGTACCGCTGAAAACGCAGGAACTAAAGCATCGTGCTTTAAGACCAATCGCATGTGAAAGGCCAATTCAAGAACCATCATGATCCCAACAAACCCAAGAGAAATAAAAACAATGGGAACACTCTGAACTCCCAAAAGGTACATCTGCTCTAAAGTTTCTCGAATTCTAAATCTGTAATTCAAATTCATAATTAGAAATACCCCACTTGAAGAACATCCTGTAAAAGGCTTGAAAGCATCGAGAGAAAAAAGTCGACAAAAATAATAAGGATAAGATTGGTTACAGCACAGCTCTGGACTGCAACCCCGACCCCAACTGCTCCACCGTGAGCCTTGTAACCTTTGTAACAAGAGACGATCGCAATTAAGAGCCCAAAAATAAAACTTTTAATAATACTAAGTCCTAAACTCCAACCTGTCACAATCCTGGGAATATTCTGAATATAACTAAGTGGGTTGACCCCGATGAATTGAGAAAAAACAACACCACCAAGAATAGTCACCATCAGTCCAACAATTAATAAAAGAAAACTTGAGATCACAACAGCCCAGGCTCTTGGCAAAATAATATATTCGACCGGATCAGCCCCTAACAGTCTGATGGCATTAAGCTGTTCGGTCACTTCCATCGTTCCTAGCTCTGCCGAAGTATAAGCCCCAACCTTCCCAGAAAGGAGAAAAGCAATCAACACCGGGCCGACATTTCTAAGCGTGGTCGATGTCGAGAGCCCCCCCAGAAAAGCCTCGGCTCCAAAATCTTTCAATTGCACATCGATCTGGAGAGCCATGATAGCGCCCACAAACAACCCAGCAGTAACAGTCATTCCTAAAGATTTAACCCCAACCTGAAAAATTTGTTCCAACACCGCATGCCAATTAGTCTTGCCTTGACAGGAAAGCTTCAAACACCGACAGGCGAATAAGATCATGTCACCTAATGTTTTAACAGATTGAATGAAAGGGTTCATCTCAAAGCCCCAACTGAAACTCGCGAGCTAAGGGCACCGTCGAGTTTTTAAAGTTTTCAGGTTTATCATCAAAAACAACTCTACCATGTTCTAAAAGCACAATTCGCTTTCCCACTTCCAAAGCACTTTTGATGTCATGGGATACGACAACAGTGGTCACTTTAAGTTGAGTCGAAAGTTCTATTATCAGCCGGTTGATTCCTTGTATAGCGATGGGATCCATTCCGGTGGTGGGTTCGTCAAATAAAAGATAATTAGGTTCTACAGCGAGAGCCCGCGCAATACTCACTCGCTTCTGGGCTCCGAAACTAAGCTCCGTAGGATAACGCTCCAATACGGCTTCGGAGAGGCCGGTGATAGCCAACTTGTCTTTGACAAGCCGGCTTAAATTCTCTTCTGAAAACTTAAGCCCACGAGCTCGCAAACCAAAACAAATGTTCTCAAAAACATTCACAGAGTCTAATAGGGCTGAAAACTGAAATACTAAACCACACCCTTTTCTAACTTGAGAGAGAGTTTCTTGACTTGTAGGATCGACTTTGAGTCCTCCCACCGTAATGCTTCCACAATCAATTTCGATGAGTCCCACAATCGCTTTAAGTAAAACCGACTTACCAACTCCCGATTTTCCCAAAATAAATACACACTCCCCTTTCTCTATACTGAGTGAAACATTATCTAAAACCTTTCTTTCATTAAAAGACTTTGTGACTTTTTCTATTTGGATCATTCGTAATCTCTCATCGCAAGTGGACCATTAGCTAACCCTCGAACAAATTGGTAGATGACCGGCTGATTAGACTCGCGCAAGGCTTGAGCAGAAAAAGTTCCCAATAGGTTACCCTGATACAAAAATGCAATTTTCGCCCCATATTGCTGACTCACCCGAATTGCAAGATCGAGATCACTTGTCGCAATTAATGTTGCTGTTCCTTTTCCTTGGTGAACTTGCAGGATAAGATCCATAATATGGTTTGAAGTAATAGGATCTAGGCCAGCCGTCGGGTCATCATACAAAATAGCTTCCGGTTGCAAAATAAGCGCACGGGCGATTCCCAATCTTTTTTGCATTCCGCCGCTTATTTCATGTGGGAACTTAGATTCACTACCCACAATTTCAACCTGTAACAGAACCCTTTGAACTAAATCTAAACTTTCTTGAAATGATAACGCCTTAAGTTCTCTTAAAGGAAAGAGTAAGTTTTCCAAAACGGTCATGGAATCAAAAAGACCACTGCGTTGGAATGTCATTGCAATCCTAGATAAAACCAAACGACGATTCCTGTTAGAAATTTGATTTAAAGAAGCTCCTTGTACGACCACCTCTCCGCTTTGAGGTTTTAAAAGTCCGGATAAAATTTTAAGTAATGTGGTTTTTCCCTGCCCTCCCGGACCAATCACAATGATGACCTCGCTTCGATTAAGTTTCAAAGTCAGATCTTGAATCACAGGTTTTAATGCGCCATGATATGCAAATTGAATCCGGTCACAGCTTAGAACTTCCTTTTCGTTTCCGATATCCCTCATGATAGAATTATTCTACCAAAATCCGATGAAAAAAATCGCTGACAATTTAATCTGGATTATAGGTCAAGGGGGATTATTGGGCTCGGCCTTGTCCCAGCAGCTCTCCCTTCAAACAACACCTTGGACTTTGTGGTCGCAACCCTTAAAATTTGATTGGAAAAATAATTTCACTTTAATCAATCAATTTAAACATTCGTTGGCTGAATTCGAAAAAGCTACCGCTTCTTTTCAAGGTTGGACTATCCTTTGGTGTGCTGGAGCCGGTGTTATAGGCTCAAAAGAAAATGCCTTAAACCAAGAAACGCAAAATTTTTCTAGTTTTCTTGCGCTTTTGGATGAGTTTTTTACTACCAATTCCAAAAAAGGAACCTTTTTTTTAGCAAGTTCGGCGGGAGGCATTTGGGCCGGAACCAAATCTTTTCCCATTACTGAGTTTTCTTCTCCATTCCCTATCTCCGAATATGGTCATCAAAAATTGGCTCAAGAAGACGCCTTGAAAGAACTAGCTCAGAGACACCCCAACTTACAAATTCTGATTGGTCGAATTTCCAATCTTTACGGCCCTGGACAAAATCTTGAAAAACCCCAAGGACTACTTTCCCAACTTTGCCGAAGCGCTCTTCTTCAAGTTCCTATGAATGTTTTTGTCTCGCTTAATACCACTAGAGATTATATTCACACCGCTGATGCAGCTGAAATGATTCTTAGATCCCTCAAACAAATTGGGGAAAAACATTCTTCCCAAAACTGCACAACAAAAATTATCTGCTCCGAGGAAGAGTGTTCGATCTCTCAAATTTTAAGTTATCTAAAACACCTCACTTCCCATCCCCCGCTGATCTCTCACCCTGAAAACCTAATTGCCTCCCAACAGCCGAAGGAACTGATCTTTCGCTCGGAGTGCCTAGTTTCCAGCTTCAAGTGCCGACCTCTTTTTGAAGGTCTTAATGAACTCTTATGCGCGCAGGAAAAACAACTCCAATTAGGAGCATTGCCATTTCCACAAGCGGTTTGAATTTAAAAGCATTATTTCTAAAAGGATCTCAAATGAAACTCATCAACAATACTTGCATTATCGCAGTAGGAACTCTCTTTTTGTCGCTAATCGCAAAAGCTCAAAAGCCGCCTGTAATTCACGAAGAAGTAGAAAGAGATTTTCACCCGGCCTATACGGCACTAGCCACCGGAACCTTGGCGCAACGGCACATCACAGCTCGGAAAGCAGAGAGATACCCTTGGCCGGTAGCTATCAAATCTATCGGCCATACAATGGCAAGCTACCAAAGATACGGAGGGGTTTCAGGAGCCTATTTTCATCACGGATTAGACATTCGTGCAGATGCGGGTAGCGATGTCCTAGCCTCAGCCGGCGGACAGATCGTCAACATAGAGAATTATATGCCGGGCGATGACGCCTATTGGGAAGTCGCCATAATCGACAAAGACGGATTTATTTGGCAGTACCATCACATCGAACGGGACTCAATTCCACAATCTATTTTTGAAGCCTACGAAACAAAAACCCCTATACCTGCGGGAACTAAGCTAGGAGAAGTCTATTACTGGTCAGTTGTCACTTTTGGAGAACGATATCATCATATCCATCTCAATATTTTAGGTAAAGACAGTGCCTACTTAAATCCTTTTGATTTTTTAGACTTACTTCCAGATGCCTCAAGTCCTGAGATCTCTAAAGTCTACTTAGTGAGAGACGGGACTTCAGTTTCTGGGAACACAATTAGCTCTGGAACTTACACTATTGGAGCGGAAATCAAAGACTTTATTCTAAGTGATGTTTTCGTTTTACCCCCCAATGAAATCAAAGTTTCACTCAATGGAACCACACCCTTTACCGTTTGGAAATTTGATTCCCTACCAGGGGGAGCGGACAATGAAAAATATGTTAATGAATTCTATTTACCTAGGCTTGCTTGTGGAGATTACAGCTGCCGAAAGCCAGTAATCAATTTGGGGTTTCGTAAAAAGGCAGGACAACCATTTCCTCTAACCCCTGGGGCTCATGAAATCGAAATCATCGTCTCAGATTATAGCGGCAATGAAGCACGAAGATCTTTTCGCTGGAATGTCGAATGATTTTTATCTAAAAATTCTCGGCACCAAACTTCGATACTCACAAGTGAGAACATAACAAAAGAGGCATCAATATATCCTCTTCTATCTTTTTCAATCAATTCTTTTACAGCTTTGGGATTAAAAAGACCTCGTTGCTTTAACGAAGACTCTGAGAGAGTTTCCTCAATCAGACCTTTTAGCTCTTTATTCATCCAGTGCCGAATCGGAAGACCAAAACCCTGTTTTTTTCGATTTAAAATCTCTTCAGGAACGAGCCCTTTAACCGCCTCTTTAAAAATGAATTTAGTCTCAAATCGTTTCATTTTTAGGCAGCTTGGAATTTTAGCGACAAAATCAACCACCTCTCTATCAATAAGAGGGACGCGAACTTCAACCCCTTGCGACATGCTCATTTTATCCACATAGTTAAGATTGTGATCGGCCAGAAAGTGTTTAGTTTCAAGATAAAGCATTCGATTTAAGATATCTTTTTCTTGTTCATGTCGGTCTAAAGAACGATGAAACGGTTCCAAAACAGAATGGGGTAGTTTTAAAGCTTTAAACCTATCGCCCAAAAGCGGAGAAATTGCCCCAGGGAATTGGCACATAAAATAGCTAGAAAGTCTAGAATCGAGATCCCACTCTAGACTTTGAAAAACCTTGAACGCTTTTCTTAATTTCGAGTTTTTCATCAGAGTTGAATGGCCCGACTTAACTCCAAAAAGTTGCGAGGCCTTTCCGACACCTCGCAGACTAAAATCGGGAAACCACTGCCAGATCTTTTCTAATTGAACTGCGACATGACGAGGATATCCTGAAAAAATATCATCACCGCCAGCACCTGAAAGTAGAACCTTAATTCCCATCTCTCTTGCTTTTTTGGAAATGAGAAGAGTGTTAATCGCTGAAGGATCAGCTTGGGGTTCATCTAAATGAAAAATAACCTGTGCCAAAGAGCTAAAATCTTTTGGAGTTACCTCTACGATCGTCAAGGGAAAACCAAACTGATCTGCAACTCTTTTGGCGTAATACAGATCATTCTTTTTGATGCCTTCTTTGTTCTCATGCCCGATGGTGAAACATTGAAATTTCTGCGAGGGTTTGGCCTTTTTCATCATGGCAACCACGCTAGTCGAATCTAAGCCACCCGATAAAAAAGCCCCAACCGATACATCTGATATTAGTTGTCTCTTAGCGGCGCTTTCAAGAACTTCTCTTAAGTTTTCAGTAATCTCACTTTGAGAGCCTGTTTGAATAGTCTGCCCGTAAGGAATATCGTAAAAATAGTCCTTAGAGTTTACAACTCCATCTCTCACCAAAAGCCACTGACCGGGTTCAACCTTTTTTATATTGATAAAAGGAGAATGGGGAGCTGGCGAATAGAGATAGGTCATGAGGAAAAGCAGACTTTTTAAATCCAACTCTTTGGAAACTTCACTTGCACATAAAAGAGCTTTAATTTCAGATCCAAAAAGAAAGCCTGAGGTCGTTTCCGCATAATAGAGGGGTTTGACCCCAAGTCCATCTCGGTAAATTAATAAGTCTCCCGATTTTATGCCCCCTTTTTGTCCTGAGTCCCTACCGTCGTAGAGTGCGAAAGCAAAAATTCCGTTCAGTTTTGAAAAAGCCTCTGCGCCGTACTCGGCATAGAGGTGCAATATCACTTCGGTATCTGTGCGGCTAAAAAACTGGTGCCCTTTGTCTTCTAAATCTCTACGAAGTTCAGGAAAATTGTAAATTTCACCATTATAAGTAATCCATAATCCATGGCCTTTGAATTTTGAAGTAGCGGATTCCCGTTCAAGAGACATAGGCTGAGCTCCGGCAGAACTTAAATCTAAAATAGATAATCTTCTATGGGCTAACCCAACACGTTTTTTTGAACGAGGAAAGAGAACCCTCCCCTGTCCATCTGGCCCTCGGTGGGATAGACTTTCTCCCATCCGATCCAACAAATCGGAATCAAAATCTCCAAAAAATCCGGCAATCCCACACATGCAGAGTTCCTATCAATTTGACTAGCCAAATTAAAAAACAACTCCTAGTATTGTAGCACGATGAAAGCATTTGACACGGCCCTTCCCGAAGTAAAGATTTTTGAACCCAGGGTCTTTTCTGACTCGAGGGGCTATTTTTTTGAAACCTGGAATGCCAGCCGATACGCCGACTTCGGCATTCCCGATCGGTTTGTGCAGGATAACATTTCTTACTCGACCCAAAATGTTGTTCGAGGTTTACACTTTCAAGATCCCAACTCACAAGGAAAATTAATTTCCGTTTTGAACGGAGAAGTTTTTGATGTGGCCGTAGACATTCGTCCCGACTCACCTAACTTTAAAAAATGGGTAGGCGTCACTTTATCCGCTGAAAATCACCGCCAACTTTGGATCCCTGTGGGCTTTGCCCATGGTTTTGCAGTTCTAAGCTCCTCGACTCTTGTTTCCTACAAGACAACAGCTCACTACTCTCCCGAGGACGAACAAACACTCATTTGGAACGACCCGGAAATTGGAATTTCCTGGCCCATAAAAAATCCGATCGTTTCACAAAAGGATAGACAAGGACTCACTCTGAGAGAGATTTCTTTGGACAAATTGCCTAAAGAATAGACAACCACCTTTTTCTTAAAAAACAAGCCCTATAAGTTATTAAATTAATTTGTTTTTATTAGAGCCCACTTCACTTCACCTTTTTGAAGAAACTTAGTAAAATTAAAAGATGAAAATAGCGTTTAAACCTTTGGCCCTAATTCCTCCCCTCGTGCTGGCCACCTTAGTCAATCCACATGTTTTGGCTTACAGGGCAAGTACTACTTCAGTTTCCAATAACAAAACGGAAGTTTCTACCCGACCTCTCGTTCGGGCTTTTTCTATTGTGCCCCTGCCAACGGCTGCCCCCAGTTCCAGGGCTGTTTCAAGGGTCGACAAGCTCTCTCAGTCTTCGGTCCCTCTTCCATTAAATTTTATTAATGTTTTTGTTCTGACAGCCGGGGATCAAGAAGTAATCGAAAAAATATCTCAATTTGTCTATGGGATCAATGAAGTCGCCCTCAAAAACCAATCTTACGAAGGCCAAACAAGTTCTGGGAAACTATTGCTCAGCCTTAAAATTTTAGCCTATGTTTTAGAGAACGGCCCCACACCAGAATATCAGGCATTAGGAATTCCGAGCGACAAAAGCTCCAACATCTCCAATCCTGAAGAAAAACTTACGATAAGTTCAGCCCTAGCCCAAGCGACAGCGGATTGGAATTCCCTTTCGAAACAAATTTATGTCGAACAGCCCGAATTGTTGGAAAGCCCAACCCCTTTTTTGGTGTTTGTTAGGAAAAATTTGCTTTATTTAAATAGTGCTCAGAAAAAGTTTTGCTCCGCAGGTTCCTGTTAGACCTGCTAAACTAGCTCTATGATCCTACTATTTAAGAATGGACTTCCTGTTTATTTCTTGTTTGTGTTTTCGATGGTTCCGGCTAGCTACGCAAAAATAACTTTCAAAACAGCATCAAAAGCTAATTTGCTGGAAGAGGCACCCGCAAATGATACTGAGCGCAATCAATACTATAGAAAGAAGTTAAAAAAAGACTGGCTTATTCCTATGCCCAAAGGAGAATACGAGCGATTAAGCCGTCGATTTAAAGGGCTTTCGATGTTTGATGCCGATGATCGCCCCTGGGTCGTACCTGGCGTTACTTTAGTCTCCCCTACCGGCTTCAGTGCGAAATGGGGGGATATCTTCGGTGGATTCGGAGTCACCAACAGAGGGCGTTATACCAATAATCCGGATGGAGTTGTCGTTGTAGGTGCCGGTTTCGGCGACCCAGTTTCATGGTTAGGTTTTGAACTTTCATTGACATTTCTTAACGTAAAAAAATTTTTTAGATCGGGGCTTGGTATCTCTGCGAAAATGAGCCACACATTTGCCGATACGACCTCTATAGCTATCGGTGCATACGATTTTCTACAGTTCCCCCCAAACGCTTCAGATACAGGAAATAGTACCTATTTGTCAGTTTCTCGTACTTGGCAACTGAAGAATAACCCTTCTGAGGCTTTTAGTCTTCTTGTTGGAACTCTAGGGTTGGGCAATGGACAATTTAAAACAGATGAACAACTATTAAATGATATTGAAGCTATTGGCATCTTTAGCTCCTTGAGTTTAAGAATTGTTCCCCCCCTAAATATGATTGTTAATTGGGACCAAAATCTTCATCTGGGATTTTCGGTTTCACCCTTTAGGCGTTTTCCCTTAATCTTCACCGCAGGGGGACTGGATTTTCTCAATCGAAACGCATCACAAGGGGTCAGACTTCTTTTCGGAATTTCTTATTCCGACTCAGTCTTCTCACAAACCTTCCCCGTTGGCTGGTTTAGAGGCAATAGAATCTGATAAGACTCTGTCTGTTTGAATTTCTTTTATCTTGTAACTAATTAAATATTGAAACCAAAGAGCTTGAAAAAAATGATAACCGGCCCCTTGCCAACCGTCTAAAAATCCCCCACGAAGAATATACCGATAAAAAAAGTAAACCCACGGTCGAATAAAAAGAGGAAGGTTATTCCAAATTCTAAAATAGATCCAACGTTTTAAGAAAGGTAAATCTGTTCTGGAGGAGGTCCTCTTAATTTCTTTCAAATACTCCAACGCCTCTAATTCAGCATATTTAAGGTGTTTCATATGCCATCTGTCGATTCCGTTGAGATCTTCGTGAATTAAATCAGTCCTTAAAACCCCTGTTTCACCTTCGACCTCCAACTTTTCATTAATCGCTCGCTCACCCCATTTAGCAAACTTAACTCTCACCAGCCGTAAAATTCGCGTTCCATAGTATCCCCTTCGAATCCAGCGACGTTGCAAAAAAACTTTACGACAAACATAATACCCATTTTCACGAGGCCTAGAATCCAAAACCGCTACAATTTCACGACTTAAATCAACAGAGACCTTTTCATCCGCGTCAAGAAACAAAACCCATTCGGTTTGAATTTGCGTTTTTCTTAAAGCAAAGTTTCTCTGATCACTGTAATTCTTAAATACATTTTTAATAACTCGAGCCCCTAACTCTTGTGCGATATCAACAGTTCGATCAGTACTAAATGAATCCACCAACACTATTTCTTTCGCAATCTTTTTAACGCTAGTTAAGCAAGCACTAATATTTTTTTCTTCATTTAAGGTCAAAACAATAACGGTCAGATCAAGTGCCATAATCAGTTTTTAAAATTTAATGTGAGTGCCCTTTTCTGTGATTGCTTGCCAATCCGCTTAGATAAAGACTTTCGATTACTTCCATTAACTTCTTAACAACAAACAAAAATGGAATGGTTCTAACAGCAACTAAACAGCAACCAAGAACTCCAACTTCAGAGATATTGTGATGCAAGGCCAAAATCAACCACATTGACCAAAAGCGGTTGGGGCCCCGAACATCAATTAAGGACAAACCTATTCGAATCGATAAAAAAACGATAAAAACTATCCACACTACCCCCCAAAATCCATCAATAGCAAAAGCTTCGGCAAAACTTCCAAAGGAAATTCCTGTTACGTCATCGTCATCGCTTATCATTCCTATTTTTCGGGCCATTACCGAACCCTTGACTGTATCTAAAAACAGCCATTTCCCAGTCAGGGATCTCGGTAACAGATAAATTTGAGACCAGAAAAAACTGTAACCTTCTTTTTCGTTATTATTATAATAGTGAATAAGTTTATCGGCCGCAGAAATCAACGAAAATCGCTCGATTAGTAGAGTAGACTCACTGGTGTACAAACTTTCGCCGCTGTACCGTTGGATAGTTTGTTCCCTAAGACGTCTTAGGTATTGGGAATACCCTTCAAATGAACTAAAGTTTTCCTTAAGATAATTACCTAAGCTTTCCACTTTAACGCCTAATGTCTGGTCTCTTTTTATATAATTACGCCCATCATCCGATAGGGGGGTAAAAACAAACACCATGAGCAGACCGATAAAAGCAATAGTCGCAATAGATTTTATTCCTATCTTAATTTTTTGAAATATCGCAACCACCAAAACAGCAAATAAAGGCTCGAACATCCCTTGTTTACTAGTTCCCAACACTCCCAAAGCAAAAAGAACTGATAGAATCACCACCGATCTAATATTAAATAATTTTTTTCCTTTAGTTTCCCATGCCGTTCTGTTCAATTCAGCTATCAGAGCTAGTATTCCTAGTCCCCCAAGATAACTTAGAGCATTCAGTAACGGAGCTAAAATTAAGCTGAAGCTGTCTCGTTTTGACGTATAAAAATTTAGAATTAAAGACCCAACAAATAACCATTCCACTAATCGGGGAGAAAAGTAAAAAGAATCCTCTTTCACGATCGGATATCTTTCAAATCTAAAGTACCTATCCACAAGAGTCACAAGAACAATCATGCCCATTCCCAATACATAGACTTGAGAAGTCACTTCAGGGCTTGATAGACCTTGATCCGCCGGCTGCCACGAAAACATTTTAAACCACTGAGATATAATAACCTGCCTCAGTGATAAAAGACCTATCAACCAACCAAAGACTGTTGTCCCCCCCCCCGAAAAGTTAAATGCCATTCCACATAACAGGTGAAACATTAAAATGTTGGAAGCGAACGCTACCGATGTCCCTTGAATTATTTGGGCTAAAAAAACAGCAAAACTGTAAACTCCCAAACTCACCCAAGAGATTGAGGAGATAGGTTTCAGTTGAATTTGCATGAAAACCTAGTTTCTTTTTAATTGCTGAATTATCACAATACTTGAAACGACAAGCCCAAGAAGAGAAGAAACAAAACCCACCCCCTGTAGGGTGTTAGATGAAATCAACGGCTCCTGGGGTGTCACCAATACGATGTCATTGGCCTCGAGATTTATAGGTTTGCTTGAGGCTCGTTCTTGAACTAACTGTTTCAAATTAATATTGATCGTTCGTTCGGTCTCACCACTTCTTCGCTTGATAGTGACATCCTCCAAGTTCGCATCCGCCCGAGTTCCTCCAGCCAAAGAAAGAAGTCTTACGATATCGGTTTGTTTGGGAATGTGATAAACACCCGGTCGCCCTACCGCTCCCAATAAGTTGATCGGCACAAGAATTTCTCCTTGATAGACTTCAGAATAATACTCATCTGCTCTAGTGTATTTGCTTGTCTTTAAAATATCCTCTGTGAGGGAAGGAGAAACTGCTCGGATTCTTTCAGGGCAAAAGGTAACAAGAAGTGTCAAATAACAAATTAATGTAATTTGCGACACACTCTGAAACACCGCAGTATTCTTCATCATAGAAAGCCTCTGGAAGTATTGAGTTGATGATTATTATTAAAGAAGTTTACGTCTCTACGAAGGAAGCGAAGCCATTTAATCTCGTAACCGGCTACCTCGAATAGTATTTATTCAAAAGGCAAACGTATTCTTTAATTCTATCAAGCGGCTAAACTATGTAAAGATTTAAGATTGTTTGTCTCTAAGCCGAAAAGTCTATATGGATTCCGCCAAAACCTACCGTTCCAACCAAGATTCACACTCTTCTCATGGGGCGAGCTCACAGACTCACCAACCTATTGAAGTCGTTCTAAATAACTTTTTTGCCCTTTTAAAACGACACAAACTAATAATTTTACTTCCTGTGATCCTCGCTGAGGCCCTTGCCATTCATCATTATGTAACAAATAAATCCTACCGCGTTGTGGCCCAACTCTTAGTTCAAAAAGCGGATAATAGTTCTTTGCAGGCGCTATCATTGGATTTGGGAGCCTCCCGATCACAGCTGTTAAATCAAAACTTTAACAAAGATAATTATTTGGAAAGTATTCTTCTCTATTTGGGCTCTCGAGATTACTATAATGAAGCTGCTCAAAACATTTTACAAACTGAATCAGGGAAAAAACTCTTTGAAAAACTACAGCGCCTACAAAGTAATAATTTTGATTTTTTCGAAAAAATGCTCCCCTTTGCTTTTAAAGCCCAAAAACAAAAAGACTTATCTCCTAAGACCTTTGGCTCTGCTTTAAGGTCAATCACCAAGTATGACAAAATAGGAACTAATCACTTCTTTGTCGCTGTCACAACCTCTTCTCCGCAATTATCTTCAGAAATAGCACAAACAATGGCTGAACAGGCCCAGATATTCATCACAAAAAAAGACCTCAGACAACTTGAAGAGGGGAAAAATTATATCGTTGGCAAACTCGATGAGTTATCTGAAGACTTTGATAACATCGAAAAAGAAATGCTCCTTGTTAAAAGAAAAACTGGAAAAACCAATCTAAAGAAGCCTGGATTTTATCAAGAAAGCTCAGATGTTCGTCACATCACCACCGAACTCGAACAGAACATTATCAAATTGGAACAGAACGAAAAGCTAATTCGATCCATTACGAAAAACCTAAAAAAACAAAGCTCGTTAATCAATTCCAATGAAGCAGATTTTAGTACTCTCTCTATTATTAAACGTCAGTTAGTAGCTCTTGAGGCCCGCAAAAAGGGGTTGATTGCAGAAGGGATGTCCGAAGAATCCGCCCAAGTTTTATCTCTAAATGATGAAATTGAAAAAACACGCTCCCAGCTCCCTAAAAAGTTACAAAAAGGTCCAGTCCCTGCACGGGACGAATCTGTTGAATTCATTGAAGACAATGTTAATCCGGAACTTCGCTTATCCGAATTGCGAAAGGAAAACTGGTTAATCAAAGCAAGAATTAATGCCGCACAAAAACTGGTAAGAGCAGAGCAACTCGTTCGAGAATCTCTTCCCGAAGAAGAACAAAAATATTACGCATTAAATAAGCGATTAGAAATGAAATATGTTCTTTTTGCCGATTTATCTAAACAGCTTTTTAATATCGATGTCAGCAGAATTTCCATTCAAAATCGCATTCTGCCGCTTGAGAAGTCTAGTTTAGAATCTGCAAAAAGGAGTCCGACTCTATTTCCATTAATCCCAATGACCTTTATCCTTTCACTGGTTTTTGCAGCCCTGTTAGCTACTGTGATAGAGAACTTTGATCCTGTTATTGTTACAGTTAAGGATTTTCCTGGTTTTAACTTTGTCTCTTTAGGAACAATACCGCTCTTAAAAGAGAGTAAACAACGAATTTGGATGAAATCTTCGGAGAGCAAAAAAACACTGCTTTTCCGTCATCATCTAGATCTGCCCGAGATTATTCCCTTCAAAAGGATTCGTACTCGTTTGCTCCATTTGGAGAAAAATCTAGTCACAAAGCCACAAATTATTTCCATTCATAGCACCCAACCTGGAGATGGGAAAAGTTTTATCACAGGCAACCTAGCCGCTTCTTTGGCCAGTTTAAACAACAAGCGAGTTCTTATTATTGACAGCGACCTGAAGCGCAGAGCTCTCAGTAAAGAGTATGCCCCTAAAAACACTCTGGGTCTTTCAAGCTTCTTAGAACAATCAAAACTTAAGACAGTTGAGGACCTCTTAGTTAAAAATTTACAGTTAAATCTGGATCTTCTTCCCGCAGGCCCTCCTGCGATCCAATCATCTGAACTTCTCAACAGCCCAAAATTTTCTGAAATGTTGAATCATTTACGTACTCAATACGACTATATTTTAATCGATAACGCCCCGTTCATGGCGTTACCAGATTCTGAAATTATAGCCAGTTATTCCGATCTGGTTGTTATCGTAACTTCCGCTAACAAAACCAAAACTAACGATGTCTCAATCATGATGGACCATTTTTTTCAATTGGGTAATAAAACCCTCTGTTTATTACTCAATAGAACGAATTCAAAATCTCAGCTATATT
>Ga0194119_10005074_pt1 | contig 19858 bp, 11 predicted proteins | sample TA2MahC100mmetaG_FD_148620 | JGI IMG/M metagenome (GOLD analysis project Ga0194119, IMG submission 148620) | Freshwater microbial communities from Lake Tanganyika, Tanzania - TA2015018 Mahale Deep Cast 100m | ecosystem: Environmental > Aquatic > Freshwater > Lake | place: Tanzania: Lake...
CAACTCGACTTTTGGCTGTGTCTTGGGCAACTCGACTTTCGGCTGTGCCTTGGGCAACTCGACTTTCGGCTGTGCCTTGGGCAACTCGACTTTCGGCTGTGCCTTGGGCAACTCGACTTTCGGCTGTGCCTTGGGCGACTCCACTTTCGGCTGTGCCTTGGGCAACTCCACTTTCGGCTGTGTCTTGGGAGATTCAACGCGTGGTGTGGACTTGGGCTCACCCGGTTTCGTTTTCGAGTCTGACGGATTCTGCCCGCCAATCGGCTGGGCTGTTTGGGGACGAGCGATTTTGGAACGCTCGACTTTGGGAAGATCCTTGAAATCAATCGCCGGCGGGACGGCAATTTGCGCGGGAGTCTTTGGTGCATCGGCAGCCAATTTTCCGGTAGTCACCGTGGCCTTGGGGAGTTTCATTGATCCCCTTCGCGTTGGCCGCTGGTCAGGCCCGCTCTTGTCACCCTGATCTGCCACCTTTTTTCCCGGTTCATCCGATTTGAGCTTCACCGTTGAATCCAGCGTCTTAACGGGTTCGACAGGCTTTTCTTTTTCAGTGTTTGGCGGATCAACTTTTAAGCCCTCCGTCTTTTTGTCTGTGAGATCCGCAGATCGTCCACCTTTGCCGAGATCCTTCTGATCGCCTCGATCGGAATCGAGCTTCGCAAACTTTTCCAACTTGGCTCGTTCGCGAGTCAATTCGCGCAGTTGCTTTGATTCACGAAACTGCAATTGCTTGTGATCTTGAGTGACGGGCTTCAATACGACGGACCGATCGCTCTGCGTCGCTGCCGTCGCCAGCGCTACACCCAGCATTGACTGCTGACCGATCTGCGCTTGTTTGCTGCCAAGCTGACCGGCGAACTGTTGCTGATCTTGAAACGTCCGCCGAGGACGCTCATCGATATGGCTGTCGTAGTGCGAATGCCAATACGACATCCGCGCCGCGTAGTCGAAGTGATCGTGATGTCGATAATGCACGTTGTAGTGTGTCAGCAACGGATCCCAACGACCTGCACGTGAATGCCAACGTGACCAAGGACTCAGCCCTAAAGTGACGTAATTGGGACCGTAGTAATCGCCGAAATAGTAGTGCGAATATCGCGGCCGAACCCAGAAGTGAACCAACAGCGGCGTGCTCTCGATCGCGCACCACGGCGAGTAGTAATGCGTGGCGTACCAGTTGTTGCTTCGGAAATAGACGGGCGCGAACAGTTGACCGCGTGTTCCGATTCGATAGTCCCAGTATCCGGCGACGAACAAGCAACCGCTGGGGGTCCAGATCCAATGAGCGGGTACCCAAACCCAATTCTCCTGATACGGATGCCAATAACCTGGTCGCCAGCGATAGCCGACGTCGGACCACATCCAGCATCCCGGAACCCAAAAGTAGCTGTCGTTGGGAGGCGGCGTGTTCGGCCCGGCCTCCAAAGATTCGGGCGGCGTGACACGGTACGCCAACTCGTCTTGTTGGTCTGGAACCCACAGACCAGAAACCCACTGCCAGTCGCCGTCGGCATCCGCGTCCACCCAATAGCCAGGAATCCAACGCAGCCCCGGCGGAAGCTTGCGCCAGATACCACTGACCCACAGAAAATGATCGCGGTCGTCATCCCAGGCCCAATACCCAGAAATCCAGACCACGTCGTCACCCGCAGGTTTGAAATCCGGAGGAACTTCCGCGATGTCTTCAGGTGGCTTCCGAGGAACGATGAGTCCTGCCTCCGGATCATTCGCGAGCGGTTCGGCAAACGCTTCGTGAACGGGGCCACGCGTCAAGACTTCGACGTCATTTTGCGGCAATGCCTCGCGCGGCAGATCATCCGTTGGGGGTGGTGGAGGAGGCGGGTTCTCTTGAGCCAGCGAAGCCAGCACGATCATCGCCCAGAGGCAGAAACCTGCTCCCAGGCGACCCAGTGCTTGCCAGCCGCGTGACGACTTCGCCAAAGCCATCTGTTTTTTGCCGAACATGCTGAAACTCCTTGGATCGCGATCGACGAGTTCTCCCAAAACCAATCGGCTTGCCTCCAACGTCGACTCGGGCAATTATCGTGCGGTCGGCGTCAATCGGAAGACCAGCCGATTCATCTGCGGGATTTTCCAGAGATTTCGTGCAGATGCTGTCTTGCCGTTGGAAGTCCCGAACGTCGCGTCGCTCGACGATGACAAGCGTCCGATCGGTCGGGATGGATACGCGAGCATTGCCATCGTGGGGTTTTCAAACACCGCCGAATTGCTGCAATGTTCCACGGCACAACGCAGTTGGCCCAACTCTTGGAACGAATTGGCAGACAGGATTTCTTCGCTACGAATGCTCGCCGGATTTCGTTCTTGTGGTTTGCTCGTCGTCACGTTTCTGGGTTGTGGAACCAAGTCGGAACCTCATCGAGTCGCCGTGCGCGGTTCGGTCATCGTGGGCGACAAACTCGTGCCGGAGGGGATCGTTGGGTTTCTGCCAGAGACGGGGAATGCTGGGCCAGTGGCCATGACCCGAGTTGTCGGTGGCTTGTACAACTTCACAAAGTGAGCTGGGCCTTATCACGGCAAGGACGAGTTGTGTGTGGATCTGCAACTGGGGAGCCTGTCGCAAATCGCCAGCGACGATCCAAACGCGATCCCGTCGCCGATGCAGTGGGAGCAGCAGATCACCGTGCCGGTCCAAGAATTCGCAACGCAACACTTTCTTCGGAAAAGTGCCGAGGAACAAACAGACGAAACCAAACCATAGGTCAGCCTTATCTGGCTGACTGATTCCTGACGCACATCAACTGCCTGTTCGGGTCAGCCTGAAAAACCTCACCTATGAAAAGTCGAGGGAACCGCACTCGAACCATGCGGATTTCTTCTCGACGCTCTGCAACCGCTTGCAGGACCGGCTTCGCGCTGTTCGAACTGCGGGACGTTCCAGACTTTGTTTTTCGGCGAGCGTGGCTTGCCCAACGATCCGGGCTGAGGCGGGGTGATCTCCGGCAGTTCCGGGTGCGAGCAATGCCTCGGTCTGACAAACGGCTTAGTCCCAGCGCACGACTTGCCCACCAGCAGCATCACCGTCAGCAACTATGGGAGCTGGCATCCCGGCGGAGTTCACTTTCTGATGGTCGACGGCAGCGTGCGATTCGTAAGCCTCAACGTGTCGTACAACGCGATCAAAGCACGCTCGACGAAGTCCGCTAAAGACACTGTCAGCGAGTTTTAGCCCGCAGAATCGGTGCATCACGCACGTTCGCGACGCGGTTTCCGATCGCCGATGCGACCGGGCAGACGCCGCTTGCGACCGCTTCGGACCGGCTTAGCATGGCCCGCGAGTGCCGCGTGCGTGCGGCATCGTATTTCGATCTCAATCCAGGAGTCGTACCCATGAAACGAATTGCTTTATGCGTCTTGGCCGGGGCGATGCTGCTGGCCGTGAACAACGTCAGCCAAGCTGGCGACGGCAACAGTTGCTGCCAGCCGAAGTCCTGCCTGCCCAAGTTGTCCTTTCCCAAGATGAGTGGGCTGAAGTCGCTGTTCTCGATCGGCGGCCACAAGAAGTGCGAGCCGTGTTGCGCCGCTCCGGCCGTGACGCCTGCGCCGCAGGAATCACCGGCTCCGACCCCGCCGGCCGAGTTGTCGCCTTCCGCCGCCGACACGCCCAAGAAGAAGTAGTCGCCACCTGAATTCAATGGTTCGCAATCCTGGCCTGTGACGTCGCTCGCGATGTCACAGGCCTGTTCTTTTGCGCTTAACAACCCTCAGTCCGCAGCGTATCCTGACCGCGAAGAAGCGTTCCGGTTCCTGGGGAGATGCGCGATGCTGCGGCGAGTTTGGCTGGGCCTGTTGGTTCTTCTGGTGAGCTGCACGCTGCTGGTGCAGCAAGCGACTGCGGCGGACTCCGAGGCGGGCACGCGGCAATTTGCGGTCGCCGTTGGGTTTCAAAATCAGAAACTCTACGAGCAAGCAGCCGACGAGTGGGCGACGTTCATCCAAAAATTTCCCCAGGACTCGCGGCTCGATAAGGCGCATCACTATCTCGGCACTTGCCACTTGCAGGCCAAGCAATACCCCGCCGCGATCGCCGCATTCGAGAAGGTCACCAGGCAGTTTCCCAAATTTGAGCTGCTTGATCAGACGCTGCAAAACTTGGGGACCGCCTGGTACAGCCAGGCTCAGCAGTCCAAGAAAGCGGACGACTACGCCAAAGCGGAAAAGGTCTTGAGCCAATTGATCGAGCAATTTCCGAAGAGTCCTCTGGCCGCCCGCGCGATGTTCTATCGCGGCGAGAGCCTCTATCAGCAGAACAAGTGGGACGACGCGGCCAAGAGCTACGCGACGCTGATCCGCACGTTCCCACAGGATGAACTGGTCGCCGACGCCTCGTACGCGCTGGGCGTGACACAAGAAGCTCTGAAGCAGACCGACGCGGCGCAGGCCACGTTCGCGCAGTTCCATGACAAGTTCCCAAAGCACGCGCTGGCCACCGAAGTCCGAATGCGGCAGGCCGAGTTGCTCTTCGCGAAACGCGATTACGGCGCGGCTCAAGGCTTGTTCGCTCAGGTCGGAGCGGCCAAAGAATTCGCGCTGGCTGACACCGCACTGCTGCGGCAGGCACGGTGCTTGTATGAACTTGGCAAGCACGAAGAGGCCGGCACAATTTACTGGGACGTGCCGCGGCAGTTCCCGAAAACAAAACACTACGACACGGCCGTCGTCGCCGGAGCGAAGTGTTACTTTCTGATCGGCAAGTACGCGGCCGCACGCAACGGCCTGGAACTCGTTGCCCAGCGGGACACGCCGGAAGCGGTCGAGGCCAAACAGTGGATCGCCCGCGCGTATCTCAAGGAACAGAACCCAGCCAAAGCGCTGCAAGTGCTCGACGACGCGATCAAGCAGCACGCAGGCAGCGAGGCCATGCCGCTCTTGGAACTGGCTCGTCTTGATACGCTGTACGAATTGCCAAATCGCCGTCGCGAGACCGTGCCGCTCTACGCCGACTTCGCACAAAAGAACCCGCAGCATGAACTCGCCCCGCAGGCGCAGTACATGGCCGCGCTGACGGCGCTCGACACGGACAACCATGCGGCGGCAAAGGCCCACGCCGCGACGTTCCTCACGCAGTTCCCGAACGACAAGCTGGTGTCCGACGTGTTCTTCATTGCCGCCGAATCGCGGCTGCTGTTGCGCGAGTACCCGGAAGCCGAGCAACAGTACCGTGAATTCTTGGACAAGGCTCCGAAGCACGCGAATGCCCCGCAAGCGCGAGTCCGCCGCGGCCTCGCGTTGCATTTGGCGGGACGCAACTCGGACGCGATCGCGGCGCTCGAAGCGGCGAACAAGGAACTCAAAGACCCGGCGTTGCAGAGCGAAGCACAAGCCTTGATCGGCCGCACTTGGGCCGCTCAGCAGCAGTTCGAGAAGGCTGCGCTCGCGTTTGAGAATTCGTTGAAGGCGAAGCCGGACCGCGAGCAGACCGACGAGACGCTGCTGGCTCTCGCCGATGCGTACCGTAAGTTGAATCGGCAATCGGATTCGTCGGCCAAGCTGCAACAACTCATCAAGCAGTTCCCGACGAGCAAGCGCGTCGAAGAGGCGACGTTTCGACTGGGCGAGGCGGCGTATGCTCAAGACGCTTTCGATCAGGCGTTCGCGCATTACTCGAACGTGACGAAGAGCTGGCCGGAGGGAATCTTCGCGCCACACGCACAATACGGACTCGGTTGGACGCACTTTAAACGGACTGAATTCCAGAAGGCGGTAGACACAATGACGGCGCTCGTCAGCAAGTACGCCAAGTCGGAAGTCGCGCCGAAAGGGCTGTATGTCCGCGCGATGGCTCAGTTTCAACTCGGTCAATTAGAATCATCCGCCGAAGATGCGACGGCGTTCTTGCAAAGCAAACCGCCAAAGACCGACGCGCTCGACGCTCAATACCTGCTGGGTCTGGCTCTCGCGGGACAGCAGAAGTTCGATGAGGCGGCGAAGACGTACTCGGCCATCTTGAACTCCGACCCAAAGTACGCCGGCGCGGACAAAGTCGCTTATGAACTCGGCTGGGCCTACGTCGAACTCGGACGCCGGCCGGAAGCAGCCGCCGCGTTTCGTCGCTTGGCGACCGATTATCCCAACAGCCCGCTCGCCGCCGAGAGCCTTTTCCGCGTCGGCGAGTCGTTCTACGACGCCGGCGAATTCGCCAACGCGATCAAAGCCTACGCCGATGCTCAGCAGAAAGCCGGCAACGGTGAACTCGGCGAGAAGGCCGCTCACAAACTCGGCTGGAGCTATCTGAAATCGGACAAGATGAAAGAGGCCAGCGAAGCGTTCGCCGCGCAGTTGAAGTCGTTCCCGACCGGCCCGCTCGCCGGTCACGCGGGTTTCTTGCTGGGCGAATGCCAGTTCAAGCAGAAAGACTGGAAGGGTGCGCTCGACCGCTATGCGCAAGTCATCGCCGCGAAGAATCCGAACTATCAGGCTCTCGCCCTGCATCGCTCCGGCGAATGTACGGCGGTCTTGGAACAATGGGACGCGAGCCTCAAGTTTCATCAGCAGGTGCTCGACCAGTTCCCCGATTTTGAGTTGCGTCCCGAGTCCCGCTACGGTGTGGGCTGGGCCTTGCAACAGCAAGACAAGCTCGACGCCGCGATCAAGCAGTACGAACAAGTCACCGAGGAAACCGACACCGAAACCGCCGCCAAGGCGCGGTTCATGATCGGCGAGTGCTACTTCGCTCGGAAGGAGCACAAGGAAGCGTCGAAGCACTTCCTCAAAGCTGCGTTCGCCTACGGCCACAAGGAATGGTCGGCGATGTCGTTCTTTGAGGCGGCTCGCTGTTTCGAGGTGCTCAAGGACGTCCCGCAGGCGAAGAATTCGTATCAGCAGTTGATCGACAAATATCCGCAACACCCAAAAGCCGCCGCCGCCAGGAAACGGCTCTTGGAATTGGGGGCGTCATGACCAGTGGAACGATGAGAATTAACACAACAAGAAAATCGGAAACACTGATCGGCACAAATTCTCGTTAATTCATTTCAACGAACTGCTTGGATCAGCGTGAATCAGAGCAGATCATTGTCCCCAGGTCGTTTCAAGAAACTTGATTCAATGTTTCAAGTTTCAAACTCGAAGAATTCGATTCATGCGTGTTTCATCTTTCGCACCGCAGACTTCGCGACGACGGTGGCGATTCCTGATCGTCCTGCTGGGACTGTGGCTGGCGGTGTTGCCGTTAATCGTCCACGCTCAAGACGCCGCCGAACAGGCGCAACCCGCCGAACAGGCCGCGCCGGCCGCCGAACAGGCCGCGCAACCCGCCGAACCGCAGGCCGCTCCTGAAACCAAATCGCGGATGCCGTCCATTTGGGATCTGACCGTGCAGGGCGGCATCTTCATGATCCCGCTGTTCATAAATTCGATCATCGTCGTGGCCTACACGATCGAACGCTTCTTCGGCCTGCGCGGCAAAAAGATCCTGCCGCCGAAACTGCTGATCGCGATTCAGCAGTTAAATACGGACGACAGCGGCATTGATCCGCGGCAAGCCTATCAAGTCTGTCAGCAGCATCCGTCGCCGTTGGCCAACGTCATTCGCGCGGCGATCTTGAAGATTGGCCGGCCGCACTCCGAATTAGAGCAAGCCGTGCAAGACGCCGTCGGCCGTGAGGCGGACGAGATGTCGGACAACATCCGGCCGATCAATGTTTCGGTCAGCGTCGCTCCGCTAATCGGACTGCTGGGCACGGTGCAAGGCATGATTATGGCCTTCATGGTCACCAGCACCACGACCGCCACTGGAGCGGCGAAGGCTCAAGAGTTGGCTCAAGGCATCTACACCGCTCTGGTCACGACCTTCGGCGGCCTGTGCATCGCGATCCCCGCCGTGCTGGTCGCAAGCAGGTTGGAGAGCCGCATTGATCGCCTGCTCCGCGATATGGAGGACGTCTTTCTGGAAATCCTGCCACACTTTGAACGCTTCGAGGGCAAACTCCGCATCCGTCGCACGGTCGATGGCGAAGGGGTCATGGTCAAAGGCACGACCGCCAAACCGATAACGGCTCCGGCCAAGCCTGCCGCCGCTGTCAAACCTCCCGCTGTCGCCGAATCTCCCGCTCCCAAAGGCAAGGGACTGTGGAGCGTCATGGGAGCCAAAGGAGAAGCGACCGGCGAGCCATCGTAATTTAGACCAGGGTGACACAACTCACCGCCTTTTAAATATCTCCTGAAGACCCAAGACAAACGATTCGCCAAACCCTTTTGAACAGCGACAATTTGGGTCGCCGCACTCCCAAGTGATCCCGCCATGCGATTCCGACGAAAAAGCAGCAGCAACAAACGGTCGATGGACATGACGCCCATGATCGACTGCGTTTTTCAGTTGCTGCTGTTTTTCATGGTCTCCAGCCACTTCGATGAAGAAGCTCTCAAGAGCGACGAAGGGACGCTTGGTGCCGTCTTGCCGGAAGCGGTCGCGGCCATGCCGATGGTGATGCGGCCGCGCGAAATGATCATCAACATCAACGCGCGCGGCGAGTTTTACGTCGGAGGCGACAAGCATTCGGAAGCTCAATTGGCCGAGCGGTTGCGGCGGTCAGTCGTCGATAATCCCGGAAACCAGACCGTCGTGATCCGCGGAGACGAACAGGCCGATTGGAAACACATCGCGCGGGTTATGAGCCTGTGCAATCAAGCGAAGATCAGCGACTATCGCGTCGCCGTGGTACCTGACGGGGAACGCATGCCGGACGGACAGCCATGAGAACCTCGTCGCCGAAATCGCGAGATCTCGGCGGTGTTGAACAACCGAGGTCTCAGGACTTCGGCTACAGATGAGCCATGAAAGACTTGCTCCGAATCTCCGAAGAACAACTTGCGCAACTGTCCGCTCGACGGGCCGTGCGCGCGTGGATCGCAGCCGGTTTGGCGATCGGCAGCGCAGTGCTCGCGCTGCTGGGCATGATGGCTCGGTTCCCGCCGGAACAAGCCACGCCGTTGCCGGGGATGAATCACTTCTGGGGGCAACTCGCCTGGTCGGCGACGTTGGGCGTGTCGATGATCGTCGCGGCGTGGATGGTCCGCGGCGTCCTGATGCGGCGCTTGCAGTGGGCCGTCGCGATCAGCTTGCTGTTGCATTTGTTGCTGTGTTTATCGCTCCAAGTCATGCGTTTCGGCGTGCCGTCGGCGCAGGTCGCACAAGCGAACGATTCCCGGGATTCACATGAGGAACTCACGCTACCGAACTACGGCGGCATGGAAGCTCCGAACACCGAAGCCGAATGGCAGAAGCCAACGGATTCGAACACGCCCGAAGCTCAGATGGATTTGGAACGGCAGAAGTCCGAAATGCGGCGGCCGAATCAGCCGCCAGCGCTCGATGTCCAGCGACAGATGGAAGTCGCCAAGCTCGAAGAGTTACAACGGCAAGAACAAGTCGCGTTGCAGAAAGAAGCCAAGACGGACATCGAACGGCAAATGCGTGAGCAGCCATCGTCGACTCCGCAAGCCGTCGCAGAACCGAAGATTGAGACATCGAAGGCCGCGCAAGCGGAACTGCAATCGCGCGCCGAGCAAGCGAAACAAGCCACGGAGCTGGCCAAGTCTGAACGCGAGCAAACGGAACTGGACTCAACGGATCCGCGCATCGCCGCCGCGCGATTGAAGGCGAATCGCGTGGACCCGAAAACGACGATGACCGAGCAACAAGTCGCATTCAAAGAGCGGCCAGCCTCGGCTGCGAAAGCTGCCGCTGTGCCGGCGAAGGAATCGGTCCAGGTGGCAACCGCCGCCGCCAATCAGGCGAGCGTTCAAGAACGATCGGTCGAGACCGCTCGTCAATCGCAGGCGAGCGTGTCGACTTTACAGAAACCGACGAGCAATGCTCCGTCGCAATCTGGCGCGGCCAGCGTCGGCAGCGTTCGTGCGGAGCGTTCCGCCAACGCAAGTGCAACCGGCAACGCGACTCCGTCCAGCGGCGGTTCGACACAACTCGCGCGCAGCAGCACCAACAGCGGACAACCGGGCGGAGCCGCGAACGCGACGGCTCAATCCGTCAACGTCGCCTCCGCCGGCAGTGCGAGTGCGGCGCGAGTTTCCGAATCGTCCGGCGCGACAGCGGCGACTCGCGGTTCAGCGGCGACCGTGCCGATCGGCAATGCGGGCGCGGGCAGCAGCGCCGCGCTGAGCACTCCACAATCCGGTGCGCCGTCGCGAGGCAACACGGGGAGTCTCGCTCGGCAATCGACAGGCTCCGGTCAACCGCAACTCGGACAAGCCGAGGGCTCGCAACTGGGCAGCGCCGGAACTGGCCGCCAAGCCAATGCGGTCGGCACGCAAGCGAGTGAAGTGAACGTCGCCAGCGCGGCGGGAAGTTCATCTGGAAAGTCCGGTGTGGTCGGCAACGGCCCCGCGGGGACATCCGTCGGCCGACAAACCACGGGGGTCCCCGCGCGATCAGCGAGCGGTACGGCTGATTCAGGTCCGGCATCAACCTCGAGTCAACCGGCCGCGGTGCGATCGTCTGGTGGCAGCGGTCTTGCCGCAAAATCGTCCGAACCGAGCGTGCAGCTTGATGCCAATGCTGGTTTCGCCAAGGGCAGCGGGACCGGATTATCAACGTCGCGCACGGCGGCTGCCGCGACGTTGAATTCCGGCACGAGCGCCGCCGAACAGAGCGGCACGCTCGTCTTTGCGGGACCACAAGCTCAGCCGTCCGCCGGCGGAAAATTGGCGGGACCGCAATCGACGGCATCTGTTCCGCGTCGTTCAGCGGGATTGCCTGGCAGCGGTGGTGGACCGGGGACGACGTCCGCGCCGACCGGATCAAACTCCACGCAGCCGACGCGCATCGCCGGTGGCTCCGCGCGAACTGGCATCGGCGGCGATGGTCCGAAGCTGGCAACCGAAGCGCAGGTCGCAGGACTGATCAAACGTGCGGCTCCGGGCATTGGAGCATCTCCCGAAGCGAAGATCGCAGCCGGCTTTTCGATGCGCAAGACCGAGTCCCGCCGCGAGGCGATTGAATCGCTCGGCGGTTCGGAAGAATCCGAGAAGGCCGTCGAACGCGGACTGCTCTGGCTGGTCAGGCATCAAGCGGACGATGGACATTGGGGGATCCACGAACTGCACTGCAGAGACCATCAATGCACGGGGCATGGCAGCTTCCAATCGAACTCGGCCGCGACCGGACTCGCTCTGCTCGCGTTTCTCGGAGCGGGCTACACGCATCAGACTGGCGAGCATCAAGCGATCGTCGATCGCGGCCTGAAGTGGCTCGTGCAGCATCAAAAGCCGGACGGCGATCTCTTCGCCGACGAAAGCGAGTTCGTGTGGTTCTACAGCCACGGCATGGCCTCGATCGCGCTGTGTGAAGCATACGGCCTGACGCGTGATCCAACGCTGCGCGAGCCAGCTCAGAAGGCGCTGAACTTCATTGTGACTTCACAGCATCCGCAGTTCGGAGGCTGGCGATATCGACCCAAGTTTGAATCCGACACGTCGGTCTCCGGCTGGCAATTGATGGCGCTCAAGAGCGGCGAGATGGCCGGCTTGTCCGTGAAGAAAGAGGTCTACGCCGGCGTCGCTAAGTGGCTCGATTCCGTCGAAAATAAAACGGCAAAAGGTCAGTTCAGCTATCACCCCAGCAAACCGGAAAGTCTCGCAATGACCGCCGAGGGGTTGCTGATGCGGCAATACCTCGGAGCCGTCCGCACCGACGTTCGATTGCAGGCTGGTGCCGATTATTTGCGGACGCGACTGCCCGACCTCGCCGATCGAGATGCGTATTACTGGTATTACGCGACCCAGGTGATGTTCCACATGCAGGGCGCTCACTGGGACGAATGGAACGGACGCCTGCGCGACACACTGGTCCGCACGCAACTCAAAGACGGCGATCCGAACGGAAGCTGGAATCCTGATCGTCCCACTCCGGAAAAATGGGGCGTGGCCGGCGGCCGGCATTACGTCACTTGCTTGAACCTGCTGATGCTCGAAGTTTATTACCGGCACTTGCCGCTCTACATCGAGTTAGGGAAGTGAGCGAGCCATGAAATCGTGGATGCTGGCTGTTCTGCTCTCGTCGTCTTGGATCGTCATCGGTCACGCAGCGGAACGATCCGCCTTCTTCAAGATTCAAGTCCTCGACGCGCAGACTGGTCGAGGCGTGCCGCTGGTCGAGTTGAAGACCGTGACGAATCAGCGGTTCGTCACGGACTCCGCCGGCGTGGCGGCGATTCGTGAGCCGGAGTTGTTTGGGCAGACGGCTTTTTTCTTCGTCAGCAGCCACGGCTATGAGTTTCCGAAAGACGGGTTCGGGTTTCGCGGCAAGCAGCTCAAGGTTGAACCAGGTGGCGAGGCGAGTTTGAAGATCAAACGGCTCAACATCGCCGAGCGGCTGTATCGCGTCACCGGCGCAGGCATCTACGCCGACAGCGTATTGCTTGGCGAAAAGCCGCCGATTGCGCAGCCGTTGCTGAATGCTCAAGTCAGCGGGTCGGACAGCGTCGTCACGGCGATTTATCGTGGCAAGCTGCACTGGTTTTGGGGTGACACGAATCGGCCAAAATATCCGTTGGGGTTGTTTCATGTCCCCGGAGCGACCTCGCGCCTGCCGAGTGATGGGGGGCTCGATCCGGCGGTCGGTGTGAACCTCGACTACTTTGTCGGCGAAGAGGGTTTCGCGAAGGCGACGTGCAAGATGCCTGGCGACGGGCCGACTTGGATCTTCGGTCTGACCGCGTTGAAGCCGAGCGACGGTCGCGAGCGGCTCCTCTGCGGCTACATGAAAGTCCGCAACTTTCTGGAAATTTACGAGCGGGGCATCGCTGAGTTCGACGACGAGCGACAAGAGTTCGTGCAGCAGCAACGCTTTGACAAAGACGTGCCGCTTTATCCCGACGGACATCCGCTGCGGCACACAGTGGATGGAATCGAATACGTTTACTTCAGCGAGGCGGCGGCACTCATGCGCGTCCGCGCGACGATCGAAGCGTTCCGCGATCTCAGCCAATACGAAGGCTTCAGTTGTCTTGTCTCCGGCGGACGCGAGCAGTCACCGCAGGTCGAACGCGATGCAGCGGGCAAAGTCGTTTGGGGCTGGAAGCGGGACACGGCTCCGATTCGCTGGTCGTTGCAGGAGAAGCTGCTGAAGAATGGACAGCTCAAGCCGGACGAAGCGTGGCTGAAGATTACCGATGCAGACAACGGCAAGCCGGTGATCGCTCATGCCGGTTCGGTGACATGGAACGATCATCGCCGTCGCTGGGTCAGCATCTTCTCGCAACACTTCGGCTCATCCTTGCTCGGCGAGATTTGGTACTCGGAAGCGGATGCTCCCGAAGGCCCGTGGCGGACGGCGTCGAAGATCGTCACGCACGACAAATACAGCTTCTACAACCCGAAACAGCATCCGTATTTCTCGGCGAGCCGGTTCCTGTTCTTCGAGGGAACGTACACGCACACGTTCTCCGGCAACACCGACCAGACGCCACGCTACGACTACAACCAAATCCTGTACCGCCTGGATTTGGACGACTCGCGATTAAAGAAATCCCAAGGCGCGAACTGACGCACAGGCTCACGGCAGTTCGACTGCACGCAAGTTGCGGAAGTCGAGGTTTGTCGTCGGATCGTGCCCTTGCAGGCTGAGGTGTCCTGCTTCGAGCCGCAGACCTTCGCGGGCATTGCCCGTTGGATGCGGCTTGCGTTCGTCGGTCCAGACGGTGATCGGAATGCCGTTGACCCACGTCGCGAACGTCGGACCGCTGGCGACGAGTGTCAGCGTCGTCCATTCGCGATCGTTGGAAACCACAAACCGCGCGGCTTGGCGGCGGAAGATCGCGCCGGTGCCGAAGTCGGCCGGTTGAGTCCGATCGCCGTTCTTGATGCCGTTTTGAATTTGGAATTCGTAGCCGGGATAGGCTCCCTCTTTGCCCGGCAGTCCTCGGAAGAAGATGCCGCTGTTGAGCGCGTCGCCGTTCGTCTTCACCTGAGCTTGCAACACGAAGTTCGCGAACGTCGCCTCAGACTCCCAATAGCCTTGGCCGTTGGTGACGTGAATCGCGCCGTCGACGACTTCAAACTTGCTCTTCGAGCCAGGCACTTCGCGCCAGCCGGTCAGGTCCTTGGCGTTAAACAGGTTTTTCAATCCGAGCGGTTTCACGAACACGTTGCGGAACTTCACAAGTCCCGAGTTCATTTGCAGCCCAATGAACCCGGAGGTCAACGGCTTGTCGGTCTTATCCGTAAAGTCGAGCACCTCTTCGCCATCGAGCTTCACGACGACGCGCGAACCTTCGGCTCGGACGTGAAACGTCTTCCAAGCCTCTTCGCCTGAGACTTCCTTCGTCGGCTTCTGCCGCTTCACGAAACTGGCCGTGTTGAAACCTTGCGGGTGCGTGTCACAGATGTTGAGTTCATAGCAATCAACTCCCGGATCCATCGGCACTGTCGGCGTACGCAAGAACACACCGCTGTTCCCTCCCTTGGCCATCCAGAAGTCGCACCGCAGTTCGTAGTCCGCGAACGGCACTGAAGTCAGCAGCAGTCCCGGCTTCGTCCCTTTGTCCGCGGTGATGACGCCGTCGGCCACCGACCAATTCACGTCGCTGTTCGGCTTCCAACCGAAGAGCGTCTCGCCATCGAAGAGCTGAACCCAACCGTCAGCAATCTCATCTGCCGAAAGCGCCGGATTGGGAGGCCGCTTTGCGGCGGCGGCCTTCGCGTCGACATCCTTCTTGGGAACGACCGCCTTCGCTGACTCTTTCTTCGCAGAGCTGTCCTGCGTTGCCGCAGAACCGTCGGCCGCAGGTTTGTCTGCCTTGACGCACGCAGCGACGACAACGAGTCCGCAGAGACAACCGATCGTCCACAATCTCATGATCAACTCTCTTGTTTGCGGGAAAGTTTGGCCTATGACATTGGTTTGAACCGACGCAATCGCAGGCTGTTGGTCACGACCAGCACGCTGCTGGCGGACATTGCGGCGGCGGCCAAGCCGGCGGGCAGGATGATCGCGCCGAACTCCGAAAGCAACCCGGTCGCCAGCGGGATCGAGACGACGTTGTACCCGAACGCGAAGAACAAGTTCTGACGGATGATGCTCAGCGTTCGCCAAGCCAGCTCGATGGCGTGCGGCACAGCTCGTGGGTCACTGCCGACCAGCGTCACATCGGCAGCCTCGATGGCGACATCGGCCCCGGCACCGATCGCGAAGCCGACATCGGCAACAGCCAGCGCGGGGGCGTCATTGACTCCATCACCAATCATGCCGACTCGAAGGCCGGTCGCTTGCAGTGAGCGGACGACATCGGCCTTCTCCGTCGGCAGACGTTCAGCCTCAATCAAAGTAATACCCAGCTTGTGTGCGACACTTTGCGCGACCGGCAATCGGTCACCGCTCACGAGGCCGGTTGTGACATGCAGATGTCGCAAAGCGAGCATCGCTTCCGATGCAGTCGACCGGACTCGGTCTTCCACGGAAAACATGCCGAGAGTTTGTGCGCCACGTGCCACAAACAATGCGGTACGGCCGAGGGACTCGATTCGTGCTGCCGGCGGACTTCCGATCTCGGCACGCTTCAACCACCGCCAACTCCCAAGTCGCACAGTCTCGCCACCCAGCTCAGCGCTCAATCCAAGACCGGGTTCGGAATGGACTTGGGCTGGCGTCGGTTCGAGCGGCACATTCTCTTGCTTTGCAATGGTCACGACAGCTCGCGCGAGCGGGTGATTCGAACCAGAGGCGATCGTCCCTGCGAGGCGCAGCAGTTCGCTTCGAGAGATCCCCTCCGACGGCAGCACTTCGACGATCTCCGGCTGGCCTTCGGTCAACGTTCCGGTCTTGTCAAACAGTGCGATCTGCAAGGACGCCGTTTGTTCGAGTGCCGCTCCGTCTTTGAAGAGTACTCCGAATTCTGCCCCTTTTCCCATCGCCACCATCACGGCGGTCGGAGTCGCCAAGCCCAGAGCGCATGGGCACGCGACGACCAACACCGCGACCGCTCGCGAGATGGCCGCGTGAACGTCGGCGTGTTTCAGCCACCAGATCAACGTCACGGCAGCAATCGCCAACACGATCGGCACGAAGATGCCGGCGACGCGATCCGCCAGACGCGCGATGGGAGCTTTGCTCCCTTGAGCATCTCGAACCAGCGCGGCGATGCGACGCAGCGTCATTTCGTCGCCGACTCGCTCGGCGCGAAACCGAAAGCTGCCCGATTGGTTGATCGATCCGCCGAGCACTCGATCTTCCGGTTGTTTGCGAACCGGCAACGGTTCGCCGGTGAAGCTGCTTTCATCGATCTCGGTGACGCCGGCCAGGACGATGCCGTCGACGGGAACCCGCTCGCCAGCTCGAACCAAAACAACGTCACCGACCAACACTTGATCGACCGGCAGTTCGACTTCGCGTTCCTGAGCCAGCAGGTCGCCTGTTGATCGCAGGACATGCGCCGTTGGCGATTGCAGGCTCAACAGACGACCGATCGCATCGGACGCTTTACGACGTGCTCGCAGTTCGAGCGTTCGGCCGAACCGCACGAAGACGACGATCAATACGGCAGCCGTAAAGTCCGAACCGCATTGTCCGCTCGCGACGGAATGACCGACGTGATTCAAGCCGAGCTTCGGGAATTCCCAAAACGACCAAGCTCCGGCGAGATACGCGGCCCCACTGCCGAGAGCGACCAGCACGTCCATGTCGAACGTAGCGTGACTCAGTGACCGGGCGGCGTTGATAAAAAACTCGCGACCGCTCGTGAACAGTGCCAGCGTTGCCAGCAGCAGCATCCAAATGGGAGCGAACGGAATCGATTCGACGAAGTAGGCCAGCAACACAACAGCCAATGCCGGCACAGCGGGACGGACAACTTCATGAATTCGAAAATCGGCAATCGGCACCGGCGTGTCATCGTCAGTCGTCAGCCACTCACGGGCACGATAGCCGGCGGCTTCGACAGCGTGAGCTACGTCTGGCGGTGGGTCGGCGTCGTGTTTTACGCGAGCCTCGTTCGTGGCTAGATTCACGGCCACAGACAAGACGCCGGGCAGCTTGCCGATGGCAGACTCGACGCGCGAGACGCAGGCGGCGCAGTGCATCCCCTCGATTCGATAGCGTGCGGTGTGAGTCATGGTGATCGAAGGCCTGCGTATTGCGAGTCGCGAATTGGAACGATCTGGAGCGTTCCCTCTCGCTGACGCTTCGGGTTTCTAGGCGTGACAAATTACAGTGGTCGAAGCACGGTGGGGAGCGTGTTTGAGATGTTGAAAATTGTTCGGCTGGAAACGTTCGTCATCGGCGATGGTCCGGAGATCGATCCCGACAAGGGAGGCATTGAGCCGCTGGCGTGCTTGCAAGTGCGAACCGATGACGGGCTGACGGGTTTCTCTGAGGTCTTCCGCGTTCCTCCCGGAGTTGTACAGGCGACGGTTGGCGGGCCGGAGACGCACTTTGGTCGGCTGTTGATCGGACAAGAGATCACGCATCCCGAGCGGCTGTGGCAGCATGTCTGGGACTCATTGATCCACACGAATCGTCGCGGCTGGGAGATCATCATTCTCGGCGCGCTGGACGTTGCACTCTGGGACATCTACGGGCAGTCGCTCGGCCAGCCGGTGTGGCGGTTGCTCGGCGGAGCGCAGCGCGGGCCGTTTCAAACGCACTGCGAAACGCGATCAACGCGTGTCGTGCCGTATTGCACGCTGGTCTCCGACGTGTGGGGTGGCGAGGCGATGATCGTCCAACAGGTTGAGCGAGCCGCGAAGCTGCGGGATCTCGGATACCGGGCGTTCAAAGTCGAGCCGATGATGTCTTCGCCAAGAGATGTGGTCGAGATGGCTCGCCGAGCCCGACAAGTGCTCGGCCCGGAACCGACGCTAATGGTCGATGTCGGTTACTTGTTCAACGACGTGCCGACCGTCGCTCGGATCTGTCGCGAGCTGGAGGAGTTCGACATCTTCTTTTTCGAGACACCGTTCCCAGTCGACTCGCCGGAGCCGTATGCCCGACTGGCCGAGTTGACGTCGATCCCGCTGGCGATGGGGGAGCACGGCGTCACTCGTTGGGAGTTTCTCGACATGATGGATCGCGGCAAAGTCTCGGTCATGCAGCCTTACATGACAACCTGCGGCGGTTTGACCGAAGCGAAACGGATCGTCGATCTCGCCGTACCGCGCGGAGCCCTGGTCTGTCCCGGCAACTGGTCCACACAGATTCTCGGCGCGGCGTCAGTGCATTTGGCGGCGTACTCGCCAGTCACGCCGTTCGTGGAATTTGCTCCGGCCGAAGTGTTGGATTCGCCGCTGCGACGGGAGCTTCAAGGCGCCGGATTCCCCGTGAAGAACGGCGTGATCGAGTTTCCTGAGGCCCCCGGAATTGGTTATCAGTTCCCAGAACATTTGGCTGCAGAATTCCCAATCGGATGAAAGTGACGCCAACTCCATGACTAACACCTGCGCTGCGAGTTCGCCCTCCTCGTTTGATCGTTGGCGAGTCGTTGTCTTGTTGATGGGCTACACGGCGCTGGCACACTTCAATCGCGAAGGGCTGGCGGTCGCCGGCAGCGAAGTCTTCATCAAGAAACTGGGCATCTCTGAAGTGCAGATGGGCTCGGTCTACACATCCTTTGGAATCGTCTACACAACGCTCATGTTGCCTGGCGGCTGGCTGGTCGACCGGTTTGGATCGGGTAGGGTATTGACGTGGCTGGGGCTCTCAATGGGAACGGTCGTCGCGCTGACGGGGACGCTGACCTGGCTGGGGCACGCGCCGGCGAGTCTGTGGATCGGACTGCTGGTGCTGCGCGGCTTGACCGGCGCGTGCAGCGCGCCGTTGCATCCGGGAGCCGCGCACGTTGCCTCTGACCTGATGCCCGAATGCCATCGAGCCACGGCCAACGGCATGCGCACGGCCGGCGCCTCGATCGGGATCGCGTTCAGCTATCCGATCTTCGGTTGGTTGATGGACACGTTCGGCTGGCCGTCGGCGTTCGTCGTCAGCGGAGCCGCGTTGATTGCATTCGGAGTGTTATGGAAGCGAGTCGCCTCGCTCGCATTGCCGGTACCGCAACTGTCAATCCCCTCGGCGATACCCAAGACGGATTCCCGCGCCGAGTGGCAGCTCGTCAGGCATTCCAATCTCTGGCTGCTGTCGCTCAGTTATGCCGCTTACAGCTATCTCCAATATCTTTTCTTTTATTGGCTGGACTACTACTTCAAAACGGAGTTGAAAGTCTCGGATGCCGACTCGCGGCGAGCCTCGTTCTACATCTTCCTGGCGATGGGAGCTGGCATGTCCCTCGGCGGCCTCAGCACCGGCGTCATGTCCAAGCTGTTGGGGCCGAATAGCGGGAGACGCTGCATCGTCATGTTCGGACTGCTCCTCGGCGCACTGTTCGCTCGGCTGGGCGTGCAGATGCAGGACTACTTCGCGGTTTCGGTTTGCCTTGCGATGTCAATGGCGTTGTTGGGAATGTGCGAGGGAGTCTTCTGGACAACGGCGACGGATATCGGCAGCCAAGCTCGCGGCTTCGCCGGAGCGTTCCTGAACACGGTCGGTAACATTGGCGGATTTATCGCTCCGGTGCTCACACCGTTCCTGGCTCAAACGATGGGCTGGCCCAATGCCATCAGCGTGGCCTGTGTCATCGCTGGCATCGGAGGACTGATGTGGTTCTGGATTAAGCCACCGGGGAAGTTCATCGAGTAAATGCGGAATGCTGCGGTCGATTGCCGCATTAAAAGGTGATGTCCGAATGTCGAAACACGATTTCTCTGCCGAAGAATTTGCTTCCCGTCGAGTACGCACTCGCGATGCTCTCGGTGCGGCGGGACTCGATTGGATGCTGCTGTTTCATCCGGTGTCGATTCGCTGGCTGACGGGGTCGGATGCAAAGAGCTACCA
>Ga0194119_10005081_pt1 | contig 19839 bp, 18 predicted proteins | sample TA2MahC100mmetaG_FD_148620 | JGI IMG/M metagenome (GOLD analysis project Ga0194119, IMG submission 148620) | Freshwater microbial communities from Lake Tanganyika, Tanzania - TA2015018 Mahale Deep Cast 100m | ecosystem: Environmental > Aquatic > Freshwater > Lake | place: Tanzania: Lake...
AGGTCTGAGATTACGGTCTGCGGTTCTACATCATTCAGCCGCAATACGATCGCGCTCTGCAGACGTCGTCGTTCAATCCTTCGCTTTACAACGCGGCTGATCGCGCCGTGCTTGTGCAGCCTGGCCGTGTGAACAACACCAACGTCGGCATCAACCCCATCACCGGCGCACAGACGCCGAACGCGCTGGTCGGATCGATTGTCCAGACCGGACGCGGGTTCGTCGATGGCCTCTATGCCAATGGCATGGGTCTTTCCGGCAGGGGCGGATATCCGCGCGGCCTCATCGACAGCCGCGGCGTGCACTGGGCGCCCCGCATCGGCGTTGTCTACCAGGTGGAAGAGAAGACCGTCCTCCGCGTCGGCTTCGGCACCTTCTACGACCGCTTCCAAGGCAATCCGGTGTTCGACATGCTGCCGAATCCGCCGTCCACCACGCGGCCCACATTCTACTACAGCAACCTGAGTCAGATTGCATCGCTGCAGGGCGTGTTCTTCCCGGCCGATGTGCGCGGCTTTGACAAGGCCGGCCACGTGCCGACGACGTACCAATGGAACGTTACGGTTCAACGCGAGTTGCCAAAGTCGATTTCGCTCGAAGTTGGCTACGTCGCCAACGCCGGCAATCACTTGTTGTCCCGTTATGACCCCAACATGCTGCCGTTCGGCTCGGCATGGCTGCGGCAGAATCAGGACCCCCGTACAGCCAACCTGAACGCGACGAGTTTCGACGGCCGCACCGCGCTGCCGGACAACCTCTATCGTCCGTATCTCGGTTTCGGTGGTGCCGGTCTTACGACCTTTGGCGCCTTCTCGAACTACCACTCGATGCAGGTTGCAATCAACAAGAACGTTGGCCGCGGCCTCACCGGCGGCGTTGCGTACACGTGGTCGAAGGCGCTCGGTGTCGCCTCCGGCGACGGCGACACGCTCCACCCGACCAACTACAGGATGGCCAACTACAGCTATCTCGATCAGGACGTTCCGCAAATGCTGGTGTTCAACTTCGTTTATGACGTGCCTTCGCTCGCGAAGCACGTCAGCGGGTTGAATAATGCCGTGGGCAAAGGCGTCTTCGGCGGCTGGCAGGTGTCCGGTCTGACTTCGTTGATCGGCGGCCAACCGGCCAACATCGGTGTCAGCTTCCAGGGCATCGGCGGCGAACTGAACCGCGTCTACACCGGTTCGGCGAGCGTTGCCCCGCGCGTTTCGGTGCGGGGAAATCCAATCAAGCCGATCGGCGAACGAAACGAAAACGCCTACATCGATTCCTCTGTGTTCGTCGCTCCGCAAGTTGGCAGCCTCGGACTTGAATCGGCCCAGCGTATTGTCCGCCGTCCGGGCGTCAACAACTGGGATGTTTCGGTTTTCAAGAACTTCCCGATGGGCGCGGAGCGGCGCTTCCTCCAACTCCGCGTGGAAATGTTTAACGCTCCGAATCACACGCAGTTCACTGACTTCAACCGCACCGTGCAATTCAACCCCGCCAACGGTCAGATCACCAATCTGCCGACGGCGCTGGGCGGCACGGGCGGACGCTTCGGTTTCGGCGCCATTACCGGCGCGCGCGACCCGCGTTTCATCCAGCTTGCGGCGAAGTTCTACTTCTAACACCCCCATCCGCGATCATCGGCATCATAGAGTCTCGCAGCTCCGCTCGGGCCATCGCAACCAGCAATGGCCCGAGGATGCCGAAATCGACCGGCGGAACGGAAGAGCGGGCCGCTTGGCGACGTCCCAGGGGCTTGGCGCGCAAAAGTTATTGAACGAAGGCTAAGGCCGTCTTCGTGGGGCCGCCGGCTGGCGTGGCCCCACCGCGAAACGGCCGCCGCGCGTACCACGTACAATGAAAGAGAATGCGCAATCCGCTCGTAACGTTGGCGTGCGCGGCTGTTTTGTACGGGGGGCCCGCGGAAGTCCGCAAGGCCGATGAGTTGTACTCGCAGACTCGTTACAAAGAGGCGCTGGAGGCCATTCGTCCGCATCTTGACGGGCGTGACGCCGCGGCCTACATGGCCGCTGGCCGGGCTGCGTTCGGGCTTCGCGACTTCAAGCAGTCCGCGTCGCACTTTGAAAAGGCCGCGCAGCTTGATCCGAAGCGCGCCGAGCATCATCATTGGCTGGGCCGGGCGCTGGGCCGTCGCGCCGAGACAGCGTTTCCGGTCGCCGCGCCGCATTACGCTTCGAAGGCCCGGCAGAGTTTCGAAAAAGCCGTCTCGCTCGATCCACGGAACGGCGAGGCGCTGAACGATCTGTTCGATTACTACCTGCAAGCGCCCGGCTTTCTGGGCGGCGGACTCGACAAGGCGCAATCGTTGTTGCCGAAGATCCGTGCGCTCGACGAGGCCGAGTATGAATACGCGCAGGCGCAGATGCAGGAGTCGCGCAAGGAATTCAACACCGCCGAGCAACACCTCAAGCGGGCCGCGGAGTTGGCGCCGAAGTCGGTGGGCCGCGTGCTTGACGTCGCGCGCTTCTTCGCGCGGCGCGGCCGGTTTGCCGAGAGCTTTGCTTGGATCTCACGCGCCGAGAAAATCGCGCCGAAGGACCCGCAGGTGCTGTATGGAAAGGCGCAGACGCACATCGAGGCGAAGAAGGATCTGCGCGTCGCGAAGCAACTGCTCGAAGAGTATTTACGCGCCCCGCTGAACCCCGATCTGCCGAGCCGCGAGGAAGCGCTGAAGCTGCTCAAACAGGCATCGAGCGGCGAATGAACCTGCGAGACGTTTTCCGCTTCAGCTTGCAGGCGCTGCGGGCGAATCTGGTGCGTACGCTGCTGACGGCGCTGGGTCTCGTCATCGGCAACGCGTCGGTGATTCTCGTCGTCACGATCTCGCTGACCAGCCGCGATTACGTTCTCGAACAGATTCGCGGCATCGGTTCGAATCTGGTCATCGCCTACTACGAAGCAGGAAATCGCACGGGCACGTCGGTCGAAGCCGACTTCGTCAAGATCGCCGACGTTCGCGCCGTGCGCGAAGCGCTGCAGGGGCGTATCACGGCCGCGACTGGCGTGATGACGGTCTACGATCAGATGGCGATCGAGGGCAAAGTGCGCGATGTGAAGATCATCGGCTCCGACGAGCAGTACGCGCCACTGCGCAATCTAATCTGCGTCGCGGGGCGTTTCATGGCGGCCGACGATGTCGCCGTGCGCAATCGTGTGGCGATGTTGACTGAAAAGCTGGCCATCAAACTCTATGGCAGCAATTCGAACTCGATCGGGCAGGTCGTCAAGATTCAAAATTTGCAGTTCACGATCATCGGCACCTTCCGCGAGAAGACCGATAGCTTTGGGCTTTCGGAGCTCTCGACCGAGACGATTCTGATTCCGATGACGGTGCTCAAGTACCTGACTTCCGAAGAACGCATCGATCCGATGTACGTGCAGGCACGCGATGCGGGCGATGTGGTCGCGTTGACCAAACAGGTGCAATCGCTACTCGAATCGCGGCACCGGGCGGGCGCGAAGTACTATGTCGACAATCTCTCGGGCATACTTGACGCCGCTGAAAACATCGCGCTGATCCTGACGATTGTATTGGTGCTGGTATCGGCGATTGCACTGGTGATCTCGGGAATTGGGATCATGAACATTATGCTTGTCACCGTGACCGAACGCACGCGCGAGATCGGCATCCGCATGTCGGTTGGCGCGACGCGGCGCGCGGTGCTCACGCAGTTTCTAATGGAAGCCGTGTTGATTAGCGTCGGTGGAGGGCTGCTTGGAATCGGCGTGGGCGTGTCCGCACCCTTGCTGGCAACCTATTTCTCAGGGATCGATATTCCGATTTCGCCGGTGTCGGTTGGGGTGGCGTTTTCGACGTCGTTTCTGGTTGGCTTAGTGTTTGGGCTGTTGCCGGCAAACCGCGCGGCACGGTTAAATCCGACGGAGGCGCTGCGGTACGAATGAGTTTTTTTGAAGTGGAGGCGACATGCCCGGAAACGGGCGCGCGCGCGGGTGTGATTCACACGCCGCACGGTGACGTCGAGACGCCGGTCTTCATGCCGGTCGGCACGCAGGCGACGGTAAAGGGCCTGACGCCCGAGCAGTTGAGCGACGACCTCGACGCGAAGATTATTCTGTCGAATACCTACCACCTGTTCCTGCGGCCCGGCCACGAGTTGATCCGCAGCTTCGGCGGTCTTCACGAGTTCATGCGCTGGCCGCGGGCGATCCTTACCGACTCAGGCGGGTACCAGGTATTTTCGTTAAGCAAGATTCGCAAAATTACGGAAGAAGGCGTGATTTTTCAATCGCACCTGAACGGCGACAAACACCTGTTCACGCCCGAGTCCACCGTCGATACGCAGATGGCGCTTGGCTCCGACATTATGATGGTTCTCGACGAGTGTCTTGAGTATCCGGCGCCGCCAGAAGCCAAGGCGCGGCGGTCGATGAACCGCACGATTCGCTGGGCCGAACAGGCCTTCACGCACTATCGAAAATTCGATACCAAGCAGGCGCTGTTTCCGATCGTCCAAGGCTCGATGTATCCCGGTTTGCGGCGCGAATGCGCGGAGCGATTGTTGGCCCTCGACGCGCCCGGATACGCAATTGGCGGGCTTTCTGTGGGCGAACCGCGCGCCGAGTCCCTGGCGATGACCGAGATCACCGCGCCGCTGCTGCCGCTGGAAAAGCCGCGCTACGTGATGGGTGTCGGCAAACCGGAAGAACTGATCGAATACGTCGCGCGCGGCATCGACATGATGGACTGCGTAATGCCCTCGCGTAACGCCCGCAACGGGTGCCTGTTCACGAGCCAGGGCCGGGTGATCATTAAGCACGCGAAGTATCGGGACGATCGCGGGCCGCTCGATCCGGCCTGTAATTGTTACACCTGCAAAACGTTTACCCGCGCCTACCTGCGCCACCTTTTCTTGGCCGGAGAGATCCTGTTTGCAGTACTAGCCACACTACACAACATCCGCCATTATCTTGACATCATGCGCCAGATCAGGCAGTCTATTCTGTTTGGCGCCTTCCCCCAACTGTTGCAATCGGCCCGGCTGGCCCAAGTGGTAGAAACCGAGTGATTCTCTCTCTCTTCATATCGAATCCGAACAATCTGATGCAGTTCCTGCCGATGGTGGCGATCTTCGCGATCTTCTACTTTCTGCTGGTCCTTCCGATACAGAAGCAAAAGAAGCAGACGCAACAGATGTTGGCGAACCTGAAGAAGGGCGATGTCGTCGTCACCAACGGCGGAATTGTCGGTACCATTGTGGACTTGGGTGCAGAAGACGATACAATTGTCATCAAAGTCCGGCCAGACAACGTAAAGCTCCAGTTGGCGCGCAACGCGGTCTCCTCGCTTCAGTCCTCCCCCCAGGCGTCGTAGTATCCTTTCATTTTCACGAGCAACATTTCCATGACAAGCACGATTCGCAACAAGGCCATCTTCATCCTCGCGGTGGTCCTCATCTGTATCTACGGCATCATCGGCCTCCCCAAGAGCAAAGATGAGCTGGTGAAGAACTGGAGCGAGAACATCAAGCTGGGGTTGGATTTGAAGGGCGGCAGCCAGTTGGTTCTGGAAGTGCAAGTCCAGGATGCGTTCAAGGCCGAAGCCGATCAGACGATCGAACGGCTGAAGGCGGCTCTGCAAAAGGGCCTGATCGCTTACGTTTCGATGGATCGCAACGATCCGAACAAACTTGAGGACGCTGAGAAGATTGAGATTACCGTCAAGGGCGTAGCCTCCGACAAGACCTCGGCGTTCCGCGATGTGATCACCGGCCAGTTCGCGGCGTGGAATTTGAACTCAGCCGGGTCGAACGATTACAGGATGAACTATAAGCCGACCGAAGCGCAGATCCTGCGCAAGGAAACCGTGGAACGAGCGATCCGTACGATCGAAACCCGCATCAACGGCTTGGGCCTTTCCGAAGCGACCGTGCAGCAGCGCGGCGGTACGCAGAACGAATCGACGATTCTTGTGCAGATGCCGGGTGTCGACGATCCGGGCCGCGTGAAGTCGATCATTCAAGCCGCGGCGATGCTCGAAATTACCTCTGTCAGCGGCGGGCCGTTCGCAACGCGCGAAGCGGGGCTCACGCAGAATGGCGGCGTGCTGCCGCTGGGAACACGGCTTGTGAAAGAACGCGTGACGCCTGGCCAGCCGGGTGAACAGTGGTGGCTGCTGGGGCGCAACGCCGTGGTCACCGGCCGCGATCTGCGCAGCGCGCGTCCGGCGCAGGATGAGTTCGGCAAATGGGAAGTGGCGTTCAATCTGTCGCAGGACGCGGCGAAGCGGTTCGGCCGGTTCACGGAATCGAACATCAACAACAAGCTGGCCGTGGTTCTCGACAACCAGATCTTCAGCGTTGCGACGATTCAGAACAAGATCGAAGATTCGGGCCGCATCACAAATATTGGCGATCAAACGCGGGCGTCCGATCTTTCGCTGACATTGACTTCGGGCTCGCTGCCCGCCGGCATCGTCTACGGCGAAGAGCGAACCGTCGGCCCCTCGCTCGGCGCGGACTCGATTCGCGATGGACTGTTGGCCGGTGTGATCGGTATCGGCGCCGTCGTTCTGGTGATGCTTGTTTATTACAAGCGCTCCGGCGTGAACGCAATTCTGGCGTTGGTCTTGAACGCGATCATCCTGCTCGCGGCGCTCTCCTACTTCGGCGCGGTTCTCACGCTGCCGGGCATCGCCGGTTTCATTTTGACGATCGGTATGGCAGTCGATTCGAACGTTCTGATCTTTGAGCGCGTGCGCGAAGAACTGCGGCACGGCAAGGGCGTGATCGCGGCCATCGACGCCGGATTCTCCAAAGCGTTCTTGACGATCATCGATACGCACGTGACGACCGTCGTGTCCTGCGCGTTTCTGTTCGCCTTCGGAACAACAGCGGTAAAAGGTTTCGCCATCACACTTGTGATAGGCTTGATCGCTAATGTCTTCACGGCCGTCTTCGTCTCCCGGTTCATCTACCAGTGGGAGATGGAAGGCAAGCAGGTTGAAACATTAAGCATCTGATTTGTTTTGACAGTCCCGCAACCGGCCCGGTCGATGGCTTGGGCTAGTACGGTGGCTGTTTGTCTGGCATCAACATTTGTGATATTTTTTTTCAGATCAGGTGGGAACTAGTTGCTCGGACTCGGTGTCCAAACGTCAAGGCGACAGCTAGCAGTACTCAATGGAAATTTTCAAGCAAACAAATTTCGACTTTCTCGGTAAGAAGTGGCCCTTCATCATCGCCTCCCTGGTGTTGACGGCCGCCGGATTAGGTAGCTTGGCCATGAAGGGCGGCCCGCGTTACGGGATCGACTTCAAGGGCGGTACCGTGACCGTTGTACGGTTCCAGAATGCGGTGACCGAAGATCAGGTACGCAATTCGCTCAGCGGGAAAGTCCCGGGCGAGATTGTCGTTCAGCGTGACACCACCACGAGCGATCTCTTGATCTCGACCGAACTCCGCGACGAGCGCGAATTGAACGCCGCTCGCGAGATCGTGCTTTCCAGCCTGAAGGCGACCTTCGGCGGCGGCGATGCCGCCAAGCTGGATCTTTCCAGCGCCGGTCAGGGCGCTGTGGCCGACCGGCTTCGCTCCCAGATGGGCGCTTCGATGAACGAAGACCAGATTCAGGAAACGGCTAAGGCGATCGTCACATTCCGCGACACGCAAAAGGGCGGACTGTTGGGAACAATCGATGCTCTCAACGGTGTCAATGGAGTAAGCGCGCAGGCAGTGGACGCGCTGAAGAAAGAGGCCTACGTGGCGCCGTATCAAGTTCGCGGCTTCGACCTGGTTGGACCAAAGGTTGGCCAGGAACTTCGTTCGCAAGCGATGACGGCGACGCTGCTGGCGCTGGCCGGCATGTTGGTCTACATCGCGTTCCGGTTTGAGTTTATCTACGGCTTGGCGGCGGTGATCGCTGTGTTCCACGACACGATCATCACCATCGGTCTCTTCTCGATCGTGGACAAGGAGATTTCGCTAACGGTAATCGCCGCGCTACTGACCCTTGTCGGTTTTTCGATGAACGACACCATTGTGGTTTTCGACCGTATCCGGGAGAACCTCCCCGCGATGCGCAAGGAAAAGTTCGATACGATTGTCAACGCCAGCATCAACCAGACGCTGAGCCGGACGATCCTGACCTCGGGTCTGACGTTTCTCACCGCCGTGGCGCTTTGGTTGTTTGGCGGTCCGGTGCTGAACGGATTCTCGTTCGCGCTGGTGGTGGGAATCATCGTCGGTACCTACTCTTCGATCTTCATTGCAAGTCCAATCCTGATCTGGTGGCGGGATTGGATGGAAAAGCGCAAGCCGAACACTCCGGCCGGCGCGGCACCGGCAGTAGCAACCGCCAAGACAAAGCGATAGAATAATCGCTCCCCAAAATTCCTTCCGGAACACCCCGTTCCGGTTCAGTTGAAAGGTACGCGGATATGTTCGAACAATCATTCGTCGACGGAACAGGGAAAACAAACAAACCTTGGACTGTGGCCATGTCCTTCCTCATTCAGGCCGGACTGATCACGGTGCTGGTGATCCTGCCGATGATCTTCTTTGAAGGCCTGCAGCCGACGCAGTTGGCCGCGATGCTCGTCGCGCCTCCTCCTCCTCCGCCACCACCACCGCCCCCGCCGGCCGCTCCGGTGAAGGTCGTAAAAGTCATCCCGCGCCAATTCGACGCAGGCCGCCTTGTGGCGCCGAAAGAAATTCCGAAAGAAATCGCGATGATCAGGGAAGAAGAGCTGCCGCCACCGATGTCGGGAGCCGTGGGCGTGGTTGGCGGCGTCCCCGGTGGCGTGCCTGGCGGAACGCCCGGCGGCGTGATCGGCGGCATCATCGGTTCAGTGCCGACGGCCGCTCCACCGCCTCCCCCGAAGGCGGTGGAGGCTCCCAAGCCGAAGCCGACGGGTCCGATTCGCGTGGGCGGCAACGTCCAGGCGGCGAACCTGATCAAGCAGATCCGCCCCAACTATCCGCCGCTCGCCAAGCAGGCGCGTATCCAGGGCACCGTCCGTTTCAACGCTATCATCTCCCGGGACGGCACGATTCAGAACTTGAATGTCGTCAGTGGCCACCCGCTGCTGATCCCCGCAGCCACGGACGCCGTGCGGCAATGGGTCTACAAACCCACGCTGCTCAATGGCGAAGCGGTCGAAGTCGCGACGCAAATCGACGTGAACTTCACACTCAGCAACTAGCGCAGGCCAATCCTTTTCCCGATTTTTCGCCGCCCGGCTCCGTTGTGCCGGAAGCGAATGTAGTAACCGGAATCGGCCCACCGGCCTGACTCCAAATTCGGAGACCGCTCTCTACTCTTGAGATCGGCCCAAACACTCGGTTCCTTTAGGAGTCAAGTGCAGCAACAACACCGGTTCGCCGGTAGATTCAATTCAACTCAACTCGCAGGAGAAAATCATGGTTCTTCAAACGCAACTCTGGGCCCTCAACTTGCTTTCGGGCGGCGCGATTTCGTTCGACCCGATGGATATGTGGAATCAGATGGGATGGCTGGCCAAGGCCGTCGTCATCATTCTGTTCATCATGTCCGCTTGGTCGATCGGTGTGATGATCGACCGCTTGCTCGCCTACAACGCGGCCCGCAATGAATCGCGGAAGTTCGCTCCGGCCGTGGCCGGCGCCCTTCGCGAAGGCAAACTCGACGAAGCGATCAAGATCGCCGATCGTTACAAGAAGTCGCACCTCGCCAAGGTCGTCGTCGCCGGTCTGCAGGAATTCCAATCCCACAACGTGTCGTCCGAGCTTTCCGGTGAAACTATCGAAGCTTCCCGCCGCGCTCTTGAGCGTGCCGAAGCTATCGTTGGCGCCGAATTGAAGCGAGGCGTCAGTTCGCTGGCCACCATCGGTTCCACCGGTCCGTTCGTCGGACTGTTCGGCACCGTCGTCGGCATCATCAACGCGTTCAAGGGCATCGCGCAAGAGAAGTCCACCGGTCTCGGCGCCGTCGCCGGCGGTATTTCCGAAGCGCTGGTCACCACCGCTATCGGTCTGTTCGTCGCGATTCCGGCCGTCATGGTGTTCAACTACTTCAACGGCCGTCTCGAAGCGTTTAGCGTCGAAATGGGCAACTCGTCGTCGGAACTCGTCGACTACTTCATCAAGCGTTCGCAGAAAGCCGGAGCGAAGCACTAAGCTTCACTCCGAGCCTCAAGTCCTGCTGAGTTGAATCCGGAATAGGGCGGCGGCGCAAACCGCCGCCCCGAATCCGAAAGTCTACAAGGAGCTCACACGATGTCCGGTGGAAAAAAGAAAAAGAAGGCTGCGTTCAACGCCGTGTCCGACATCAACGTCACCCCGATGGTCGACGTGATGCTGGTAATGCTTATCATCTTCATGGTCATCACGCCGATGCTTTCCAAGGGTATCAGCGTCGATCTGGCGAAAACGAAAAACCCAGTGGCGATGCAGGCCGCCGACAAGGACGACGCGATCCTCGTGTCGATTACCAAGGACGGAAAGGCCTATCTCGGCACCGATCAATTTGCAAACCTCAATGACATGGGCGTCAAGGTGAAGGACCGTTTGTCGGCTAAACTCGACAAGACCGTCTATTTGAAGAACGACTCGCGCGCGCGGTACGAACGCGTCGTCGAGGTTATCGATTCGCTGCGCGGATTTGGCGTGGATCAGCTTGGCCTCATCACCGAATCGGTGGCAAAAGAAGGCGCGGCTAAGCCGGCTGGGATCTAAGCAGTTATTCGATTCAAGAAATAAGGAGCATCTACTTATGTCAATGGCAGTAGGCGGTTCGGGTGGTCCCACCGCCGATATCAACATGACGCCGCTGATCGACGTGTTGCTGGTTCTGCTGATCATCTTCATGGTCATCACGCCGCTCACGCCGAAAGGCCTGGACGCACTGGTTCCCCAGCCTCCGCCGCCGAATCAGCCGCCTCCGCCGCCGAATCAGGACCGCACGGTTGTGATTGTCATCGAAAAAGATAAGTCGATGAAGATCAACCAGGAGCCGGTTCTCGAAAATAACCTGCAAGAGCGGCTAACCGAGATTTTCAAGACGCGCGCCGAGCGCGTTGTGTTCGTGAAAGGCGATCCCGACCTCGAGTTCCAGTACGTCGCGAAGGCGATTGACTATGCCAAAGGCGCGGGTATCGATAAAGTCGGCTTGATGACGCCGAAGATTGAAGCCGGACAGTAAGAGGAGACCCAACGTGAAACGTGCATTTATCCGCATTGCGACATCGGCGGCCGTACTGGCGCTGCTTGTTTCCTCAACTGGCTGCAGCAAGCTTCGTTCGCGGGACAACCTCAACAAGGGCGTCCGCGAATACAAGAGCGCCAAATACGCCGAAGCCGTGAAGTACTTCCAGACCGCCATCGAACTGGATCCGGACTTCACCGCCGCCCGGCTCTATCTGGCCACCGCCTACATGAGCCAATGGATTCCCGGCGCCGACTCGGACGACAACAACAAGATGGCAAAGGCCGCCGAAGACAACTTTAGACTGGTGCTGGATAAGGATCCGAACGACAAACTTGCGATCGCGTCGATCGGTTCCATCTACTACAACCAGAAGAAGGTCGACGAGGCCAAGAAGTGGAACGAACGCCTCCTGAGCGTCGATCCCAACAACAAGGAAGCGATGTATACTCTCGGCGTTATCGCCTGGGGCAAGGCGTATCCGGTCCGCGGCGAAGCTCGAGCCAAGCTCGGAATGAAGCCGGAAGAACCCGGACCGCTGAAGGATAAGAAGGTCCGCGAAGAAGTCAAAGGGAAAAATCTCGCTATCGTTCAGGAAGGCATCGCCAGCCTGGAACGCGCGATCAAGGTCGACCCGAACTACGACGACGCGCTGGCCTATCTCAACCTGATGCACCGCGAACTGGCCGATATTGCCGAGACCCCGGACGATTACAAGAAGGAAATTACGATCGCCGAGGATTTTGTCCAGAAGACGCTCGACGCCAAGAAGAAGAAGGCCGAGGAGGCCGAGAAGAAAGCTGGCGGCGGCATCAAGATGGAAGACAGCAAATAGCCCAACTCTTTGCACGAAACTTGGCCGGCTTTGCTCGCTTGCGTGTACCCTGGAATATGAGACGGGTGCAACCTGAGTGAGCGAGCCGGCCAAACTGTCTGAATCGATCAATCCGCAACTCAATGAGCGTTTCCAGGCGCTGCTCGCCAAATACGCCGCGCAGCACCCCGGCGAAAGCGCCGCGCAGATCGAGGACGCCTTTCAGCTCGCTCTATCGCTCCACGCCGGGCAAAAGCGGCGTTCGGGCGAACCGTATCTGATCCATCCGCTCGAGGTCGCGCACATTCTCGCCGACATGACCTCCGATGGCACTTGCCTCGTCACCGGACTGCTCCACGACACCGTCGAGGACACCCCGATCACAATCGACGAACTCCGTAAGCGCTTCGGTGATGGCGTCGCCGCCTGCGTCGACGGCGTAACGAAGTTATCGAAACTGAAATTCTACGACCGCGAGGAACGCCAGGCCGAGAGTGTCCGCAAAATGCTCCTGGCCATGGTCAAGGATATCCGGGTCGTCCTGATTAAGTTAGCGGACCGCCTGCATAACATGCGCACCCTCGGCGCATTGCCACGCGACCGCCAGGAACGTATCGCGCAGGAAACCCTCGAAATCTACGCGCCGATCGCCCACCGCCTCGGCATGGGTAAGATCCGCGCCGAACTCGAGGACCTCGGCTTTCAATACACCGATCCGCAGGCTCACGGCGAAATCCTCGAAGCGATCGACTCCAAACGAAAAGCCAACCAAGGGCTGCTCGAGGAAATTCGCGGCGCCGTCCAAACCAAACTCCGCCGCGAAGGCATTCCCGCGCGCATCGAAGCGCGCCTCAAGCGCCCGTACTCGATCTGGCAAAAACTAAAACGGCAGAAAATCGGGATCGATCAAGTCTACGACTTACTCGCCGTTCGCATCATTACCGACTCGGTCAAGAATTGTTATGCCGCGCTCGGTACGCTCCACGGCGATTGGCATCCAATTCCCGGCCGTATCAAGGATTTCATTGCGATACCAAGGCCGAACTTATACCAGTCCCTGCATACTTCGGTAATTGGACCCGGCGGCCAGCCCTTCGAGGTCCAGATCCGCACCGAAGAGATGCACCGCATCGCCGAGGAAGGTATTGCGGCCCACTGGAAATATAAGGAAGGGAAAAAGGGCGACTTACAACAGGACGAACAACAAATCGCCTGGCTGCGTCAGTTAGTCGAATGGCAGCGCGAGATGCGTGATCCGGGCGAATTTATGTCGACGCTGAAAGTCGACTTGTTTCCGGAAGAGGTTTATAGCTTCACGCCCAAGGGCCGTGTCATCATCCTGCCGCGAGACGCCACGCCTATTGACTTCGCCTACGCCATCCATACCGAGGTCGGCAATCAGTGCGTAGGCGCAAAGGTCAACGGCCGAATCGTACCTCTGAAGTATGGTCTGAAGAACGGCGATGTCGTTGATATCCTCACGCAGCAAGGCCACCTGCCTAGCAAGGACTGGTTGTCGATCGCCAAGACTTCGAAGGCGCGCAACAAGATCAAGGCGGTCATCAATACCACCGAGCGCGCCAAGGCGATCGAGATCGGCGAAAAATATCTCGAGCGCGAAGCGCGCCGGCTCGGCGTCCAATGGAAAAAAATCACCAAGGAACAACTCGTCTCGGTTGCGTCCGAATATGGCTTCCCCAAGATGGAGGACCTGCACGCCGCCCTCGGATACGGTAAGTTCTCGCCTCGCCAGGTACTGATCAAACTGGCGCCCGAACAAGTCGAAGAGGCCGAACGTGTCTCCGCCCCGGCCGAACCCGCCGCTCCCGCGCAAGCCAAGCCGGACGACAAGGATCTGGTCATCAAGGTGAAAGGCCTCGACGACGTTATGGTCTATCGGGCCAAGTGCTGCAATCCGATCCGTGGCGAAGCGATCGTCGGCTATATAACCCGCGGCAAGGGCGTTGCGGTCCACTCGCTCGCCTGCAACAACGTCCAGAATCTGATGTACGAGGTCGAGCGAAAAATCGGCGTCGAATGGGCGCGCGCCGCCGAAGATACTTTCGCCGTCAAGCTGACCGTCTATACCGACGACCGCCCTGGCATACTCTCCCAATTGACCAGCGTCGTGTTTCACGAAGGATCAAATATTCGCGCGCTGGAAGCCCAGCCGGACACGCAGCGGAGCGACGGCAGCGCAATCATCAGTATGGTTGTCGACGTGCGCGACAAGAAGCAGTTGGAGAGGGTCATCGCCGCCGTTCGGCGAATTTCCGGCGTCCGCGATGTCGATCGTGTGCAATAAGGTCTAAAGCCGAGGCGCGGAACCGCCGATAGAAGAGTACTATGAGACACCTGTCCATTTGGGCTCCCGCTCTTCTGGCTCTGGCGATGAACGCCAGTGCGCAGTCGAATGACGGCGGCCGTTACGAACTTGGCGCTGGCGTTGTCGGCAGCTTTTTCGACAAGAAGACGTTGACCGCGCCGTCGGGCAAGGTTTCCGCCGGCTTTGATAATGGCTTTGGCGCGAGCGCATGGCTCGGCCATCATATGTATCCGAAGGTATCGGGCGAAATTCGTTACGATCTGCTTCGGAACGACGCCATGCTTGACGGTTCCGGAGCGAAGGCGACATTTGGCGCCGAATCGCACTCGGTTCACTACGATCTTCACTTCCACCTGAACTCCCGCGAGAGCAAGGTCCGGCCGTTCGTTATTGTTGGCGCCGGTGTGCGGATGTTCCGCGGTACCGGAGCCGAACGCGCGTTCCAGCCACTGAGCCAGGCGGCCGTGCTCACCAAGACCACCGAGACCGCCGGATTGCTGACGTTTGGTGTCGGCGTGAAGATGCAGCTCTCCGAGCGCGTCCTGCTGCGCATCGACTTCCGCGACAACCTCACCCGTTTCCCCAAGAAAATCATCGCTCCGAACCGCGCCACCGGCGCCGACGGCTGGCTGCACAACTTCGCACCGTCGGCCGGCGTCAGCCTTGTCTTCTAGTCGGCCATCCTCCTTCGTGCTGGCTGCGCGATCTCCACGCAGCCAGCCCCTCTTTGCACTGTTCACACTTTTTTACACCGAATTCACACCGGTGACCGTGTTTAATCCCCTATAGTTGATAAATAGTCATGGGCCTGCGACTACTCGCAACAGCCGGCGTCATTTCCTGTTGGACGCTCGGCGCACAAACTCCCGCCGCCAACGATTCCCCATTCGCCGGCAGCAACGGCTGCCGCCCTTGCCACCCGGCACAGGCATTGCAGTTTTTTCGGAATCCCCACTTCAAAACGACCGTCGCCAAAGGCGCAACCCCCGAAAACATGGGCTGCGAAGCCTGTCACGGGGCGGGAAAGAAGCATATCGCCGCCGGCGGTGGGCGTGCAACGATTCCGAACGCGTTCTCGCTGATGCAGCCCAACCAAGTGCTCGACGCCTGTCTGCGCTGCCACTCGAAAGACGTCAACCGGGCCAACATACGGCGTAGCTCTCACACGCAGGCCAACGTCGTCTGTACCTCTTGTCACTCGATTCACCGGTCCGATTCGGCCAAGAGTCTGCTTGCCGCCAAACAAGCCGATGTTTGTTACGGCTGCCACTCCGATGTCCGCGCCCAGTTTTCGCAGCCCTTTAAGCACCGCGTCAATGAAGGCTTCATGACGTGTTCGGATTGCCACAATCCGCACGGCGCCAATTCGGGCGTCTCCAAAACCGGCCACCGTCCGCGGATGGTCGAAACCGGACTCCAGAACGAACAGCCCTGCATGAAATGCCACACCGACAAACGCGGGCCGTTCCTATTTGAACACGCCGCGGTTCGCGTCGATGGCTGCGAATCCTGCCACTCCCCGCACGGTTCGACAAACGCTCGGCTGCTCAAGCGCCCGGTCGTATTTACAGTCTGCCTGGAATGCCACAACGGTTCCGGTTCGTTCGGCCGCCAGGCCGACGGCATCCCTACCCAGTCGGCCTCTCACAACATGGCCGATCCCCGCTATCGAAACTGCACCACCTGCCATGTTCGCGTGCACGGCTCCAACGCCGATCGGAGATTTCTCCGATGAGAGTCCTGCTGATTGTTCTAGCCAGCGTAGCCGCCCACGCTCAGCCGGTCGTAGCGCCCACTCCGCAAACCGCCGGATCCCCGCGCGGCGACAACGCCGGCCCCTACAACATCACCAATTCCTGGGAAGTCGGCTATCGCTTCCGCGACGTCGACGGCAACAACGGCAAATATCGCAGCGACGTAAACTTCGGCAACGGCGTCCGGCTCCTCGGCGGCACGCTTGGCGTCACCTCCCGCGACGGCAAAGGCAAGTGGATGGACGAGCTACTCCTCGACGCCCGCGGTCTCGGTAATGACCCCTACCAGTTCAGTTCGTTCCGTGTGCAAAAAAACGCGCTCTACCGCTACGATCTGCTGTGGCGGTCGAACGAGTACTTCAACCCCGCACTCCCCATCGCCGGCGGCGATCACTTTCTTTCCACCAATCGCCAGATGCAGGACCACGACCTCACGCTGCTGCCGCAGTCGAAGCTCAAGTTCCGCGTCGGGTACTCGCGCAACACGCAGGGCGGCCCCGGGCTTTGGACCGGCCAGTGGTTCGACGGCCGCGGCGACGAATACTCCTACTTCGCCAACATCCGGCGCAATCAGGACGAATACCGCCTCGGTGGCGATCTGCAAATCGGCCGAGTGAAACTGTCGATCACCCGCGGTTGGGAACTCTTCAAGGACGATACCAACTTCAATCGCGACACGCTTACCCCCGGCGCCAATACAACCGATCGCAACACGCTCTCTTTTCTCCGCCGCGACGAGCCCCTTCACGGTAAAACCCCATACTGGCGCGCCCATCTCCTCGCCGACCTTTCCAAACAATTCACCATTCACGGCCGTTTCACGCACTCCGATGGCCAGCGCGACTTCATCTACGACGAATTCGCCCGCGGCACGGACCGCCTCGGCGCCGGCCGCAACCGTCAAACTCTACTTACCGGCGCCGGCCGCCGCCCTGTCACCACCGGCCACGCCACCGTCACATGGATGCCGAACAATAAGGTTACCGTCGCCAACCAGACCGGTTTCCACCAAACCCGCATGGAAGGCGACGGCAAATACTCCGAGATCAACAACGGCTCGGCCGGCATCGCCTTCGCGCAGTTTCAGTTCCTCGGCATCCGCAATATCTCAAATACATCGGAAGCGTCCTGGCAACCCTTCAAGCAGGCCGGCGTCTTCGGCAGCTATCACTTCGCCGAACGCCGCATCCGTTCCAACGAACAGGAAGACTTCGAGATCCCGCGCGGTACCGTTCCCATCGAGCAGATCAACCGCAACAAGGCGGGCATCTTCGGCGCGCGCCTCAATCCCGTCGCGCCGCTGCGCATTCTGTTCAGCGCCGAGGTCGGCCGTAACGATCGCCCGTTCTACCCCACCAGCGACAAGAACTACGAAGCCTACACCGCCCGCGCCAGTTGGCGGCAAAAAAAATTCGACCTCTCCACCGATTTCAAGTCCTTCAACAACGCCAACTCCACATCGCTCTATGTGCACTCCTCTACCGGCCGCACCTGGGGCGCCACCACTGGATTCACGCCGCGTGCAAACGTCCGCATCGACGCCGGCTATAACTACCTCCTCCTGGATACGTTGACCGGACTGGCCTACTTCGCCGATTTCGAACTGGTCGAATCGAATCGCTCCTACTACGTCTCTAACCTGCATACCCTGCATGCCGGAGTCCAGGCCCAAGTCCAGAAAAAGGTCGATCTCTATGCTGGTTTCGTCCGCACGCAGGACCGCGGCGACGGCCGTTCCGCCGCTTCGGGCGCGCAGTCTGTTTTCACCGCTGCGCAGGTCTTCCCCGTTAGCTACGCCTCGCCGCTCGCCCGCGTCTCCTTCCAGGTCCGCGCCAATCTGCGAGCCAACTTCGGCTGGCAATATTACGACTACGCGGAAAAATTCTCCCGCGCGCAAAACTACGCCGCGCACACAGGCTACGTGAGCGTGAGTTATTCTTTCTAGTAAGCGCACAGGCCGCGAAGGCACGGCCCCAGACGGACGAGGAACTCGCCCGATGGCCGAGCCGGAGCGAGTCCGTTGTGCGCGAGTTCCTCAAAAGCAATGAAGCTGGACGATCTGGAGGTTTTAGCTCTTGCCGTCGCCGCCATCACGGCGTGGCTCTTCAGTGGCCGTTCGCGTCTGGCCACCGAGAACAACTGGCCGCTGTTCTATTACCTCGGCATGGTTTTTTACCAAAAGACCGGCGGCCGCTTCCTCGACGCGAATTTTATCTACGGCGGCGTCGTCTGCGCGATGATGATCCGGTTCGAGTTTATGTCGATGAATTTCGTGAAGGTCTTCCGGTTCCTCGAGTCGATCTGCTTCGTCTACATCATCTGGCGCTGTCTCGACTACGTCTTCTTCCACTAGCCGTTTTCAACTGGCATTCCCGCCTCGTTCCACGCGCGCCACCCGCCGGCCAGCGACAGTACGTTCGTGTATCCCATTTTCTGCAACGCATCAGCCGCCAGCGCTGACCGGTATCCTCCGCCGCAGTAAAGCACGATGCGAGTGTCGTGATCCGGAATCGCCGTTTCGATATCGCGCTCGATGATGCCCTTGCCCAGATGCATCGCGCCGGTCGCGCGCCCGTTCGTCCATTCGTTATCCTCGCGGACATCCACCAGCACGTGCCCTTCGCCCAACTCGCCAACCGTAATCTCCCGCACGCGTGTCTTGGCGTCTTCGACGATCGCCAAAAAACCGGGTGAGTGTTTCATTCTATTTAGCCCTCCGTATCCGTGCGCCTAGTCCCGCCAACTTCTCCTCGATACGCTCGTACCCGCGGTCCATGTGATACACGCGGTCGACGATTGTCTCCCCGGACGCCACCAGCGCCGCCAGCACCAGCGACGCGCTTGCCCGTAAATCGGACGCCATCACATGCGCGCCGCTCAGACGCCGCGGCCCCGCCACGATCGCCTGCCGCCCCTCGATCCGAATGCTTGCGCCCATGCGGATCAATTCCGGCACATGCATGAACCGGTTCTCAAAGATTCTCTCGCTGACGATCGTGATCCCCTCGGCCTGCGTCATCAGGGCCATATACTGCGCCTGTAAGTCGGTCGCGAAGCCTGGGTGCTCCTCCGTCGTCGCGTCGATACCGCGCAGATTCGCTCCGCCGCGCACCCGCAGCACGCCCCTCTCGGGTTCGGTAATCTCAACACCTGCCTGGCGCAGTTTTACCAGCAGCGCTTGCAAGTGTTCCGGCTCGCAGCCCGCCACCAGAACGTCACCCCGTGTGATCGCCGCCGCGATTACGAATGTGCCGGCTTCGATGCGGTCCGGAATAATCGCGTGCTCGGCGCCGCCAAGCCGTTCAACTCCCTGCACGCGGATCGTCGAAGTCCCCGCTCCCTCAATCCGCGCACCCATCTTGGTCAGCAACGCCGCCAAGTCAACGACCTCCGGCTCGCGTGCCGCATTCTCGATCACCGTCTCGCCTTGCGCCAGCACCGCGGCCATTATAATGTCCTCGGTCCCGGTCACCGTGATCCGGTCGAAATGGACCTCCGCCCCGCGCAAACCGCCCGGCGCGCTGGCGTCGATGTTCCCGTGCGACTGCGAAATGCGCGCGCCTAGTTGCTCCAGCCCCGCCGTATGCAGATTAATCGGTCGCGCGCCGATCGCGCAGCCTCCCGGCATCGATACTTGCGCCGCGCCGAATCTCCCCACCAGCGGACCCAGCACCAGACTCGACGCCCGCATCGTTTTCACGACTTCGTACGGAGCCTCCGGCCGGTCGATCCGCGCCGCTTGCACGCGCACGCGGTTGTCGCCCTCTTCGGCCACCGTCGCGCCCATGTGCTTCAGC
>Ga0194119_10005087_pt1 | contig 19826 bp, 11 predicted proteins | sample TA2MahC100mmetaG_FD_148620 | JGI IMG/M metagenome (GOLD analysis project Ga0194119, IMG submission 148620) | Freshwater microbial communities from Lake Tanganyika, Tanzania - TA2015018 Mahale Deep Cast 100m | ecosystem: Environmental > Aquatic > Freshwater > Lake | place: Tanzania: Lake...
GGTCGTTTCCAGGGGAGGACATGGGCGCTGGCCTCCTCCGGGGTGTGGCATATGCCACACTTCACGGCAGGCCATTCTCGCAAGCCCTTGAATGATCTAGCGCTCATGGATGGCATCTATTTTGCTAAATCATTGGACACACCGTGCCGTCCCGGCAGACTCACCGGGACATGAATTCATAATAACCACCAACCATGCCTCCGATTTCGCGATCGTTTATCTCTGTTTCTCGCCTTTTCGCCACACTATCGTTCATCGCTCCGCTGCTCGGCGCCATTCCGGTTTCTGCCCAGACTCAGGCCCAGGCGGTCCTGCTGGATAACACTTCCCGTTCGCTGAAAGGCATCCCCGTGCCGGTCACGCCCGGTCTGCTGGATGGCGACCATCCCATCGTGGTCGACAAGGCCGCCGCGCTGCAACTGGGCAAGGCTCTGTTCTGGGATATGAACGTGGGCAGCGACGGCGTGGCCTGCGCCACCTGCCATTTCCACGCCGGCGCCGATCGCCGCGTCCGCAACCAACTCGATACCGGCATCCGCCATGACAAAGCCCCGACCGGGACTAGCTTTGAAAAGACCGCCTCCGGCGCGGCGGGCGGCCCGAATTACACCCTCAAATCGGGCGATTTCCCCATGTTTCGACTGGAGAAGCCGCTCGACAACAAATCCAAGGTCCTTTTCAGTACCGACGATGTAGTGTCGTCTTCCGGGGCCTTCTCCGGCGAATTGCAAGCCGTGAAAGCCGAGGGTGACGGCAACGATGTCTGCAAATCCGTGCCGGACCCCATCTTCCACGCGGGCGGCGCCAATACCCGGCGGGTCGCCACGCGCAACGCGCCCACCGTGATCAACGCCGCCTTCAGTTATCGCGGCTTCTGGGATGGACGGGCCAATAATCTCTTCAACGGCGAAACCGCCTTTGGTCCCCGCGACAAGGAAGCGGGTGTGTGGGAGGTGATCGACGGCAAGCCGGTCAAAACCCATCCGCTGCTGAAAAACTCCTCGCTGGCCTCCCAGGCCGTGGCCCCCCCGCTGGACATGAAGGAAATGTCCTGCACCCTGCGCACCTTCCCGCTGATCGGCCGCAAACTGCTGAAGCGCCGGCCGCTGGAATTCCAGGACATCCATCCCGAGGACAGCGTCCTGGGCGCCGTTCGGGATCCCTCCGGCAAGGGTCTGGCGGCCACCTATGGCGACCTGATCCGCAAGAGTTTCGCCGAGCGCTACTGGTCCGGCGGCGGCGACTTTGGTCGCCCCGTGGGTGAAGGGGAACCCTGGACGCAAGCGGAGGCCAATTTCGCTTTCTTCTTTGGCCTGGCCATCCAGTTATACGAGGACACCCTCGTCTCCGATGACAGTCCCTTCGACTCGCCGCGCGACGCCCAGGGCTATCCCTCCGCCTTCAACGAGCAGCAACGGCGCGGTCACGACCTGTTCCAGACCGAGGTTTGCCACATCTGTCACACCGGCCCCAATCTGTCACTGGCGTTCCTACCGCAACTGATGGATGTCAACAACCCGCGTCCGCCGCGTCTGGTCGACCGCCGGGTGCTGAACGGCGATTTTGACGGCTATGGCGTGGTGCAGGCCCTGGTCGACGTGGGCTTTGCCAATACCAGCGTGGTCCCCACGGCCAACGATATCGGCGTGGGCGGCAAGGACCCCTTCGGCAATCCTCTGTCATTCACCGAGCAGTACGTCAACAGCCTGCTGGACCCCAAGCGGGCCATGGTGGATCCCATCCAGGTACTGCCTTGCTGGTTCACCTTCCCCTATGTCAACGACTACAAGCCGAAGGAATTGCAGAAACCGTCCGCCAACCTGCCCGAATGCGCCAACCGCGCCTCCAACAATCCGGCGCCCACACCCGCCACGGTAGCGGCCGAAATGAAGAAACATGAGCAGGGCCGCCTGCTGGCCGCGATCAAGGGTGCGTTCAAGATTCCCAGCCTGCGCAACGTCGAACTGACCGGCCCCTATATGCATAGCGGCGGCATGAAAGCCCTGGAGGAGGTCATCGACTTCTATGATCGAGGTGGCAATGCCTCCAATATCCATCATTTTGCCACCGGGGTTTTCACCCATGGCTTCACTCCCCAGCAGAAGGCCGACCTGGTGGCCTTTCTTAAAGGTCTGACCGACGAACGGGTCCGCTGGGAGCGGGCGCCCTTCGATCATCCGTCACTGGCCGTTCCCCATGGCCACAGTGACGGCGCCTCCGCGCGGGGTCCGCAATACGCGGAGGATGATTACATTCAGGCGCCGGCGGTCGGAAAATCCGGGCGTGGCGCCGAGTTGGGCCCCTTGCAGGAATTCCAGAGTTTCTTGCCGAATTGACAGACCTCTTGGGCAGTACCCTCCGCTCAGAGGTCGGGTACTGCGGGATATGCCACAGCCTGTGTGTCATATCCCGCACTTTGCATAGGGCTATCAGACTTACCCCATTCTGTTTCAGTCAGTTACGTGACGGCATGCAATTTGTCTATTAGTTCTTCGTAATATTTCACGCTAGGCGTGAAGACCTGTTTTTAACCACACTCCAAGGAGAAACCATGAAAAAAACCTTCAAGCCCCTGCTGATCGCCAGTGCCGTGGCCGCCGTCATGACCGCCGGCGCCGCCAATGCCTGGACGACCGCTCTGGCCGTCACGAGTCTGACCAATGGCAACCCTGCCAGCTTGTCAGTAAGGAAGTTGTCCTATTCCGACCCCACTTTCGGTTATCAGGCTTGGGGCATGCATGGCGCATGGGCCACCTTTACGGCTGTCGCCGGTCAGCAGGTCGCCATCACCGTGGATGGAAGCGCCAATGTGGATTTCCATCCGGCGGTGACCGCCTGGAAGCGGCCGATCGGCACTCCAGAGGCCCCCTACAAGTACAAGGGCGGTGAGATGACCAACCTGACCATGGCGAAATACATTCCGGATCACAACTTCACCGCGACGCAGAGCTATATCAACTCGGCCTCCACACAGCAGCATAATCAGGAAGCTTCTAGTGGCTCCTGTACCGATTCCGCCGAGCTGACCTGTGCGCTCCAGACTCGGACGATCACCGACTCGACCAACAACCCTGTGACGATCACGGCCAAGTCCACGGAATTTTGGAACGCCGCCAAGCGTACGGCACCCGTGAATGGCACCATGGGCGTACTGCTCGAGGATGGCACCACCGATATCGGTTTGCCGCGCATGATCCGCGCTGCGTCCTTTGCGGATGGCGATGGCGCGGCGGCCATGATGAACAAGCTCAACTCCGATCCGAACCTGAAAGTGATCAAGGACGGCGTGGCTGGCAAGGTCACCGCCTACTTTGTGCCGAACGAATCGGTTCAGTATCAGGTGTTCTTTGGCGGCTGGAATGCCGGCGCGGGTGCAGCGCTTAACAACCCGATCACGGTCACCATCATGGGCGCCGCCAACTAAGCCTTCCGGCTTTAACGACCAAGGCCGGGCCAACGGAGGTTGACCCGGCCTTTTTCGGTTAAGCCCAGCCAAGGTTCCCTAACCACATCAAGCAGAAAAGTGAGTCATCCGGATCGCGTGATTCACAGCGTCCAGATCCGGCGGGCAGTGGTGGCTGACCGCGATGAAGACACGGCTTGGCAGGCGGCCGCCGGGGCACGCGGCGCCTTATTGCCTATTAGACTTTCGTTATACTCTGCCCCGAACAGTTTCAACCCCCGGGTACCTCGCCTGTACCCTTGTATCAACCAACCTAGCGCGGGTTACCCACATGAATCGTATTAGCTTTAAATCTTCTGCCCAAACATTGGCCTTGTTGGCCTTTTGCGCGTTTTCCAGCGTCTCGGCGGCCTCCAGCGTCAATTACAACCTGGCTGGCTGGCCCACCGGAATCTCAAGCCGAGTCACCCTCCCCCCCACCTGGGTGCCCACAGCGAACGCCCCCGATTACAAGGGCTCGCTGGACGTCTATTGGTCGCTGCAGATCGATGGTAAAAATGAAACTTTGGAAGTCTCCAAAGCCAACGCGGTGGCGCAGGGCGCACCCGCCAATTTCAGCCTGATCACCCTGCCCGACAATTGCTGGGGCATGAACATGAACTTCGGCCTGATCAAGTTGGGACAAGCGGCGGATGTCACGATCACGGTGACCGCCGACGGCTCCCAGATGGCCCCGATCTTCGCGCTCTATAAGGGCTGGGATACCGGCGCCGGAGCCTCCCGGCATGACGCCATCTTCTTTGGCGAAAACAACCCGCTCGGCACCACGGGTCTGACCTATCTGGGCGATGCGCAAAACCCGACGGCGAAGACCACCCTCAGCAAGACCTTCAAGGGTCTGGCGGCCGGCCACTATGAACTCTTCACGACTGTCGCCAGCAACAGCAACCCGGGCGGCGCCTTCAAGGTGTCCATCAAGACCACGGACGGTCTGGGCAACCAATACCAGAAAGTCGCGGCCTTGGCCGATATCAACAGTGACGGGATCATGGATCAGGCCGTTCTGGTCCTCAATTCCGGCAATTACTATCTGCGGACCCTGAGCGGCGCCAATGGCAAGCAAATCAAGCAGGTCTTGCTCGGCTCCGAGCTGACCAATATGGGCAGTGATATCAGCTCCGCGGGCAACGAGATCTCCGTGCTCATCGAGCGGACGGCGGGTGGCAGCCTCTTGCGGGTCTACGATAGCGCCACCCTGGCCCTCAAGAAGACCCTCACGCTGCCCAAGTGAGCCTTTAGGTACAACAACCTAACCCATGCGCTCGGCTCAAGTTGCGCCGGTTACTCGCGGGGTGGCGGCCCTTCGCCGCCCCCACCCCGGCATGAGCCTTCCCGGCTTAGGTGCAATCCAGCCCGAGGAAAACCTGGGTTCAATCGAACAACAACCAATGATCGGACAGTAGCATGACCATACACCCTATCGGCGACGGCCCACGACGCAGCCCTACCCCGCACGCTTTCCCGCCCGCCTCGCTGCTGGCCGCGGTGGCCATGCTGTTGGTTTCGGGTATGACCCTGGCCTCCAGCGTCAATTACAACCTGGCTGGCTGGCCCACCGGCATTTCGAGCCGGGTCACCATCCCTCCGTCCTGGGCGCCCACAACGAACGCCCCCGACTACAAGGGCAAACTGGATGTTTACTGGTCACTGCAAATCGACACCAATAACGAGGCCCTGGAAGTCTCGGCAGCCAATGCCGTGGCTCAGGGCGCGCCCGGCAACTTCACGCTGATCACCCTGCCCGACAATTGCTGGGGCATGAACATGAACTATGGCCTCATCAAGTTGGGACAAGCGGCCGATGTCACGATCACCGTGGCCGCCGACGGTTCGTCATTGGCCCCCATCTTCGCGCTCTACCAGGGCTGGGATACCGGCACCGGAGCCTCACGCCATGACGCGATCTTTTTTGGCGAAAACAACCCGCTCGGCACCACGGGATTGACTTATCTGGGAGATGTGCAAAACCCGACAGCCAGCACCACCATCAGCAAGACCTTCACCGGCTTGGTGGCCGGCAACTATGAACTCTTCACTACGGTGGCCAACAATAGCAACCCGGGTGGCGCCTTCAAGGTCACTGTTACGACGACGCCGAAAAACTACACACTGACTGTAAAGAAACCCATCAACGGCACCATCAAGAGCCCTGCCCTGAATATTGACTGCGGGACGGCGGGGGACAAATGTCAGGCGACCGTGCCCGATGGCGGCAATGTGACGCTCAGCGCGGTCCCGGACAAGGGAATCCCGTTCCTGGGTTGGGCCGAACCGCCATCCTGCGGGGGCACCGGCGATTGCAGCTTCACCATGAAGGCCGACACGGAGGTCAGCGCGCTTTTTGTTGAAGTCCCGCCCGGCCAGGCCGCATTGCTGGTCAGCAACAGCGGTCACGGACGCGTCGATAGCTCCCCCGCCGGTATCGAATGCGGCGATGGCTGCACTTCCAAATATGCCTTTTATCCGCTCGGTACCTCCGTGACTTTAAAAAGTACGGCTAATGGAGGTTACAGCTTCGCGGGCTGGAGCGGCGACTGCACAGGTACCGGCGATTGCGTTTTGACTCTGGACGCCAACAAGTCGGTGGGCGCGATATTCAGTCCGCCTGGACAATGCGGCGCCGCCAACAACCAGCCTTACTCCACCGCCCCCACCAGCGCCGCCGAGCTTTGCGCCGTGGGCGAACCCGGGTCCATGACAGCGATGAAGCATAGCCGCTTCAATTGGCTGTGCACCGGCGGCAGTCTGTCGGAACGGTGTTACACCCTGGGCAACAACAACAAGCAGAATCAGGCGCCCCTGATCCTCTCCCCCGGCAGCCAGAAGGTCACCGTGGGTCAGAAAAAACTGATGCAGCAAGCCAGCGGCGGCAGCGGCAACGGCGCGATCCAGTACAGGAAGTCCACCTCCAGCGGCACCAAGTGCCGGTTGTTGCCACTTGGCAAAAAGGTGAGAGTCTTTGTTCGGGGTGAACCCGGCGTCTGCAAGATCACCGCGACCAAGGTCAGAAGCCGCAAGTACAACGAGGTACAGTCTGCGCCGGTCACCCTGACCGTCACCCGCTAGGCGGAACCACCCCCATCAAGGCCGGGAGTCTCAGGCTCCCGGCCTTTTTTATTGCCCATGTCCCGGCGCCGGGGCGCGCCGGTTCCGGCCTGGGCGTTACAGCAATCTGGCCTGTTCCAGGATCGCGACGATAGCCGGATGCTTGATCTTGCGCTGGGCGGTGATCAGGTAAAAACGTTCGTGGACACTCGGCAGACTGCCCAGACAGACGACGCCATACTGCCGGCAGATGGCCTCGCGGGTCATGGCGGGCGCCAGAAACAGCCCGAGGCCGGCGCTGCCGAAGGTCTTCAGCAGGGCGCTGTCCTCGATCTCGGCCTTGACTTCGGGCCAGACGCCCTCCTGATCGAACCACTGATCCAGCGCCCGGCGCAAGGCCAGGTTCTTGGTCGGCAGCAGCAGCGGCGCCCCATTCAGGCCATGCGGCAACTCCCCGCTCACCCGCCCGGCCAATTCAGGCGTGGCGAATACCGCCACCTCGCATTCACCCAGGTAGTGATTGAAGATGCCCGCACCGGAATTGGGCGTCGCCGGTACATCGGAGAGCACCAGATCGACGCCATGCACCGTCAGCTCCGCCAACAAACGGTCGGATTTATCCTCGTAACAATGAAGCACTACGGGTTCGGCCAGACGCAGCGCGGGCTCCAGCAGGCGGGTCACGACCAGTTTGGGCAGGGCATCGGCGATGCCCACCGTCAACCGCGAGCCCCGGCCCATGGCGCGGCCATTGAGGAACTGCGTCAGTTCGCGGCCGAGGGCAAAGATTTCCTCGGCATACTCGAACACCCCCTTGCCGGTATCCGTCAGCACCAATCCCCGACCGACACGCTCGAACAGTTTCTCCCCGACCACCTGTTCGAACTGGGCAATCTGGGCGCTGATCGTCGGCTGGGTGAGGTGCAGCTTTTCGGAGGCACGGGAAATGCTGCCTTCCTTGACGACCGTCCAGAAGTAGTGGAGATGGTGATAATTCAGTCTTTGCATGGTGATTTTATATAGATATTGTCTATGTTTATCTATCATTTATCAGAATAGACTAAGTATTCACGCCCCGCTACGCTATCACCCAATGGGTGAACGGCGAACAGCCGCCCGTGCTTCGACGTGGCTCGGCACGAACGGCTGTTCGGCGTTCCAACCGCCGATTTTAGGTTCAACTGGACCAGCCTCTGTCGGCGCACTGTTTTTTAACTTGGGGAGCTATCCATCGATGAGTGTTATCAGCGACGAAAAAGAGCTACGCCGTTCCTTGCGGCTGCTGAACTCGGTACTGACCCGTGTCCTCAAGATTCAGGGACGGGCGGAAATAGCCGCTCTGGTGGACCAACTGCAGCGACGCTTCGTCAATATCCTGCGCGAAGGCACGCCCCTGCGGCGCCAACAACTCATGGACAGCCTGAACGCGCTGGACGCGGACACCACGGGTGAGCTGGTCCGTGTCTTCAACCACTATTTCAGCCTGCTGAACATCGCCGAGGAATCCTTCTACCTGCGTCTGCGGCGGCGACAATCCGAACGCGGCGGCCATTATTGGTCCGGCTCGTTTCACGATACCCTGCTGCGATTGAAACAGGAGGGCGTGGATGGGGACAACCTCCAGATCCTGCTGGATCAGTTGCTGTATCTGCCGGTCATGACCGCCCATCCCACCGAGGCCAAGCGGCGCACCGTCAAGAATGCCCTGCGCAATGTCTTCGTTTCCCTGGAGACTCTATCGAGCGGACGGCTGCGCGGGTATTTCCGCAAGGAGGCCATCGAACGCCTGCAATCCCAAGTCCAGCTCCTGTGGAAAACCGATGAGGTGCGCCAGCGGGGCATGGGAGTCGTCGATGAAATCGATACCGGCTTGTTCTATTTCCCGTTGTCCCTGTTCCAGGCCACGGCGCGCGTCTATCGCAACTTCGAGCGTTCGCTGGTGGACGTCTATGGCGAGGAGACGGCCCGGCAGGTGCGTGTCCCCAGTTTGCTGCGGTATGGCTCGTGGATCGGCGGGGATCGCGACGGCAACCCGAATGTGACACCCGAAACCACGGCCCTGGCGGTGCGCCTGCAATCGAAAACCATCCTGCAGGAATACCTGCGGCGGCTGGATGAACTGCATGGGCAGTTGTCCCATTCCTGGGGTTTCTGCGAGCTGTCGCGGGAATTCCAGGCCAGCCTCGAGGCCGACCGCGCCCATCTCGGTTACGCTGTCGTCGAGCTGGAACGGCCCTACTTGCAGGAGCCCTACCGGCACAAGCTGGTGTTGATGAAGTACCGCATGGAACGCAGCCTGCGGCGCGTCAGGCAGCTCATCGTTGGCGAGAACGAGCCGCCGGACAGTCAGGCCTACCCTTCCGCGAAGGAGTTCATGGACGACCTGCGGTTGATCGATACCTCCCTGCGCAATCACAATGACGCGGACATCGCGGCTCAGGAACTCCATGACCTGATCCGGCTGGTGGATACCTTCGGCTTCCATCTGATGCAGCTCGACGTCCGGCAGGAATCCACCCGTCACACCGGGGCGGTCGCGGACATTCTCAAGGTCGCGCTGGACATCGACTATGCCGCCCTGAACGAAGCCGAGCGCTTGCATCTGTTGGGCGAGGCCATCGCGGCGCCGGGCGGCCTGATGTTCGATCGTTCATCCATCGGCTCCAGCACGCGCGAGGTCCTGGCCGTCTTCGAGACCATGGCGCGCATGCGGCGGGAAATCGGCGGGGAATGCTTCGGCAAATACGTCATCTCGATGACCCACCAGGCCAGCCATATCCTGGAAGTCATGCTGCTGGCGGTGCAATGCGGTCTGGTGGGGCGCCTCGGCGGCCACTGGTTCTGTCATATCGGCATCAGCCCCTTGTTCGAGACCATCGACGATCTGAACCGCATCGAGGACGTGTTGACGCTGCTGCTGGAACAGCCGGTCTACCGGCAATTGCTGGAGGTATCCAGCGAGCGGCAGGAGGTCATGCTCGGCTACTCCGACTCCTGCAAGGACGGCGGCATTCTGGCCTCGGCCTGGGGACTCTATCGCGCCCAACAGCGGGTCGTCGCCATCGCCGACCGGCGGGGTATCCAGTGCCGTCTCTTTCATGGCCGGGGCGGCACGGTCGGCCGGGGGGGCGGCCCCACCCACGAAGCCATCATGGCTCAGCCGCCGGACACCGTGCGTGGCCAGATCAAGTTCACCGAGCAGGGCGAAGTGCTGTTCTACCGCTACAACAATATGGAGACGGCCATCTATGAGCTGACCATGGGCATCACCGGCCTCATGAAGGCCAGCCTGAGCCTGGTCAAACCCGTGGCGCAACCCGCGGAACATCACCAGACTATCATGACCGAGCTGGCCCGGTTGGGGGAACTGAGTTATCGCGGACTCACGGAACAAACCGATGGCTTCCTGGATTATTTCTACGAAGCGACCCCCGTCAGGGAGATCGGCCAGCTCAACATCGGGTCCCGCCCCTCGCATCGCAAGCAGCAGGACCGCTCCAAATCCTCGGTTCGGGCCATCGCCTGGGTCTTCGCCTGGGCGCAATCCCGGCAGACGTTCCCGGCCTGGTACGGCATCGGCGCCAGCCTCGCCGGCTGGTGCGCGGGCAAGGCCGAACGCCTGGAAACCTTGCAGGAGATGTATCGGGAATGGCCCTTCTTCCGCAACCTGCTCAGTAACACGCAGATGGCTTTATGCAAGTCGAACATGGATATCGCCCGCGATTATGCCGGCCTCTGCGCCGAACCAAGGACGGGAAAGCGCGTCTGGGAGATGATTGCCAGCGAATACCAGCGCAGCGTGGACTGGGTCTTGCAGGTGGCCAACATCGATCGTTTGCTGGCGGAAAATCCCCCGCTCGCGACCTCCCTGCACCGTCGCGATGCCTATCTGGGGCCGCTCAATTATCTTCAGGTCAGCCTGTTGCGGCGGGTGCGCTCCCTGACGCCGGAAGAGGCCGCCGGCAGCCCCTGGATGAAACCCTTGCTGCGCACCATCAACGCCATCGCCGCCGGCATGCGCAACACGGGTTGATGGGTTGATACCAGCCGACTCCAAGGGGTGATGAAACCGCCGACGGGACTCGAGGTATGGATTGAGGCGCATAGGGCCTCGGAGCCGTTGCCGACCTTCGGTGTTCCTGCTGGCCGAGCCGTCCGGCTTCGCTCACGGCGGGGCTTGTCGAAGCATTAGCGTTCACTCCCCCTCCCGGCGATGATCATCTACACAACTTGCAAGTTATTGATTTCATTCCCCTCTCCAGGAGGGAGAGGGGTTAGGGGTGAGGGTAGGAACCTCTGCGATATCATTCGGTTAGCCCACATCCTAAATCCTTCCGCGTTCTGGAGAAGGACTTGTGTGGATACTTATTGCTGACTGGGGTGAGGAATTGAGCACCAAACTCCGACATGGGGCTGCCCGTCCCGCCAAGTTTCAGGGCGCGGCGTCAACCCCAATGAGGATGACGGTCCACAGCATCGCAGTGGAAAAGCAACCCCAGGCCGGGGTCACAATAGTTTTGCTGATATACCAGTTTATTTAACATATAGTCAATTAGTCGATGCCTGCACATCATAGCCCTACAACCGACCTGGCCCGCGCGCATCTGCGCGAGCTCATGCGCCTGGAGCGGCAGGATCTCTGGGCCGTGCTGGCGTTCTCGGTCGGCGCCGGACTGATGGCGCTGGCGACGCCCGTCGCGGTTCAATCGCTGGTCAACACCATCGCCTTCGGGATGCTGCTGCAACCGCTGGTGGTGCTCGTACTCGTGCTGCTAGGCTGCCTGGCTCTCAACAATGTGCTGATCGGCTTCCAGATCTACGTCGTGGAGATGATGCAGCGCCGCATCTTCGTCCGCCTGCTGGGTGACATCGCCGGGCGCCTGCGCAAGGTTTCGCTGGAAGCGCTGGATGGCGGCAACACGCCCGAACTGGTGAACCGGTTCTTCGACGTGATGACGGTGCAGAAAAGCGGGGCCAACCTGCTCCTCGACGGCTTGGCCTATGGCCTGCAAACCCTGATCGGGATGCTGCTGCTGGCCTTCTATCACCCGATATTGCTGGCTTTCGATCTCTTGTTGATCGGAGCGGTGCTGTTCATCCTCTTCATTCTGGGCAAACGGGGCGTTCTCACCGCCATCCAGGAATCGAAAGCCAAGTACGCCGTGGCGGCCTGGCTGGAGGACCTGGCTCGCAATACGACGCTCACCAAGTGGGCTGGAGGACGGGATTTTGTCGCCGACGTCACCGACCGCCATGCCCGCCATTATCTCGACGCCTGCGGCCGGCATTTCACCATCGTGATGCGCCAGCAGATCGGCATCCTGGTGCTGCACACGCTCGCCAATACCACGCTGCTGGGTCTCGGCGGCTGGATGGTCATCGAACGGCAGCTCACCCTGGGCCAATTGATCGCCGCCGAATTGATCGTCAGCGCCATGCTGGCCGGACTGAGCCGCCTCGGAAAATCACTGACCAGCTACTACGAGTTGATGGCCGGAATGGACAAACTGGGACATCTGCTGGATCTCCCGGTGGAACCCAGTCGCGGCGAGGTGCATCTGGCGCCGGAAGGACCCGCCACCCTGAACATCAGGCATGTCAACTATCGCTATGAACAGCATCACGGGTCGGCCAACAGCATTGTCGAATGCAGCCTGCACCTCGACCGCACGCATCGGGTCGCGCTGGTGGGACCCAGTGGTTCCGGCCGCGGCACCTTGCTGGAACTCATCATGGGCCTGCGCCAGCCCATGACCGGCGCCATCCTGATCGATGGCCATGACCTCCGTGATCTCGACCTGGATGAACTCCGGCAATCCATGGCCCTGGTCAAGAGCCATGAGATCATCGAGGGCACGATCCTGGACAACATACGCATGGGCCGGCCGCGGATCGGCATCGAGGCCATCCGCAACGCCCTTGCCGGCCTGGAACTGAACGACACCATCATGGCCTTGCCGGAGGGACTCAATACCCCGCTCAATTATCTGGGCATGCCGCTGTCTCCCGAACAAGTCCGCCGGCTGATGCTGGCCCGCGCCGTCGCCGGCCAGCCACGCCTGCTGCTCATTCACGAGGCGCTGGACTACCTGGACAATGAAATCAGCGAACGCGTCATCGCCTGGGTCTTACGCCCCGATGCCGCATGGACCGCCATCATCGCCACCCAGCATCCGGAAGTGATCAGCCGCTGCGATGTCGTCTGGCACCTGCGCGAAGGGCGCGTGGCCGGACAGGGCCGGGTCTCGGCCCGGGGAGTGGACCCGCATGATCCCCAAGAGCCAGCCTGAACCTCGTTAAGGATACCCGCGAAGCCATGGCGAATCTCGACAAGGAATCAAAACCCGGCATTGATCTGCCCGCGATAGCGCTGACCGAAACGACGGGATTCGCCCGGCGTCTGTCCCGCTCGCTGGCCGGCCTGCTGACACTGTTTCTCCTGGCACTGACGCTGACCCCCTGGCAACAAAATGTCAGCGGCGTGGGCCGGGTCATCGCCTATGCCCCGCTGGAGCGGCAGCAGACCCTGCAGGCGCCGGTCGAGGGCCGCGTGATCCATTGGTGGGTCCGTGAGGGCTCGATCGTCAAGGCCGGGGACCGCATCGCCGATATCGGCGACAACGATCCCGAACTGCTCCGGCGCCTGGAAACCGAGCTGATGACCCAGCAAGGCCGCATCCAGACCATTCAGTCCCGTATTGCCGCCACCGAGAGCCAACTGACCATGTCGCAGCAATCGCGGACGATGGCCCTGCAGGCGGCGGATTCGCGGGTGCGCATGGCGGAGGAGCGGGAACGCGCGGCGCGTCATGCCGTGGAAGCGGCCCGGGCCGCGCTGGAAACATCCCGGCTGAATTTCGAGCGGCAACAGGTCCTGCAGGGTAAGGGTCTGTCCTCCACCCGCGGCTACGAACTGGCCACCCTGGAGCAGACCCAGCGGCGCACCGAGCTAGACCGTGCCCTGGCCACCCTGGCGGCCGCCTCCAGCGAGGTCGAGGCCATCCGCTCCGACCGCCGCAAGGCCGGCGCCGACACCGAATCCAGCGTCCAGAAGGCGCGCGCCGACCTGGCCAAGAGCCGGGAGGAACTCGCCTATGCCACCGCCGAAAAACTTAAGGTGGAGACGCGCCTGGCCCGGCAGATGACACAGACGGTGAAAGCCCCCCGCGACGGCACCATCCTGCGGTTGGCGGTCAGTTCACACGCCGAGGTGGTCAAGATGGGCGACCCCCTCGCCGTGCTCATCCCGGCCACCGAGCATCGCGCCGTGGAATTGTGGATGGATGGCAACGACATCCCCCTGATCACGCCGGGGCGCAAGGTGCGACTGCAATTCGAGGGTTTTCCCGCCGTGCAATTTTCCGGCTGGCCGGAAGTGGCCTTGGGCACCTTCGGCGGCGTCGTCACCCTGATCGACTCCACCGACAACGGTCAGGGCAATTTCCGCATCGTGGTACTGCCCGACCATAAGGATCTGCCCTGGCCCGGCGAGCGCTTCATCCGTCAGGGCGTGCGCACCAATGGCTGGGTGCTGCTGAATCGGGTGCGGCTCGGCTATGAGCTGTGGCGGGTCTTCAACGGTTTTCCGCCCTACTATCTGCCCAGTCACCCCGATTTCAAGAAAGCCGACGCGAGTGCGTCAAAAGCCAAATCAGGCGAAACCGACAAAGACGCGAAATGAAACACCATCGACTCACCTTCTGGATGAGCGGATGGCTATGCGTCGCTGTAGCCCAGGGAGCCGCCTATCATCAGGGCACGCCCGGCAGCCGGCCCGGCGCGGAACAGCACCGGAAATCGCTGGAAATCAGCGCCCAGGCACTGCCGGTCAAAGGCCGTACCCTCACCCTCGATACCGTCGTGCGATCGGCGCTGGAAAGCTTTCCCTCGGTGATCGCGGCCGCCCGACGCAAGGATATGGCGGAAGGCGAAAGGCTGGCCGCCGAGGGCGGCTTCGATACCAACCTCAAGTTGCTCAGCCGCTCTTCCATCGCCGGCATCTATGAAAACGAGATGGTCGACATTGGCTTCGAGCAGCCGACTCCGTACTGGGGCGCCACCTTCTTCGGCGGCTACCGGCTGGGTTCCGGCAATTTCCCGGTCTACGAAGGCAAGAGCCAGACCGCCGATTCGGGCGAATTCCGCGCCGGCGTCACCTTCCCGCTCTGGCGCAACCGCACCATCGACCGTCGCCGCGCGAACCTGGCGCAGGCGGAACTGACCCAGTTGATCACCCATCATGAATACGACGCCCAATTGCTGGATTTGCAGCGCGTCGCCTCGCAGCGTTACTGGGACTGGGTGCTGGCGGGGCGGCGCCTGGCGGCGGCCCGCGACCTGTTGCGTATCGCCGAAACCCGCGACGCCGGTCTCAGGATCCGCATCGCCAGCGGCGACCTGCCCTCTATCGACGCCACCGACAACCAGCGCGCCATCCTCGAGCGGCGCGAGCGCGTGGTGGCGGCGGAACGCCTGCTGGAGCAGGCGGCGATTCAACTCTCCCTGTACCTGCGCACCCCGGACGGCGAACCGCAATTGCCGCAGCCCGAGGATTTGCCCGAGGGCTTTCCCGATCCCCGGCTGCCGGAACGGCTGGAACCGCGGGCCGTCATCGACGAGGCCCTCGGCCGCCGCCCCGAACTCAAGCGCCTGGAGCAGCAGCGCAAGAACGCCGAGATCGAGCGCGACCTGGCTCGGAACCAACGGCAACCCGGGGTGGATCTATCCCTGAGCGGGGCACAGGATCTGGGCGTGAATCCCGAAACCCAGTATTACCAGATCAACCGCACGGAAATGTATGTCGGGGTATCCGTCGACCTGCCGGTCCAGCAGCGCGTCGCCAGCGGCAAGATCATGAGCGCCGAGGCCAACCTGGAGCGCATCGCGGCCGACGCCAAACTCGCCGGCGACCGCATCGCCGCCGAGGTCAAGGACTCCTTGTCCGCCCTCAACGCCGCCCTCAAGCGTGTACAGATTGCCCGCCAACATCGGGAAACCGCCGTGCGGATGGAAGAAGGCGAGCGCACACGCTATGAATTGGGCGACAGCAACCTGATGTTCGTCAACCAGCGCGAACTCGCCAGCGGCGACGCCGCCATTCTCACCGCCGAGGCCCTGAACAGCTTTTTCAAGTCACTGGCGGATTACCGCTACGCCCTGGGCGATCTCCAGCACGGCGATATGGATAAATGAGCAGGTAAAGATACATCAACTCCCTCTCCGCCTCCGGGGAGAGGGCTTGCCAGCAATTCTCATTTTGGGCCGGACCCCAAGGCCCGTGGCTGGATTCCGGCGGGGACCGCCGGAATCCAGCCACGGGGACGTGAACCTGAACCGGCCAAAAGACCCGAATCCGGTGTCCATCACGCCGATGGCGACCTTGATAAGCTAATGAATTCCGCCCTCCAGGGCCGGCCTGACAAGGTTTAAGCCAAAATGAGAATTGCTGCTTCCGCACGCCCGGGTGGGCCCCATTTTACGTGCGGAACAATTGTGACAACCCGGTCACCCATCGGGAAGGCGTCAGTGGCATCGAAGGCCCTCTCCCGCCCTATCGGGAACCGTCAGGAAGCCTTTCGTTTTGTGCCGTTCATTCCCGTTGCCGGTAGATAACATTCTGTATTTCATGCGCTTCAGGGAATATCTGAAAGCCGTCACATAGCCGTAATGAAAAAAACATGGGCAAATCCGCTTGGCCATGTTACGGTTATGGGGCCTTTACAGTTCTTCCATGGCGTCGCGTCATACCTTCGCGAATCCAGCGTCTTAGCCGCTCCGTTCTTGAAGTCCGCCCCCTTTGAAGTAACTCGCCTAGGTTCAACCGGTCCTTGTGGCCAATTTTGTTTGTCAGAAAGCCCGGCGCGGTGCCGGAGCTGGAGTTTTGGTATGAAAAACATTTATGTAGGCAACCTTTCCTTTAAAACCACTCAGGACGAGTTGCGGGACATCTTCGCCCAGTTCGGTGATGTGTCCTCGGTTAATATCATCACCGACAGGATGACGGGGCAGTCAAAGGGTTTTGCCTTCGTGGAGATGGAGGATGCCGGTGCACAGTCGGCGATCGACAAGTTGAACCAGACCGATCTGGGCGGCAGGACCATCACCGTCAATGAAGCCCGTCCCCGTGAAGAGAATCGGCCTTCGGGCCCCCGTCGCGGCGGGTTTGGCGGCGATCGGGGTGACCGTGGCGGTTTCGGCGGCGGTCGCCGCTTCTAACCGTTCGCTCCTCGCAAGCGATCCCGCGGGGCCGCTGTGTGCGGCCCCGCGTCTTTCTGTAACGCCATCGGATTTCCCTTTACTTACGGGCGTTGCCGCCGAATCGCCTCACCTTGAACCCGTAAGAACAACCTCACGGCTTCTCGCGCAATAATGCCGCGGCCCCTGCGTCTCCCTTACTTCGACGCCCTGCTGAAACTGCTGACCGAAAATCAGGCGGCGATCGTGCAAGCCTTCGGCCGACATGTGCATTGGGGTTACTGGCCCGACCCCAGCGAAGCCGACCATTCGCCGGAAGACTTCGCCCGGGCGGCGGAGGCCCTGACCCGGATGGTGACTGGGGCGGCAAATATCGCCGACGGGCAGACCGTGCTGGATGCCGGTTGCGGCTTTGGCGGCGCCGTCATGAGTCTCGACGAGCGCTTCCTGAAGATGAACCTGGTGGGTCTCAACATTGATGGGCGCCAACTGGCGAGGGCCCGGGATCGCCACCCGACCCGAGGCAACACGCTAAACTGGGTTCAGTCCAATGCCTGTGAACTGCCCTTCGCGGATCAGAGTTTCGATGCCGTGCTGGCAGTGGAGTGCATTTTTCATTTCCCCAGCCGGGAACGCTTCCTGGCGGAAGCCTTTCGCGTCCTTAAACCCGGCGGACGGTTAGCTCTCTCGGACTTCGTGCCCATTCCCGGAATGAGGCCGCTGATGCGGCTCGCGGCGGGTTGGCCGACCAACCGGGGTTTCTATGGGCGCTGCGAACTGCATAGCACGTTGCGGGATTATCGGCGGCTGGCCACGGATACGGGCATCCTTCTCGACCTGATACAAGATATCACCCCACACACCCTGCCTACCTACGATTTCATCCGTGCGCTGACCAAACAGGTGGCTATCCCCGGCCCTTCCGCGCTGCTGGAAACCCTGTTCGCCGAATATGCCAGCCGTCTCGGTCTGCTGCGTTATTGCGTGCTGGGGTTCACCAAGCCGGCATTGTAACCAACGCCGGACCGGCGCTGGGAGGACGGGTTCGCCTGCTCGATGGGTTCCCCATGGCAGAATCCCATCCCCCTGACTGAGACGGGCCGCTGCCTCAGCGTTCCGTCAGACGCTCCGCCAGGCGCTCGGTGATGATGGCCATGCGCTCCATCTGCTCGATATCGACACTGGCTGCCGTGGCGTACCAGGTACCCACTCGGCTCTGCATGACGGCAGGTTCCTGGAAACCGTGGAAGCTGGTTTGCAGCCATTCGAGTTGCCGCTTTTGCCGGATCTCGCTGAATGCGGGAGGCGTGGGTAAATCCAACAAGATTTCCAGTTCGACCAGCAGTTCCGCCCGCAACGAATGCCCTTCCCTGAGTTCCTCATCGGTAATGACAGGCGCCCGCTTGAGTCGCTCATGCAGTTTTTTCTCAAGGTCGCCGGGGAGGACATGCGCATGGCGCCAGTCGGCCTCGATACGGTGCAGGGCGGCCTCGACATCGCCGCCAGCCAGCACGATCGATTCCAGTTCGTCCGCCCAAGCCCCCTTGCGCGCCATGAGCGCGAAAATTTCATGATGCCGGGCCGAACGCAATTCCAGGATCGTCACCTCCGCCTGCTGGATCAGTTGCTCCGCCTGACGTTCCAGATCGGCCAGCCGAGGCCGTTTGGCGCCTTCCGAGAGGGCCTCCCAGCGCTCCTGAAAGAAGTCCAGGGCGGTTTCAAGCTTACCCGGCGTCGGGTGATTGTGCAGTGTAGCTTCCAAATCCGTCAGCAACTCCTGGCGCGCCCTGGTTTCCTCCTGCAACTGTGCCTCACGCTCCTTGCGATCGGCATCACGGCGCGCATAGACCTGGTCCAAGGCATTGCGAAAGCGGATAGCCAGCTCTTGATGGCTCGCTTTGGGCAATTGAATGCCGTTCGATTCCTCGTTCCAGCGCTCCTTGAGCCTGCGCGCCTGGGCGAGGGCCTCGCGCAAGTCGACGATATCGACTACGTGCAGAGCCGCCGCCACCAGTCGGTTACGACGTTCCGTTTCAGCGGCGACATAAGGAGCGACACGTTCCTCCAGCCTGTTCATCAAGGCTCGAAACCGCGCCTGCAACTGACGCTCGTCCTGCGGTCCGCCACGTTCCGCCTTTTGCCAGTGTTTGCGCAACGCCTGGACCTTTTTTTGGAGTTCGCCGGGCTCCGGGATGGCTTCGGGGAGCCCTTCCAGCCAGGCTTCCGCCTCGTCTAGCAGTGAGTTCTTGGCCTCGCGCAGGGTGGCCCAGTGGGTATTGCGCTCTTCCCGTTCGGCCAGCACCGGCTGAAAGGCGATGTTCAGGGCCTGATCGAAGCGCAGCCAGTCCGCCTGGGATGCTCGCCCCAGACCGTCAAGCTGTTTCCACTCTTCTCGCAGGCGCGGCACGGCTTCGGCGATCAGCGCGAGGCTCATGCCGTTGTTGGCCAGGGCTTCAGCCTCCTCGATCAGGTGATCCCGCGCCTGTCCGCTACCCCATCGCGCCCAGTCGCGAAGCTGGGTCATCCGCGCATGCAGGTGCTGATGGCGTTCGGCCAGTTCCTTGGGAAGCTTGGCCTCGTGGAGCAGCGAATTGATCTGCCCGGCGAGGCTGAAAGCCTGGCGTGATTTTCCGGCCTCCAACGCCGCTTCGAGCTGATCCAGTTTATGACGGAAGCCCTCGATATCGCTTAATGGTTGCTTGCCTGGCGTTGCCCTGGGTTTGGGCGCCTTCGGGGCCTTGACGGTAGGCCCCGCCTGTTGCTGCTCCCACCGCGCCACCAGGGCGTCACGCTCGGCTTTCCTTTCGGGTTTGGCCAGATTGTCCCAGGCAGCGATCATTTCCGGGGTCGGCGCTTGCCCTTCGCTGCCATCCAGAAAACTTCGGCAGGCTTCGGAACGCCGGCAATCTTCTTCCAACGCTTCCAAAGCCGCCCGCATGGCCTGAATCAGGTCCTGGATTTCCGTGAATTCTCTGCCAGCCGCAAGACACGCCGGGACCGAAGCCGCCACAATGTCGAGTTCCGTCAACCAGCCCCGCACGGTTTCCAATCCGGTCGGGCCAAGCTCCAGTTCGTTGATCGCGGCTAAACGATGCCGCGCATCCGTGACCTGCTTTTCCTGGCT